>Ga0265338_10001112_pt1 | contig 44629 bp, 55 predicted proteins | sample 42126metaG_FD_193579 | JGI IMG/M metagenome (GOLD analysis project Ga0265338, IMG submission 193579) | Rhizosphere microbial communities from Carex aquatilis grown in University of Washington, Seatle, WA, United States - 4-21-26 metaG | ecosystem: Host-associated > Plants > Roots > Rhizosphere... | reverse complement strand
TGTACTGAGACTAGTCAAGGTGACGTTTGTAGGCGAGAAATCAGAAAATCCAAGCCTCCTTGAACCGCCGCGACTTGAGCGTCGATGCAGAGTTGAGGCGTGACTTTGGGGCTATCCGGATAGACCTCAGTTGTCGTCGTGTATTCGGCGCCCGAAAATCCGGCGCAGAGAAACAGTTTTTTTAGAGGGTAGTTGATCACGCCCGGTTGTTCGACCTTATCGCCGATAAGATTTCCGCTCTCGTCGGGCAAAGCGATATGGGTCACCTTGCTGACGGCTTTGACGATGGCGGCCTGGAAATCTTCCTGAGGATTTTCCGTGTCTCCGACCAGATAAAAGCCATCGGGGATCTCCGAAAACGCCTTCTTCACGCCATCGCGCTGCTCAAGGGCCGGACGGAAAATCGTATTATCCGTGTCGGTCGTTTCATGAAGATCGAAGTGGGCGAACGGCTTAACGTCCGCCATGGCGCTGAGAAAATGCCGGCACTCTTCCGCGGGACTGTCCGGCCGAAACGAGCGGTTCGGATCGATTGCTTTTGGATTCCAACGATTGATGGTTTCATAGGCCCATGGACTGATGCACGGGGCGCACACAAAATTAAAATGCCGCTCGTACGTTTGGGCGAGGCTGTCCATAAATTCCAGAGCGCCATGAACACCGCTTGTTTCGTAACCATGGACGCCGCCTGTAATTAGAATCGTCTTTTTGTTGGGATCAGAAGTTTTTGACGTGAGCAAGAGAAGTGGATAGCGGCTGGGGTCCAGAGAGAGAACCCCATATTGACTCACGTTAAAGCTCGAACGTCTGATTTTGCTGACAACCTCGTCCTGGTAAGAACGTTGGCGTGTCTGCCGCTGGTACCAGGCCTCAATGTCCGCTTGTTGCCACTTCATGTGGCCTACTTTACGGGCGTATTTGGCTAAAAGGAAGGAAAACGAGCTGTCGGCACGGTAAAGAGGGAGTTAGCGCTCTTCGTACAGCTTAATCAAACCCGTCATAATCGGCGAGTACATCTTAAAGACCATATCCGCCGTCATACCAATCGCATTGATAAAATCCGGCGCGAAGGCTTTGCCCAAGGCATTGTTTGCCTGTAGCGACACGAGGCCGAAACTTGTTCCCATGTCGGCTTCGATGCAGGAGCCTTGGTAGACAAGTTTCTTTTCCTGATAGTTGTTGCCGACTTGTTCGTAGCCGTCGTGGCGGGTGATTTCGCAAGTCTTGCTCTTGACTGATCCACCAATTGTCAGCTTTGCATGAATGGAGCCGAACACCGAAGTCGTGGCGATGTATAAGTTGAAATTTCCGTGTAAGTTACCGGCTGCGTCCTCAGTGATATCGCTGACTGTGATTTTGTCGATCAAGTTCGCGATCGTGCGCGCTTGGGGAAGAGTACGCAAGTGCTCAAGCAACTTCGGCTGCAACAATTGCTCTTCGGACGTGAAGACATTGATGCTGTAGGTGAGCTTATTGTCATTGTCCGTGACGGCAAGTATTCCGCCCTCATATTTGATCGTGTATGCCGACTTGCGGTCGGCATTGTTGTAGTAGCTGTGATCTGTTCCGTAATTTGCGGACTTCACACTGAAGTCCGAGGCGGCGTAAGCTCCGGAACAGAGGAGAGCGATGGCCGCGATGAGAAGACCCTTCATAAGAACCCCTTTCAAGATTATTCAGGGGCGAAATTGCATCGAATGTGCCGCATCAAGAGCGAGCTCAGACGTAGGCATCCGCATTGCACACTCTTTGAGCTGATTTCGATCAACGCGAGTATGGAGGTAACCTTGAGATTCCACAGCAGAATTTGCGCTATTGTGGCGCTCATTTTCGGCATCGGAATCGGAGGCACGTCTGGGGCAAAGGCAGATGGCCGGTTTTCCATCGACCAGCTGCCAGAGTCCAATTTTACCGCACAAATCCTTAAAGACGCCGACGGAGTGGACCATGCGTACCTCTTTGAACCTGGAAAGCCGCGCCAGGATTTGGGACCGGTTTACACAATCCCTGCGGGCACCACGATGTATCATTGGGGCAAAACTCAGGAGACGACGGGAATGCTCGCGCATTCCGACGCATTCGATGTCGGGAATATGAACTACCGGATGATGCATCCGGATCATGGCGGCGGAGGGCTATACCTTTCGCGCGACCGCGCCGATTCTTCAGACTATGGACCGCGCTGTGTTTACTACTCGCTGCCGCGAGACGCGAAGGTATTGCACATGGCGGAGAGCCAGTACTTGATGGGAGAGCTGAGCTTCGCATTCGATGATCAGTCCGGTGAGACCGCAAGGATGGAACTGGCATTGCGCGCGATCGGAATCGACGGGTTCCGCGAAGACTTGGATTACGAGTGGTATGTCGTCTTCTCGCCGGAGCTCCTGGTAAATCCTCATCGGCTCGAAGTGAAAACGGCAATGGACGGAATGAGTGAGGCCTCCCAAACGATTCGCCTTCTGGTCAAGTTCGATCAAGACGGCGACGACATGACCGAGATGCCGTCTGAGCGTTGGCCAGAACTCTACGATCTGTTCGTGAAACATCACGTGACCGCGCAGGAAAAATCGCGGCTGCTCAAAGATTTAATCGGCGCATATTGGGATGATAAAAGTGCCACGCCGACGTATCCGGTGAGGACATTGCGAAGTCTTGCTAAGCGGATCCCGCACAACAATTGACCGACGTGTCCTAAGGTTCCAGCTGCAACACCGCCGTGAAAGCCGAAAGCCCAGCTGAATTGTAGGCACGCACGCGGATATAGTATTTCTGTGACGGTGAGGGGTCCGCGATCGTGGCGCCGGTCGCGGCCGGGTCGGCGACTTTTTGAAGCAAAGTGAAGGTCGTGCCATCGCTCGAACCTTCGACATCGAATCCATCTTGTCCGGCATCCGCCGGTTTCCAAGTCAGGCTGATTTTAGGCGTGGGTGTCGTGGGCGCGGGCGTGGCCGTAGTGCCGCCGCTATTTCCGCCGGTGTTGGATGTCGTTGGAGCCGGGGCGGTGAGAGTGGTGTTCGATTTGCTGCAGGCGACGCTCGCTCCGCACAAGAGAACAATAAAGCTCAATCTAAAAAACGCCATTAGTTCACCACTCGCTGACCTTTTAACTGGGTCGGTGCCGCGGGCGGAAGAACCGCATTGATTAAAGCCTGAAAGAGGGTCATCGCATTGAATGATCCAAGTCCAGTGGCCAAATCGTAATTGGTTTCTGCCGGGTAAAAGAGATTTTTTCCAGCCGTGACATCGTGAAACACCGAGGGCGCGAGCGAACTTTGGCCGACGCGGTAAATTGTCGGATTGACGTAGCCTACGTCCGGCAAATTCGTGGCTTCGCGCTGTTGATTGACGAGTGCCGTGAAGGCCGTCCAAATCGGCGCGGCACAGCTCGTGCCGCCGTAAACGTCGGAGGCGCCTTGCACGAAAACGGAATAGCCCGTATTCGGATCCGAGTTCAAAGAAATATCGGGAACCATCCGCTGCGTTGTTGAGCCGAGATTCAGCGCGGTTCCAAGACCGGTTTGCCACGATGGAATTGGCCACACGGAACTGATCCCACCACCGCCACCGCTTACGCTGGCGGCGTCACTCCACACGGTTTCATTTTTATACGACAATCCTGCGTTCACAGCCAACGTCGTCCCCCCGACCGACGTCACATATGGCTGTGAACCGGGATCATCAACTTCCAATGTTTTCATCATATTCGGATCGTCATACGCGCCGTCATCGCCGGCGGCCGCGAACACGGATTGTCCCTGTGCGGCCATCTGCATAAAGATCATATTCTCCGTGGCGAGATCTGCGGCCGAATTCAGGTCTTCGGCGGCGCCCCACGAGGTGCTGACGGCTTTCGCGAGATTGTCGCTCGCGATTTTCATCCATTCTTGCAGGTAGCCGGCCTCGGTGTTCGGCGCCTCATAAACCAATACTTGCACGGCCGGTGCGACCGCCAGTGCGAGTTCAATATCCAGCGTCACTTCGGGTTGGCCGCTGGCCGTGCCCTTGGTCGGTTTGCCACTGAATCCGTCCACTAAGATATTCATTGGGCTTAAGATCGCACGGAGATTGAATTGTGTGGCATACGCCGTGATATCGCTCAGCGCGTAGCCGTCGAGTTCAAAGAGCGCGAGTTTCTGGCCCTTGCCGGTCGCCGTGACTTTGTCGAGGCCATAGGCCGTGCGGAAATCCGCGGGCGTCAGTCCGCCTTGCGGTCCGGAGCCGATTCCGGCATTAGCGCGGAGGGCGTGGTGCCTATGCTGTGAGAACGAGTGCAATCCATAAATGCCCTGGATGCGGCTCGCGATTTCCGGCGGCACCGTCGGCTCATTGGTCGGACCGTAAGCCATTAGACCTTCGGGCGTTTGGTAGTTATGAAGCTCGAGTGATAGTGCATGTTCGACCTGCGGCACCTCTGCCTCGGCCAGCACATACGCATTCGACGGGTCGGCCACTATATTGGTAAACCCGTTCAACGAGAGATATTGGGCGACCGCCGCGGCATCGTCGGGCGTTGGGCCGAAGGTTGCCGAGAATTCACTCGGTGTCAGGAATTCTCCGTAGAGTGCATCACCGGGAATGTGTTGGCGAGTGATCAAGTTCGCCAATTGATCCGCGTTGTGAACCGCGAGCGGAATAAGGACGTGCACACTCATTCCAGGATCGACGTGACCGAGATCCTTAGATGCAGCCATTCTCGGCGGACGATGCGCCGGTAAGGCGGATGCACTAATGGATATGAAAAGAAGAGTAATTTGACTAAGACTTCCCCAAGTCCGCACGAACGTCCCCCACGGGGATGGGTTGTGCAAGATTGGAACCGGAATCAATTGTAAAGGAGCCCCTCTAAATCGTTGAGTCCTTTGACAGTGGCGCCACAGTAGACATGGCTGAAGATGGTGAGCCACGCCGGTGAGGTGCCTGAATCGAGGTAGTCAGGTAAACAATGTTTATACATTTTGGGTGACTCAAATCCATGAATTGCGAGATAGGCGGTCCCAAAATTGTAGTCTTGCATATGTATGAAATCAGGAACGGCCGCGATTAAAATTCTGTGTCTCCTCCTGTGCCTGTATTCCATTCCTGGCTGGTGCGACCTTATGGTCGACGGGGTTCAGAAGGCCAGCCTCGTGCCTCATCTGCGGGCAGAATGCACGTCGGCTCTGCAGCGGATCGAAGCCGCCTCCAGCGCGTTTGATTTGCGGGCTGTGATTTGCCGGGACGGGGAATCGACTTTGCGCATGGTCGATCCTCTCGATGCGCACAAAGCCTTCACCGAACTGGTTATCCCCGAGCAAAAAAATGAGTTCAGTGAGATCCTCTATCCGAATTCGGGCAATGTTAAACTCAAGGAGACAGCCGAAAACTCCGCTTCCCCGGAGAGGGCTAAGGAGTTGCTCGCTCGCGCCGCCAGATTCCGGTTTCTCCTGAATACAAAGGGAGAGTTTGATTCGGTGGGGACGTCTTATGCGGAAATGCATCTCGAAGACCGGGCTTTAGGAGAGAAGACTGCGAGAGAAAGACTCAGAGAAACGTACCAATATTATTTGGATGACAAGATTCATCCCAAACTCACCATGTTTGGCGAACAAACTGCCACAAATAAAGTGAAGACGCAGTGGAAGAACGAATCCACTCGCGACTACAACTATCGGAATAGCGGCGGCTTTTCGGCGGATGTGGGCAGCAATATCGTAGTTCCCGGGCCCGAGGCCATGTCGGTTGAAGAACGCGATATAAGAGCTGAAACGTATATGCCGCTCGTGAAAGTGGTGCGTGAGACGCATTTGTGCGGGCAATGCGCGGCCGACTTTTACCAGGCGCGGACCGCGGCGGGGCAACGGTACAATCAATCGCTGACGGCGGGTCCTCCGGTCGCTAATGCTGACGACGAAGCGGGCCGTTAGGCCTCGGGCTTCACAAAACTCAAGTAATACTTAAACTCATCGATACTCTCGCGAATATCGTCCAAAGCGCGGTGAGCTTCCTTCTTTTTGAATTTCTTCTGGAACAAGCTGTTGAACACAACCTTCCATGAGGTCACATCGAGCATCCGGTAGTGCAGTGCCGCCTCGGTTTTCGGCATATACTTGCGGATAAATAAGCGGTCTTGGTTGATCGAATTGCCCGCCAGAATGGCGCGGTCAAAGCCGAAGTGTTCGCCGATAAATTTGGTGACCTCGGCATCGACAACCGCCGGATCTTTGCCGTTTGGGATCATGGCGAGAAGGCCGCTGTCGCCGTGGTGTTCTTTGTTCCAGTCATCCATCGCATCGAGATACTTTTGCGGTTGCTTGAAGACCGCGTGGTACTCGCCAAGTACGTTCCACTGCCAGTCCGTGACCAAGCAGGCAATTTCAATCGGCACTTCCTTATCGACATCGATACCGCTCATTTCCATATCGAGCCAGAGCAGGCGGGTGACTTCTTCTTTTTTGATCATTCAATCCTCATTGCATGTAGACGATCATCACGCCGTCGTTCATTTGCCCATTGGGAAGTTTTTCATGCGACCAGGGGTAGTTGGCCTTCTTTAGATAGTCCGCGACCACCGCCTTGACCTTCCCCGTACCCTTGCCCGGCATGATGCGGACCGAGTGCTCATTTTGGTGCTTACGGAGGAACTCTTCGACCGCGTCAAAGACCTCGTCGGTTTTATAGCCATGTAGGTCTAATGTGGGTTGTCGTTTCGCCGTTTTCACTCTCAAAAAGGCTACCAGATCTTGACTACACTGGACCACCTTGGCCACAATGCAGCACACTTATCGGAGGCACTCCATGCAGGTCGATCTGAGGGGACAATGGGCTCTCGTTGGGGGAGCATCACAGGGTATCGGACAAGCCACCGCGAAGGTGCTGGCCGAGGCTGGCGCCCGCATTATTCTCATGTCCCGCCGCCAGGATGTGCTCGAAAGTGTGCGCAACACTTTACCTGATCCAAGTTCTCACCGCTGTTTTGCGGTCGATGCCGAAAAGACGCAGGATTTGAGTTTAGGGCTGGCCCGCGTGGTCAACGAAACCGGACCAGTAAGCATTTGGGTGAATAACACAGGGGGACCGAAAGCGGGGCCTTTGGCCGACGCTTCAAGTGATGAGCTCGAACGCGCGTTCCGCGGCCACGTCGTGGCCTCGCAGATGATTTTGCGAGCTTTGCTGCCGGGAATGAAGCAGAACAACTATGGCCGCATCGTAAATATTCTTTCGACCTCGGTGAAGACGCCGCTTCCTAATCTCGGGGTGTCGAACATTATGCGCGCCGGAGTCGCCAGCTGGGCGAAGACCTTGTCAGTGGAACTCGGGCCCTTTGGCATCACGGTCAATAGCGTATTGCCGGGTTACACGGAAACGCCGCGATTGGAATCATTGATCACGGGCGCCGCCTCAAAGACAGGCAAGTCCGCCGATGAAGTGCGCCAAGGCTATATCGACAGCATCCCGGTGCGGCGCCTGGCCGATCCGGAAGAGACCGCGGCGGCAATTGCATTTTTGGCCTCGCCTCTGGCGGGATATATTTCGGGAACAGTGCTGCCGGTCGACGGCGCCAGGACGCCAGCGCTATGATGTTTGATATCTTCTTGTCGATTTGCCAGACCGAAGTTGACGGGTACCTTCCCACTGAGAAGGTCATGTTCGACAATTTCTTCGATCAAGTGCGTTTGGCCGATGAACTCGGGTATGGCACGGCTTGGGTCGCCGAGACGCATCTGTCTTGTGAGATTCAAAAGCATGGGCCGGAGCCGGTCATTCCGCACTTTGTGGGCGAAATTGGTCTAAACACCGACATTTTGCAACTCGCGCATGTGATCTTCGCGCAAACCCGCAATATCAATGTCGGCTCCGCGGTCCGCAATATCTTCTGCAACGGCGGTCCGATCGCACATGCGGAAGCCGTGCGCACATTTTTGACTTTGCACGGACAAAAGCCGGGAGAGAAACGCCAATTGAACATCGGCTTCGCTTCGGGGCGTTTTGATTTCTCGAATCGGCCCTACGGCATCAAGCCGCGCAATGCAGTCGAGAAAGCCGCGTGGCCAGTGGTAAAAGGAAAAGCGTTACTCGAAGCCACAGAAATTTTCCTTCGCCTGTTGAAGGGCGAAAAGATCTCGCGAGCCGACGTCGCACAACACGAACTGACAAGGGCCGATTTCCGGACGGACGCCGACTGGGAAAAGGTACCTGGTTCTTTTTCCGGGGCGCAGGGCAGCATTCCGCTGGCGCCGTTCTGGGATTTTGAAAAAGTCGGCGTCATTCCCTTCGATGCGCCGCTCGACTTGTTGAAACTGACGATTGGGTCCCATGACGAGAAGGCCCAGCGGTTGGCGAATTCGATTTTGCCGGTGGGCGTGTTCAATCTTTCAATTACGCCGCCAGCGGTGATCGAAGCCACGCACGCGCGCATGGCGAAGGAGTACAATCCGGCCGGTGGACCTTGGCGCCGGGACATGATGCCGCGAACGGCGATGGTTTTTCTCGAAGATACCACCGCCAAAGCCAAAGCCGCCGCCGAAAAGGCGTGGGTCACTTACTGGAAGGCGATGGAAGGCACGCTCGACCAAAAGAAAGTCGATCAAGCCGTCGAGAACACTTTGGCCGGCTCGCCCGACGACCTCGCCGCGGCGATCAAGGCGAAGTATCATCCCGAAGACCGGTTGATGCTGTGGTTTGATTTCAATACCCATGACAATGCGGCAATTAAGAGAAGCATGTCGACGTTCATGAAGGACGTCGCGCCGCAGTTACAGAGAGTGTCCGCCGGTGGCGGCCCCGCGTAGAGGTAAGATGGAACGCTTAAAGAACTTCATTAATGGTGAATTCGCCACGCCGGCCGAGGGCAAGTATCTCGACAAAATCGCGCCGTCGACCGGAGAGAAGATTTACGAGTTGCCAGATTCGACTGAAGTCGATGTGGTGCAAGCGGTAAAGGCCGCGCAGGGCGCATTCGAAGGTTGGGCCGATACGCCGATCGCCGAGCGCAGCCGGATCATGAGTCGCGTGGCGGACTTAATCGATTTGAAGCGCGACGAACTCGCGCTCGCCGAAGCGATTGATGTAGGTAAGCCGCTGGAGCTCGCGAAGTCGCTCGATATGAACCGCGCGGCTTTGAATTTCCGCTTCTTCGCGGCCGCACTCTTGAACAAAACTGAAATGGCCACCGATATGGACGGCGACGCCATCAACTACACTTTGCGCCAGCCCATCGGTGTCGCCGGTTTGATTGCGCCGTGGAATTTACCTTTGTACCTGATGTCTTGGAAAATCGCGCCGGCCATTGCCTGCGGCAACACCGTCGTCTGTAAGCCATCGGAGTGGACGTCGAAGACTTGCTTCTTGTTGGCGCCGTTATTGAATGAAGCGGGCGTGCCGAAAGGCGTGGTCAATTTTATTTTCGGCAAAGGAGATCCGGTCGGCAGTTATCTCGTCAAGCATCCGGGTGTGCCGCTGATTTCGTTTACCGGAGGAACGGCGACGGGCGAAAAAATCCAGACCATGGCTGCGCCTTACGTAAAAAAGGTGAGCATGGAACTCGGCGGAAAGAACGCTACCCTCGTGATGAAAGACGTCGATATCGCCAAAGTCGTGCCGCAGATCGCGCGCGCGAGCTTTTTGAATTCGGGTGAGATCTGCCTCTGCGGTTCAAAGATCCTCGTGCAAGAAGACATCTATGAAGAATTCTGCAAACAGCTCGCAGCACATGTCGATCAGCTGGTCGTGGGCGATCCCGTCGACAGCAAGACCTTTATGGGTCCGCTGGTCAGCAAACAGCACTACGATAAAGTTCTGAGTCTTTTGGACCTCGCTAAAAAAGAAGGCGGCAAAGTGATCGCCGGCGGAGCTAGGCCCGACCTCGGCGGCGCGATGAAGAATGGCTACTTCTTGCGGCCGACTTTAATCAAAGACCTCACCAACTGCAGTGAGATCCATCAAACCGAAATCTTTGGTCCCGTTGTGACAATTAATTCGTTCAAATATCCGCACGAAGCCGTGAAGTGGGCCAACAATTCGCCCTACGGTCTGTCGGCCAGTGTATGGACAAAGAGTTTGACGACCGCGCACAAAGTGGCGGCGGATTTGAAAGTCGGCACGGTCTGGATCAACACCTGGCTCAAGCGCGATCTTCGCGTGCCGTTCGGGGGCCAAAAGGCCTCGGGCATCGGCCGCGAGGGCGGCGCGCATTCATTTGATTTTTACACCGAAACCAAAACCGTGTGTGTGCAACTGGGAGGCGTCTAATGGCGGGCAAAGGAAAAATTGTAGCGGGCGTCTTGGCGCCGCATCCCCCGCATCTCGTGTATGCGGCCAATCCGGAGCAGAATGAGCCGAAAGCGGAATGCGGTTGGGAGACTTTGCGCTGGGCTTACGATCGGCTGCGCAAATCTCTCGCCGAGTTGGAATACGATGTGTTGATGGTCCACTCGCCGCACTGGCGGACGAATATCGGCACGCACTTCCTCGGCGTTCCGCACTTCAAATCGATTTCGGTCGATCCCGTTTTTCCGAATCTCTTCCGGTATCATTACGATTTGAAAGTCGACGTGCCGTTGGCCGAAAGCGTTTGCAAAGAAGCCGCCGATCTCGGCTTGACCACGCAAATGATGCGCAACAAGGACTTCCGCATCGACTATGGCACGATCATCTCTTGTCATTTGACCAATCCTTCATGGGATAAGCCGATCGTAGGCATTTCGAGCAACGGCGCCGCACGTTACTACAACATGGACGTGTTGCAGGCGATGATGTTCAAGCTCGGCCAAGCCACGCGCACGGCTATCGAGAAGAGCGGCAAACGCGTCGTTCTGCTGTCTTCGAATTCTCTGAGTCACCGTCACTTTGTGACGGAGCCCGAGATTGTCGAAGATATGAGCTATGAGCACATCAACAATCACAATCAATATCTCTGGGACATGAAAATGATCGATCTCATGAAGCAGGGAAAAACGCGCCAGATGATCGATGTGCTAACGGATTTCACCGAACAAACGAACGCTGAAACCGAAAGCGGCAGTCTCACGTGGCTGATGTCGGCGATGGGCTTTCCGACCAAACCGGCCGAAGTGCACGGCTACGGCACAGTGATCGGCACCGGCAATGCCGTGGTCGAATGGCGGGAGGCATAACATGAGCGTGATCAAAGGTTACGTTTTACCCGGCCTCCCGCACCTCGTACTGACGCCCGATGCAAATCCAGGTTGGAAAAAAGTCCGCCAAGCGATGGACAAAGTCCGCAAAGAGATCGAGGCGGCTGACGCCGATGTATTGATTTTGTATTCGACGTATTGGCCGAGCATTATCGGTCACCAGATCCAGTCGCGGCCTGAGCCCGAGTTTGTGCACGTCGATGACGAGTTTCATGAGTTAGGGAGCATTCCGTATAAATTCCGGATGGACGAGGCTTTCGCGCAGGCCTATGTGGCGGCGGCGAAAGAACGCAAGCTGACCGCGCGCACGGTGAATTACAATGGCTTTCCGATCGACACGGGTTCCGTCGTCGTCTTGAAATTGATCAATCCGAACAACCGGCTGCCGGCCGTCATCGTAAGCTCGAATATTTACAGTGACCGCGCCGAAACCTTGGTGCTCGGTAAGGCGGGCCGCGATGCGCTCGCGAAGACCGGCAAGAAGGCGATCGCGATTTCGATCACGTCGCTCTCGAATCGCTTACACGACCACTTTATCGATCCGAAGGACGACAAGATTAATTCCTTGAAAGATCAAGAGTGGAACCAGAAATTCCTGGAATTTTTGGAAGCCGGCCGCCTTGAAGACGCTTCGCAATTGTCGCGTCAGTTTCATCGCGAAGCCCGCGTGAATAAAGTCGCCAACTTCAAGCCCTTCTGGTGGCTCGCGAGTATCATGGGCCAGAGCAATCGCTATAAGGGCGAAGTGTTCGAGTACCAACCCATCATGGGCAGCGGCGCCGCAGTGGTGGGGCTTACGCCTTCGGCGTCCGAAGCGCGCGATTTGGAATTCGACGAAAATGATCCCGATTCGTACGCGGGTGAGCGCAACGTCTTGAGCGGGGGCGTTGAGGTCGAACTTCCCGACGACGAGGACATCGCGGATTTGGACGTGGAAAAAACATGAGCGATCAATTTATCGACGTCGCCGACGTTTATCCCGATGACCCGTTTGGAAAGTCGATCGACGGCATTCCCACAGGCCGCGATGTCGAGTGGGAACCGCTAGTCGATTACCGCCGCAACGGCGTGAGCGAAAATACGATTCACGGCGCGATCGCGTGGTATTCCGGCGGCAAGGAAGTGCATTCCTTCGGCGGCAATGTTTTGTGCTACGGCCGCTCGATGATGAAGCCGTTCTATATCAAGGTGTTCAGCAAAGAACTCGAGGGCGCGACGGACTGGCGGCAAAAGGCCATCAGCGTATCCTCACACAACGGAACCGCCGAACACGTTGAAGTCTCGCAGTCGTTGCTCTCGCAGAATGAGTGGGGCTTGATGCAGACGCCGCTCGATTTGCCATTGGTGCAATTCGGCCGTCAGGTGCGCCGCCCGCGCCGCTGGTACAATAATTCCAGCGGGCACCATGCGGCGATTTTGAAGGGCTGCCGCTTAAAGGGCTGGAACCGCGCGGGCTACACACTTCCGTCACATAAGGTTTTTGAGGCCTACCTCGAGATCGTGCGCAAATATCTCGGCGCCGATTTCACGCCGAAGCGGGTGGCCCGCGACGGCGACGGTTTGCCGACAATTGCGATGACGGTGAAGGAGCTGGCGCGCTGTTACGCGGGCTTGGCCAAAAATCGCGGCGAAGATTGGATTTGGGAATCGATGATCCGCTATCCCGATCTGGTCGGCGGCTTTAATCGGCTGGACACCACGGTTATGAAATCCTGCAATGGCCAAGTCATCGCCAAGGAAGGTGCCGACGGTTTGCTCGGCATGGGCATCGTGCACAAAGATTATCCGGATGGTCTTGGCGTCGTGATTAAGATCGCGCACGGCTGGAATCCGCAGGCGACATGGTATGTAGCGCGCGGAATTCTCGGCGTGTTGGGTTTCCAATTGCGCAATCCGTATCCTCTGCGCCGGCAGAAGGCGTTTCTGGTTCCGGGCGTGGTGCCCTCGTCATATCTGGAAGAGCTGCGCAAGATTCCGACTTGGGATGAGTGGGATCCGGATATTGACCGCTGGTATTTTGATCCTAACGAAATGCACTGGGGCTAACCTATGTCGATCAGTTCCGAAAAGGACCTCGAGGCCCTGCGCAAAATCGGACAAATCGTCGCGTGCTGTCTTCAATTTATGCAGTCGAAACTTGAGCCGGGCATGACGACCGCCGAGTTAGATGCGATCGGTGGACAATTTCTCGCGGCACATGGCGCGAGGTCGGCGCCGAAACTCACCTACAACTTCCCAGGACACACTTGTATCAGCGTCAATGAAGAAGCCGCGCATGGAATTCCGGGTGCCAAGATCCTCCAGGCGGGAGATCTCGTGAACATCGATGTCTCGGCGGAATTGAACGGATATTTTGCCGACACAGGCGGTTCCGCAATTATCCCGCCAGAATCTAAACTTCATCTGCAAATCTGCGCCACGGCCAAGAGGGCCCTCGAACGGGCGATGCTCGAAGCCCGCGCTGGCGCAAAAATCAATCGGATCGGCCACGCAATAGAGACCGAAGCCAAAGCTCATGGCTTCACCGTCATTGAAAATATCGGCAGCCATGGCGTGGGCCGCGCCCTTCATGAGGAGCCAGGGTTTATTGCCGGCTACTATGATAAGAATGACAAGCGGACCTTGCGCGAGAATCAAGTCATTACGATTGAGCCATTTATTTCATCAGGCGCGCGCGAAGTTTTCGAGACGGGCGACGGTTGGACACTGGCTACGCATCCAGGAGTCTTTACGGCTCAGTATGAGCACACGCTCGTGATCACTAAGGGCAAACCGCTCATTATGACCTTACCGGCCTAGCGCCGGGTCATCCGGCGTCCGCAGAGTTGCGCATCAGTGAGCAAGCGATACGCCGAACGGTATCGGCCTTGAATCTGCCACTCTAACCATTCTCCCGTATCGACTTTGCCGAGTAAACGCCAGCCGTCGGGACTTAAACTTCCGACCGCCGACTCGCCAAGGATCGGTACCTTTGCGGTGAACACGCGGCCTTCCGTGTGGCCACCGAGTTCGATTTGGCCGGCCTCGATGCGCGTCCAGGCTGAGCTGCCGGGCTTCGCGTACGAATTGTCGACGAGAATTACGCGGAAATCCGGAGCGCTCATCAGCACCGGCACGTCGCCGACCGAACTGTGACCCGCGACGACGTAGTGCAGGCCTTGCGCCTTCAGGGCTTCGATCACGGAGTCCGCGGGCAAATGCGGATTGTTATCCGCGCCGAGGAAGCGGCCATAAGTGACGCTCATATCGTTGCGGCCCGGCGTCTCGGCGCGCGGACCTTGATAAGCGAGGATTTCGCGCGGGAAAGCGTGCGCCCAGGCATTCAACGTCTTGATCCACGTGCGCACATCCGCGATGCGGCCGGGATGCCCCGGCACATAGCCGACACTCTGATCTGAAATCGCGCCGTGGACAAAGAGACCGCCGGTCTCTTCGTCGACGTGACCGACTTGCGCGAGCTCGAGATACTCCGTCATGCGTCCACCCGGCGCCACGTCGCCGACCGTGCTGTTGAACACGTCGCGGTCGGAAGCGGGCTGTCCACGCGCCGAGAGTTCTTGCCGGCGAAATTCAAAGGCCTCGGAGGCGTTGATCCCGTCGAGAAAATCCTTGAGGCGTTGAATCGGGTTCGCCGCGTTTTGAAAGATAAAGCGCAAGGGCAGCTTGTTTACATCGCGATTGCCCATGAGCAGAACGACTTGGTCGGGGTACTGCTTCTTCAGCGCGACCATCGTGTCCAATATGCGCATGCCCTCGGGACCGCGGTCCAAGGCATCGCCCATAAATACGAAGCGCACGCCGGGACGTAAGCGCAGACCGCCCCAAGGACTGGCCTGAAAACCGCCGCTCTCCCGAATGAACTGGTCAAGTTTGAAGCCCTGTCCCTCGAGGTCCCCTAAGACAATAATAGGCCCCGCGGCCGCAAAAACGGGCAGCGCCAGGCCTATAACCATGGCTAAAATTGCTTTGAAGGACATGGGCGGGAAGGAGTGCAATCCTCGGTCCCGCCGCTACTCGAACTACTTAGAAGTGCTAGCGAATACCTGAAGCGTCTTACGCGTGTTCGACGGAGTGCCGACCATCATCGCCAATTCAAGTTTGTTGGCCGGAAAGCTCAAGATACCGGCGTTGCCGATGACTGATTTTTCGCCTTCGGGAAGCCACGGGTGCATTCCATAAGAGCAAATGCGCTGATAGCAAATGCCGTTGGCGTAGGGAGTGGTCGAACCGTCTTTGTTTTTCTCAACCATCGTGAACGAACCTTGATCGTCAAACGTAACGAAGAGATCCCAACCGCCGGGAGTTCCGCCGCCGACAGAAGTTTTGTACGTGAACTCAGCCGTGTTTTGGCCGGTCGCCGTGATCGTGACTGTGGTCACCGACTTTGTGTTTTTGCCGTTAATTTTTTGGTACCAGGTGTTCGTCCAAGCTCCGCACGCGAAGTAATCTTGGCAAATGTCTGCTGCAAAGGCGCTGCTACCGACCAAAAGGGCGGCGGCGAGAATCAACTTTTTCATGAGTCCTCCCACATTAGTTTTTTGGAAATCAGATAGTCGGGGAGCAGGGTGCATCCGTCAAACCGCGCCCGCCGGTTGGAAATTATTCATTTCCACAATCGAAACCATCGTTGCCCTCACGGTTCTTTTTATCCTTAACGCCGAACGCTATAAGTGCGGAATCGAAAGGAACAAATTATGAAATCACTGATTCTTCTTTTAGCTCTCATCGCCGGTTCTCGGGCCGGCGCCCAATGTTTCGAGCTCTGGGGTCCCGCCAATCCTAAACTGGATTCCATTTGCTTCAGCGCAGGCGGAGAGGTGCAGCTTCTCAACGGCGGCGAGGTCAAATACGAAACCCAGGCCCAGGCGCAATTTATCGGCGCCCACACGATCGAGAGGCCGGGGCTCTCAGAAGGGCACATCTACGAGATTCCGGACTCCATCCAGTACATGGCCCGGGACATCGAGTTGGACGCGACCGTTCCCCTGCAGCCGCCGCAGGGAATTCACACGCGCTACGGCGATCTGATTTTCGAGAACCAACAGTACGTCGTCGGGCAGTAGACTAGCGCGAGGCGATCTGCAGGATACGCGTATCCGACGGGTAGTGGAACAGCATCAACCCGCAGGCGGCGCCGTACATCGCCAGCGCCATGGGTGCATCCTTGTGATAGACGAGCATCAACAGAATCAGCGCCGTCTCGGTCATCATAAAGCGTAAGATAAAATCCAAAATCAACGACGCGATGAGGGTCCCCAGGGGATCCTGCGCTTTGCCAGAGTTAATCTTTTGCGCCAACCAATCCGGCAACAGTACAGATGCCAACGCCAGAGCCACAGCCGCCGACCCGAAGGTCGCGGGATCGAGCGATAGCGGTGCGGACAGCGAGTGGTAAACGACGAAACAAACAAAGGCCATCGAAAAGAGCATAAAGAACCAGACAAAGCGCAGCGAGCGGCGAAGCTGGGCCACGCGCGGGTGCTGCAAAAAGGGGTTACCTGGAGACGGGGACTCTGGTACGGTCATGGGCTCAACATAGAGGACGTATGACGAAAACTAAAGTCATTTCGAAGAAGGCACCTCCGCCTGTCGGGCCCTATCCGCACGCCCGCCGCGCCGGCGATTTTATTTTCGTTTCGGGAATGGGGCCGCGCCAGCCGGGCACCACCGAAATTCCCGGAGTGTTTCAAGATGCTCTAGGAAAGGTGATTTTCCATGATGTCGCCGTCCAGACGCGCGCGACGATCGAAAATATCCGCCGCGTTTTAGAAGAGGCGGGTGCAGGGCTTGAAGACGTCGTGGACGTGTGCTGCTTTCTCACCCATATGAAGCAAGACTTTCCCAGCTTCAATAAAGTCTACGGCGAATATTTCGCCAGCATCGGCCCTACGCGCACGACGGTGGAGGTCTTAAGCCTTCCCACGCCCATCGCAGTGGAACTCAAGGTCGTTGCGTACAAGCCACAGTAGTCTCAATCCGAGATCCGGACTGCCAACGAGTTCGACGTTTTTTCAAACTTTGCAAAGACCCCGTATCACCTAGGTTCGATTGGCCTTTTCGGATAGAGTGGTCGGGGAGCGATGCGTTATTCTGGTGCTACGTAGGGGATTCTAGAACGTATGCGCCGAGTGAACCTCAATTTCGTGATCGTCGTGCTACTCATGCTAGCGGTAGCCATTCTTAAGATCCGCTCCCACACAGGCAAAGCCGAAGCCGAAGTGCTGTCCAAACAGGTGGCAGATGGCACCCCAATCATTAAGGTCACGCCAAAAATCACACTGTCCCGCGAACCCGCCTCTCACTAAAAATCCAACAACCGCATTAAGTTAAAGGTTGCCTGTAGGAGCAATCTTTCTTAAGTTCCTGAGTTCTTGGCGCGGGGTGGTAGTTAAGTTGGTTATAACGTCCGCCTGTCACGCGGAAGGCCGCGGGTTCGAGTCCCGTCCACCCCGCCAATTTTCGATTTGAAGAAATTGAAAAAGCCAGGATTAACGAACCTGGCTAAGTACTTAAAACACCACGAGCGAAACGCTCTCTTTGTGAAATCCATTTCTAGAAATTTCCCGGTATTTCAAAGGTTGATGACTTTTTGATGACCTGGTGATGACCGCGCACTGTACCAGAATTGCCATTCTCCGACCTTTGATTTAACCGATTAAAGGGAGGAACTATGTTTCGATTGCTTCAGTGGTTTATTGGTCTCGCGCTTTTAATGGGGGTCGGCGAAGTCGGCGTTCATGCCGTTATGGACATGGCCAATAAGGCCGCAAATGCCCAGGCGCATGATCAGATTTCTTATTCCAAATGGAATGCGATGCTGTGGACAGGCAAGGGATTGAACTCCAAAAAGCATCACTAATATTTCAGGGAGGGCGAATGAGCAAAATACGAACGGCAACACTTGAAGATGCTCCCAGGCTTCTCGAAATCTACGCGCCTTACGTACAAGACACTCCAATTTCTTTCGAAACTGAAGTGCCGTCGTTGGCGGAATTTGAAGGCCGAATGCGAGAGACCCTTCCAAAGTATCCTTGGCTGATTTACGAAGCCGATGGAAAAATCTGCGGCTATGCCTATGCTGGATCTTATCGAAGCCGTTGTGCATATGGGTGGTCGGTTGAATCAACAGTCTACGTCGATTCAAAGTTTCATAAAAAAGGAATCGGGAAAGCACTTTACCAAAAGTTGCTAGATCTGCTTCGCGAGCAGGGTGCGGTGAACGTAATCGGTGGGATTACCATTCCCAATGACGGAAGCGTGGGGCTCCATGAGAGTCTTGGATTTGCCAAAGTCGCGCAGTTCAAAGATGTCGGATTTAAACTGGGGAAGTGGTGGGATGTTGGCTTCTGGCAAATACAGCTTCAGAAGCCAACTGAACCCGGATGTCTAAAAAAACCGAACACTATTTAGATTCAGAGACGATCAGATAGCCCCTGTTTTCTGAAGTATCCAGCTACTCTGTGAAATCAAAAAATGCGTCTCAAAAAAACTCCGTCTCGATACCCTAAAATCAAAAACTGCTAGTCAAAGCGCCGGACTTCCGGCGCGGCCTGTTTCAAAATATATCTATCAATTTGGTCTCTCGGATTTGGCGACCTTTAGTCGGGTCCGAATCGCGGCTAGTTGTTGAAAATCGCTCACCTTTTCTTCCGGCGCACCGAAAAGTTTATGGGGAATTAGGCATGGCCGCCGCTCGCGAAGGTATCCGGGCGATCATTGCACCTGCAAATACAGCTTCAAAGTTGGGGAGAAGGAGTTTACGGGGGCTGGTCATTCGTGTTGCAGCATCGCAAAGGGAAATCCAATAGACGTTTATTATAGCCCGACAAATCCAGAAAGGTCGTACAACTGGGAGCCCAATAGGCGTCTCATTGCAGATTGGTTAGACTTCCTCATGGGTCTTGTTCTTTGGCCTGGGATTGGCGGGTTGATGTACGCCGCGAAGGCTTCATACCTTGCCCGAAAGGAACTTAAGTGAAGAAATTTGTCTTCATCGTTTTAGGCTGTCTGAGTGCTGCGCTGGGAATTGCTATCGCAGTCAAATTTGTTCGTCTTGGCTTCCAAATCGAGGGACTTACCTTAGTTGAGAGCTTGAACCAATCCGTATGGTCTCTGTTTTTTATCTTGCTGGCGATTTACTGCTTTACCCGTCGAAGAGGAATATTGATAGGCACCGCATTGATTTTAGGATTTTTGCTTTCTACTCCGAGCTGCTCTCACGTGACTCTAAATGAGCACAACAAAGATGAAATGAGGAAGTACAGGGAGGATCCGAGCTACAAGCCTCGGATGCAACAACATGCTCACTACCTTTGGGAGGTTCTTACGCATGTACACTAATCGGTTTCGTCTCGGGATTCTGGTCCTCTTGTTTGCATCATCACATGCTTTTGCAGAGGATTTCGATGCTGCGCTCAAACGAATAAAGGCGGGTCTGCCAGCCGACGTCGGTAAAGTGATTGATCGCATGACAGGTTGCAATCACTGGGCGGGTGAAGAAGCATACGACGAAGATCGGAAACAGCAAATCCATAAGGCAGTTGATGAGCTCCGCTGCAAGGATCTTGAGTCAGACAAAACAAAGTTGTTGAAGAAGTACAAGGCGAAAGAGAGCGCAATTAAAAAGGCATTCAAAGAGGCCGAAACAATGTCTGAAGGATGAGTAGGAGTATATTCGATGAGCAACAATTCATTTATCAATGCGCTGAAATTTTGGTGGAGCTTTACATGGAGATCGTATCTTCTAATGATTCCGGCGTTCGCTGTAATGATGTTTGTCCAAATCCGGATCTTGTCCCCTGAGAATAGCGTGAACCCAGCTTTCGCTCTCATCGGTCTTGGAATCATGTGCATTGCTCAAATATTTGCGATCATGTGGACATCAAGGTCAAAAGGGTCTTCGCTCCACTCTGAAAAAGTGCGCGACTAATCCTGAAAAAAAGGACGATCGCGAACGCCGTGCATGCGCTGGTTAAAGATTGAAGTTTCATATTGCCTCCGTTGTTGTTGGGGTTGTTGTTGTTTTAATCTTGTTCTCAAAAAAAGTTCCAATGTGTGGGAAATATCGCGGAGTCTTTTGGGCGTACTTCCTGTAAACCCCCATTTTTCGCTCCTTTCCGTCCGAGACATTTAGTCTCAGAGTTCCGTGAGATTGTCCCAACCTAAATATTCCTTACTATTCAGATCGAACAAGCATGGTTGAGTAACTTAAGTAGCAGGTAGCGTGCCAGAGGGTTATTTCTTGCACAAAGTCTCAACTGGAGCGATACAATGGGGAGTATGGGTAACTAAATTGGAACAACACGATCATCAGCACATTCATCATTCTTCCGACGAAAAAGATCCCGTCTGCGGCATGAGCGTTTCGCCTGAGACTGCAAAGGGAAAATCCGTCTTTAAAGGGAGACCGTATTTCTTTTGCAGCCTAAAATGTAAGGCACAGTTTGATCTGGAGCCTCAAAAATATCTGCAACCTTCAAAGCCGCTTTCTAAGGGACAGATGGACGTCGAATATACTTGCCCCATGCATCCACAAATTCGGCAAATGGGACCTGGCAATTGCCCGATCTGCGGAATGACTCTCGAGCCGGTGAACGCCACCCTCCATGAGGAAGATGATTCAGAATATCTAATGATGCTAAGACGCTTTTGGGCGAGTGCGACCTTAAGTGTGCCACTTCTTTTTATTACAATGGGTGGCCGCCATTTCATTCATTCACAAACACTGGCCGAACAACTTAAATGGCTCGAACTGGCTCTCGCTTCTCCTATAATTTTATGGGGAGGCTGGCCGTTCTTTCAAAGATTTTGGCAGTCTCTGAAGAATCGAAGCCTCAATATGTTTACGCTCATAGGACTTGGCGTGACCGTGGCCTATGGATATAGCCTAGTCGCGGTTTTCTTTCCGACGTTATTTCCTGATTCCTTTCGTGATTCCATGACCGGCGAGGTCGGACTCTATTTTGAGGCCGCAGCGGTCATCGTCACCCTCGTATTGCTTGGTCAGGTATTGGAACTGAAGGCGCGTGGACAAACAAATGCTGCAATCAAAGCGTTACTAGGACTCGCACCAAAGACTGCGCGGAGGATTAGTCCGGACGGGAGTGAGGCTGATATTCCGCTCGAACATGTCGTAGTCGGCGATCAACTTCGTGTTCGCCCCGGTGAAAAGATACCGGTCGACGGCGTTGTGGTTTCTGGTCAATCCTCGGTTGATGAATCCATGGTCTCAGGAGAAGCGGTGCCCGTCGAAAAAGGCGCTGGAGCGCATGTCATCGGCGCAACTATAAATGGAACGGGCTCGCTCGTAATGAAGGCGGAAAAGATTGGCAAGGACACCTTGCTTTCTCAAATCGTGCAGATGGTTGCCGAAGCTCAACGCTCGCGAGCGCCTATTCAAAAACTCGTTGACCAAGTGTCCGCATATTTTGTTCCAACGGTCGTTGTCGCCGCCATCATCACAGCGATAGTCTGGGCACTCGTTGGACCAGATCCAAGACTTGCTCACGCGATAGTCAATGCGGTTGCAGTACTCATCATCGCATGCCCGTGTGCATTGGGCCTTGCTACACCTATGTCGATCATGGTCGCGACCGGCCGTGGCGCGACGATGGGCATCTTGTTTAAAGACGCGGAAACGATCGAACTCATGCGCAAGGTTGACACCCTGGTGATCGACAAGACCGGAACTTTGACATTAGGAAAACCAAAGCTTGTCAGCGTAATAAGTAGCGGAGAACTTTCTGAAGCCGACCTCCTAATTTTCGCTGCAAGTTTGGAAAACGCCAGTGAACATCCTCTTGCAACCGCAATAGTCAGAGGTGCTAAAGAGAGAAACCTAGTTCTCAAAAGGGTTTCCAATTTCTCTTCGGTCACGGGCAAGGGAATTCTAGCTGACGTTGATGGAAACCATGTCGCAATCGGAAATAAAGCCTTGATGACCGATTTGTCCGTTGATTTTAAGGCATTCGAAATCGAAATGGACAGATCGCGGTCAGACGGACAAACCGTGATGTTTGTCGCGGTCGACAAAAAGTTCGCAGGATTTGTCGGAGTGACTGATCCAATTAAGGAGACAACCGTTTCTGCGATTAAGACGCTTCAGGGCTTGGGAATAAGGGTTGTCATGCTCACTGGCGATAACTCGAAAACTGCGGAAGCCGTGGCTAAAAAAGTGGGTGTCGATCAGTTTTATGCGGATGTCCTCCCTCAGAAAAAAGCTGAAATTGTAAAAGCGATGCAGAATGACGGAAAATTCGTGGCGATGGCTGGAGACGGAATCAACGATGCTCCAGCTCTTGCGCAAGCACAGGTCGGAATCGCGATGGGCACCGGAACCGATGTCGCCATGAATACGGCGGGCGTCACCCTCGTCAAAGGTGATCTGCTAGGAATTGTCCGCGCTCGAGCATTGAGCGAAGGCACAATTCGGAATATCAAGCAGAACTTGTTTTTCGCTTTCGTCTACAATGCCGTCGGCGTACCCATCGCGGCCGGCGTTCTTTATCCAGTATTCGGGATTCTGTTAAGTCCGATCATTGCGGCAGCAGCCATGAGTTTGAGTTCAGTGTCGGTCATTGCAAATGCTCTTCGTTTAAAAAGGGTTAGTCTCTCTGAGCAGGATTTCTCAGCTTTTCGATCTTCTCGGTGACCAGCAAGCAAGCCAATTACCATTCCCCAAAAAATTCAGAAATCCGACGTCAGCTGAGCGATTCCAGAGACTTGCGACAAGAAAGAATCCTACACCAAGAGCAAACGCCCTCAACAAGTCATCAAAGGTCAGCACTGAAAAATGAAACACTTGAGCCACTTGCGGAACTTCAACGAGGGTCACGAGAAAAATTAAGATTGAAGCGAGAAGCGATAGGTTCAACCAACTCCTACTCAATTTCGCAAACTGTTGTAGGCGTCCACCGGTAAGATCTGCGAGAATCAGCCCAACGTTACAACATCCTAAAAACAAGAAGGACACCGCCCTCGCAACGTCGTCATTGTTGTGAACTTGGATCTCGTGACGATAAAGAAGCAGAGAGGGAATCAAAATTAAAAGTCCCTCCAGCAGGCAGCGCAGTAAGTCACGGCCCGAAAAGAGGCGTTCATCTACGCGCCTAGGAGGTGCCTTCATTGCGCCTTCTTCTGGCTCCTGGGCTTCAAAAAGAAGAGAGCATGTGGGATCAATGATGAGCTCCAGAAGCGCAATGTGAATGGGGAGGAGCAGTATCGGCCAACCAAACACGACCGGTAAGAGTGTGAGCCCGGCCAGCGGAACGTGGATCGAAATGATGTAGCTCATCGACTTCTTGAGATTCGTGAATATAGACCTTCCCCGCTCAATCCCCGAAATGATCGAGGCAAAGTTATCGTCAATAAGAACAATGTCGGCGGCCTCGCGGGCAACATCCGTTCCACGCGCGCCCATGGCGATGCCGATGTCAGCTTGTTTTAAACTTGGGGCATCATTGACTCCATCTCCGGTCATCCCCACGACGTCTCCTCGGGCTTTGAGGGCCTTTACGACCCGGAGCTTTTGCTCTGGCCGCATGCGAGCAAAGATCCGAACCTTTCCAAGCTCCTCTCTCAATTCTTCCTCTCCCATGGATTCGACTTCTGCGCCCGTAAGAACATTTTGCGTGAGTTCAATTCCTGCCTTCGAAGCAACGTTTCGCGCCGTCTCTGGATAGTCCCCGGTGATCATGTAGACGCGGATTCCGGCTTGCCGGCAAAGATTCATCGCTTGGGGAACTTCATTACGAACTGGATCTTCAAAACCAATGAGTCCCACCCACTCAAATGGAATTTCAGCTTGTGAATCAGGAAGCGCTGACAAACGGGCTTTACCGACGCCGAGAATTCTTAAACCCTTTTTCGCGAGATCGTGCGTCTGATTGAGAATTTTCTGAGCCCGTTCTCCCGATACTTTGCAAAGCGAAAGAACTGCTTCGGGAGCGCCCTTTGTTCCAACAATAAATCGATCCCAGTCCCGAGATTTCCAAGCAAAACTTGTCGCAAATAATTCTTTTGTTAATGGGTAGTCTCTTGCGAGTTCCGGATGTTCATTTTTTGAAATTCGCCCGTTAAACAAAGCCTGAATTGCCTTTTCCATGGGATCGAACGGATGCGGGTGGCTCGCGAGCGAACTCCATTTTATAAGCTCATTTAATTCCTCACTCATGTCTATCTCAAATGGAGCTTCGATCACTCGTTGTTCCGTGGCGAGGGCTGCGACACTCATTTTATTGAGTGTGATTGTTCCTGTTTTATCCACGCAAAGCGCGGTGATGGCGCCCAGACGCTCCGTCGCGCTCGGGCGCCGAACGAGGACTTTGACACGAGAGAGTCGCCAAGCGCCAATTGCAAGAAACACGGTGAGTACGACCGGAAACTCCTCCGGAAGAAGAGACATCGCCGCCGCAAGGCCCGCAAGAATGCCGCCCATCCAGTCTGTTCGAGTAATCCCGTAAAGGACGGCGATTCCTAAGCAGAGTATTCCTCCTGTCCAGCCAAATAAAACGACGATTCGCCGAACTTCCTTCGAGAGGTAGGTCTCGGTGACATCGAGTTCCGCGAGTGAGCTGCCAATTTTGCCCATTTCAGTCTGCGAACCCGTTGTGAGGACCCGCATGAATCCATTGCCGCCAACCACGAGAGTTCCCATGTAGACGCGGCCTTCGTCTTCGATCATTCTTGGATCTGTGCTCTCAATAACTGTGAAGGCTTCTTTTTTCACAGGAAAAGCTTCTCCAGTAAGGAGAGATTCATCGAGAGAAAGATGTTCCGTGTGGAGAAGAAATCCATCTGCCGGAACGCGATCTCCTTCATGCAGCACGACGAGATCTCCGGGGACGAGTTCCGACGCCGGAATCCGTTTTTCTTCTCCTTCGCGGATCACCAATGCTCTCGGACTTGAAAGGTCTCTCAGCGCCTCAAGGGCACGTTCGGATTTGAAGTCTTGGTAATAAGCAATAGCGATGACAAATACGGCCGAAAATCCAAGAGCGATTCCCTCTGTCAGCTCTCCAGTGAAAAGATAAATGACACCAATCAACACAAGGAGAAAAAGCATCGGCTCTTTGAGGAGTTTGACGAGTCTTCCTATGAAATTGCTTCTGGCCGAAGTCGGAAGCTCGTTCCGACCAAATTTTTCGAGCCGACATTTTGCGTCTTGGTGGGAGAGGCCGTGGTCTAGGAATTGGTCGGAGATCTTTTCCATGAAATTATGTAATCTCGCAGTTCATCAGACTCATGAATAGCTCGGCACGCTTATCGCACAGGACTATAACACGACTTTATTGTTGATGGAGAAAATAGTTTGTCGAGACGGTCTGCTGTATTCTGGATTTTGAATTTCCTATTCTTGCTCCAGTGGGCTGTCTTAAGTCACAACGTTTACAGTAGGTCCGCTTGGATTTTAGAAAATCTACTGGTGTTCATATTCGTTGTGCCCGTCGTTAGGGCCTATCGCGCGAATTACCTTTCCCAAACGTCCTATCTTTTGATTTTCATTTTCGCTTCTTTACATAATCTGGGTGCCCACTACACGTACTCGCTTGTTCCGTACGATCATTGGATAGAGTCATTGACCGGCATTTCAGTAAATTCAACTTTCGGATGGTCGCGCAATCAATACGACCGAATTATTCATTTTCTATTTGGCCTCCTGCTATTTGTTCCCATGCGAGAAGTTGTAAAGCACGTCGGTCGGCTGAAAGGGCGTCAGCTGGATTTTGTGGTGCTGCTATTCATAATCAGTCTGTCGACTGGATATGAACTTTTAGAATGGCTGGCTGCGGTGATTTTCAGCGAGGGAGCTGGACCCGCTTATGTTGGGACTCAAGGTGATGTGTGGGACGCGCAAAAGGATCAAGCATTGGCAATTTGTGGTGTCATATTGGCATGGGTCATCACGGGGACAAAGTTACCTGGTCCTCAAGCGAAGACATCAGGAGTTGCTCGACAACGGGAGCGATGAAAAGACCGGGAAAGCCAAATAGCATAATTCCACCGAGTAGGGCCATCAATGAGATAAGCGGATTTGTCTTCGCCGCGCGCGAGAAAAGATAGGCCTTTAAAAAATTGTCGATCGTGCCTGCAATGGCTGCGGTGACGGCCAGAATAACGACGTTCGAATAGTCACCGTTAAAAAACTGAAAGACGGCAAGTATCAAAGGGACCGAGGCTGCCCCGACGAGCGGTATCATAGAGCAAATAAACGTTACCAAAAATATTAGAAATAGAGATGGAAAACCCGCAATCGCGGAGCCAATGGCGACCAAAGTCGCTTGAAGCAATCCTGTCACAAGTACCGCGCCCAATGAGCGCGCGCAGATAGACTCAAATCTCTCCCGTGCTAAACTCATATCTCGTAAAGCGAATTTATTTGCCAGTAGAGAAAATAATCTAGGTCCTCCGAGTAAAAACGCGCTAAATGCCAAGAAGAAAATGACGAGCGAGAGTAAGATTTGCGGCGTTTGAGTCAAAAAATACTTGGACGTATTCAATAAGAAATCATTTCCTTTGAGTGTCCCGGCGGTAATCAAATGATTCAAGTGTTCCGAAGTTTGTTCAGCAGTCCAGAAGCCTTGTTTCGCGAGCCACTCGAGGGACTTTTGTTTCAGCTCAAAGATCTGACCAGTCAGATGCGTAATAGTGTCGGGATTCTCAGTGAGTTTGACGAGGAACGAGTAAGTTTGAATAACGAGGTAGGTGAGAACTAGCAGAAAGGAAATTAGCAAGGTAGAGGCCGTCGCATAAGCCAATAGACTCCGTTTAGACTTTAGCGTTCTCTGCACCTTTCGCAGGACCGGAGCGCACGCGCTTGCAAAAAGAAGTCCCAATAAAACCGATTGCCAAATGGGGACAAAGAGTAGGGCATATAGAACAAGCAGAGCGACAACAATGGCGTTACCTTGAGTCCATTTCACATCGCTAAGATACCGAGAGTTGTCGTAAAGTCATCCATTGACTTAGAAAAACGAGTTGGAGTCCTGTCCACCCCGCCAACTTCTATATTCCGGGATCCACGTATTCTGTTAGTTCGCAATATCCGCATTCTCCCGGTCTCCGCCTTCAACCCCGTCCGCGCCGAAGCTACGCAAGTGAAAGTGTTTAGCGTCGGGCCGAGTGTATTCCAGCGGGCGTCCCCAAGCATCGGGTTTTATCACTTTAATGTAGGATTGTTTCCGCCTCTGGCAAGCCGCCGAGGGCTTCACCAGAAATTTCAGTTCAACCGGATATTGTCCACAGTCGGCGTAATACATATCCAGCGCGCGACTGAGTTCGATGATAGTGGTCTTGGTCGTTTTCACTTGGTCGGAGCTATCGGCGAAAACTGTTGAGGCAGGGAGCAGAATTATTGCGCAGACTGCTGAGACTAGGATTCGATTCACAAAGAACCTCCTGTGAATCGAAAATATAACTCGGCAGCGTTAGGATGAAGTGAATCTCCTATTATTAAGTCTTAACTAATTCTGCTGTTATTTGGAGCTAGAGTGTAGAAGTGTTTCATCCCGAGACAAATAATTTGTAACCGAAGTTGGAAAAACTGCGGCAAAATTCTGAAATCGTTTTGGAAATTCCATTTTTGAAAATCTGGACCTTTCTGACCCCTTGACATTTTTTTGACTGGATTTAAATTTAAACTAGCAGCAGGGCAAGAGCAATAATTTGTAACTTCTTTATTTATGACGTGCCCTGGACGTATAAAGGAGGAGCAATGAAAACCCAATCGGGAATTCCGCCAAATAAAAACAGCTAAACCAAATCTGATTAAAAAAAGATTAAAGTTTTTTTAGTCTCTAAAGTTCCAAACAAAGTTGACGATTTCTAGGTGCGAAAATGTTGACCGGAGGTTTTGGGGAGGATGAATGGCGCAGTTTGATCAAAATTTGATGTATGAGTTTCACGCTGGCGGTCTAACAAATACGGACGCGATCCGGATGTACGCCGACCATGCGGTTCGTGAAATCAAGATGGCAGTTGGGTGGGATGCGGATATTCAGGTCCACATCGAGCCGGAGGCAAAAGACAAACATTTGTTCGCTGTCTCAATGGGCGTTTTCGGCCTTGGCGACTCCATCGTGATTCGTAAGCAGGGTAAGCAAGTTTTGGCTGTCTTGCGGAAGGTTCGCAAGACAGTACTTAGACAGATTCATAAACTAAATGAAAAGAGGATTGATTCGAGAAGAAAAACATTTTTTCGGGAGCAATTTGCTTCCTAAAGAAAGGAGCGGGATTATGATTATCAACGGAGCAACAATCTACAACGAAGGCGTGGGCATCGGTCATGAGTGCGAAGAAAAAATTTGTCAAATCATGACCACGCTCAAGTCACTTTCATCTTCGTCGAATGTCAGCATGAGGTTTATCAAGACTGGACGTCAGTACGAGGCGCTGGTCTGGGGAAAGGCCGATGACATGGCAATCGGTGTGTACAATCGCGGCCCGTCCCTGGCTCATGTCTTGGACATTGTCTATAACAAGGTCAAAAAGCAATGCCTCAAGGCGTGGAAGTCCGGCGGCGACATTCGATCGAAGCATTCTTCAACATTCAACGAAGCGCCGTTGGCATTGGCGGGTTGATTGGGGAGAGTAGCGTATGAGCAAGATTTCTTCAGTCAATCAAAAGAAAGGACAAGAAAATTTCTTAACGCCAGTTTCCGTCGTCGGGGTTTTGGTACCCAAGAAGACTTCGGACGAGGGGCAAAACCCTGAATTCAAGCTCGTGACCTTGAGCGGGATCGAATATTCTATTGTCACCGACGCAGAGTGGAAGCGAGTCCTTGAGAACTATCGATGGGAAGAGGTCAGGGTCAGTGGGTTACTTAACTCTTCGACAATGACCATCGTCCCTCAATGGGTTGTTCCACACGGACCAACGGGTGAAACCCAGAGAGTGAGCGATGAGCCTCCTCGGTTCAATCTCAATCTGATCGGCAAAATTAAAAAGACCGTGGCGGATTTAGTATTGGTTCCGGCTTATGCGTGAAGGAAGAATTGGTCGGGAGGATGTATGAAATTTGGCTATTCAAAAATGATATTGATCGTCGATAGCAGCCATTATTCGGCACAGATTACATCTCGACTTCTGCAATCGTGGGGATTTTCAACGGAGGTCGCGCATTCGACGGTTGCAGCGTCGAAAATGCTTAGTAATGGAGAGGTATTTCCAGACATGATTTTTGTGGAAATGCCGAACCCTAACGAGGCGATGTTCCGGTTCCCAGGAGAGGTTCATTCAAACCTCTTGTGGAAGTCTGTTCCGATCATGGCTCGATGTGTTTCATCCGATAGGATCAACATTGTCCGCGCTATCGAAAGCGGTTATTGCGATTACATAATCCGACCAATGGAGCCAGATGTCTTACGGGAAAAGGTCGAGAAAGTTCTCAATCGCTCACTGAGCATCGATGCGGCGACATTTTCGGTTCCGATCAATGTTAGTGCAACTACAGCACTCTCGGTTGAGCTTACCGGCCTAAGCGAATTCGGCGTGGAGGGGTATTGCAACCAGCGCCTTCAGCCGGAATCAGTCATCAGGCTCAAGTGTGAATTCCTACGGCAGTTTGATCTTGAGGAATGTAATTTCAGAGTCATCGGTTGCGAAGAATCGCGGACTGGGGCTGGGAAATACAAAATTGCCATGACCTTTATTGGGTTGAGGCCCCAGTCCGCGAAACTCATTCGAAAATTTTCGCTCGGGCAGTCAGCTAAGGTGTTGATGACGGCTTGAGCAGAAGGGAGGACTATGGATGACATAACGATTCAATTTGAGGGGTTTTCCCCTCCAGAATTTGTACATTCTTACTTCACGGATCTGTTAGAGCAAATTCGTGAAGAGGCTCCCACCTGGGCGAATATTCGGGCGAGTGTCCATCGCGTAGGAGAGGAGTTTCGCGGAGTGATCAAAATTACCTCTCATGCAGGGGAGTTTTTCTCAACGGCGTCATCCCGAAAACTGAATGAGTTGGGCCGCAAACTGACCCAAAGAATTCGTCGCCAACTCGACAGATGGAAATCGACTCGGTTTTCTCATGAAACTGTTCGAAAACCCTTGCCAGAAAGCCAATCGTAACAAGGAGGAGTCATATGCGAGCGGAAACCAATGATTTCTTCAAGGAAACTGCCTTAGGTTTGGCACTTGTAGCCTTGGCGTTTGTTAGCACGCAGATTGATGCCAAATCGATGCTTCGGTTCCAGGCGTCGGCGATACTGTCGCCCGAAAAACAAGCGCCATTTTGTAAATTGGCTGAAATCAATAAAATTTCTTCTGACCAGATGTGCAAGGCAAATTTTAAGAAGGAGGTGGCCAATGGAACTGGCAACCAATTTGAACGGAAGTGAAGTCTTGCACACGAAAGCTGAGGCCGCGATACCTCGAACCGTTCAGATTCAATCGGGTGGCACGAGCGTATTCTTCAAATCGCTCGGAAGCTCCAAGAGGCGTGGGGCGTGAATGTACAAACGAACCGAGCGAGCCAAACAGGATGACTTTCGACCGGGTGCAATTACAATCGCAGCCACTCCATTGGCACAAACCATGCTGCGATGACGGTATGACTTACATCGTGGCTGCAGCTCTTGCTATCTCTACGGCGTGGGCGGGAACTGATCCTCCCTCAGAGTGCGACTCAAAGTTCATGGTTCACGTTCCAGAGTCAACACTCGTCACGCACCAGGCCCGAGTGCAATCCCTGCTGAACCGCTTCAGTCGAGTGACGATGGAAGTGGCGCTGAACAACGGGATGATGTTGCATATTACATCAAAAGAAGGCTTGCGAAATCTGCCGATGATCCACCCGAGTTCGTTGGACCGGAGGATGAGAATTTTGATTCGTTCTAAGGCCGAAACCAAAGGCGCTGAGAAAGAGACCGTTGAGGACTGGAACCAGTTTGATCTGCGCGCGAGCGGCGAGAGTGGCGCGCGCGCGGCGGATTTGTTTGTGGAGATCGGCGATTGGATTCCATTGAAATCCCGCGAGATGGCCTTGCATACGTTAAACACGTATGTGGCGATGTCTATGGTTCCGTATTTCAGGCACCTCGTTGTTCACGTTCCGATTTTTGATGATTCTACCGCCAAGTCTGCAGAAGAGCGTGAGCTCAAGCGGCAAGCCTACGAGGAAATTGCCGATCTCCAGGCGGCGGGTATCGAGGATATAGAGGTGACCCGCGCCCTAAGGCTCCCGCAGGTTCGCTTTATAGCGACCATGCTGCCTTTGCGGCTGGATCATGTGACGATAGTGAGGTCCGCGAATTCTAGACGTGGGCCGTCATCGTTTTCAGCACATGACGGATTCGACATCAGACTTTATTATTCGGCATTATAGTAGGAATCCAGAATGGTAAGTTGGTATTTCGTCTTCAAATGCGCCGTCTCGGGCATTCTCGTAGGCTTGATTTCCGAGATCGGACGCCGTAATCCAGGTATAGGAGCGATTATCGCTTCGCTCCCCCTGACTTCAATATTGGCGTTCATCTGGATCTATCGAGAATCGGGAGACCCGCAAGCCATCATTGATCTTTCGCGTGGCATTGCGCTGATTGTACTTCCGTCGCTCGTCTTCTTCGTTTCGACGTGGTTCTTGCTAAAGCAAGGATGGTCCTTCTATGGGGCCATCGCCGCCGCGTGCACCTCTCTAATTTGCGTTTATTGGGTTTATGTGAAAGCGCTATCAGCTTTTGGCATTCAGCTTTGAAAGGCCCGGTCTTGAGAGCATTTCAGTCAATTCGTGAGCAATTATAGAAGCGATAGTTCGCCTGGGCATTGATTTCAGAGCCACTCCAATATTTCAAGACTGTCATATTGTTGGCAGCCTCGGCCACATAGGTCGTGTATTCATCAGGATTCATAGGATTGAAATTTACCGCCACGGTCAGGTCACTGATAACGAGTTTGCTTCCGTCATCATACAGATGAAGGTTCGACGGCATCGTGCTCGAGTTTCCTTGAATTCCGTATCTGATTACGTCCACAGCCTCTCTACCGGTGATAACAATCTGCATGCTCTCTAGGTTATCTGAGTCGCGATCGACCACTAAACCCCCCACACCGCTATCGCAAGACAGAAACTTGGTCCATTGGCCCGCGTGGGCAGTTCCACTTAGAGAGAGCAGCGTCGCGATGGCGATAATATATTTTTTCATAAAATCCTCCTTACCTCGGGCAGGATTGTAACTTCCTGCCTAGCGCATCGCTACGGAGAAACCACCGATAACTTCGGTGAAATCGTCAACCCAAAGTGTGTCTTCAAGCTTTTGGCATTTTGGAAAACGCAAGGAGCGTTTGATAGGCTTTAATCTTTTTTAAGTCGGATCTAAAGATTGCAAAGAAATCGAGGTGACTCAGTATATTCGCAGGTACCTCGAATCTTTGAATTTCTGGCGAATGAACTTGAACGTAGCCAGGTAAGATTCCATATCCAACACCTTGCTCGACGAGAAACTGAATTGTTCGCCAATCTTCGCTGACGTATCGAACGTTGAGGTCCGAGAAAGCCACTCCTGCGTGCTCCGCCAAATCTGCTATCAAATGGCCATCGCGCATGTAAGAGACACAGGGAGTCTTCAATAAAAACTCGCGATCCTGAATGAGGTTAAGGTTGAGCCTTCTTTTTTTCAAAAATTTCTCATGAACTCCAAAATAGACTTTGCTTGAGAAGACCTTCTTCGCAATCAGCTCTGCAGAATCAGGGGGTGAATAACTGATCGCAATATCAATTTCGTGATGGAGCAAACGGTCAAGAGCCTCTCGGCTCGACGCTCCGACCAATTCGACCTTTCCGCCAAAATCGAAATACGGCGTCAGATATTCGAGGACCTCATGTCTTCCCGCAATTCGAATGGTGAGAAGGTTTTCGGATGAATACACGCGATGTAAATCCTCGATTTCTCGCTCAAGGCCGACGGCACCCCTTTTCGCAAGCTCATATAATGAGCGACCATAGTGAGTTAGGACCTTTCTCTTTCCTTTCAAACTGAAGATCGGGAGCGGCTGTCCTGCCTCAAGCTCCTTAAGTTTCAACGACACTGCAGCTTGGGATACTTGCAGTTTTTCCGCCGCCTCCAGGAAGTTTCTGCTTTCCCCAACCTCAATTAGGACCCGTAGGAGCTCAAAGGGTGCATATTTCATGTTTAATAGGTTTAACATAAATATTAAAAATGGTCTATATATTAAACATTAAAGAGCCCGTAAAACTCTTCCTTGTGATGCGGACTAAAACAAAGGAAGAGGTCATGAAATTAAATTTATTGAAATCGGTAGCACTGAGTCTTGTTGCAATCGCTGGGATTGGCCAAGCGGCTTTCGCGAAAGACTATTCGCCCGAGGCTTTGCGGGGCCTCATTCAGCGCGCGGAAGACACAGTTCATCAAGGAAAGCAGCCCGTCGTGATGTTTGACCTTGATGACACTCTTGTCAATACACGCGAACGGACGCTTAGAATCTTACAGGACTTCGCGGCCCAAACCGATATTCAATCGGCCTATCCAGACGACGTCGCAAAAATCAAAATGCTTCAGGTCATTCAGATCCAATTTTCATTGGCAGACACTCTCAAAGCCGTTGGAGTCATCAATGATGATCTTACAAAAAAGGCCAGCGATTTCTGGATCAATCGTTTCTTCACGAATGAGTATTGCGCCAAAGATCAACCAAACCCGGGTGCGGCAAAATATCTACATCTTCTCGCAAGAGCTGGAGCTAAAATCGTTTATCTCACGGGCCGCGACACCCCCCGAATGGGCGATGGCACTGAAGCAAACCTCATTTTGAATCGTTTCCCGACGAATCCGAGCCAGGCAATCCTTATCATGAAGCCAGATTCAAAGTTAGATGATCTGGTGTTCAAGGAAAGCCAATATTCAGCGGTTACGGCCATGGGCGAAGTGATCGGCATGTTTGAAAATGAGCCCGCGAACATCAACTCGATGGCCGACGCTTTTCCGAACGCTGAGGCCATCTTCTTAGACACCATTCACTCGCCGAAACCAGACGTTCCGGAAGAGAGGGTCGAATGGGTCAAGGATTTCCGGTTGCCAGCCCAATAACGAGGTCTGCGAACTTTGTGTCAGACCCATTTCCAACTCTTTGCGCGATCAAAACGTTTCTCTACGGCCTCCCATTCGATATTCTGAAAAAAGGCGTCGATATATTTCGCTGCCGCTGCGCCATAGTCCATTTGATACGAATGTTCATACATGTCCATGACTAGCAATGGAGCGGAGGCAGCGGCAGAATACATGTGGTCAGCAGCCCAATAATTTTCCAACCGCTTCAAATGAAAGTTGTATCCAAGTACGACCCAGCCGGAGCCGCCACCCAAACTTTGGGCGATTCGTCGAAACTCGGTCTCCCAAGTGTTGAGATCTCCAAAACTTCCTTTGAGCGATTTTTCAACGCGGCCGCCGCATTTACCGTTGCCTCCAAGGTTTGCGAAATAGAGTTCGTGAAACACGACGGACCCTGTTCGCATGAGATGCTCCCTCTTGAGATCTCCGTAAGCAAAGGCAGGATAATCCTTGTCTGCCATGCTTGCCAAAAGCCTCTTGTTTACTGCGTTCAAGGTTTTGACCGACCCGGCATAGTTATTTTCCCAATGCGACGTAATTAACTTTTCGGAAATGCCGTGAAGTTTCTTGGGATCAAAGGGCAGAGGCTTAATTGGAATTTCATCCGAGGATTTGCCTGTTCCAGCATCCGCCGCGAAAGCAGGAATGCTCGATATGGTCATTGCAGATCCAAGGCTTACCGCCATCAATTTCATTGCGTCACGTCGATCAAGTTCGTTCATAAGATTACTCATTGTGCTCGTTGGCTTCGCCGGGTTCCGATTTCTCTGCGACCTTTTCCCAGTCTTCGTGAAGATTGTAGCACTTGCTCTTAGTAAACTTATCTTTGTTGGCGCCACGCTCCTCGGTCTCAACCCACTCCGCGACTTCTTTAAATGTTTTGCCTTTGACCTGAGCGGGGAATTCTTTCTTACAGGCAGCCAGCATTGCAGATTCCGCCTTTTTGACGGCAGTATTGGCCTTAGCGAATGCGACACCATTCACCAATAAAATAGTGGATAGTACGAGTGTTTTCATAGTTCCTCCTTGACCCCGAATTCCGGGGTAATTAAACGGTTGTACATTCATGTAACAATTGTTACATCAGAAGGGGAGCAGTTTTGCGGCAGGTCAATTTGGAGAAAAATGTCGAAGGTTGAATCTTGGCTTCTATTAATGCATCAAATCCCACCTAAGCCGGACTCTTTAAGAGTGCGCGTTTGGAGAGCTCTACAAAAGATCGGGGCTTTGCAGCTCAAGAGTTCGGTCTACATTCTTCCTTCGGGCAAGGAAAATCAAAGCCGCTTTCAGACCGTGATCGAAGACATTTTGGGTGGGAAAGGCGATGCGTTTCTTTGCCGCTCGGAATTCGTTCAGGGGATCGATCGGGGAGACATCATTGAAAATTTCAATGAGGATCGCGCCTCGAGATATCGATTATTAGCTCAAGAGTTACGGGAACTCCAGAAAGTTCTCTCGGCGAAAGTTCTTTCTGAGAATGATTTGATGTCTGTCGAGCACTCCATTGGCAGACTCGATCGCCAGCTTAACGAAATTCGTGCCATCGATTTCTTCGATTGTAAGGAACAAGGTCCAACCTTTAAGCTTTTGAAATCAATTTTGGTCCGCGTAGAAGACCTTCGAACTGATTCAGAGCCGAGCGTGAGCAAAAAAAATGTTCAAGATTTTCAGGGCAAGATTTGGGTCACGAGACGAAATATTCATGTCGATCGTCTTGCAAGTGCTTGGCTCATCTCCCGTTTCATTGACCGTAAACCGAACTTCAAGTTTGTTGCCGAGAACAAGTATAAAGGAAAGAAGAATGAATTTCGCTTCGATATGTTTGAAGCTGAATTCACGCATGTCGGGGATAAATGTTCATTTGAGGTCTTGGCGGAGTCGTTTGGTCTAGAGCAAAAGGCTATTCGAGCTATTTCCGAGGTCATTCACGATCTCGATCTCAAAGATACAAAGTTCAATCGAGCTGAGACCAGCGGGATCGGAATGGTTATCAGAGGAATCATCAAGAGCGAGTCTACCGACAGCGGCAGAATGGAAAAAGGATTTATTCTTTTTGACGATCTATACGAGAGTTTTCAGGACTAGGATAACGTACGTGGGCTGTTTGGCAAAAGCATGAAAAAGAAGACAAGTTTTCCGCAGTGGAAAGGATTTGAGAAGAGCCCGGAGGGATGTCTTCTCGAACAAACCATTGATCTAGATGGCGAGATGGGTTTCGCCTACGAACGATGCTGCGAATATTACAAGGACTTCCACACGCATGACCGGCTGATGTTTATTTTTCCGCGCGGCTCGTCTTCCATGGAAGTTCGAACAAAAGCGCCGGCTGCGACTTTCAAGGTAGATGCATTCTCTATCCTGTTAGTTCCTCGAGATTTAGTGCATGACGATGAAGGCACTGCCTCCATTTACGATACCGTGGCTCTATATCCTTCCGAAGAACTTCTTGTCGCTGCGGCCAAGAGGCTCGGCCTCAGCCATCAGCAAATGTCTTCGGTCAAAATGGATTGCAAAAAGATTATTCGCAGCGAGAAAATAGATCGGTACATTCAAGAATATTTTTTTGATCGAGTTCTCTCTGGAAAGTCCGCCGATAATGAAGACGTAGTCTACGTGGCCAGGCGAATTCTCGACGAGATTTTGTGCATAGTCTTTCCCGAGTGCCGACGTGAATCGAAGGTGATGACTGTGGCCTCGGATGAATCTATGGTTACAACCGCATTAAGATTTATTGAGGCCAATCTCTTCCAAGAACTCAGTCTTGACCTGATTGCGAAGGCGTCAGGTGCAAGCTCATCTACGCTACTACGAAAATTTAAAGACGAACTGAAATCAACGCCTGTGGCATACGTCAAAAACCGTCGACTAGAAGAAGCTCATCGTCTGTTGTCGGGAGGCGGACGCTCTGTGAGTGAGGTCGCAATTCTCGTAGGCTATGAAAATTTCGGCGCTTTCTCTGAGGCATTTAAAGCTAAATTCAGGGTCCCGCCCTCGAAGGTGCGATCCGGATGATTTTTAATATTACGAAAAAGGAGAATGACAATGACCGGCCGGAACAGACGTGTAGGCATACTCTACGCGGGAGACAGCGAAGCAAGACGAAGTGCCACGCGCGAGAATGGCCGTTTTCTCAAGGTATTTGAGGCGTTTGATGCCTTAGGAATTAAGGCTGAACCCGTGATTTATCACGATGACTTTTGTGATGAAGTAAAGCAGCAAATTTCAGAACTGGGTGCAGTGGTCGTATGGGTAAATCCGATCGAAGGTGGGCGCGATCGTTCGAAGCTGGATTCCATGCTGCGCGACGTGGCGGCGAACGGCGTATATGTGAGCACGCATCCGGATATCATTTTAAAGCTAGGGACCAAGGAAGTGCTGTTCGTCACCAAAGAATTAGGTTGGGGCGGCGATACTCATCTTTACTTGGACATGAATCATATGCGGCGCGAACTTCCTCAGCGCCTCTCCCAAGGTGACGTGCGAGTGCTCAAGCAATATCGTGGTCATAGTGGCGACGGCGTATGGCGTATCGAGCGCGATGCAAACGAACACATCATGACGGGAAAGTCGCGGGTACGGGTCCGCCACGCCAAGTCTGGGTCTTCCGAAGAGATTATCTCGCTAGACGATTTCTTCGAGCGGTGCGTACCTTATTTTGCCGCACTTGATGGTCAGGGACGCATGATTGATCAAAGATATCAGGCGCGTCTTCCTGAAGGTATGGTGCGATGTTATTTCGTAGGTGGTCGGGTCGAAGGTTTTGGGCGACAGGAAATCGTTGCACTTCATCCAACCGAGCCTCAGCCCACAAAACGGCATTATCATCCCGCAACAATGCCTGAGTTTCAACGACTGAAGCGGCTGGTTGAGGAGGAATGGATGCCTGCCGCACGACGTTTATTGAAGATCGATTCAACCGATCTGCCCGCACTGTGGGATTGTGATTTCCTCTTTGGTCCGAAGGATGCTGACGGCCAAGACACCTATGTTCTATGTGAAATTAATGTTAGCTGTGTGTCGCCATTTCCTGAGTCCGCGGCGGAACCTTTGGCGAAAGCGGTGGTGGATCGAATAGGGCGTATCAAGTCTTTGCGATGAGGTTGACCATAGTCCCGATCGAGGAGCTATCGGCGCGTCTGCTCAAACTCATTTTCCGAGGCTGTTAAAGTTTTTGTAATTTGGAAGGCAACGATACCACCGACGATCTGGGCAGCAATAAAGCCAGGAACTCCTGTCCAAAGTATACCCGAGAACGAGTCGGTAAGACTCCGTGCAACTGTAACAGCAGGATTTGCAAACGAAGTCGAGGAAGTGCACCAATACGCAGCTGTTATATAGAGCGATACGGCGGCGGGCGTCGCTTCGACATTCTTTTTTCCAGACAAGGCGATCACTAACAGAAGGCCTGTTGTAGCCAAAACCTCCGAGAACATAAGACGAAGATCGCCCCGATTATGGGACGACAATTCAATAAGCTGTTTCCCAAACATCAGATGGGTCGCAATGACCCCACCGATAGCGCCAATAAACTGAGCTAAGAAATAGCTTCTAAGTTCCGTAAGGGTAATGCGTTTCCACAGGAATTCGACCCAACTAACAATGGGGTTGAAGTGGGCTCCCGAAATTGGCCCGAAGGTCTGAATCAAAGCATAGAGGCCCGCACCCGTCGCAAGCGAATTGGCTAGAAGTGCGATCGCATTGTTTCCTTGCGAAAGCGTTTCACCCATAATGCCGGAGCCAACCACCACGATAAGCAAACTCGCAGTACCTAAAAATTCCGCGAGAAATATTCTTGAGTGTTTCATTTTTCGATTTCCATTTTGAATTGCTCGAGGCGAGATTGAATTTGATCGCGCGCCTCGCGAAAACGGCTTAATGCCTGTTCCTCAGGGAGACGCTCTTTTGTTACGGGATCTTTAAATGGCCAATGCAGCTTCTTTGCATTAAGGGCCGTCATCACCGGGCAGACTTCCTCCGCGCACAATGTGATAACGTAATCGATTCTCGCGACAAAGTTTGGCGATAAAGCGTCGATTGATTTTGAATAGTGGGACGAAATATCGATCCCGATTTCTTTCATTACGGCAACGCCATAGGGGTTCAACATTCCAGGCTGCGAGCCCGCGCTCTGAACCTCGGCATCCGGGAATTGCTTTCGGGCCAAACCCTCAGCAAGTTGGCTTCTTGCAGAATTCGCAACGCACATGAATAGTATTTTCACGCAGACCTCATGGAAATCAGCTTAGATTGACATTGAGGTATCATTTCTATATTTCCAGAACAATGGAAATGTTTGAAGCCTGCGAAGCGTTCTCAAGTTTGTCTCAAGAAACTCGGTTGAAAGTTTTTAAGTTACTCATCGAATACGGCCAGGATGGCGCAAGTCCCGGCAGTATGGCGATTGAGCTCAAAATTCCTGACAATACGCTGTCTTTTCATCTATCGCACTTGACTCGGGCAAAGCTCATTTCATCTAAAAGGAAGGGGCGCTCGGTCATCTACTACGCCGATACGAATGCAATGAATGACCTCATTGCCTTCATTCGCGAGAACTGCTGCGGACGCGAATCAGGTTCAAAGAGAGGGCGAAAGAGGAAATGCTAGGCAAATTGTTTCCGTAAACGAAACATATGTCACAGATTTATTGCTGTTCACGACTGTAATAGTAGTGCGAGTATCCCGCTTGAAAGAGGGATGTATTATGAAAAATCTGATCTTGTTAGCCGCTGCTCTGAATGGACTCTATGCGACCGGCGCTTTTGCCCGGGAGACCGCGCAGCCCTGCTCACTGCAATTAGAACAAGCCGCAAGCAGCATGGATCCGCGCGCCTTTTTTGGGGGAGATTGTACTGCCAAGCATGTTCAGATCGATGGCGATCAGGGGCCGGAGGCAACGGGATCTTTCGACTTAGTGTGTGAAGAGGATGGTCAAGGTAGATCACGGGTGAGGTATGAGTTTTATATCGAGCCGGCCACCTGCCGAGTGCTCGATGTAACGCCGCATTCTGACGGCAACAGTGAGGCGGATTCCGACGACCACAATGGTTGCTTCAAGCACCCGGGCAATCACTGCCTATAGCGTGGAAATCTATATTCCATCAGCGCGAAATGAGACGAGCTGCCCGTCAGCCGCCTCATACGCAACCTGTATCGGCTTACAGCACACTTCACAGTCTTCGATATAGGACTGTGCGCCGTCCTCAGACAGGTCTAAAAGCATCGAAACGCGCTCTCCGCAGTATGGACATCTAAATCGCTTTTCAATTTCAAGTTCCATAGTACACTCGGCCCCATGCTAAAGCTAAATTCCGTTGAATTCAAAGAGCACGCTAGGCTAGGCCTCGTGATTCATTCATTTTTTTACGTGGGTGTGAACGCGATTCTCATATCCCTAAACATCATGACCAATCGCCATTACTTCTGGGCCAAATGGACGCTTCTGGGATGGGGTATCGGTCTTTTAATGCATGCGTTTGGCGTCTATTTCGCGTCACGAAGGCGAGTTCGTCCGACTTGAGCCGCTCACTTGGGCACTAATTCATTCTCGGCATTGGCTGTCGTCTTCAATTCCAACCCTAAATTGGAAAGATTCACCAAATGCGAAAAACCGAGTTGGATTTGTAGGGGAAGGCAATCTTGGCGCGGAACAATTGACGAGTCGTTCGCAGTCATCATCGCGGTTCGCAAGATCCATGTGCGGAGCTGAACAATCCGCTGCATGAGTTCTTGATGTTTGCTTTTTGGAAAAATCACGTTGCCTTGGTTCCACGCCGATTGCCGCCAAGGAAGGTCGGCAACAGTTTTGATGAATTCTAGGGACGTGAGCATATCCGCCAGCTTCATGCCTCGACAGGCGAGATCCCTTTTCTCAATGCGGACCGCCGGTAGCTCTCCCGAAATAATTCCCGCTTCGCGTAGTTTTTCAAGCCGCGCGTGCACCGACTTTGCATCGGCAAGTTCGGGGATGAGGCCCATGAGGGTGACGATTTCCTCTTCTGTCGTGTGCCCGCCAGTCCACAGCAAAAAATTATGGAGGGCCATCGTTGCAAAATCGCCCATCATCTCCGGTGATATAAAAAATGGAGCCGCCGTGTCTTGTGGGAGGGGAATGGCGAGCTCATTTCCCTCCGTCTCAAAGTAGGAATCCACAAATTGATTTAAGGATTCGCCGTCGACATCGCGCATACAGAGGTAAATAAGACGTTCAGAATCTGGCCCGTTGAGCGAGAAAAAGCGTGCAAACTCGGCGGCGCGCGCGATAGAAAACGGTCGCCGTCGGGCGATGAGGTCGACCAGCAGCGAGGCCGGCCAGCCTATTTCAGCCGCGAACTTGCGGAACGTGAAATCGCCCTTGAGCTGATTGGTCTCGATAAACGCCGCTAGAAACGGCTGTACGCGGTCGAATTTTTTGATGTCTGGCAATTCGAACATGTCTCAGAATAGCAGCACTGGAAATGCCGCGGTCAATCCCATTTTAGTACTCATTTTGAGTACGCACTTCTAACGTCGCATTGTGGGACTATAGGGTTACTTTTTAACACTTTTCGCAACTTTTAGTCCATTCTGGTTGAGTCCTAGGGGGGGCCTCATGTCAAAAGCCAAATTGGCGTCCTTTGTCCTTTTGTTGGCCGGAGTCGCAGTGGGCTTTCAAAACTGCGCGAAGTCAGTTGATCTTGCCAAACAAGATGTCAGTTCGAGCGCCGGCCCAAGCCCCGGAATACAGCCGGGCAATCCCACAGCGTCCACGATTCCCGACGTCAGTGTCGTACCTGGTGAGTCGGCCACCATCGGCATTTCGCTCAACGCTTTACCTCCTGCAGATTTAGTTTACACATACTCAACAATCGACGACACAGCGACGGCGGGCACTCAGTATGTGGCCGTTCAAAATGGCAATGGTGGAATTTTCGCGGGATCAGCGACCGCACAGATTGTTATCAACACCACAAACACCGCGGCTGTGAGTTATTACGGGAAGAGTTTTAAAGTTGACGTGCGGTTTCCTTCAAATTCGGCTCTGGACAGAGTTGTGCGCGTGAGTTTTTCGGCGGCACCTACCGGTTCGGCGCTTAAAAATCTTTGGGCCGGCTTTCCGTCATCGACTCTCGCCCCGACGCCACGGTTTTATCACAGTGCCGTGTGGACCGGTACGAACATGATCGTCGTGGGTGGTTTTGTGACTGGGTCGGTTCTGCAAAATAATGGTAAGAGCTACGACCCGGCGACAAACACCTGGGTCGATATCAATATGACGGGTGGCCCCGGTCTTCGCGGAAGTCACACGGCCATTTGGACCGGTTCCAAGATGATTGTTTGGGGCGGTCGAATCGATGCTTCGGGAACTCCCACTAACACGGGCATGTCTTATGACCCGAGTACGAATCTTTGGACGGCGATCTCAACGACGGGCGCACCCTCTGCGCGCTGGGGGCATGTCGCCGTATGGACGGGCAGTAAGATGATCGTGTGGGGTGGAGTGACCGCGGCCGGTGAACTGGGTGACGGCGGAGTTTACGATCCGGTCACAAACACGTGGGCGCCCATGACGGCAACAGGAGCGCCGTCGGCTCGCGGCTATCTCACGGCTGTGTGGACAGGCTCAAAAATGGTCGTGTGGGGCGGATACAACGGAACCATTCTCGGTGACGGCAAGTCGTACGACCCCATGTCAAATACATGGACTGATATCAGTGCCACGGGCGCTCCGGCGGCTCGCTATGTTCACAGTGCCGTTTGGACGGGAAGCAAAATGATCGTATGGGGTGGATACAACGGCGCCGAAATGGCCTCGGGCGGAATTTATGATCCTTCGACCAATTCGTGGTCCACGTTAAATGTGACCGGTAGTCCTAGAGCCCGTCACGGACAGACCGTCGTTTGGACCGGAGCCAGTGCGCTTTACTGGGGGGGCTACGACAATGTCTCTTCTTCGGCTTTTGGCGATGGCGGAATTTACTATTAAAGTTTAATCGGGGAGTTGAACGTCGATGAAAACAGTCACCATAAGCATAGCCTCGACTGCATTGCTATTATGTCTTTTTGCTTTTCAAAACTGTGGGAAATTCACTCCCGAAGCGGCGAACACGGCGACGTCCTCTCAATCGTCTTCTGGCGGCGGCGGCACGAATCCCGGAACGAACAACGGCACTGGTACCCAAACTCCGAATCCTTCGCCGATGCCCGCACCAGCGCCCTACGTTTTGCAAAATCAATGGACAGCGTTTCCGGGGATCACCGGCGCACCGAGCGCACGCTCTGATGCTTCGGCAGTTTGGACCGGATCTAAATTGATTATTTGGGGCGGCAGCTTTAATGCCGTTCAGGTCAACAGTGGTTCCTCCTATGATCCTGCAACCAACGCATGGACGCCTATAGCGGTGAGTCCCGGCGGACGGTACGACTCTGTTGCAGTGTGGACGGGGAGCGAAATGCTGATTTGGGGTGGGCGAGACAATGTCACAGGTTTTCCTGGGACGGGCTATTCGTATGATCCCGTAACCGATAAATGGGCGACTCTAACAGCGGCAAATGGTCCGCAAATTAATGGCCCGACGGGCGTGTGGACCGGGAGCAAGATGCTAGTTTATGGCTATAAAGGAGCGACCAGTTACGCCAGCGCTTATGATCCCGTTACCAATACTTGGACGGCGTTTGCGCAAGGGCCGCTTCCACCCGCAAGCTTTCAATGTTCGGCTTGGACAGGGACCAGGATGATTGTGTGGGGTGGATTGACGGATTTGGGAGTGACGAACAAAGGCGAGTCCTATGACCCTGCCACGAATACTTGGACGACAATTTCGGCGGACGGTGCGCCGTCCGCACGTTTGTTTCCGGCTTGCGTTTGGACCGGCACCAAAATGGTGGTATGGGGAGGCCGAACGGGAAATCTCATAACCGATCCTGGTACATTGTTGGCGACTGGCGGAATTTACGATCCTGCAACCGATACGTGGACCGCAATGACGTCGACAGGCGCTCCGAGCGCGCGCGCGCCAGGACACGCGGCCGTGTGGACCGGTAACGCCATGATCGTTTGGGGCGGCTACAATGGTGCCTACTTAAACAATGGTGGAATCTTCAATTAAATAAGCCGATGTGACCGGCAACACGGGTGGCACAAGCCTTGCGGCATTTTCCATATGAGGAATTTTCTGCTCGCGTTCGTTTCGGTATTCACCCTTCAATTGCACGCGATTCAAAGCAACCCCAATAGTGACTTCCCTTACGAGGTGATCGGCGCGGATACGGCGGCTACTGAAGAGGCGCTAAACCTCGCTTGGCGGACCGCTCTCAAAACCCATCATCCTGACCGGGGGGGATCGGCCCAAGACGTCCGCAACGTGATTGAGGCCGGCCAATTTTTAAAGGCGCACCGCACGCTTTATGACCGAGGTCTCCTTCCGTACAAAGGCGTTTACAAACCGGAAGAGACG
>Ga0265338_10001111_pt1 | contig 44659 bp, 61 predicted proteins | sample 42126metaG_FD_193579 | JGI IMG/M metagenome (GOLD analysis project Ga0265338, IMG submission 193579) | Rhizosphere microbial communities from Carex aquatilis grown in University of Washington, Seatle, WA, United States - 4-21-26 metaG | ecosystem: Host-associated > Plants > Roots > Rhizosphere... | reverse complement strand
ATCCACAGGTCTCGCAGCTGCCTTTGATCAATTCGGTTTTTGTATCCATAGTTTTTATATTTTAGTGTTTGTTATTTATTGCTTGCGCCGTTCGACCTTCGGCATGACTGAATACTACGCCGCACGCCGCACGCCGTCAAACACCCGAAAGCCTTTTCTGTGGATAACTCTCCGGGCCACTCCCCTCTTCCGGTAACCTCGCTATTTCGGGCTTTTTTGCGATAGGGGAAGGGTCCGATAGGGGAGTGGGGTCTGCATAGGCCTTTTTGGCTATTTTCAGCGGCGTAGAGGGGCGTTTGCCACTTCTCAGCTCTATCCGGCTGTCTGTAACAAAAGCGGCCGTTCTTCGTTATATATCCCAAGAAGGCGCACCTAAGACCTTCACCGAGATAGCTATCGGGGGCGCCGCCGTGAGGGCGGCGCTTTTCTATGTAAGGTATTGGCCGGTGGCACGGCATATATATCGTATCTCTCGCCGCCAGCATGACTGGTATGGTCCGGTGTATTCCCGGACTTCCAAGACCGCGAGTATCCGGACAGAATAAAGCCCCGTGGTTATGGCACGGGGTTTTTGGTGAACGGTGATTTCGGCTCGCCGCTCAAGGCCGCTTCTGGTTGGAAGATCTAATGCACAAGCTGGCTCACGTTCTGTTGCGATAGCCAGAGGAAATAGTCCTCGCGGTCTTCCGCGGTTGGGTGTGGATGCGGCGCGTGTTCAAGCGCCATCTTCCGGTCGCGGCGGTGATCGCCGTGCTGGCACATCGTCCAGTCGGCACGTGTGAGAAGGCAGCAGTTAATGCATCCCACCATTTTGAGGTTGGTTGCCATGGCTTACACCTTTTTCCTTTCATCCGGTTCCTTTGATGGTACCTTGAATGTTATGTCTCGGTCGCACACCTCGCAGTGGAGCACGAGGTGTATCTCATCCTTGTTGCGGACGAGGGAGCGAAACCTGAGTGGGTGTGGGTGCTGCGAACGGTACACCATCATAGCTCCTCCTTTCGAGGTACTACTTTCAGTGTACGCCTGCATCATTATTTTTTTAACTGTGCATAACTGCAGGCGCTGTAGGAATCGAACCCACGTCTTCCGCTTTGGAGGCGGCTGCTCGTCCATCGAGCTGAGTGCCTAGTCGTACCGTTTGGCCTATATAGCGAAAATAGTTTTGATCTATAGCCGCGCTGGTACGTACTTCCATTTTAACACAATGGCCCCTTTTGGGGCCTGTGTATTATTGCTGCCAGCAGCTCTGCGATGCACTCCATGGTTCCATGCCGGCGCGGGCCTGCAGGATCTTCGCGTACGCTACGTTATCGTCGTACGAGGTTATCACATTCAGCCCGAGCGCGGCTATCTCCGTGCCGTGGGCCTTCGTGTTGTCTTGACAGGCACCCACATCTCGCTTCACTACTATCGTCTTGCCGGTCTTGGGGTCTGTTTCTTGTCCCCATAAAATAGATCCATCGGCGTTGAACTGTCGCGGTACATGGTTCGGGTCGCCCCAGCTTTCGCAGCTGCAGGCGCGCTCTAGGATCTCATCGCCGGCGAATAGGTCGGTCGTGGTTGCCGGCGCCAGCGCAGCGGCCGGTGGTGGCGTCACTATCTTTGGAATTGTTTGCGCGGTGGGGCTGCTTTGGGCGGCCGCTATAAGGGTTACCCGGTTCACTACGCCTGCGGCGAAGCTACTGAGGGCCACCGCTATGGCGATGCCGCCGAAAAGGTAGCGGTTCATCGTGGAGGGGAAAGCCCCTATGCTTGCGGTCCGGGTGTTCCATTAGCCGGCGCGGCCGGCGATGCGACTGGGACCGTTACTACTACGGACGGCTTCGGCTGTGCCACCACCACCGTCACGGTTGCCGGCACTAGCCCGTGTATCGTTACGATCGCTTTGCGCAAAAGCCCATATAGCGTCACCACACCGGATACTATCGTCAGCGCGGTATATACTATGCTCGCCGCTCCGGCGCCGGCCATCGCCAGCGTGAAGGAGGGATGGATGCCCACGTACGGCAGCAAACCGAACAGCGTCTGCACTATCGTCATCGAAAACACGCCTTGCACTGTCAGCGCTACCTGCTGGGGGTTCGCGCTCGAAACCACTAGCCAGTTCCAAAACTTACCGGAATTGGCAAACACCTTTTTTATCGTTGTCATATTTTTATATGTTGAACAGTTTATTTAATGCAGCACGGGTTGCCGGTCCGACGTTCTTCCCGGCAAGCACGGCTATCGTATCAGGATCGGCCGCCTGATACTTTGCTTGGAAGGCCATTACTGCCTGCTCTGTCAGCGGGCCATATATGCCGTTAATTTCGGGGTAGGTACCTTCTCCATCGATCGTCAGCGCTATCTGCAGCGCGCGCACTTCCGGCCCTGTCTGGCCGACCTCTATGTTGGTTGCAAAGTTGTGCTTGAACTCACCCGGCGGCGGCAGCTCACGCACTGCCTGCAGCGCGTCACTCGGTACCTCAGCGATCACCAGCGCCTCGGTTATGTACTGCGCCCACTCGCTAAAAATGTAGTCCGCCTCTCCCTGCTGCGCCCAGCCGTTGCTCCAGCTATTTACAAAGTGGTCCAGTGCGGCATTATAGCCGCTGCCTACCAGCTCATGACCGCTCACTACGTCCGCGGCATTTTTCGGCGCGCGCACGGGATCTATATCCGCTTCAGCCCAGCTCGCCACGCCGTTCAGCCCTGTCCAAAACTCGGCGCCTATGCGGAAAAGCAGCGAAACGGCGCCGTAGGTCGTTATTAGCATCCGGATCGTTTCTTGCGTGGGGTTCGGGTAGCTTACGAAGCCGGGGATCTTATACTGCGCTGCCTCTGCCGTCATCGCCGGCGTTATCGGCACGTTCATATACGTCGCGTTGTCCAGTGTCGTATCGTTGGGGCACGTCGCTATCGTTGCACATCCTATGCTCTGCGCTATCTTTGCTACGCCCACCGGATCCCGGCCGTCATTCGGCCCGGTCCATATATTTTTAGTTTCTGCATGCAAAAAGCGCGGCGAAAAGTTTACTATATTCCCGGTCTTCAGATACCACCAGAGCTTCATCAGCTGTGCCATCGCATGGCTCACGCACGCCGGCGTGCTCAGCTGGTTCAGCGAGCCACCCAGTTTTTGAAAGTCCGTAAATAATGAGGGCGGCTGCGTCGTCACCGGCGTCACGCTTTTTGCTACGGCTGCGGCGATCACACTGCTGCGGTAGTCCGGCTTGCTCGCGTGCGCGCCGGAGACGGGAAATGAAAGGGGTTGTGTCGATGTTTCCATGGTTTTTATTATAACACGTTAGTTTATAGTCCTAGCTTTTTACCTATCCACAGTGCGATGACCGAGACGGCGAGGGTTATGATCCCCACTATCACGCTCATTTTTCCCACGAGGTTCTGCCGGTACTGCTCGACCGCTCTCAGCCGTTTTTCATGGTCGGCAAGCTGCGTTGCTGTGCCGTCGGAAATTGCTTTGATGTCGTTCTTTATATCGGCAAACTTTTCCGTCACCTTCGTATCCAGTGCCGCCACTGATACCGTGAGCGTCGCTATGGCCACGTGGTCTTCGGCGGTCGTCGTAGTGAGGGGAAGCACTGGGGCCACCGGGGCTATGGGCGCTACGGGTAATACCGGCGCCACAGGCGCTACTTCCTTTAATAAAAGTTTCTCGATGGCTGCTGTCAGCGCGTCTATTTTTTCGTTGGTGGATTGCTTCATTTTATTAGAGTGTTTGCAGCGCGTACAGCGCGCCTCCGACGCCCGCATTTCCGGATGAGCCACTCGTCATACCCGACGCTCCGGTGCCCGGTGATCCACCGGTGCCGGCAGTGCCTCCCGCTGTGGTAGGCGTGTTGCCCGAAAACGCAGAGCAGATATACACGATAACGCCGCCGTTGCCGCCCGACCCGCCGCCGCCGCCACCACCACCCGCGCCGCCGCTGATGCCACTGTTGCCGCCGGTTCCACCATTCGCTCCGTTGCCACCATTCGACTGTATGGTGCCGTTATTCACTATCGAAAATGCCGCTATCCAAACAAAACCACCGTTACCACCGGCGCCACCACCACCACCACCGCCACCTCCATTAGTGTTGATGGAGCTCGTGCCACCGCCACCACCTCCGCCTCCGCCCGCGCCGCTCACCACTGAACAGCCGAGTAGCGTACTGCCATCGGCGAGGCCGAACGCAGTGAACAGTGAGCGGGGATAGTTTATAGGCGTGCCGGAACCCGCACCCGCCGCGCCGCCCGCCGCACCGCTGCCTCCGCCGTAGATATAAGTGCCACCCTGTCCCGCGCTGCCACCAGCTACCGACGTCAGGTTTCCTATTGGCTTAGTCACTGCCGGCGTGCTCGGTTGGGTTCCGGGGTTGCCCGGCTGGTTCGCACTGCTGCCTGCACCACCACCTCCGCCGTTGCCACCGTTCGCACCCGCGGCGAGGTTGCCACCCGCGCCTCCGGTTCCGCCAGTGGATCCGCTCGCGTTGCCGCCGTTGTTATGGATAAGGCCGCCGGTATTCACCGTTAAAACATTCAACACAAAAACGCGGTAGCCGGCCGTTATCAGTATGCCGGTGCCGGTCACGGTCAGCGTGTTGTAGTACATGTCACGCGTCAGCGTCACCGTCGTGCTTATGCTCACGGTGCCGTCTGAGCCATCACCCCAGCCGTCCGTTTTAAACGCCGTCAGCACGCCGTTCAGGTAGTAGTTCTTTGCGTACACATTTTCGCCATAGATATTCAGCCACTCATAGCTTGCGGATCCCAAGCTGCGGGTATCGGTGGCGTCCGGCAGTATGTCGTCAGGTATCGCGCTCAAAATCGGGCCGTTGCTCACCTCTGGCCGTACATCGTTATATATATATCCCTGCCCGGTCTGTTGGTTCGCATTATCATATATGCCGGTCTCGCCCACCACGTTATAGATCTCTGCCAGCACCAGCTTATTCGAGGGGTAGCTCGGCGTTGCGGGGCTTGCGCCTTCCGTACCGGTCGTTATGGCTACCGTTCCACTGGGATCTACGGTCAGTAGATCTATGCGGGGGTTGCTGGCCGGCGCCGTTATGGCCGGCGAGCTCGCGCCGGTAAAAAGAACGCGTGTACCGTTCAAATAATATGCGCCCGGTTGTACGTACAGTTTCAGCGTGGCGGCCGTCCAGCTCCCGCCGGTCACGGTCGTGCTCGCCGTAAAGCTCGTCAGCGGCGCGTAGATGCTTCGGTTATTCGAGTACACCACCACGTTCGTGCTCAGGCCGGGGCAGCCATAGCCGGCATACTCCAGCAGCTGCTGGTTCGCCGCGGTCGCCGCTATCTGGTTGCTAGTGGTCAGTCCGGGGTTCAGCACAAAGGCCCACAGGTTCGCCGTCGTTATTATATTCGTGCCGCCTATCTTCACGTCATTCGCCGCCACCGGTGTGGTCTTAAAACGGATCACAACGCCGGTGCCGTTCGGCGTGAGCGTCAGTGTTTGGCCATCGGTGGGGTTGGTCGGCAAAGCGATCACGCCCAGCTGGTTGTGTACCAACAAAAAACCGCCTCCAGCGGCTTCGTTGTGTAGCGCGTTCCATTCCTGTGCGAACCCCGTCATGCCATTCGTTATTTTCCGAGCGCGTGCCATATTTTTAGTATAACATTATAGGCCAAATTCAAAATCCACTTCGACGGTGGTATCAGTGCCAGCGCTTTTACTATATGGGCTGGCAAATAGCGCGTGGTTGAACATGTTGCCAGATCCCAGCGTTGCGCCTCCGCCCACGAAGGTGCCGAACTCCAAATAGGTCTGGTTGGTCAGGAGTGCATCGGGGAAAAAGAACTGCACCCCGGCCGTGTTGTATCCATCGTCGGCCGCATAGCTCACCGGCATGCGCGCGAAGGGCGTCGTCAGTGCGGTGTCTGCGGTTGCCGGCGTGGTGGCTCCGGTTCCTATTTCTCCCCACCCTATCCCCAGCTGCTGCGTTTGGAAAAAATAGAGTGTATTCGTGCCGCCCACGTTGGTGGCCTGCGAGATGGTTATCGAGGTGCTGCTGTCTATCGAAATAATAGTGCTGTAGGGCAGTATGCCTACGCCGCTCACCATCATGCCGGGTGCCAGTGTCGCCGTACTCGTTATGCCGGTTATTATGGCAGTCGTACCGTCCGTTGTCGCCGCCATCGCTGCAGCGTTGTTTATTGAAAATCCGCCATTATAGACGCTGTTCAGGAACTGCACCAAAATGTCGTAGCCGTAGCCGTAGGAGTACACAATGATATTCCGCTGCACGTTCGCCTCGGCTTTCTCACGCGGCAGCAGAATCCCATCGATCGTCTTCTTCAGCTGCGCCCGCCGGCCGCGGTAGTATTGGCGCATTAGCTCGCCGGGTTCGGTCTGGATAAGCTGTGCATAGCGGCGGCTCTCGCGTACGTACGGCTCTATCGCGTTCAGCGCGCCGGCGTGGTACTGGCGCAGTGTCACGGTGCCGCGCGGTCCTATTTTTCTTTCCGGTACGATGATATGTTTTTGCTGCATGGTTTTAGTATAACATTTTCGTTTTTAGCTCCATGTCCAAAAGCCCCAGCGTATTATATTCGAGGATCCCGCACCCCACGCGTACGGCGCCTGCGAGGTGGTCACGGTCAGCACGTCCGTTACCGTCACCGGCTCCAGTATCACCTCCAAGTTTTCATTCACCGTGCTATCGCCCACGTCGGTCTGTGCGGCTTCCTGCTGCAGCAGCGTCGTCATTATATCCACGAAGGTCACGTTATCGCTGCCTATGCACTCCAGCTGGTACTCGCAGTATGCGTTGGGTCCCGGCGCGAACACCGTCGCCTCTATGCGCTTTATCACCAGCTGTTTTACGCAGCCGAAGGCCGGCAGGTTCACTTCGATCACTTGCCCTATTTGGCAGCCGGCTATATAGGTGTTCACCTTCACATCGAACACCGGGTGGCCGAATTGCAGGATCGCCGCGGTCGCGCGCGCCTGCGCTTCCGGCACCGTCGTTATTTTCTGGTCCACCACCACACTCTGGTATTCGCCATAGGTCGCCACCGCGGCCGCGTCGCTCGCATGCGCCACTATCGGCACCTTGGCGTTACCGTACACTTTCACGGTCATACCTGAGCCCGGCGCGCCGGCGGTGAATTGTATCCAGCGCTGCGCATCGTTATACAAAACCGCCACCGTCGCAGGGTCGGTGCTGTTGGCAGTTCCCACGGTCTGCTTTACGCCGTTCAGGGTCACCACGATCGTGCTTATGTCGTACGGGTAGCTGGTCGTGAAGAATTGCCGCACGCCGTCGGTGGGAAACGTGTCAGGGGTGTTCGCCGCGGTGAAGGTCTTGGTGTAGTTGCCGCCAATAACATAGACACTGTTCTGCATGTTTTGCAGGTTCAGGTCCACATCTAGTGAGTTCCACTCTATCTGCCCGCTGGTCGCGTCCACGCTTATCGGCGCCAGTCCGCCGCTGCCGATCGCATCCTCCACATCGAACAGGCCAAAGTGCAGGTCCTTATTCGGATCTATATACCAGTCCCAGCCGATTAGCTTGGCCAAGCTCTCCAAGCATTTCGTCGGTTGCTGGTAGTTGAACTTTATACTGGGCACCGCGAAGCCGCCGAACTGCACGTGCGCCGTCGTGAACCCTTTACCCGAGCAAAAATTGGCCACTAGATCTTCCACTATGGCCTGTGGGTCCATCATCGCGTAGTTCTTCTTCACTAGCGTGCCGTCAAATATATAGCTCCAGTCCGTGCACGTTATCAGGTATTTTATATTCAGGCCGGAAATGGTCGCCTCGGTCTCTGTCACCGTGCCGCCGAAAATGATGCCGCCGCTGTTGTTGGTGTCGTACATTTTCACCGTATCGCCTATGGTCGGCATGTTCGCCGGCGCGGATCCTGCGGCATTATAGCTGATAGAGAACTTTAGCGTGCTTACCTCTTTGGTCAGCACGCTCACCATATCCACATCTCTCCAGTTTATTATGCTGGAGATGTCCACGCCGTTCCGGGTTATATATACGGGGTTCGCCATTTTAAACGATCATTATTTCTCCGTTTGTTATGAAATAGTGCGGGCTGGTGTTGCAGTGCTGCTGTAAGCTGGGCGTGATGCTTATGCGCTCAAACGCTTGCTCCGTTCCTACGACGTGCCATGTCTGATCGGGAAAGTGCGTGTTATCCACCGCGATCACTTCCCGGTGTTTTGTCGCGCACGTGGGGCAGTCAAAATAGAGGTACTTATTGCCCGGCGGCAGCTCACGCCATTCAGGATTAAGGTCGGTTAATTTCATGTGGCGTAGTTTCTGGTCTTTACTTGCCGCGTTATCAGCTTTGCCACTTGGTTCGCTATCAGTGTCGCCGCCTGATCACTCAAATACATTCCCCCGTTTAAATTTACCGTCACGCCGCCACCGCCACCCCCGAGCGCGCCCGGTGTTTTGGTCGCTATCAAATAGTCGCTGGGGTCGCTTTGTATCACCTGTCCGCTCGGCGTTATTATAGCGTCCTGTATGTGGGTGATCGAGGCGCCCACGTTCACCGCGGCGCTCACAGCGCCTCCTACGGCCTTGCCAAAGCTCGAAGCAGCGCCGCCGATCGCATTTACGGCGCTCAGCACCGGTGCGAACACGCCGGTGGCCCAGCTTATGAAGGTCTGTATTTTGCTCGTTATAAAATCAATGGCGCTGCTCAGCGCGGTTTTTATGCCGTCCCATATTCCCAAGAACACCGAGCTTACGCCGTTCCAGACGGCGGTCCACAGCGCCTGTATGCCGTTCAGCGACGTGGTAAAAATGTTCGTTATCCACGTCCATATCGTTTCTATAAATGCCTTCAGGTCATTCCACAGCGCCGTGAAGAAGCTCGATATTGCGGTCCACTGCGCGCGCCATTTCGGGTCAAAGGCCTCCATCGCCAAGTACACCACTCCCACTACTAGATCTATTTCCACGGCAAAAATATCAAATATCGCATCCCATATTGTTTGGAAGAACGCCTTTATGTCGGTCCACGCCGTCGTTATCACCGATTTTATGTCATTAAAGGCAGTAGTCAAAAACGATACCACTGCGTTCCACGCCGTCACTATAGCTGCAGTTATTTGCGTGTGGTACAGAATGATAAGCGCTACTATCGCGCCTATGGCCACCACGGCGCCTATGATCAGGCCGCCGGCCACCAGCACGGCGCCGGCGCTTATCCCGAACGCTATGCCTATTGCGGCGATCGCCGAAATGAGCGCGCCGGCTATTATCAAAAGTCCGGACAGCGCCGTTAGTAGCGCGCCCACCACGCCTACCACTATGAGAATGGTCTCGGTCAGTTTCGGGTGCGCGCTGGCCCACGCATCTACTGCCGTTATTATTTTATTGATCGCCTCAAATAGTTTGGTCAGCATCGGCAGCTGGGTACTGCCGAGGTCGCTGAACAGTTTATTTATATTCTGCAGCGCGGCGCTCATTTGCCCCGCCATCGTATCAGAGTAGGCCTGTGCTTGCCCGTTTACGACCCCCTGAATGGCCTGCAAGGCGTCCATGCCGCTCAGGCCGTCCTTTATGTTAATTCCCAGCCCTACAAGCGCACGGCCCTGTCCTTGGAACGCCATCATCACCTGCTGGGTCGCGGTCGTCAGGTCCTCGCCTTTGGCGCGGGCCAGATCCATCGCGGCTTGGTATGCGGCCTGCGCGTCGGTCACGCTGTGGGTCGCGGCGAACATCGTGGAAAGAGACGTAACGCTATCACTTATTGAAAATCCCAGCGCGGTGTTGGCGCGCGCGGTCGCATCGAACTGCGCCGTTATTTGTGTGGCACTCGAGCCGGCCAGCGTTTCGCTATTGGTCAGTAGATCCAGCTGGCCCTGCAGTTTTTGTACATTCGCCTGCGCCGTCGCTATACTCGCGGCCGCCTTTGCATGAGACGCCGCCACGGTTGCAGCACTCCCGCTGTTTTTATCCAGCGTCGCGGTGCTGGACTGTATACTGGCCTCCTGCGCATCGATCTTATCCTTCAGGAAGGTCACCTGCGTGGCATAGCCCGAGGTGGACTGCGCGGCGGTGTCTATCACGTTCGATACCGTCGTGAACGCTTTGTCATTTGCTTCCTGCACGTTCGCGGCCGCATCCACCGCACCGCCATAAAAGGCGTCCAGCGACGCCGCTATGGGCGCGATCGCATCGCCCACTTTACTCATGCCGTCGCCTATGGTCTGCAGCTTTTCATTCGCCGCCTGCGCCGCATCTCCCGTCGCACTCAGGTTCCCTAGCGCCTCATCGAAAGCAGCCGCGCTGCTATCAACGGCTTGTATCAGGATTTCAAGGACGGATTGGGAGGTTGCCATGGTTGGCTTCGCGTTATTTTATTTGGAACTTACAGTTTTGGCAGCCGGCTCCCTTTGCGAAAAAGCTCACTATAAAACATATCGGGGCGGCCAGCACGAAGAAAATCAGGAATGGTATGCCTATCAGTATTATGCACAAAATGGACGAAATGCCCGCACCGAGCAGGCATATCATGGCTGCGGTGCGCCACGCGGTGCGCCGGCTTATCATCTTGTACTGCCCACAGTTGGGGCATTTCGCCTTTTCGTTGGTAGTGTTCATACGATAATGATACCCCTGAGCGGCGTGCGGCGTCAAAGCTATTGCTTTTGCTGCCGCTTCATATCCTCTGCTTTTGCGTTTATGTATGTTCGCAGCGCCTGCAGCACTGGCCATGGGAGCTGGTTAAAGTCCTCCCACGTCACCGGCACACCGTTGCCTACCAGCCACGCATACATCATCTCAGGCGGCAGGGATCCCTTGCCGCGGGCGAAATAGCGGCGCCATTCGTACTCAAAGTCCGCTACTTCGCCGCCGGAAAACCCTCGATCAGCTTGGTCACTTCGTTCACCAGCGCTAGATAGTCCTGCACCGGAAGATCCTGTGCGTACTCGGCTATCTTTTCCTTCACGCCGTCCACTTCGGTCACGGCGATCTCCATCAGCTTCTCTGCCTGCGCAAACTTGTCCACCGGCTTTGCCTCTGCACCATCAGCGGCCGGCTCGTTCTCCTTCACTATGCCCAGCACCTCGCGTGCCGTCAAAAACACTTTCAGCGTCGCACTCTTGCCGCTCGGCAATTGCACTACTTTTGTTTCTCGGTCTGCCATGGTTATTATTGTGTCGCCGGAGGCGGCCGGTCGCCGCCCCCGTGGTTTATATTAACGGTTACGCGTACGCGCCGCTTACCGTGTTCGTCAGCACTATCTTGATCATCTCCGAGTTGGTGGTGCTGTACGTTCCCTCGAACTTCAGCGTCTGGTACACGATGTCCTTCGGGGTGCGCTTTATCGCCAGCTCGGTAAAATACACTTGGTCCAGCGTTATTATCACGCTGGGGTGCGAAGGCACCACCCCTATGTTCACGTCGGTGTTCACGATCGCTATCTGCATCGCCTGCGGGACGTTCGGCGTCGCTATGGACACGCTCTTAAAATCCGTCAGGTTTTGAAAGATCGCCTCCAGCGTTCCGCTCACCTTAAACTCCTTATTCAAGAAGTCCGCCGGGCTGTTGCTGCCCAGCACGTCCTGATCCTCCACGTCCTCGTCTATGGAGATCTTTATATTCCGCAGTGCTATCGCCGTCGCGCCGCTCAGACCGCTCACGGTCGTCGCGTACTTGAAGGTCAGGTACTGCGCTATAAAGTAGTTCTCGGTCAGCAGTGCCGGGGTGAAGGCGCTTTGCGCGGCCCCTTTGAACGACTTGGCGCTCAGCGAGATCTCCACAAACTTTTTCACCTCCGCGTCTATCTCCATTTTGTGGATGACGCCGTTGGCATAGCTGTAGTCCGTGCCGCCGGTCGGGTCATGCACGAAGAACGTCAGCGACTGGTGCTGTGCGCTTTCTCCAACGGTGAACGTATGATCGAACACCGTCGTCTCGCCGCTATGGGTAGCCGAGGCCTGCGCGCCGAACAAGCTCAGGAAGAGCAGCCCTATGCTCTGGTCGATCATAGGAACCTTAAAGGTCCCTTCCGCCCAGTTCTTTACGCGGGACTGACCCACCGAGTTTTCTATCACGCCAAACGCTTGGTCCTTTACCGCGTTCTCAAACTTTTCATCAAAGCCAAGGTCGTTGAAGGGCACCCAGTACGTCGCAGCGCTTATGGCCGTGCCGCGCGTCGCCTCTTTGGCAAAACCGAGCGCGTCTAGCCGACCTATTCCTTTTGTTCCACTCATATTACGTTATTTACTGTCGTTAGTTCCCTGATCGACCTTTGTGTTTTCCGGTTCCACCGGTATGCGCTTTAGCTTCCATAGATCTAACGCCTCGTTGCTATCGGACGCCTCCACTCCTATAGCGCAGTACTCTACGCCGTCCTCTACGAGGTTCGGGAAATGATAGTTATTCTTCACCACCGTCGCCGCCGTCAGCGTCACGCCCTTCGGAAAATCGCCCGGCTTCACCTCCTGCACTTCCGCCTTTTTTTCTTTGTCGTCTTCCATGGTTTTTATATATATTGGTTTATATTTTTATTGTAACATACCGCTTATGATTGAACGCCAGCTTGCACCAGCTGCCGTGCTTTCAGGGTCAGTATGAACCCGGCATAGGTTATCGCGCTGGCAGCGATCGGCCCCGGTGGCGTGAGCGACGCAGCGCTTACCCCCCCGTTCGCCATGCCTTGCAGTGTCACGTCTCCATCAAATTGGTTCAGCACGGCGTCCATCAGGCCCTCGAAATAGCTAGTGCTGTTCGCCGGGATCGTGTCCTCGGTCAGTACCACCATCACGTACCATACGTAGTCCCGCAGGTTCGTCCGGGTGTCGTAGTATTCGCTGCTCGGCACGTCGGCCGCGCTTATTACCGCCGCGGGAAATTGCACAAAGTCGTAGTCGGCCGGGTTGCGCTTGGTGCCGTTATCTATCACTACGGCGCCCAGCACGCCGGCGTTCATCAGTTTCTGCAGATCATTCACGATCGCCTGCTTCATATTTTGTGCCCAGCTATTTGCCATTTGCGGTCTGTGCGGCCACCGCCGCGGTTATTTTATCTCCGGCGTCGCTAAAAAGCGTGACTATCGCCTCTTGGCTCGCCGCCAGTATTCGCTCCATGAAAGGGTTGGGCTTTGTGCCCGGATGGTTCACGCGCTTGTACGGTCCCCAGCCGGTCGCGGTATTTGCCAGCGCCATCTTATTCACCGGCTCTATCACGTGCGGCGGCGTGCCGAACTCCACATACGGCGCGTAGGTCTGCTGCGGCCACCACCGGGCGTACAGCGTGCCTATCTCCACTCCCCAGTTATGCAAAAGAAAGCTCGTTTTTTGCGGCACGGTGTTCGCGTTCGTGTTCTGCGCCAGTATGGCCTGCGCCTTCACGATCGCTTGCTGCACTAGCGGCGTGGCTATAGTCGGGTATGCGGCCATCGCCGCCTTCAGCTGCTCTATGTTCGGAATGGTTACGGTGAATTGTCCGGTGTTGGGCATGGTTTTATCCTATGTTATAGCGGCGATACCGGTCTATCGTCAGCTGGTCCTTTGCATCGAACAGATCCCGCCATGCGGTCTGCGCACCTTGCATGCCTTCGCTCACTTTGCCGGCGAAGTCCTTGCGTTTGAAAGCGCGCACTACCAGATCCTCGCACAGCTCGCTCAGATCGCCCGGCACGCGGTGCGTCCCGGCGTTGCCGGCGTTCTGCCAGTCGTGGGGGAAGCCCGCCACGTACGTCAGGCGCAGCATGTTGCTATAAATCGTCGGCATGGCGCCATACACGCGCACTATGCCCGCGGCGCCTTGGTCTTCCACTTCCCACTGGTCCGTTATGAACGGTGTCCACGTCGGGTTACTCGGCGGCCCGCTCTTCCACTCGAACGCTATCACGCCGCATATTTCAAAGTTCTGGCTGCCGCTCGTGCTCGCGCCGTTGCTCATGGTTACGGTCCCGGTCGGTGCGCCGCTACCCACCACATAGCTCACGCTCTGTACCACGGTGCCCTGCGGCCACTTGCCGGTTATATCGTACAGCGGCATACCCGCGGCCAGCCCCACGCACTGCCCGGCCGGCAGCGTTATGGTCGGGTTGCCCTGCGTCAGCGTCGCCGTCACGGTGTACCACAAAATTGGATGGTTGCGCAGCACCATGCGCTGCACGTTCAGTCCGCGGATCGTATACTGCTCACGGTTATATTTCTTTTGCAAAAAGTGCCCGTCATTCGGGTAGCGCTCCATGCCGGGTAGGCCGCACTCGCTCTCTATCTGGTCTGTCGCGCCGGTTATATATTTCACCAGCAGATCGTCAAAGCCATCGTCGTTCAGCTTCAGGCGCGCGCGGATGCGGGCCTTTGTCGTGAGCGCGTACCACGGTGCTTGTTGTTGAATTGTGGGCATGGTTTTTGTTTTATTATTCTCTCGCGCAAAGGCCCTTTTTCAAAGGCCCTTGCTGCGAAAGCTCGAACCTTTTTAGGTGTTCGATACCGCCGGGACTACAACGGAGTTACCGTTGATCGTCACCGTGACGCTCGCGTTCGTCGGCAGCTCCTGCGGGTTGCCGATGATGATGTTCGCCATCGCCACTACCGCGCCGCCCGCGGAAATGTTTGGCGTGATCACCGCCCGAAGGTATCGCTTCCGGTTAAGGTTGAGGCCTTCGATACGGGCTAAGCCCTCCGCGGCCGCCGCATGGGCGTCCAGCGTAAAGCCGATCACAACACCAGTGTTGTCCAAGGCGTTGCTCCAGTTCGTGCTGCCGTCAGCACTCTCTTGAAGCGTCACCACGAGCGCGGCCGTTGCCGGCGAGCCCGAGGCCGCCGCAGCTCGCACGTAGATGGCTGCGTTGTCGCCATCTAACGTGTCCACGCTATTGCCGGTCGCTGCGACCGTTGTAGCCAAGCTCACGGGGTCTATGGATGCACCCTTTAGTATCTGCACGTCGTCGTATACTGTTGCGCGCATATAATTGGTTTTTTTGGCCCCTACCTTCCTTCGACTTTAATCGGAAGGGACGAACTGGTTCGGGTCTCCCCTTTGCAGTTCGAGGGCGGTTACTTTGTTCTCCATCAGGGCCGCACGTGACGATCGGCACGGCCCGGATGGTTGGCTCAGGTTTCACTTACGCGCTATCCAAACGCCTGTATTAAGCGTGGGTGTAGCAAACAACAAAGGCCTGAGGAAGAACGACTACGAACGCGTGGCGGTGCTTGTACACAATGCCGCGCTGGTCTGCCAATGCGATCTCCTTGCCGCCGAAGCTGCCGGATTCGTACTGGGCTACCCGCATATCGCCCTTGTCGCCGAAGGCGCACGCTTTCATGTTCCCGAAAATCAGGAACGGCGTGTTGGCCTGCGAAACAACAGCGGTAGAAGGCAACCAGCGGTTCGTGTACACAGCGAAGCCGAGGATCGAACCTGCCGGGCGGATCGGTCCGCCGGTCGGGTCAATATCCAACGTCGCGGGCGACGCCAAACCTCCAAAGAGGAGGAGCGGGAGGCCGTTCACTACGTCGGACTGTACGCGGAGGGACGCCCAGACGGTGCGGTGCATGTAGAATGCGGCGCCATCTAAAACGCTTTCCTCGAGCATACCGATCATGGCCGAGCTGTCCGTTATCACGTTGAACTTCGCGTACGTGGTGCTGCCGCTTGCAAGGGTGTACTTCTGAACGTTTGCGGCGTTCAAAATACCAACGAACGGACCCGGTGCTGTCGCCGGTGTCCCTCCGATGAATCCTTGCTGATCGATCATATTAGCCAAACTTTCGCCGGCTAATGCGAGCAACCATTCAGCGAGGTTCACGCTTGCATCGGCCAAAAGGTCGTTGCCTACAGTGAACGCGAGCTGCCACTTGCGGGCGATGAGCACGGCTTGGCCGAAGGTCAAACCCGTCACCGTCCCCGGAAGATCAACGCCTACGTACGAACCGGTCAAGAACGAACCAGTGTAGTTCGGGATGCCCAATTCGTCGCTTTTCATCGGCCAGTGCTGGCACTGCTTCATGATCGTACCTACGGACGCAGCTATGCGGAGAATGGCGGCTGCCACTTCCGGCTCAACGAGGTATCCGCCTCGGTTGTTCTGCTCTTCGATCAACGCCTCATTGGCTTTGACGCGGAGAGAAGCGCTGCGGTCCGGGTTGCCGAAGTAGATGCTCTGCACCTGCTTTGCAAAAGAGATCTTTTGCTCGCGGTCCATTCCCGTCACGTCTCGGTTAAAAACGTAGCGGTCATTCAACATCTGCTCCACAACCTTCTTGGCGTTCTTTACGGAGATGTCCTCCATTTTACCGGAGAGCTGCTCTTCCATCTTTGCGCCAAAATCGGTCAGACCCTTTTCGGTCGTTGCGCGAACTTCTTCTAAAACTTTTGTTATGGTTTCTTTATCCATAATAAAATGTGTGGTTTCTAGATCAGTCAGGGTACTAGCGCTTATCGCCTATGCTGCTGTTTATTTGCCGCAGGGCGTCGTCAGTACCCGTCTTGATCTGCCGCAGGAGACGCTGGGCGAAAAGGAGCGCATCGAACTCTTCCGATGCTTTGCCTTTTTGCCGCGGTGCGGGGCCTGCGGTGCTCGGCCTTTGTTTCGGGGTAACGGCTTTCTTGCCGTCATCGTCCCCCTCGTCGCCTTCAGGCGTTATTGCCTTAACGGCAGCGATGACATCGTCGGTGTGGTCAAGGTGGGCCTTGTGGTCCTCCTCGGCCTTCGTCTTGTGCTCTTCCAGCGCTTTTATCACGCCGTCGAGCTTGTCCTTGGTCGCGTTGCTTATCGTGCGGCCGCTCTTCCGTATCTCCTTCAGTTTCGCAAGGATCCGCGGCGCGCTCTTCTGGCTCTGGCCTTCGGCCTGCTCTTCCGCGTCGGTCTCGCCGGTCTTCTCATGCGAGGCGTATGCCTCTATCAGCTCTATGGCCTCCTCCAGTAGCTCGAAGAAGTCCGTCACGTCGGCATAGTAAAACGCCTCACAGAAAGCGTACATGACCTGCATCACGTAGCTAACACGCTCGTTCTTCTCGCGCTGCTCCGCGTCCTCCATAAAAATGTCCTCCACCATGCCCTTATGCTTCGGGCAGTTCTCGTGCTTGGTCCCTACCGGGCCGGCCGCGGCACAGCTCTTGCATTTGCCGAGCTTCTTTTCCGCTTTGCCGTCATCCTCGCCTTCGCCAAACGCCTTCTCGGTCATATCCTCGTGTGCCTTCTCGTGGCGGTCCAGCTCGTCGGCCGACTTCTGCGTAAACTCTTCCATGGCCTTCTCGTGCTTCTCCGGATCGCCGTCCACCGCCTTGGTATACTCGTCTATGGCTTTCGTAAACGCCTTCACGTGCTTCTCGTGCTCATCGCCTACCTCGCTCTTAAACTCTTCTATGTCCTTCGCCTTCACGGCTTTCGTGCCGCCGTCCTCTTTTCCAAAATCCTCATACGTTTCATCCACCGCTTTCAGGCAGGCCTCTTTATGGTCCACGTGCTCCGCATCCACGGCTTTCGTAAACTCGTCCACCGCCTTATCCAAATGCTCCGCGTGGTCAGCGCCGTGGGCTTTCTTCTCTTCTTCGTCGTCCTGCGCCTTCACGCACTTCATGCACTTCTCGTCAAATTCGTCGATTGCTTTGGCGATCGCCTTGCCATGCCGTCCGTGTTCCGCTTTTAATTTTTTGTCCAGCTCGTCCTTCATGGTGGTGTTATTATTTTTTATAGTTTTGCCTCCTGCTGCGGGAACACAGACAAGTGTTCCGGGGTTGTCATCGTCGGTGGCCAGCACTCCCGGTGAGCCATCCGTCAGCTCACAGGTATCGCCTATCTGCGGCGTCTTTGCTATTGGCGTTACCTCTTTTTCCATAAAACTGAACCCCTTGGTCACTAGCTCGCGTGTGTTCGTCTTCAGCGCGCGCATCTCTTGCGTCGAGATAGCAAAACGCCCCGCCGGTACGGGGCAAAAAGAAACTTCCAGCAGTTCGCGGTTGCCTTTCTCGTCGAGCAGGTAGCCCGGCGATACGGCGTTTAAGAACTTCGCCTTATACATGCCCGCGCACGTGCCGGCCCACTCATAGATCTCGCTGGGTGCGAACACTCCGGTTACAATCGTCTGGCTGCCTTTTATCGTGTGGCCAGTCACCATGCCTACCGGCATGCTCTCGTAGTCGTGTGCCCACAGCACTACCGGGTTCAGGTCAAAGTATTCAAAATTCCATAGCTTCTGATCCAGTTCGTCGCCCTGTCGGTCCTCATCATCCGTGCTCATCACCACCTCAAAATGAACGAGAGCGTCTTGGCTCGTCGTCGCCAGCTTCTCTATGAAGCGTGCCGTCTTCGGGTCTTCAAGGTTGCTCTTCAGTTTAACTGCTAGCTCCTTGGTGAATGCCTTAACGCTCTCTGGGTTCATTTTTTATGGTGATATTTTTTCCCGTTAGTAAGGGAGCTGGTCAAACGTCAGGCGGAAAATCGTGCTGGTCGGGACCGAGAGGTTGGCGCCGGTTATGTTGCTGTATGCAACAAGTGCCGTGCCGGTCGCTCCGTTGGTCGTCGTAAGCACGCAGCCCGAAACGTATACCGTGGTCGTCGCTGAGCTACCGCTGCAAATTGCGCCGATCGAAAGGCCCGCGGTTTCCGGGACAGTGACCGAGCTGGTTGCCGTCGAGCTCGCAAGGCCGAGGGCGCCAAGCGTCACTACCGATGCCGGGGTTCCCGACGCCGTCACGTATGCCGTGAAGCCGTGGTACTGATCCGTGCCACCAACCGTGATGCCGTTTATGGCGGCACTCGAAAACGCACCTACTGGCTGGATGTATCCGTTTCCGGTAATACCGCCGCTGGCGCTGGCGGTGACGAGCGTGCCCGGCGTTATGCCACCGGCAAAGTCACCGGCCGTGTTGCCACTGCCGATCTTTCCGAAAAAGAAACCTCCGAGCGCTACCACTACGAGAACGACTATACCCACAATGTACTTTTCTGTTTTAGTCATGGTTTTTATATATTTATATTTTTAGTTTAACATAGCGACCTTTATTTGGGGTGTGTATAACTTAGTTCAGTTGTTCAGCGCGGGCAGGGAAGGGAGCACTATTATCGTGATGTTGGGGGCCGTTATGCTGTTGCCGCCTGAGGCGATCGTCAGCTGGGCGTTGAAGGTTCCGGGGTTCGGGAAGTCACCCACAGCCGTCGTATAGTGGCACGTCCCGCTGGTCGCCACGTCCACCTGCACACTCCCCGAGAGCGTCAGGTTGGTCTGTGTTGGGTCGTTGGCGTCCTGCGCGGCCAGTGACAGCGAGGCACCGGTCAGGTCCACTATATCGCCGTTGCCATCCACCACCACAAAGTTCAGCTGCGCGCCGTGGTCTCCCTGCACTATCTCGTATGGTTGAATTACTATGTTCATATTGTTATTGTCCGCGTGGTATTGGTCAGCGCGACGACTACGCGCGTTATATTCGTGCATAGGTACAGCGTCCGGGTTCCTATTATTGAAAGGATCCCCTTTATGCCTTCTTGGCGGCTCGCTGCGTATGCGTTGGTTCCGTATCCAGTAAAAGCGTACATGGTTTTAATCGCCTGCAAAGAATAAGGCGTCGGTCGACGTCGACGCCGCTGAAGAAGTTGCTTGTCCTTTAATGGTCGCTGCCATCACGGCCCAGTCGATGCCGCCGCCGCTGTAGTTAAAAGTGCCGGAGGTAACCGTGCCTTGCGCGAGAGAGCTTGTCGCGTTGTCCATGGCGTTTGCGCTGCTATCCCGCATAGTAAATCCGCTCGGGGCCGATAACGATCCACCCGCGCTTGCGCCGTTCGCATAGACCATCTCGTTCACTTGCGCGGTCGAAGACAGGTTGCCGCTACTAGCGGTGCTGCCACCGTTGCCGATCGCTACCCTGAACGTGTCAATCGGAGACGACGTCGCCGACCGACTGTACTCTTCTACGAATACTCCGGGATAGGACTGGTTAATGGGAAAGTGAACGTGAATGTTGTGCGTCCCCGCGGCAGCGTTCGGCTCGTAGTACCACCAGCTTTCACTATTGGTGTGCCATGTGGTGCTTGCCAGAAATATCGGCGTGCCGTTGCTATCGGTAAACGTCGAGGTGCCGAGAATGGACTGGCCGAAACCCATGAGCAGCAAATCCCCTGCTGCGACGCCGTTCAACGTGGAGGTCACGTCGGACGCGCAGTTCGTACATCCGTCGGACGTGCTCGATGCCTGCACAAATGATGGCGATAGGTACGTCACGGCGAGCGCTGGGCTTGCCATAAATAGTCCGGTCAGGATGACTGCCAATGAAATTATTGCTGCGAGGTATTTTCTCATTATGGGCTGTAGTTCAGGTTGGCTCCTCCGTAGCAATCAGTGGACGACACCGCCATGCACACGAAGGTGATGAGGTCCATCTTGCTCGCCGTGGTGGTGAGCGTCGGCGCGGTGCTTGCGGACCAGTGCACTGTCGAGGGCCAGGTGACTATTCTCGATCCGGTGCCGTCCTGGATCACCCCGAGGATGTAGCGACCGCCCGCCACGGTATTGTTGAACGTCATCGTGGTGCTCGTCTGCAAAAGCACGCTTTGTACGTTGCCGTTGTTCCAGTTGATCGCGGTCGTGCTCGCGGTGGTGGTCGCGTTCACATATCCCAGCGAGTAGTATTGCGTCCCGGAGGCTTCTGTCACGCCATTCAGCGTGGTCGCACCGGTCACGTTCATTGTCCCGACCACGTTGGACGTCGCCGGTCCTGCGGTCGTCGATCCCGTCGTGAGGGTGCCAGCGAAGTAGTTCACGCCACTGCCGTTTTGTTGTTGGAAGTTTCCGCCGGTTCCTATTATGCTGTGCGTGTAAAGCGTTGAGTTTTCCGTGGTCACATCGCCGACGAAGTGCATCTTGCCGGATGCTTCCATAAAGAGTTTATCCACGCCGTTAATTTGCCAATGGGTTTCGCCAGCGGCATCGACATACTCTCCAAGCACTGGACCCTGGTTGTAATCCGAAACACATCCATTTTCTAAAGCGAGCGTATAGGCACTTCCTGCCGCGATATTTGTGAGGGGTGTTCCTCCATAGGAGGGAGCAGAGAGATTGCAGATGCGCTCGCTGTCAGAACCTCCAAGGGAATTATCTGAGAAAAGAGCGATCGTGGCATTCCCGTAGTTGTCGATGTGCGCCGCTTCTACCGAAAGAACTACACCATGCTTGATAATCGTCTGGAATCCAGTTGAGGTCGCCGCGCTGTCCTGCGCGACCTCGATGTCTTGAATGTCGAGCTGGGTGTATTGAGCATTGGCAGCTGTGATTATCGGGATAAAGGAACCATACGTGGAATAAGCCGAGTTTTCGACGTGGATTTTTCCGATAGAGACAAGGCCATTCGAGTAGCCGATGTAGGCCTGTGCATCATCATCCGAGAGGTTTTGTATAAATGTCGAAGCCGCCGCGCCGTTTGTAAAATAAACGGCGTTCGTGGTCGTCGAGTTCCCCGGATCCGTGCAGTTCACACCATCTAAAACTGTACGCTCACCGGAATTTGATGCCGCATCCATAATGAAACAGCTACCATTCATGTTGCCGCCGTTGCCGCCAGAGAGCGCTATATGTTCGTAGGTGTTCATATAGGCATTTGAAGTTTGGTGGATTTGCTGGCCAAAACCATTAATGCTCATATCGTGGAAATCCACACCGACGCATCCATTCGTTCCGCCACACGTTATACCGGTCGTTGTCGCCGTGTTCGTAGCTCCCGTTGCGAGAAGCGATGCATGGCCTTGCATGTTAAATCCGCCCACCTGCGTGATAAGGTGGCCCGTCGGGTTCTGCGTGTTCACTGTCACTGCCGATCCAGTGCCGCCATAAGCGAGCGTTGTTCCGCCCTCTGATATGTAATTTATCGAGACGCCATTCCTGTTGAAATTTATCGGTGTAGTCCACTGCGCTTGCGTCGCTACGACGCCGTCTGCAATGATGGTGTCCCACGTTGAGGAAGCGAAAGAATTATAGATTGCCATCACGCACGCTCCATAATCAGTTGAGGTGGTGTAGGCCGGGCATCCGGCCGTGGCAAAGTTTTGCGGCACATAGACCGCGCCATTCAAGCTCACGATCGTGGTCGTTGCGAGGGCTGTCGTGCCGGCCACGTACAGCGTTATGCCGGTCGGTACGGTGCTCGTGCCCAACGCTAGCTGGCCATCAAAATAGTTCTGGCCGCTCGCGTTCTGCTGTTGGAAATTGCCGCCAGTCGCTACCACGTTATGCGTGTACAGCGTTCCTATTTCAGTCGATACATCGTTGGCGAAGCTGATCTTGCCGGTGCTCGTGTTCATAGACATCGAGGACGTGGCCGAAACTGTGGAGCTGCCGTTCGCGGTGTAGTACATAAACTCGTTCGCCACGATCGTCGAGGTCGGGCTTACATACACATTCCCGCTACCGCCGCTGCTTGATGGCGTTGCGCATCCTACTGTTCCGCTCGCGCTCATGCTTATCGCATATTGGCCGCCCGCGCAGCTCGATCCCGTATAGCTCGAAAGCACACCGCCAGCACTGTAAAGGCCCAGCGAGCTCGTCGCTAGGTTTATGCTCCACGCGCCGGCGCTGTACTGCAGTGTGCCGGTCGTATTCGCTGGCAGTGCTTTGCCGTTCAGTCCAGTCACCGTTATGCTATCCGTTATCGCCGTCGCGCCCGAGGCGGTCCCGGTAGCATCGCCAGCGATCGTAAATGTTATGTTCTGGTTTCCGCTTATGCACGTCACTGTCAGCGCCACCGTGCCGGTCGAGTTGGCCGCTGTCACGCAGCCGGATCCCGTAAATGTCGTCACGCCAGTGTTAGTTATTGAGGGGGTGCCCGTTGCGGAGCTTACCGATATACCGGTGCCCGCAGAGACAGACGTGACGCCAGTGTTGGTTGTGGTCGTGTTTCCGCCGGCGCTAGCTACACTTATACCGGTCCCACCGGTAAAGGTTTGCGCTGCACTCGTATTGCCATTCACCGACGTAATCGCGCTGGTCAGGAAGCTATTATTTATGCTCCACGCGCCGTTACTGTAGTAGAGCGTTCCAGTCGCTAGTGAGGGCAGCGCTTTCCCAAGCAGTCCGGTCACCTGTATGCTGTCGGCTATGCTCGTCGCTCCGCTTGCGGTACCGGTTGCGTCGCCGCTTATGGTCAGCGTCACGCTCTGGTTGCCGGTCAGGTATGCAGTGCAGTTTTGCACCGTGCCCGTTGCGCTCACTCCGCGTGGTGCGTTGCCGGCGCTGCAGGTAGATCCCGCATATCCTGTCACGTTTCCGCTGCCATCGGTCACCAGCAAGGCGTTCGTTGTGGACGCAAGCTGCACCGGGCCGTTCACCGTTATGCCCTGCGTGTAGGTCTGCAGCGCCGTCCAGCTATTCGCCGTACTCGTGCTCACCGTCGTAAAGGTGATGCTATTCGTACTCGTGGTTATTTTGGTTCCACCCGCCGCTATAAAGCTGATCGTCGAGGTGTTTACCCCCGCTATCGTGTTTACTGCTATACCGCAGCTTATAATTGCCGTCGCGCTCAGCTGGTTCGCATACGTGCCCGCGGCGCAGTTTTGCACGCTGCCATTATTTATATTCAGCGTCACCGTGGTCGTCGTGTTCGAGCTGCTGGTCGCTTGGCTTATCGAAATCCCCGTGCCGGCCGAAAAGGTGTAGGCCATCGGCGTCGGGAAGGTTATAGTGCCGCACGCTGCCGTGCCGGTCGCGCTTAACGTATTCAGGAATTGGTTGGCGCTGCACGTCACCGCACTGCCGCTGTTCAGGTTTACCGAGAGCGTCGTGGTCGCGCCGCTTACGTTTGAGCTCAGGCCTGTGCCCGGCACTATCTGGTATGCGCTTGCCTGCGTCCCGTTCACGGTCGGCCATACCACGCCCAGCGTGCTGCTCGTTATCGTCACCACGCCAGATAGGCCATTCACGCTTATCACCTTGGTAGTGCTCGATGCCAAAAAGTCGGACGGGTTATACAGCTGCCACGTGCCAGCCCAGTTTCCGGTGTTCGTCGCCACGCCGGTGCCGGTTATCGTTATGCCGCCGCTGCTCGTTGCTACCGAGCACGTGCCGGCGCACAGTATATATGCCGGGGTGTATGTTCCGCTGCTGTTACCTATCAGCGTCTGCCCGGCCGCGGGGATCGTTGCCGTTCCAGTGCCCCCCTGCACCGGCAAATAGGCCGCGTGAGCCGAGGACAGCGGTTGCGCTATCATGCCTATGGAAAGCCCCGCCCACAGCCCCATTAAAATCAGTCCAGCTAATTTTCTCATTATTTTTAGTTTAACATATTTTTTTTATTGTCCAGTCGCCACGTGACCGTACTGAGCTAGCGACCCATCCGGTGCGGTCAGGTAAGTTATCGAGGTTCCCCCGTTATACACAAAATGCACGCCAGCAAAATAGGGCTGCTGGTTCAGATAGAGCACCAAGCTGTTCGGGTCGTTCGGCGTCCACGGCAGCGTAAAGTTCCGGTTCGTTCCATCTATCGTGCCAGTCACCGTGCCCGGCGTCTGCCACGGGTAGCGCAGGTTGTTGCCTATGTCGGTGATCATCTTGGCTGAAAGGCACGGCACCATTACGTATATTTTGTTGGCCGTGTTCTTCGTGCTGGGCACTATCCCTTCTTGCTCGGTGCGGCTGCTGCCGTTGTTCACCAGCGTCACCACGTCGCCGCTCACACTGGCCACGCGGGTTATCTCCGCGTTCGGATCATCGGACGGGTCCGGGTAGTCCGTTATATTCCACCAGATCATATTAAAGCCGCCGGCGCTATTCAGCTTCGCGCCTTGCCCGCTCTGCAGCGTTATCAAATATGCCGTAGCGTTGTAGCCGCCAAGGGTTTTTACTTTTATAAGGTTTTGGGCTAGGTCCAGCATCTTATTCTTGTTTAGGGGTTTGCATTTCTACTTCGCACTCCTTGCCGCACGCCGTGCATGTCTGCACCGGTATCCAGTACAGGTTCCACACGTGCGGTGCGACCTCACCGCCGCGGATCCTCGTCAGGTACTCGTTCAGCGGTATCACCATCTTGGTGAAGCCCGCTTTGCAGCAGGTGGTCAGCAGCTCGGACTTTTTTAGTGTGGCAGCGGCAGTTTTCATGTTAGTCGGTTAGTTCGTCTGGCCGGATGAAGCAGTTGCAGTTGGGATGGAGCGGCGGCGCGCTTATATCGCTGTAGTCCACACTCATGGACTGATCGCCCACGGTATAGGTCTCGCCTTGGTCAAAAAAGTTGTCATCTATGCTCACACTCTTGCCGTTCATCTCGGCACAGAAAGGGCACACGTTATCCATCTCGCTCGTGTACCAGCGCATCGTCTTCACCACGCCTGTCTGCTTCCACGCCACCTTCTGCGCCTCGTTCATCGTGCGAAACGCCTCGGTCTTGCTTATGCGCTCGGCGCTATATTTGTCGTTCACATCGAACACATCGCCTACGGTCTTGGTCAGGTCCGCCAAGCTCGCGCCGCCCGTTATGCCTTCGTTCAGCTTTTCTTCCAGCACGGCCAGCGTTGTGGTGTTATAGCTTTCGCTCATCAGCGCCACGCTGCGGTGCAGCGCCACCTTTGCGGCATTGTTCGTCAGTGGGTTTATGTCGCTGAAGCCCAGCTCGGCCGCCGCGGCGGTACCGGCTGCTGCAAAAAACTTTTCTATCGTCGGCGTCAGCGCGTCGGTCGTGAAGGTTATCCAGTTATCCAGATCGAACAGCTTAGTGGGATCTACCGCTTTTGTTTCCACTCCTGCGCGCATCAGTTTTTCTGCGTTTTTCCCGGTCGCTTCCGCCAAGTTCTCCAGCACTTCTTTGCGCTGCTTCGCGTTCACCTCCAGTATGATCGCGTGTATCGCTTTCTCGGCCGCGGCCGCCTGTTCCTTAAAGCTCTCGAATGCTGCGGCGTCCTTTTTCTCATCAGGTGCGAAACGGCTCGTCGGTTTTGCTAGCGCCTTGGCCAGCGCGGCTTCTATCATGCGCGCGGTCTCGGACGCCATCTCTTTGCGCTTTACGGTTATCGTCTTCATGCGCGCTCGTGCCGGGCGGAACGCTACCCGAGCGCCGCTGGCGGTTTTCACCTGCTTACCTTTTTTTCCATCCTCTTCCTGCTCCTCTTGTTCTTCTTTTTCAGTATCGCTCTGCGGCGGTTTCTTTCCAGCTGCCGGCGCCGGTTCAGGTGCGGGCGGTTTTTCTCCCGCGGCCGTCACCGTGTTCGGCACCATCAGCTTGTCGCCGCCGTCCACCGGGCCTAGGCCCATGTACTCGTCACGCGCTTCGTCCACGGTCAGCACCGGCTGGCTTCCTATGGCGGCTTGCATCTCAGTCACGCGCGCGGCGCGGTCTTCCGGCACAGGGTCTATGAAGGTTATGTACAGATCATCGCCGTAGCGGCCCACCAGTCGCTGGTTCAAAAAATCACAGATCAGCTGCATGCGCGGCCGCACCACGCGCTTGCTGAACACATAGTCGGCCGTCTCCGCGGTCGCGCGGTTCGTATCGCTCTCCGCGGTGCCCAGTATGGTCTTGCTCACGCCGAAGGCGCTCAGTATCCGATCGCGCGTGTTGTCGCTCAGGTTGCTAAAGTCCATATCCTTTGGCGACGTGCCGCTGGCCTGCCATTTCAAACCCTTCGGCAGCACGGCTATGCGGTTCATGTTGTCTATGCCGCCATGCACATCCGCAAAGCTGATCTTTATATTCTCTATCTGCGCCTCGTTCACCACCGTGTCGCTTATCAAAAATCCTGCCGGGCGCGCGCCGTTCACAAAGAAGCGGCGGTTAAACTCCATCGCATAGTTGTCCAGATCTATCCACTCCGCCACGTTCTGCACCGGGCCTACGCCTTCGTACGGATCCAGCGGGTCCGGTTCGCGGAAGTGCAGCACCTCCCACGGCTGGTAGTATTTCGTAAATGTATTGAAGCGCACTTTATAGCCGGTCACTTGAAACGGAAAATCGCGCTGGTCCACCATCACGCGCACGCGGCTGGGGTCCAGCATGTAGAGCGCGTTCGGTTTTCCCTTCTCGTCCTTCACGCCGGTCATCAGCCAGTAGGCGTTGCCGGTCAGGTCTAGATGGAAGCTCGTCAGATATTTCAGCTCGCTGCCGGTCATATCCGGGTTCACCGTATCCAGCAGGTCCAGTATATCGTGCTCCTCTTTTTCTTTGTGGTCCTTGCCGCTTATTTGAAACAGCCGGAAGTCGATGTTCATCACTTCGCGTGCGATCGCTTTGCCGGCCACGTACGGCCAGCCCACTGCGTTGCTCATCGCCTTTGCGGCGTCCACGCGCTTGCCGCCACTCGGCCGGTAAATCGCCATCGCGCTGTACTCGTCGCCGTATTCCGCAAACTGTCCACCGGCGCCACCGCTCGCTTTCGCGCGCAGGCCGTAGCGGTCCATCGTTATCTTGCGGCCTTGGCTAAACAGCTCCGGCTCTATGCGCTTGTTGTATCCCGGCACCCAGCTCAGGCCACCTTTTATGAAGCGGTTCTGCGTGAACGAACGGATCAGTCGGGTACCAAACGTGTCCTCGTTTGCCATGGGTTAGGGTAGTATTATTTTCCCGTCGGTTATAAAAAATTGGCAGTGCATTTCGCTGTGCACCATCTGCGGCGCTATCGTCAGCGGATCCTCGCTCACTATCCGGTGCCGGTCACCCGCCTGTATGCGCTGGCCGCATAGACAGATCATTATTATGCCCACCACCTTGCCGCCGTAGTTTCTATAGAAACAAAAATCTCCGGGGTTTTGGAGTTGGTTCAGGCCGTCTACTTTTTTCAGCTCTGGTATGGTCATACGCGTATTATTCGTCCGCCGGTTATTTCAAAATTGCTTGCGCGCTCTTGCTCGCGCGCATCGCGCGCCACGCCTTGCGCTTTCTCGTAGCCGCACGCTATCGGCACGGAAATGGTCAGCGGTTCCACGCTTATTATCTTGTGCGCCGCGGTCGTCGCTATGGGCTGGTTGCAGTTCGGGCAGTTCAGTATGATCGCGTCGTAGTCAGGCCAGCGCAGCTCTATCACTTCGTGCTGCAGCTCTTTGCGTCCCCATATACGCCATGCCAGCCGTTTGAAAAATTGCCGCGGCGGGGGAATCGGCAGCGTTTCTATTCGCCGCACCGGTTCGCGCTTTGCTATGTACGTGTAGTCGCCCGGCTTCATCAGCTCGGCCGAACTCTCTACCCGGCGGACTTCTATAGCTTTTAGCGGTTCCATTATTTTTAGTGTAACACTTTTTTTATTCTTCAACACTCCCGCCCATCGGCACGTCCCTCGGCCATACGCGCGCCACCATCTTCGGCCGCTCTTTCAGCGCTATCGCCACCTGCGTCGGCTTCTCGCCGGCATGCGCGCGTCGGTTCACCTCAGCGCGGAACTCATCGAACGTCAGCTTGCCCTCGCGTAGCTTTGGCGCGGTGCTCTGTGCCGGCGCTGCATCTTCCTGCCTCCGCTTGTGCATGCCAGTGTGTCCGTAATTGCGGCCGCACCAGCACAGCCCCACTTTTCCCGCACTCCCGTTTTCACCGCTCCCTCCGCGGCCCAGCTTCGGGCAGTGCCACTTGCTATGTCCCACTTCGCCACAGTTGCCGCACGCGCCTTTCTGCTTCGGCGCTTTCGTCGCTGGCTTTACCTTCTTATCTTTCTTCGCCGCACGCCGCAGTAGTGCCGCCGGTGCCGAGCGCGCTATCTGTTCTTCCACTTCATGCGTCACCACTAGCTTGCCTATTGGGTCTGATTTCTCTATCGGTGTCAGATCCTCTACAACGTAGCCACCCATGTCGTCATCGATCACAAGGTGCCGTGCATTTCCGTATATGTCTTCGGCTACGTGATATTTCATGCTTTTAGTATAGCAAAGCCGCTGTGCGCGGCCTGTGCATATCTCCATCTGGTTTTCGGGCACTATACTATCGCAACCCGTTGGGCCGCGAAAGGTGTGGGCTTCATGGGGTAGCGCCAGCCGAAACCGGCGCGCCCTGCTGTCCACCCACCAAATGCCCGAGAACCAAACGGTGTACGCTGTAGGCCTTGCAGGGGTCGAACCTGCCGCCGGTGAGGTATAAGCTCACTGCTCTACCGCTGAGCTAAAGGCCTAGTGGGAAAATGCCCGCGCGCTCTATCCGGCTTCCCGCGCGGTGCACGACCTCCCAATTCCCGAAGGTGCAGGGTTTTCGGAGGGTACGTGGCTGCAGCACGTGCCGGTCCTGTCCTAAACGCCTCGCAGTAATTATAGCATATCTATCGCGGTAGGAAGAACTTCGCGCTGTATGTTTCCATTGGCCGCCACTTAGCCCGTGGGCTTATGCGCCAGCGGCCGTGCGGGAAGCGCTTCGAGGGTTCGTGCCGGAATTGCGTGCCGCGCTTTCGCCACTCTTCGTAGACGTAGCAGAGCTGGCACATACCGCCATACTTCTTGTAGCCCGGTCTATTTCCGCAGCAGATCCCGTTACAAGCTGGCAGTTCCATAACTTCATCATAGCACACTCTATTTTCTTTGTCAAATGCCGCTACACTTCAACCCACCGTACTTTGGGAATGTCCAGCCCTTGGTCCACCAGCCCCCATATCAGCCACACCAGCGCGTCCACAAGGTCGTCATGGCTTTCGGTACCTAGGTTCAGCATCTGGCCTATCAGCTCGTCGCAGCCGGTCCGCGGAAACACCACCGTGCCGTTCTTTATGTACTGCGCCACCACCTGTAGGCGCGATCGCTTATCACTCGTCGGCTTCATCGCTTGCACCGGCAGCAGCATGCGCTCCATTTCCTGTATCGCCGCTTTCTGGTAGCCCACGTCTTCCACATAGAACATGTGCGCGCCGCCGCGGTCGCCCGGTATCACGCGCACGTATTGCATGAACTCGTGGAAGGTCACGTGCCGGTTGTATGGGTTCGGGCGTATGAAAATCCGCACGCTGCCACCCTGCTGCTCTAGGTTATCGGGATCCACATAGAACACGTCGCCGTCCACGCACGTCGTATAGTCGGCGCTCGCCGCTTGCGATATTGCCAAGTCCACGCCGTGGCCTTTCCATGACGCCAAGAACGTGCTCGGTATCGCGTTGTAGTAGTGTATGTCCTCCGGCTTTATTACCTGATCCTCTTCGGCCACCACCTTCAGCTTGTACTCGCGCTGCCACGCCACGGCGCCGGCGCGTTGTCGCTGCCTATCTATCGCCGCTTGCGTCGGGTACTTCGCGGGCCACGTCACGTGCTCCGGCGTCTCTATGCCGGTTTCATCGAACATGTTCAGCTCGAAGAGCTTGAAGAGTCCGCCGTCCGTTTTACTCTCCGCGCGCAGCCGCGCCACCAAGCAGTCGTTGTGCAGCAGGTTGCCTATCACTATCAGCTTGCCTTTGCTTTCTTCGATCGCAGGGATGACCTCGCCGCGCAGCCAGTTCTCGGTCTTGTTACGGTTCTCCTGCGTCTTCACCCATTCCAAGTCCTCCGGGTCGTCCACGATCACGTCGCTGGGGCGGTGCTGCCGGTGGCGCAGTCCACGCACTTTCTGGCCGCGCGATCGCGCCAGTATGCGCACGCCGGTGTTCAGCAGGATGTTCTTGCTCTGCCACTCCTCTTCGCTTTCCAGCGTCCAGTCATAGCTGCCGTCTTCGCGCTTCACGTATTGGCCTTCATCGAACGTACGGCGGCCGGCGCGTTTGGTCTTCGGCGCGCCGTAGTCGCCGCGTATTATCTCGTTGTGGTCCAGCTCGTACTTTATCGCGCTCATGTTCGCCGCTGCCTGCACGCCGGTGTCAGCGATCGGAATAATAAACGGGTGCAGCTCAGGCAGCTCCAGTGCAAGGTACAGCGGCAGCGCCGTGCTCGCTATCGTGCTCTTGGCGCTTCCGCGGAACCCTATTATCAGTGCGTTCAGCACGTCCGGGTCCACCAGCGCGTTCATCAGCGTGTAGTGGAAATTGCCCGGCGGCAGCCGGAAATAGTGCGGCAGGTACACCAGCGCCCAGCCGATGAAGCCATACTTTTTTACGATCGCTCTGCGGCCGGCATACGTGCGCACCAGTTCGCGCAGCGTCTCGCGGTCCATGTGGTTCTCAGGCAGCTCCATTATTTCTTTGCGCCATGAAACGGGCGGCGTTTATTTTCTGTATCTCGGCCTCGTCGTGCGCAAACTCCGCGCCGTCCAGCAGCTCTATGCTTTCCGTGCACGGCGTGCGGTGATAGCAGGCCCATGGTTTATCATTCTCGGTCGGGTATTTACGCCATTCCTGTTTGCACACCACGCAGTAGGTCATCGGCATAGGATCTTCCGGCGCCGTACGCGGCGCATCCGGTACGTCGGTGTTTACCGTTTTTTCTGCAGTATCGGCCGGCACACTTAACGCCGGGCTGGGTGTTGCGGGAGAGCTAGGGGTATGTGTTACCGCTTCAGGTCCTGCTTCTATCACGCGCAGCTTTGGCACGATCTCCGGTATTATGCGCCACGCTTCCATCGCGCCTAGCACCAGATCTATTTGCTGCTCGCTCAGCTCCGGCCGTTTCGGTATCAGTGCCTCGTCAGCGGCCGCAAAGGCGCCGCTGGCTTTCTGCCTCTCCAGTAGGTCAAACTCGTTCTTCAGCAGCTGCTGCAGCGCCATCACGCGCACCACGCCGGGGTTCTTCATGTTCTGCGCCTCGCTCCACAGCCGTTGGTCTATCAGCTGCTTTTTGTCTTCGATCTCCGCTATGCGGCGCGTCTCGTTCCAGCCCTTGCTGCGGTGCATGCGCTCGCCCATTATTTTACGCTTCACCTTCGCCAAATAGTTGCGGCTCAGATCTATCGGGTCGGTCTGGCTGTTCATCAGCGCCTCACGGATCATGTCTATGGTCGCCATGGGCTGCAGTATCAAAACGCCGCGCACTCGTTGCTCGTGATATTGCCGTACGGTCTCGCCATAGTTTCCCATATTTTTATTATACCTTATCGCTAATCGGTGTCGGGGGGTAGCTGTGCGCAGCATCGCACGTCGCCGGCCGCGCGCTTTTACCGTTTATACCCATTATCTCTAATCAAAAACCTCGCCGCCGCTATTTGCGACAGCTTGCTATTTCGTGGAGCGGGTAGGTCGGTATTGATCCGCCTTCTCCAGCGTGGAACGCCGGCGCATTACCTCTATGCTTTACCCGCATGTCCGGGGGTGAGCGACATTAGCTTTCGCCACTTCCTTGGGCACCCCCGTAGTCTGCTTATGCCTGCACCGCTGCAAGCTCGTCCTCGTCAAACCAGCCGTACTCCGACGCCTTCGTCTCGGTCACGTACTGCACGCCGATGCGGTTTACGCTCATGCCCTTCGATACGCTCAAGCCGCTTACAACTCCCACCACGCCGCTTGCGATGATAGTTACTTTGTCGTTGAGCTCAAACGCGAATTCTTTTATTACCATGGTATTTATTATTTTGCTTTGCCGACCTTTCTACCGGATCCCCGGCGGCCATTCGAGCTTCTTCAGCTCGTTATACGGCAGCTCCGGTACATTCATCTTAGCACGGTACGCCGCATCCAAAAAATACAGGTACCGCACTTGGTAGCCCTGCAGGATCACCGCGCCGAGCGCCTTTATCACCTTATCCACACTGGCGGCACCGCCCATAACCTCGCGCACGTCTACTCCGGTCTCCTGCTTTATCCGCTCGTACACCTTGAACGCCTTATTGTGCGTGAAGCTCAGCTTGGCAAAGCACTCATCCATGCTGGGCACGTATAGGATCGTCTGGTTCTTTCGCACGCCGGTCAGCACGAACCCACTCGCACGGTATATCGTTCCACTGCCGGCCTGTGTGCCATCCGCATAGCTCACCACCCATTTCACGTGCGGCAGGTTCTTCCGTATCATGCGCAGGGTCACCGCCAGCGCTCTGCTCTCGGTGTTCTTCGGCAGCACCGGTGACATATACATGCGGTTTAGCTCTAGGAAGCCGTTCCATTCCGTATCGCGCACCAGCGTCAGCGACTTTCTCTTATCTATCGGGTGCCCGTACTGCAGCACGCCCTCCAGCTTTCCTTTCCAAAAAACGCCGAAGTTCAGGCAGCTGCTCGGTGCTACCTTATGGCTATAGTGCCCGCGTATCACCATCTCTTTGGCTATTTGCGGTTGGATCGGCTTTACCACTATGTCCTTCGCGCTCTCGCCATCCTTCAGCGCGGCAGGTCCGTCGTGGGGCTTGACAGGGGTGAGCTTCTGCACCTCTACCTCCGGCCAGCCGTCCGCTGTTTTTGTTTGGTCGTCGTTCATTTCTTTATTTCTATCTTACCCCACATCGCGTTTACTTTCTCTAATGGCACTCCGGATACCTCGGCCGCCTGCTGGCTATTCTTACCTTCTGCCTTTAATACGCGCAGCTGGGCCATGAGCGGGTGCTCAACGCCGGCCAAGAGATCTTTATAATAATATCCGCGCGCCTTCGCGCTGCTGTTGCCGTGGAAGAAGCGTATATGCGTCAGTACGTTCGCCGTTATATCGTGCCGCTCTCGCACCGGCTTGCTCTTCTCTGTTTGCAGTTCAAGCAATATCTGCCGGCGCTCTTCTAGCGGGACGTCTTTCATGGGTCTCATTTTTTAGTTAGTCGGTTATTTTTCATAGCAAGGTTTGCGCGTGGGCGTCGTGATTTTTTATATAGGCCGTTATCGCTTCTTGGTATGTGCCGACGATCTCCGGCTCGAGGAGGTACGCTTCCCACACCTGCGACTCTTCTCGGTTCATCCAGTCCGCCGGGTACCACGAAAAGAATAACTCTATCCAGCCGCTGCACTCTATTGCCTCGTATCGAACGGGGCGGCCGTCGGGCAGCACGAACTTATCCTTTGCCGGCAGCCGCTTTACTTGTTGCGTGGTCTCGTTCATTATAGCGTTCCTTCCCTTAGGTCCTCCAGTGTTATGCCGCCATCCACAACCTCCGCTAAAACCGCCACTTCGATATATATGCCCAGCTCTTTACATTCCACTATTTTCCCTACCAAATCCTCTGGCTCTATTTCATTCAGCGGCTCGTCGTTGTTCAGATAAAAATCCACCAGATGCCGGTCACCTTTTTCGTCTATGCAGCGGTGGGCACATTCTTCCTTTTCGTAAGCCAGCACTTTTAGTTTCATTTTTTCTTTGTGTATTTTTTATTGGCCTCCGCCTCTATCTGCTTTATGATCTCCCGCGCTTCCCACTCTCCGATCGCCTTCGTTATATCCTCTCTTTTTTTTGGCCCGGCGCGCTTCCACTCATCGAAGGCCGCCGTCTCCACTATTCTAAACTTCTCCTCGAGCGCTAGTGCCATTAGTATAGATCTTCGCTATATAGTTCGCCGCCGCGGTATCCTCCGGGATCGGCCGATGCTATCCCTGCTGCGAGCTGTATCTTTAGCCCTTGCTTGCGATCAACGTATCGGTTGCGCGACGTTATGAACCCTTGCTGCGGCCCCATACCAAGGTGCCGGGTTTGCGCCGCGGCGATCGCGTCGTTGTGCCGGTGCCCTCGTATGATCGTCCCGTTCGCGGTAACTATCGCCGCGCATATCACTATCTCCGGCACGTGCGCTTCTTTTTTTCCGCGGTTGTACCAATACCTCATCGGCTGCTCGATGATCTCTTTCGTCTCTCCGCTTCTTTTGAACGCCGCCGCGGCTACTTTAACCGGAACGAGCGGCAGGTGGCCGTAGCACTTTACGCACCCTACGCCTAGACGGTTCAGCGGTCCGAAAATACCAACAATCGGCGTTACTCCGTGCTCCGGGCACGCTATGCTTCCGAGTTTTTTCCCGTCTTGGTAGCTCCAGCCTTTTTTATTCTCGTTAATCATTAGTAATATAAAATTGGGTTTTTCCACTGCGTCCAAACCTTCCGGGGCCACCGCGCGCGCAGCAGCTTTATTACCCAGCGGGCCGGTCCTTTGAAATGGTCGCGGTAGTCGTTTTTCATTCCGAGTATCCACCGCCACGGCCGGGCGTACCACCACTTCGGTATCGCGCCGTATTCCATGTTTAGTAGATCTGTCACGCGGCCATTTATCCAATAAACGTGCACGGGGTTCCGGACGCCGGCAAAGAAGCTGATGCCTTTATATTGCCGCGTCTCGTACGGCTGCTCTTTTCCGGTAAACCGCAGCACGTTCAGCTCGAGAAAAAGGCCGCGGTCGATTGTATCTTTCGCGTACGTCGTTAGCCGGAGGCGAAACTGCCACCGCTCGTGCCTTTTAATATCGCCGATCGTGATATCTCTCATTATCGTTTTACATATTTATGCCGCCACTCGTCCGCGCGGCCGGCTTTTTTCCAGCACTCGTACTTCGCGCAGAGCTTTATTTCGCCTTTTATGATCTTCGTCCCGCATGGGCACCGCAGGTATTGCGGCGGGTATGCTTTTAGCTGGCACTGGTACTTTGTACAGACCGGCGTGCCTCTCGTTCCGCCGCCGCAAATCCGGCACTTACCCGTCCCCTTCTTTACCACGCGCGGCTCCGGGGCGAGCTTCTCCTCTACCCGGCTGCCTTGAGCGCAAAGCGGGCAGGGAAGCGCGGAGTTGTGGTAGATCTTGTGCGCGTCGCAGCGCTTCACGTGCGAACTGTTTAAGGTCTCCGCTACCATGCGCGCTTGCTCCTGTTCCGCGGTCTCTATTCTCTCTAGTGTTTGTATCATAGGATCTGTTTTTGTTCCGCCGTCGCGCTCTTCCGGTAGTGGTCCTCACACTCGCGGATTCGGCGGCTGGTCTTTGTATCGAAGCCCACGTCCCAATTAAACTTTCCGGCGACGTCCTTTTTGTAATCGTAGCTCACGCGGCCGCCGCAGCCGGAAATATCGCACGGATTTATATATAGCAGCCCGTCGCTCGTTATCCCGTATCCGCTGCCGGCCACCTGCCCGTCCTCGTTAAATAGTCCACGGTGGAACTCGGCCAACCCCTTGCGTGCTAGCGATCGGCACGCACGCCGCACCGCCTTTATATCCAATCCGTCGCCGGCGAGCGACTTGAAATAGAAGCAAACCTCATCGTCCTCCGCCAGCTGCTCGAGCACCTTTCGCTCATTCTCATTTACGTTAATTTTTCCGGTCATGGCATTAGTAATTTCTTCGCGCGGATACCGCCGACATCGTCCAGCTCCTGTTCCACTTTCTCCGGGCCTACAAATATGCGTGCGCCGTTCGTTATTATCGTGCCTTGATTGTATAGCGTGCCGTCCACGGTCAGGTTCGCACGCACGTCCAGCGTCGCTTTTTTCATCACCCACACCCAGCTATAGTGCTTTGGCTTTATTATTGTATATGTGCCACCCGGCCGTATTACGATGAAGTTTATCATGTCAGCGGTTCTCTTAATTTTTTTATGCCGTCCTTGAAAAGCACGCCTTGGCAAAAGCCCTGCCTGTCCAGTCCCGCCTCCCGTATCTCGCCGTCATACAGGTCTATGATCTGCAGCGCTTTGTTCAGCCGGTCGTACAGCTCCGCCGTCAGGTCCCGCGCCTGTTCCGCGTTGCCATCGAACACCATCGCCTCGTACGGCTCTTGGTCCGGGCTGCGGTGCATGTTCGCTTCGCGCACTATCTGCAGCGCCTCTTCGAAGGTGTAGTAGCCGGCGTCATCACGCGTGCGCGTATATCCGTTCTTGCGCGGCCCCCACCACGCTTTATGTTCGTTACTCCAGATCAGCCACATAGGTTAAAAAATGAATATATCAGGGCGCCGACTAGCAGCCCCACCACCACGCCGCACAGCAGCCCAAGCAGCTTGGCCTCGAAAATATCCCAGCTTGTCACCCGGCATTTCAAGCACGTCCCCGGATCCGCTTTGTGCCGGCACGTCACGTATCCGTTCATATAGCGGCAGCATGGGGTATTATGCGCGTACGCTTTGCCCAGTTTGCTGTTGTGGCAAGGGCACCACGTACACCTCGGTATATTTTTCGCAGGGGTCCTCATGCCTTTATGGTTACTTTTTCTCCGCCACTTATGCTCAGATCTTCTCCCAGTCCTAGGTACGGCACGCGCTCGCTCGTGCCTTCTATATCCGGCAGCACACCCAGCTGCACTAGCCGGTGTATCGCGTTCACGTACGGCGAGCACTCCGGGCACACCCCGGTGCCCGTTCCGCTCAGCCACGTGCCACCCTCGCTGATCTTCGGTATGCCGGCATAGCCATCGGTCCACTCATGGCCGCCGAACTCTTTGCCGCACATCGGGCACGGCAGCCAGAAATACCCGAGCGCCAGTGCATATATTTTATTAAACCATCGAAGGCGTAGCTTCATGCTTTTTTCTTTTTGGTTATCGCGGCCTTTTTAATTGGCTCTATCCGTATCTGTTCGATCACCACGCGCACCTTGCTATAGTCGCCGTGGCTCAGCGTGCTAAACATGTGCCGTATACGTTCGCGCACCTCGCTCGGTATCACGGCCGGCACGCCGTATAGCGAGCCAACAAAATCATATCCTTTACCGCCGTCATATTGCTTGCTCACGCATCGGCTGCACAGGTTCGGCGCTACCCAAAAGCATCCGCCGCTGGCGCATGCCTGCTTGTCTGTACACCCGCATATTTTACACCGCTGCACTTTGGCCATTTGTTTTTATATATTCTTCCGCGATCCGGCTTATCGCGTTGCCGTTGCTGTTCGCATTTGCGGCGCCGTTAAACTTTCCGTCTTGGTGCTTCTCCAGTGCCTTGCATAGCCGCAGCGCCTCCTGCACTATTTTCTTGTCGGTATGGTCCAGCTTTATCACGAATAGCGAGGTCTTGGCCGTGTCCGCTTTTTTCTCACCCAGCAGCGCGCCCAGCTCCGCCACTTCCAGCCGGCTGAAGCCGGTTATCTCTACGTCATCGCCGCTCTTTACCAGTTCCGAAAATATCGCGCTCAGCTTTTCCGCATCGAACTTTCCCTTTATGCGGTTCATGCCTATGTTCAGGATCTTCTCGCCGGCCGCGTCCACGTGCATCTCTATCACCGGCACCTCTTCCAGCCCGAGCTTCACCGCGGCCTTCACGCGCTGGTGGCCGCTCACGATCGTATCGGTCAGGGTATTTATCAGCACGGGCACCACGAAGCCGAAGCGCTTTATGCTTTCGCACAGCGCGTCCATCTGCTCCTCGGTTATGTGCCGGGGGTTGTACGCCGCGGCCATCGCCACTATCTCTGCTGTTTTGCGTTGCTTAATTTCCATGGCGCAGGTTATATAATTTTTGTAGCTTTGCCACAAACTCTTTGCGCTCAGCTATGCCCGTGCGGCGCGCACTGGCACGCATGTGATCCCAGCGGGCGTCACGCATTGAGAGCGGCGTTTGCTCTAGGTGCTCGGCCTCTATCTCCATCTCGGCTATCTCGCGCGTGGTATCCTCTATGTCGTGCAGTATCTCCTCATCGGAAATGTGCGCATTTCTTTCTAGCATCTCCTTATCGGCTTCCATGCTTTTGTAGGTAGGTTTTTGCCAGCTCGACTACGGCGTGGCCCATCGTTATCTCGTTATCCATATCCAGTCCGATCTCTTTCTCTTCCCGCGCTTTTGCTATCGCTTCATACAGCGTCACTTTCTGGTCGTTGCTCAGCACGAAGCTCATCTGCGGCGTGGCTGGCTCGTCGCCATCCGGCACCTTGGCGAAGGCGGCGGCCTCGTTCAGCTCTATCGGCTGCAGCAGGTTATCGCGCTCTGCGGCTGTGAACCCGGTCGCCGCCATATCTACCGTGGTGTGCATCTCCATTATTTCGCGCATTAAATACTTCAGCTTTACCGTATCGAAGCTGCCGCCCAGTTTGTTAAGCGCTATGTTCAGCTGCTTTTCTTGTGCAAGGTGCAGGTCCACCACCGTCGCCGGTATCTCTGTGCCGTCATCGGCCATGGCTAGGTTAGGCACGGCCGTCGCCGTCTTTATCAGCATCTCCAGCGCCGTCAGTCGCTGGTGGCCGCCTATTAAAATGTTCTTCCGGTCGCCGCACAGGTTGCACGCGTGCTCGTTCACCACCACCGGCTCTACGAACCCAAACGTCTTTATGCTCAGCTGCAGCGCTTCGGCCTCATTCGATGGCATTATGCGCGGGTTGTATGCCGCACGGCGCAGGTCCTTCAGTGGTATGGTGGTGTGGTTCATTCAGGTGTGTTGGCTTTTTGCGCTATTTCTTTTTGCGCCTCCTCCAGCTTATCTATCGCACGCCATAGGTTCGGTCGTATATAAAACGTGTAGTAGGTCACCTCTATCGCCGCCATAAACAGGCCCACATATCTCAGCGCCGGCATGTTGAAAAAGACCCCCAGCCACGAACCCGTCAGGTACACCCCTTCCCGCACTAGGCAGTTGCGCCCGGTCACGTGCCAGTCCCGCACGTTCGTCGCTATAAACTCTAGGCGTTTCACTATCTGCTGCTGCGGCTCGGTCATAGCTTTATCTTTTTTACGGCGTTTATAAACTCATCCGATACACCGCGGCGCCCTTTCATTATGTCGCTCAGGTACTGCGGCGTTATGCCCAGCGCACCGGCTATATCGCTCTGCCTTTGCCCGGAGGCGGCTATCGCGTACACCAGATCCCGCTCTGCCTGTTCCATATCCTTGCGGGCTTTCTCTATGTTGGCCGCGCATATTTTTGCTTTGGTCAGCGCGTTTCGCTCGCGCACGTTCGTGAATGTTAGCATGGTGTTATTTTACCATATCCGCATATCCGCTTACAACAGCGTGCCTGTGGATAGCGTGGTATTATCTGCATCCCGCAGCCGCTTTACTAGCCGCCGCAGCTCCGCTTTTATGTCTTCCTTCGGCGTATAGTCCGGCACTATACTCATGTACCTCAGCTCACTGCAAAATATCATGCGCGATATAAAATCTACTCCTATACGGTCGCTCATCAGTCCGGCGGTCCCTTTGCCTATCACACACCCTTCCATCTCGGTGGCCAGCTCCTCTACGGCTCTATTGATCGCACTGCGTTTTGTTTTCTTTGCCATTATACTTTCGGTATCTTGCGGAACGTCGGCGGCACCGTCTCTTTGAAAACCAGCTTACTGTTTTCGCCATCCTGAACAAAGTGCACCTGCATCGCCGCTATTATTTTATTGGTCGCTTTTATCCTGAACTCCACGTGGCTTAGGATGCCATCCTTTACCGTGTTGGGAAACTCTACGGCTTCGATCTCTTCCGCGCTGGCCACGTTTTCCACGGCCGCCCACAGCACTACGGCGTCGGCAAACTCACTCACGCGCTGGGCCACGCTGTCTCTTAATTTTTCTATGGTATCTATCATGGTTATATAGCGTCGTCTGCGTGGCACTCGCACTGGCAGTCGCCCTGATCCGGGCACTCACCATGCTCTCCTGCCTCGCATGCTTCGGTTATGTACATCGTATTTTAATAATAAAAGCGCGGGGGTGCCTCCAGACCCACGGGATCGGGGACTAGCTGCAGCGGATGCTCGCCGCAGGCCACGCCGCCGTAGACGTGGTGCGCCTAGCATATTGAGGGCGCGAAATTAATCGAGTGTATGAAACTCACCCCGTTATTCACAGCAGTGCTCTCGCCGGCGCGTACATCTGCGGCGCCGCCGTGGTAGCCACGGATCCTGCCACCCCCGCTTTTATTTTTTCAATCCTGCCGCCTATGCAGCTACTGCGGTCAGCTGGTCGGCCGTGTATGCGCCGGTCTGCTCCGAGCCGTCTGTACCGGTGAACTTCACGCCGAAATGCGTCACGCCGTCCGTGGTTTCCACGGTCACGACTTCGCCAGCGATCTCACCCTCGTTGATGGTGACTTTGTCGCTCACGTTGAAAGCAGGCGCTGCCGCCTCCTTGTCTGCGTCGGTCTTGGTGCCAGCTCCTTCGCCCTCACCAGTTCCAGTGCCGCCGTCGGCTGCCTTCTCTTCGGTCTTCTGCTCAGCGGGGGCCGGGGCCTCGTCCACTGTGCAAGCATGACCGTCGGGCCAGCTCCACGTGCCTGCCTTCGGGGTCTCGCTGTACGCTACGCTCGTCCTCCATTCCGTCGGGTTGAGCTTATCGTTCGCAAAGTCCGTCAGCACCATCAAGTTCACCTCGCCTTGCTGATAGGCGCTTGCCTTCCACGCGTTCACAATGAACGCCGGGCGCACTGCACCACTCTCCAATGTGAAGAGCACTTGCGCGCCTTCGGTGATCCCATTCTTTTCTTTATTTATCATGGCTGTTAATTTTTTATATTTTACTCGACCTTTGTGTCGGGAAGGTATTACGTTGGGAATGTTACGCCGCTGCGGCCTACAGGCCTTTTATCTCCCGTGCCACTGTGCGATCGCGCTGCGCTTCACGTCGGAAATGCTTGGCCGTCTCTTCGCCGCCTTTTATATTTTCCTTCAGCTCGTCTATGTAGGCCTTCTTGCCAGCTATCACAGCTTGCTGCTCTTTCCGCTCGTCCTTCGATCGGCGGTTATCTTCGTACTCCTCGTTCTTGTTGAGTTTGTCCCACGTATAGAACGTCAGCGGCCGGTCGCAGTACGGTACGGTCTGCGTCTTCGCCCATTCCACCCACGCCGGTTTTCCTTCTTTGCCCTTCAGCTCGTCGGGCGTCGCCGGCGGCATAGGTATGCCACACTGCGGCGCACCGGCACTTGCCGGCCGGTCATCTGGGTCACCTATTTCAGCCATCGAAACGGTGTGGCCGTTGTCACACTTCCACACGCCCTTTTTCACTTTCTCTTTCTCCGCAATATCCGCCTCTACCTTTTCCAGCGCCACTATCTCTTTCTCGATGTCGGCCATCGTCTTCTTGCGCTGGTCCGCATGCAGCTGTGCCAGATCCGCCTGCACGTCCTGCTCGGCCGCCTTTGCTTCCAACCTCCACCGGTAGGCCAGCTTGGCGTATATCCTCACTATCCAGTCCATGTTTTAATGTATATTTATTTTTATATTGACCTTTCCCTTTTTGTCTTCCGGGTGGTGGAAGCGCACGTAGTCAATGGCGAGGTGCTTGTCGTTCTCGAAGAGGGCGTCCGCTATGCTGCCGAATATGCCCTCCGGGTCGCCGTGCCGTTCATCGTGCCAGTAGATCTCTATGCCCATGCTGGCCTCTGCTATTCCGGCGATCGGCTTCTTGTTCTGTATTATGCGGCGTGCGGCTTCGTTGTAGATCGGCTTCGTCGCGTGCTCTTCAAGATATTTTGCGTAGGTGAGTTGCACGTAACGTTTCCACTTGATGTACCGCTGCACCGGCTCCGTCCAGCTCTGCCCTCTCGTTTTACGGATTTTCGGTAAGGCGTTGCCGTCGGGTTCGACTCCATTCCCTTCGATTGTAAAAGCTATCAACGCCATCTGTGTTTATTTTAGCACAGCGTCTTTTTTGACCGCGGCCGTTTCGGTGGATAACTCCTGCGGCGGAACTACGAGGAAGGTTATCAAAAACTTGCCGCTGGTCGCTTCGAGGTTTACGCGATCGCCCGCCTTGAGCTGCTTGCTTTGAATGAAGCCCGCGAACCGCTCCAATGTTTCCGCCGGGACCTGCACAGTGATCCGTTGGCGGAAACGAGCGGGGAATAGCTTTGCTAGGAACTTCTTCATTTTACGGCGCGCTTAATTTTATCGAAGAAGCCCTCCTTTTTCTCCGAGGTCGCTATCTCCATTTGCACGGCCCGGCCGGTCTGCTCTATGTTGCGGCCGCCTACGAAGGTGCCGAACTCCTTGTACTCGCCGCCGGCATATTGCGGCACGCCTTCGAGCTCCGCCGTGATCGGCTTCCTTACTGGCATCGTGCTGCCGTTTATTTCTGCCATATACCATGCGTGCTTGCCGCCCGGCGTCGTTCTGATTAGTCCGAGTATTTTCATAGTCTTATTTTACACCCTTACCCGGTTTCTTTCCAAACTCCGACCAGTGGAACTGTTGGACGGCGAGCTCAACGTAGATCTGCAGCTTCTCTTCCGGCTTGGCTTTGGCGAGGTGCTCGTGTAGCGAGTGTTTATAGCTGCTCGAAATGCCACCCCACTGGGAGTTTTTCTCCTTGTGGACCTGCAGGCCGAGGCGCTTCGCTATCTGCTCCATACTGCTCATGCGGTGGTCGCGCAGCGCGTCTTCGATCAACGCGTCGAGCGTCAGCTCAGTTAGCGGCCACTTGATGGTCTTTTTTATGTCCACGACGAAGGCGTTGTATTTGTTCAGCGCCTTAGTGCGCTCGCGGGCGATCTCTGCCTTGCGCTTCTTGCGCTCTTCCGGTGTCTGCTGGTAGCTGGTGTGCTCGCCGCCATGTTTCTTGCAGGCGGGGTCTGAGCAAATCCACAGCGTCGTCCCCATATCTTCGCCTGCCGCTACGATCGCCTGCCGCGCCGCGGCACAGTGGTCCTTAGCTTTCGTGCTGAGCGTCTCGTAGTTGCTGCGCCCAAGCAGCCCGGCCGGCGCCTTGCCGTATTCCTTCGTTACCTTGACGAGCTTCGGCTCCTTCGCTATCCGATACGCGACGTAGAGCGCCATCTTACGCGTCCAGTCCGCGAGGTCGGTGCATTGGCCGTCCTTGATGTCTCCGAAAAGTGAGCCCTTGTTCGGCGGGCACGTCTTGCACGGACCTACCGCTTTAGCGGCGTCCTTGTCGTTGAGCCACGGCTGGAACGAGATCTGGCTCGTTATGTGCGCTTTGATCCAGCTCTTCACGTTCTCTGCACGCCGTGTCCACTCGCCGCTGGCGCGAATGTTTGCGAGCACCTTCTCTTGATTGCCTTCGCTGAGGCGCGCTATCATGCCGGCCGCCTCGCCACTGAACTTTCCCTCCCGGTACTGCTTGGCGGCGCCGGCTATGAGGTTCGTCAAAAAGAGGCGCTGTTTTACATAGGCCTCCGGCTTGCCGACCTTCACCGAAATATCGGCGACGGTCATTTTCGAGAACTCAATCAGCTTGCGGTATGCCTCGCCCTCCTCGAGCGGGTGCACGTCCTCGCGCTGGAGGTTTTCTATGATCTGCACCTCGCGCGCTTCCGCGTCATTCAGCGTCATCACGCGCACCGGCACGTTTTCCGTCTTTGCTTTTATCGCCGCGCGCAGGCGCCGGTGGCCTGCCACCACCTCATATATCACACCCTTGCTACCGAGTGCCGGTAGTGGGCGCACAATCAGCGGCACCAATATGCCGCGCTCCTCTATGCTCTTCACCAAATCATCAAAGGCGGGGCCTTCGAAGCTATTGCCGCGGGGGTTCGTCTTGCTCTCACGGAGCAGCTTCACCGCCACATACTCCTGCTTGGTTTCTTTTGATACCATGGTAATTATTTTTGTATTATTTTTTCTATTTTCTGCCGGGCAGCGATCAACCCCACTGCCTTATCACGTCCGTAGTCATCGCTGAACTTCCGCGCCGTCGCTATCATGTCATCCAGCTCGGCTAGGATCTGTGCGGCGAAGGCCATGCGTATCTTCCGGGCCGCACTCGGCTCCGGCTTATTGGCCTCGGCCGCTGCTTGGCCTATCTTCTTAAAAATATCCAGTGACTGGTCCACACTCTCTTTGCTTTCTTCGGGTGGGGGAATGAGCACCGTATTTTTTTCTCCCGCTCCGGGCAGGTGGATTACTGGCGGCGTCACGTCCTGCATTTTCTTCGGCTGCATCTGCTCCTCGTATTCCTTCACTATGTCGCCCCATTCTATGATCACCTGCACTATCAAGCTCTGTATCACAGCGGCGTGCATCGGCGGCGGAAACATCGGCAGTGTGCCACGCAGCGCTTCCGCAAAGTGCAAGGTGAAAACGCCCAGCGCCGGGTCGTTGGCATAGCGCTCCTGCATGCGGCGCATCATCGCTATGCCCTCGGTCTTAAAAAGCTCCGGGTTGTCCACCAGTTTTGCGGTCTCC
>Ga0265338_10001110_pt1 | contig 44680 bp, 79 predicted proteins | sample 42126metaG_FD_193579 | JGI IMG/M metagenome (GOLD analysis project Ga0265338, IMG submission 193579) | Rhizosphere microbial communities from Carex aquatilis grown in University of Washington, Seatle, WA, United States - 4-21-26 metaG | ecosystem: Host-associated > Plants > Roots > Rhizosphere... | reverse complement strand
TCGATCCGGCAGCCGCACACTGGGCAGGGAGACGAACCCTCTGCTCGATCAACGCGGGCGTCTTCAGGGAGCACGGGGCAATCTCGCCGACAGAAGTCAACCGGGCAACTCATCGCGTCCTCCACTACCACTGCAATCCACCCCGACCCCTCACAGAGTATGCAGTCCCGATTTGGAGAGCGTCCCCAATCTACACAAGGGCACTCCTGTATCGGCACGCGGCAGTGCTTGCATACTCTCAAGGTGATGCGCTTGAAGTGCATCAGTGGGCCGGGTCGGTGCCAGCAGTAGGAAAAGTTCACTGCACGCTGCGAAGCTGGACAAATATCGCGCCCACGCCGCAACCAGCACTAGCGCCATCCGCTGCCGCGGACTTTCGAGAGACGCGCCGCAGTTGACGCAGAACTCGCGTGACTCGCCCGCCGCGTACCCCGTCTTGCAGTACTCGCAATCGAACGGGAGCGCTACCACCTTGGCGTTCTCCCGTCAGCATCAGCACCGCGCTTCACCATTTGCAGTGCGTACGTTGCGAGTGGAGCGCCGCGTCCTTCTGCGTCGGCAAGTGCTCGTGTTGCCCACTCGTGCGCCGCGCGAATGTCTTTGAGGCAGATCTCACGCGCTTGGGGCGTCATCCGCGCCCCGCGATGTCTTCCTGCTGGGGAGTGAGCGGGTAGCCGAGTTCCCGCATCGCGCAGTAGATCTTCGTCCATGAGAGCTTGGCGAACCCCGGGAACGCGCCGCCGTTCTGGGACGCGAAATGCGCCCTGAGCTTCACCCACATCTCGGCTTGCTCTTGCTGGCCGCTAGAGGCACCCTCAAACACGGCGGGTTGCGGCTTGCCGTACTGTCGCTCCCATTGCGCCGTCTCGTCTTCACTGGGCAGGAACTGCGCCTGGAGATTGAGGGCAGTGTCGATGATCTGCTGCACGGTCGGGAAGCGCTCCGTGAACTTGCCAAGCACCGCCCGCACGTGCCCCACGGAAACGCAGCTATCCTTGAGCGCCCGCGCGAAGCGCTTCTCTCCCTCGACCGTTGGGGGATAGCCCTGGTACCCGGCGAGTTCGTTGCGTAGCTCCGCAAGGCAAATGTCGGCATCTACGTACATCGATCTCATGCGCGTTTCCCCTTTCGCAGTTCGGCCTTTTTGTTCAGCAACTCGATGCGCTCTTGCTCAATGATGGCGTCTATCTCGTCGCGGGTCGGCAGCCGATTGATTACGCCCTTAAGCGAGCCGCCGCGCTTCCAGTGTGCCCCGATCTCAGCGCAGATCGCCGCGCAGTGCTTGGGAGACTTGATGGAGCGCCGCCCGCGTTCTTCCATTTGCGAGCGGAGGAAATCACCCGGCGTGTCGCCAATCGCTTGTGATGCTGCCGCGAGTGACACGAGATCAGCGGTCAGAGTCTTTTGGCAGGATTCCCAGAGCAGGGGGTCGAAGATGGCGCCCAATTCATCGGCCCGATTGATACCCGCATGTGAGGGTTTTGGACTACCCCCATTTAGGGGTATTTTTGCACTCTCAGGACTTGTACGTCCTGACATTTTCTCGTATGTCGTTGCATCCGCTCGATTGGCATCTTGCTTGCGTCTGGAGGATTCGTTTGCGGTGCCGCATATCGTCAGTACGAGCCTACCAGAGGATAATTCCCCCTGCACTCCCATGTCAACTGGTGAGTCCTGGGAGCACTCGACTACCAACTCCTTCACAAACCCTTCGACCTTCTGCCGGGACTTCGCGCCGCGTTTCACCGTCGCGGGCTTAAGCTTCACGTGCGTCTTCTCGCCGCGCTGATCGGCCGCGTCATCAGCAGTCTCTTCCACCTCGTCCGCTTCGTCTCGCAGCGCTTCAGCCTGTTGCCGAGCCCACTCTTCATGGGGTACCCGCGCTACCTCCGACCATCCGGGGTAATACTTACGCCCGATCTCCTGCGGCGTGAATACTAGCCGTACGACTGCTTTCTCGCCTGCCAGGTGATCGACTACCGCCAACTGCCGGTCTACCAGTAAGCGCAGCACGAGGTTGATATTGTGGACGGAAGTGCGCAAGAGCAGCGAGAGTTCAAGCTTGTAGATCTCCACCTCTTCCGCCGGCGGGGCGTTCTTATCGCGCGATCGTCCCATCTGCTCCACGAGGTACATCACAATGGCCCACCACGCGGCGCCAGAGGCCAATGAGAACGCGTCAGAGGCAAGCACGCGGGGTATCGCCGCCCATCCGCTCCACTTGTCGTAATCGGATACGCCGCGGAACTCCCCGGCGATTTCTTCGCGGGTGCGCTTCGCTGCCAGGGGTATCGGCTTCATGCCCGCCGCGGGCTTGCTGCTGGGGGATCGCTTCTTTTTGGGCGCTACGACTTCAAAGGGGTCTGTGTTGGGGAGAGCGTTCACTATTTTGCCTTTCTCGCGTCGAACAAAGCACTTGCAGAGACGCCGCGAGAATGGTAAGATTGTGGCGTTTACTGAAAGCGCTTGGACGGTGCTTTAGTTCATGGCCCGGAGATTCCACCCTCCGGGCTTTCGTTTTTTGTCCTGCGTTCGGTCTGTGTGTGGCTGGTCGCATTGACGGAACGGAAACGATTCTACCCCGCCTCACGTGTGGAAAACAATACCCGCCATTTTTCTACATGTGTAGTGTGAGGACCCCTACATCCCGAACGAGGACGCCAAAGTCCCTACGCGGGGGTGCATCCTTATATCCAGACCCTTACCAGACCTATAAGACGGGGTGGGCGGGTTCCCGAGGGGTTTTCTTAACAGGTAGAGGGGGACTGCTGCGTCCTGAAGAGCACGCTATTTCCCACCCACCCGGTTCTCAATCTCGGAACGCAGGGAACGCACCAGCGCAACGAGCCGTTCCACGTCGCCCACCAGCCCGCTGGCTGCTTCCTCTTGCCGCTCGAACTTCCGCGACTTGGCGAACAGGAGGGATGCTCCCGGCTCACTGGAGGACTCTGCCTTGTCCCGGCAGGATTGTGCCGCGCGATCCAGCCTCTCCGCAATGGCCGGTAGTTCCCCGGCCCGGCGCTCCATCTCGATCAGTTCCGCTTCACTGGGGATCTTCATAGCGGCCCCCTGCTTGCCCGCAACTCACGGACACGATCCCAGCGCTTGTTTACCGCCGCGCGTGCAAGGTCGCTGCGCTGCTGCGCCGTCAGCTTCTTCATGCGGCCCTTAGCGCCGCGTCTGCCCATTTCTACCGCGTGCGGGTTCTTCCGCTTCCGTTTCGTCATCACTGGCGATTGTATTCTCAGTGCTGCGTACAGCGCAATAGTACTTTTAGCTCGCAGTACCCATTGACGGATTCCCAGTGCTGCGTATAAAGTGGAACTTCCATGAGCGCATTTGAACTTGCACCCCGCCCGATTTACCAGCCTGAAGCGCCCGTCAGGGATCGGCGGTACCTCGTGTTCCTGCGTCAACTCTGCTGCGTGGTCTGCACGTCACGGCGTCACGTAGAGGCAAGCCATTTCGGACCTCGCGGATTGGGGCAGCGGGCAAGCGATACGGACGCGTTGCCTCTCTGCCGGAAGTGCCACCGAACGGGAAGTGCCAGCTATCACGTACTCGGAGCACGGCGCTTCGTTGAAGTCCACTCTTTGAACGTGGAGTTGCATCAGAGGCAGTGCAGGGAAGGGTACGCAAGGATTGCCAGGAGGGTGAGGTGAAGATCGGCGACGAAGTGGAGTACACCGAGACCGGCAGGGGCGTCGATGCGTGCGTGCGCGGGTTCATAGCGGAGATTATCGAGGGATGCGAGCTGCTAGACATCGACACTGGCGAACGCCGCCCCGCCGTGCGCTTCGTCATCCGCGACCGCTGGGGATCGCTCCACACCACGCAAGCGATGGCAGCCGAGTTAACACGTACGGTAAACAGTGACTCTCCCGATGTGAAAGAAGGAGAGGGAGGCGCAAAGTAGACTCATGACGCAAGCTGAGTTCAACGAAAGCGTACAGGCGACCAACGAGAACATCGCCGCGTGCGAGGCCATCATCGGCCAGCCGCTCACCGATGGCGAGAAGACCGCCATTCTGAAAATGGTCTACAAGGTCAAGCAGCAACTCCGCGACCTCTCCTTCAACCAGTGGAAGGAGGCCCGCCGTGTTTGACCGCGACATCGACTCCGACGAAGGCTTCCGCTTTCACACAGACTGGGACTCACACGCTGACGCCGCCGCGTTCTTCACCGAAGCGCGGCACGCGTGTGAAGCCTGCGGACAGCCCGCCGACGAAGTACGCCGCGCCAGTTGGGATAGCGATCTTCTGGTAGGCCCGTGCTGCTACCAGAACGAGTCAATCCCCGACGTGCCGGTGTGCCCTGCGCTTCACGAGGTAATCAAGCGCTGCCCGCTGACATCAAGCGTTATCGCTGCAATGGAGGCCCACAAGGAGTGCTGCGACACGTGCCGGGTAGTAGAGCGTAAGGGAGTGGGAAGTCAGACGCGCGTTGATAACGCGGGGGAGTGTGCGGCATGACAATCTTCGAGCGCTCCCTACCCCACTGGAAGGCCGGGAAGCTGGCAGTCTGTGACGCGTGCGAGCAGGCAGCCCCCACAATCCCATTCAACGAGCTGAGACTCTGCGCAGGGTGCTACGCGGAAGTGCTGGCCGATCTCGGCACGGACGCAGAAGAGCAGATGGCGCGGCGTGCCGATCAGCTCGTACAAGAGGCAGTAGCGCTGGACGCGGCGGGCGACATCCTGCTTGCTGGCGTGGAGCGCGATCTAGACGCAGCGCGGCGCCACGTGCTCACAGACGCGCACTGGCGTGATGAATTTCAGAAGGCACTTGTGGAGATGATCTCCCGAGAGCAGAAGGGGAAGGTGAACTAGATGTCAGTGTGCGCTTCAGACGGGACGGCAAGGGTCGTACTGATTGAGTACGGCAAATACGGGCTGCCGGGCATGTCGGTCAATACGGCCCCCACGCTCAAGGCGCTGTTCATCGACCTCGTTACGAATAACGGGGACGAGTTCGCGCTGTGGGCAGAAGGGGAAGCGAAGAAATCGGCGGACAAGTGGCGAGAGCAGATGAGCGAGGACGCCGCGCCAATCGAGGGAGACGACGAATGACACGCGGCCCGCATCGCCTCAGCGAGCTGGAATCACTCGCACTCGTGGTAGCACTCTGGGGAATCTCGGCAATCGCCCTCGTGATCGCTGCCAAACTCGGCATGCCGGGAGTAGCAATTGCCCCCGCTGGAATCTCCCTCTACATCACCATCAGGGAGGGAGTACACCGGGGTATGTGGGATGCAAAGGAAAGGATGGAAGGACGATGAGCGGTACAGTCCCCCTCAAGCTCAACGAGCCAGTAAAAATCACACTGGCGTGCGAATCAGGCGAACTGGACGGACACAATGTCGTATTCCAGACACAGGACGGCCGCTCCCTGGTGGTCACCAGAAGCACCGCTGAGAAGATTTACGACCTTGAGGTCAAGCCCGGCGAGTCAATCTGCATCACGAAGCTGCCGGACGGGAAGGGAAAGTCAATCTGGTACGACGTGCGACTCTCCACCTCCACTGAGAAAGCAAGGGCAGCACAGGAAGCGGAGGAAGCGCGGCGCCGGGTTCCGGGGTACGGCAACGCGCTGGTAGCTCCGCAGCAGGGATTGCGCCGGTGTCCCCAGTGCAAAAACCTTAGGCCTCCGGAAGCGTTCTGCCTGCCTGTCACGAGTTGCCCATGCGATGCGTGCAGGCAGGAAACTGCGAAGACCGAATTCGATGCGACCTGGCAGGATCTCAAGGACGTTTGCCAGCCGCCGCCCCCTCCCACGCGTAAGCAGGCCCGGCAAGCCCCTCCGGGTAAAGTCTCCTACCGGGAAGCTGTCCCCCAGCTCCTGAAGGTCGTCAGCGAGTCCCTGAAGCGTGAAAACGTGGCATGGGGAGACGGACCCCAACAGGACTTGGTGTCGACGCTGATAATCGCGGCATCGAAAGCGGGAGCGATTGACTGGGATCTCTCGAATGGGGAGGTGCCCAGGTGAACTGGATTCAGGTTGCTGTCGCCCGCGTGAGGCAAGAGCAGGGCTTGCCGATAGCGCCGGACTACGGCGAGGTGCCCATGCAGGAGACGAAGGAGGTGCCAGTACGCTACTACCCGACTGATGAAGAGTGGCGTACATCGCGCAAGAAGCGCGGCCCGCGGCTGACTCGCTACCAAGTGGCGCAAACGCGGGCAGCGATCGCCGCGTCGCCTCCGAAGACGGACGATCCGTCGATCGGGTACGGCAGGCAGGTAGAAGCTTCGATGATTCGCGCCGCGTCAGAAGCTCTCAATGCAGACTCGCGGCGCTTACTGGAGGAGTTGGGACTCAGATGAAAGAGCTTGAACTTTGCGCAAAACTCCGGAAGGCAGCGCGGGAAGTCGCGGCGCTTGATTGGCGCACCAGCGTGTCAGAGTTGGAGCACTACGCACGGATTGACAAGATGGACGCCTTACGCGCCGTCTTGGACGAAATCAACGCGGCGGAAAGGGCGCTGCTGGAGGACCTCCCATGAAATCCCCCGTCATCTTCCGCGCCTCGTTCCACCAGCCGAAACGCGGCCCGCTCAATCCGTCCGGCATGAAGCTACCCGGCACGGTGGAAGTCGAGGTGTACAACACGAAGGTAGGCCCGCCTCCAGAGTGGAAGGTGCGGCGTCCCGGCACGCGTAATGAGTTCCCGGTAACGCCGCAATCTCGCGCTTCCACAATGCAGGGGCAGGTAGCCCTTCAGTTCGTCTCGCAAGTCGGGGAGTGGCAGGCCTTCGACGCGTCTTGCACGCCCCCCGCGGCGCTGCTTGCTGACGAATGGGCAACTGACAGCAACGGCAAGGTCTACATCACTGAGATTCGCAGGGAGCGGGTAAAGGCGCAAGCTGCGAAGAGCGGGACGCGATTAGGCCCGCCAGTGGAAGGGAGTCTGTTTTGACGAAAGAGTACCGGAAGTTCCTCCAGTCCAAGCGCATCCTTGCCGATCCGTGCGGGTTTGAAGTCCCCGAGTCGGAAATCAACCCGATGATGCGCGGGCGCTTCGGATTCCAGCAGGACATCTGCCGCTGGGCGCTGAGACGCGGGAAGGCTGCCGTGTTCGCGCATACCGGACTCGGCAAGGGGCCGATTCAGTTGGAGTGGTGCAAGCATGTGGCGCGGCACACGGAGCGCCCTACGCTCATCGCCGCGCCGCTCGCAGTGGCCCAACAGTTCCTCTACCAGGAGGCCCCCAAGTTCAGCATCGACCTGACGCTGTGCGAGTCGGACGCAGACGTCCGGCCCGGAGTCAACATCACGAACTACGACAGGCTGGACCGCTTCGACCTGGATCGCTTCGGCGGCGTGTCGCTGGACGAATCGAGCTGCATAAAAGACTGGACGTCCAAGACCACCCAGACGCTCATCGAGCGGCTTGCTAAAACGCCGTTCAAGCTGGCCTGCACTGCCACCCCGAGCCCGAACGATCACGCGGAGTTGGGAACGCACGCGGAGTTGCTGGACGTGATGCGCCGCGCCGCGATGCTCGCCATGTTTTTCGAGCACGACGGCGGGGAAACTTCCAAGTGGGTGTTGAAGGGGCACGGCAAGCGCCCGTTCTTCAAGTTCGTCGCATCGTGGGCAGTGTGCGTGCAGCGTCCATCCGACTTGGGGTACCCCGACGATGATTTCGTGCTGCCCCCGCTGCACATGCACGAGCACATCGTGAAGGTAGACCACTCAATCGCTACCGAGGGGATGCTGTTCCGATGCCCCGATATGAGCGCCACGGGCCTGCACAAAGAGTTGCGCTTGACGGCTGCCGATCGCGCCGCCCGCGTGGCGGAAATCGTCCGGCAGACCCCAGACGTTCCGTGGATCATCTGGTGCAACACGGACTACGAAGCGAAGGCGATCCGCGACGTGCTGCCGGAAGTGACGGAGGTGAAGGGAAGCCACAAGCCCCACCAGAAGATCAAGGCGATCCTCGCGTTCCTCAACGGCGAGATCCTTGATTTGCTGTCCAAGCCGGAAATCTTCGGGTTCGGCCTGAACCTCCAGCACTGCTGGCACATGGCCTTCATGGGGCTTGGGTACTCGTGGGAGCAGGTATTCCAAGCGATCCGCCGCTGCTGGCGATTCGGGCAGACTCACGACGTGGACGCCCATCTCGTGATCGCGGAGACGGAAGGCCCGGTGCTCGCATCGTTCCACCGCAAGCAGTCCCAGTACGAAGAGTTGCAGGGCGAAATGAATGCCGTAATGCGCGAGGAGCAACTCGCAGCCCGGCACAAGAAGACGAAGTACGAGCACAAGCGAAAGATGGAGGTGCCAGCGTGGCTGCGCACCGGTCAGGAGTTCATGAATGATTGAATGCGAAAGCCCGCGCGTAAAGGTAATCGAGCAGGACATCACCGACGACCACGCGCTGTATCGGGGGGACTGCTGCGAAGTGATGAAAGGCATCCCGACCGACAGCGTACATATGAGTGTGTTCTCTCCCCCGTTCGGGTCGCTGTACTCATACACCGATGCGGTTGCCGACATGAGCAACGTGCGCACCGATCAGGAGTTCTTCGCGGGCATGGACTTCATGGTGGGGGAGCTGTTCCGGGTGATGATGCCGGGTCGCATCGTCGCTTTCCACTGCATGAACCTGCCGAGCACCAAAGAGCGAGACGGGTTCATCGGCGTCAAGGACTTCCGCGGCGATTTGATCCGGCAGTTTCAGGCGCACGGGTTCATCTACCACTCGGAAGTGGTCATCTGGAAAGACCCACTGATCGCATCGACCCGGACGCACGCGCTGGGACTGTCCCACAAGCAGACCGTGGAAGACTCCGCGATGTGCCGGGCGGGTATCCCGGATTACGTGATCGCGATGCGCAAGCCGGGAGTGAACCCCGAGCCCGTCTCGCACAAGCCCGCTGGATTCACGCGCTGGATCGGCCCGCCCGAACGCGAGCCGAAAGCAGAGCGCAAGCCCGAGCCCGGCAAGAACAAGTACTCTCACGAAGTCTGGCAGCGCTACGCTTCCCCGGTGTGGTTCGACATCGACCCATCCGACACGCTGCAGCGTGCAAGCGCCCGCGAAGATGACGACTCGCGGCACATCTGCCCCCTGCAGCTCACGGTTATCCGCCGCTGCGTTGAGTTGTGGTCGAACCGCGGCGATGTCGTGTTCTCCCCGTTCGCAGGGATCGGGAGTGAAGGGTACGTGGCAATCGAGGAGAGACGGCGCTTCGTTGGCGTCGAACTGAAGGAGTCGTATTACCGGCAAGCGGTACGGAATCTGACCGCCGCCGCCAAACTCACAACGCAGGGCACCTTGTACGACACCACAAGCGAGGAGACAGCATGAACTACGCATGGCGCAACCCCCTTACCGGAATGCGAGAGCAGACCCGGCAATCAAGATCAGACGACCCGGCAGAACTGGCGTACCTGCAATCTGAAGCACGCCTGAGAGTCTGGGAAGAGTTGCAGGGTCCGCTTGGCGCGGCGCTTGACGAGGCGTGGAGCTTCCACGAGCAAGTCACCATCGGCAACGTGACGGCCGGGGGATTCCACGTTGACGCGGACGTCGCGCAGCGCTTCAGCCCCGACTCATTCGCGTACTGCTACCCGATCAGCGGAGAGCGTATCGTCTCGCAGAACTTCCCCTCTGACGAGATCCAGGAGGCACTTGCGCGGATGTCCCGGCCTGCTCTCATTCAGGAGGTGAGGGTGTACGGGCAGACTAAGCACTTCGTAGTACGCCGCTCCGATCCCCGGCCCGAGCTGCTACCCGAGCCTCAAGAAGAGATCACGCCGCAACTCGGCGAGCCGGGCGCCATTCTGGAGCGCAAGCGGGAGCTAGACGCGCTTCTCATGCCGGACATGCCGGACGCCGCGATGGTGATCGCAAAGACGACTGCGTGGGCACTGCTCGACATCGCCGGGTCGCTGCGCTTTATGCGGGGAGAGTCGCCAGTTGCCAAGCTGGAACGCGAGTTGTCCGGCCCGCAGCAGTTCGGGATAGCGGAGGAAGTAGAGCAGGTGTGCGACTGTGACGGCAGCGGACGCCGCGAGAATGGCACGTGGTGCGTCTGCGAGTTGGGCAGGGCGTGCCTGCGTGCTGAGGTGGTAGCGCAGCGTCCCCAGATGCCGCGTGGGGTGGAGGCGTGAAGCGGGGAGACTGGGGGGCCTGTGGGGTGGGATTTCCCCCCAGCAAGTCGGACAACGTTGCTGCCGCGAGGAAGGCAGCGCAAGAGTCCCTGCAAGCGCACTGGGAGATTATCAGCGCGTTCGTGCGCTTGGATCGGCCAGCAGATGCTAAGAGGCTGCTAGCGAACATGGGGGACGCGCTGGACGCGCTGTGTGATCAGTTGAGGAGGAACGGATGAAAACGGCAAGAGCAAGTACGATGATCGCTGCGTTAGCGCTGTGTGCTTTCGCTCAAGATAAACCAGACGGAGACAAGCTGGTCACCGTGCCCCAGCGGTACGTTTCCGCCGAGGGGCTGGCCCACTCGCAGGACGGCGAGAGTGTGTCGAAGTGGATCGGGATCGGGCGCGAGATCGGAATCGCGACGAAAGAGGGGCTAGGCGCCGTAGTGGATGAAGCGAACCACTTCGGGAATACGCGAGTCGGGAACTTCGTGCTGGTGATGGTGGCATGGCGCATCATCGGGCACGATCTACTCCGCATCGTTTTGGGAATCCCCTGCTGGATCGCGGGCGTGATGCTCTGGATCTGGTCGTACCGGCGATTCTTCATCGGGTACCGGGTGCTTTCCAAGCGCGAGGGGAAGCTCAAGGAGTGGACTCTAATACCCGCCTACAAGTTCGCAACAGGAGACGCGCGAATGGGGTCCGGAGTCCTCCACGCTGTCATGCTGGCCTGCTGGTGTGCGGCGTGGATCGCCATCATCTTCTGATGCAAGCCGAGTTCTTCAAGCTCGCAGGCTGGTACTTGGGATGCCGACTCCGCTTAATGGGCGGGGACGTCGAAGAGGAGTTAATTCGCGGCGGGGACTTCCAAGGGTGCTTGCAAGGTCTGCGAGACTCGGCAATCGCCATGCGAATGCTCTGCTATGACACTTTAGGGAAGCGGTACGAGTTCGTGCCCGGTGAGGGGTGGAGGTGGGAGTGAGCCCCTTGGCAGAGATTCGACGAAAGTACAAGCGCCGCCCGTGGCACTCCACAGAGAGCGACGCCGACAAATGGGAAGCGATCCGGCAGCGAATGACGCCGCGTCCCACCCCCGCGCAGTTTCTCAGGTGGTGCGACGATTACCAGCTTGAGGCGCATTTGACGCTGAGGCGCCCCACGCACGAGCAAGTGTACGCGTACGTCGAAATGGCGCTATTGACGCGGCACGATACGAACTGAATGAGGAGACAAGGATGTTTGACGCGACGACTCTGAATGACGAAATACAGCGCACCAGAGCGCTACGAGCCTTAACGCAGTTCGCAAATGCTTGCAACTGCCAGATTGCCGAGATCACGTTGGAGGGGACGAGACTGGAACGCCGCGAATCGGCTAAGGAGGTGTGGACGGACGGACGCGGCAACTACTCGCCGTACCCCACATTGACTTGCGGCAGACGGGCCGATAAGATGCCCGTACTGCCTTCGAAGCATCGCCCTGCGAGAGCTAACGGCACGCACAAGTGGCTGGTATGATGCGCTCCGAAGAAGAGATCGCCCGCGAGTTGCGGAATGCCAACAAGCTGCTCCTGCTCTATTCCAGCAAGCCACTTGAGGGATCGTCCGTCGCTTTCCTCTCAGGGGCCGCAATGGCGCTACGTTGGGCGCTGGCGCGGCAGAGTGAAACAGAGCGGCCCACGGAGGGATTCTGATGGAGTTCACTGGGTACAGGTGCGATGAGTGCGGTCGGATGAAGCAAGAGGCTAGCCACTGGTGGAAGCTGTTCCGTTTCGAGGACGGCGGAATAGTGCAGATTGCCCCGTGGAGCAACCCCATGATGGGAACAGGCAGCATGCACCTCTGCGGGCGGGAGTGCGTCATCAAGGCGCTATCGAAGGCGATGGGGGAAGAATGACCACGCGCGAGCTGTCGCAGGCCCTCCAGCGCGGGCCGGATATCGAGGTGGGGCATTTCGACGGGGAGGACCATTGGTGCGTCGTGACGGGGATGCGCTGCACGCAGGTGGACGAGGCGGATTGGTCGCCGCTCCCCCACGAGAAACAGACGGGCAAGATGAGTCAGGTGATTGAGTTGGCGTCTAGGGGCGTTACCGTTAGCAGGGAACTCCCCCAGTGACTCACCAAAGGGGAAGGAGGAGGATTGAGTCATGAGACTGTTTACCGAGATCAACGCCGCCCTCTTCCTCGCCACGGCGGGCATGCTGTACTTCATCGTGACGCGGAACATTCACGTCGTGATCGAATCGCGCCGCCGGCCCGCCGTGAAAACCCCACGCGCGGCAGCCAAGCGAGCGTCGGAGTTGGAATCGCCTACCCCCATGCGGGCAGACCTTGAGTCGGCACTTGTGAATCTGGGGGCAACGAAAGAAGAGGCAAGGGAGCGGGCGGACGCGGCGTTATCGCAGGGGTCGGGGGACTTCGACGCGCTCATCTTGCGAGCGATGCAGCACGGCGAGCCGCGCCGCCGCGCACGTCGGAATCCCCCGCGAGACTAACATCCTACCGTCCGACTCCCTTCGCCACGATCTCCCGAGTGATAGCCTGCCCTACAAGCGCACCTGCCGCGACATCCGACACGCTGCCGACCATCGCGTCCGTGACATCGAGGCACCATTCCCCCTGCTGACAGAAGGACTGCCCTTGCAAGCGCGTGGCGATCCGCACGCCGAGTAGTTTGCCCTCCAGCGCATTCGCTACGTCCCCGAGCTGCGCGTCTGACAGATGCGAATCGTTGAGGAGAATCAGGACGGCGGGCGCGGTGCCCGTCTGGAAGCCTCCGGTGATGATCGGCCCCTGCTGCGCAAAGGCAAAAAGTGAAGCTGCTAAAAGTGAGAGTATCTTCATGCTGGCTATTTCGCCTCAGCCTTGGCTGCTTCCTTCATCACTGATGGGTCCAGCAGTGGCCATGCTGCGTATACAACAGCGGGGCCGTAGAACTTCCCCACGCGCTCTTTAATGAGCGCCAGGTCTTCCACTGACAAGGACACCGCTTTCGCTTCCGAGATCCGCGCCGCAAGCTGCCCCAGTTTGAACTTGTCCAGGCCGGATTTGTTCTGGTCGTCCTGAGACTGGGAATAGAGAGCAGTGACGCACACTTCGCCGAGAGTGATCGGGACTCCCTTGTCATTAGAGAGGGCCTTTCCGTCAGCGCCGGTCAAAGCTTGCTGGAAGTTGATCGGATGGGGTTGGGCGGAAAGGCAAATCGCGGTCAACAAGAAGGCGAATATTCTCATAATCCCCCGATTGTATCAGTTCGGATTTCCAGTGCATAGATAGGTAAAGGTGATGGCCGAAGAAGGCGCAATCTGCACGTTGGCGGTGATGCTGCCCGTAGCGGTAGTTACCCAGTAGGAGAGGATCGTAGAAAGTTGATTTGTGGTGGGGGTGATCACGCAGGACGGGGCGTTCGAATAGGCGGTAGCAAAGTTTACCGCCCCTGTGGTTGCCGGGTTGCTGATTGTGATCGTGCCGGAGACGTCGCTGGTTGCCGCCTGTGTGTTAAAGTGCTGCCCCTTGCCTTTGGAAAAGTTGAAATGAGAATTCACGTCAAAATAAAAAGACGCGTTAGAGATAGAGGCTTGACTCCCGCCATTCACGAAGACGGCAACCCCGTTCCCCCCGGTGCCCCGGATGAAGCCATCCGATGATCCTCCAACCCTCCCGAGCGTGGTCCCGCCCCCGAATTGCAGCAGTCCACCCACGAGCATTTGTACGTTTCCCGCGTTCAGCTTCAGCGTGTCCGCAAATGCGCCACTCGCCACGCTGGTGAAGACGGCCAGCGAGTTCTGATTGAGGACGACATTTCCCGATGTGGCAGTCAGGTTGATCCCCCCGGTCGCGATCACGTCCAGCACGTTAGCTGCAGAGGAGTAAAGGTACGTGTTCTTCGTGCCGTCGTTGTTGCCCCACGAGACGGCGTTATCGGCCCCAAGCCCTTCGAGATGGACGCCCGTGGAGAATCCAGTCGTACCGCCTCCAGTCGGGGTCTGTGCCTGCACGTATAGCCCAAAGTTCGCCGTTAGAGTGCCTGCATTCACGGGGGTGTTGATTTTGATCCCGACGCAGTGGGTGACTCTCCCGGTGCTGGTATTGGCGCAATCGAAATAGCCCCCATAAAGGCTGGACGTGAGCACTGAAGACGCCGTGCCGTCGTTGATTGCGTGCCCACCGATGCCAATGGTCTGGTTCGCCCGCCCGTTACCAAAGATCTCACCAGTGGCAGTGAACCCGACCACCTGATGGGTCGTGTCCGCCGTCGAGTTGTACTGAATAACGGACTGTCCCCCAGTGTATGTGGCCGATGGCGCCGAAGCGGGAGTAGCTGCCGCGTATAAATTGACCCCAAGCCCCCCCGCCGTGCTGGAGTCTGTCCATGAGCTTGCAAGCTGGGTGAATGTTGGGTTGACGGACAGAACGGCGGTCGTGCCCGTGCCTGTGACGGTCGCCCCAATGATTTGCGAGCTTCCGTTGCTCGCAAGGATCGGCTGGGAGGCGGGCACCGTTGCCCCGTTGATCTGTGTGACGTTGGAGCAGGTGAGGACACCGGATGCGCTCAGGGCAGAAAACAACTGGCCTGAGGAGCAAGAGACCGGGACCGCCGTATTGCTCACCACCCCCGAGGGATTTTTGAAGCTAAAAATGTGATTCGTGCTGTCGTCCCAGACGAAACCGAGCCCCGATGGCGGGTTGCCGGACGGCGCGGCGCTTTCGGTGACGACCCCCGGCCCGGAGTCAGCAACGTACCCGTCACACGCCATTGTCGTTGCTGTCAGTGAGTGCAGGAGGTAGGTAGTAGTCACAGAGGCGACTGGGGAGATCTGCGGGCAGCCTGTCGGCAATCCTGTGACGGTGTACGGCCCGCCGCTGGCCGCTTGCTTGATCTGCACTCTCACGTCCTGCCCCGGCGTGCAGGCAGCGTACGAGAGTGCCATATTGGCCGCAAGCGCCGCCCCTCCAGACGGCGCAAAGACGTTGACGGTACCCAAGGTGGCACTGGGGCAGGTAAGCGTCACGGTAGCCCCCGGCGTGTACGCAATGATGGACGCCGCGTTCGTCCCGGTCGCACTCGCCGCCGTGTAGCAGGGGTTGGGTGAGCTTCCCGTGGTGTACTGCACGAACTGCCCGTTAGTCGGCGAGAACCCCGAGCAGAAGGGGACAGTCTCCAGCCCGACGACAGTTGCCGCGAGGCTGCCCGATCCCGGCCCAGCCAGCACGTCTTGAGTCAACTGCGTGATGCCCCCCGCGCCGCTCCCTGCAAGTGCTGAGAGCGATCGGTACCCGTACACCCTGACAGTCATTGTCTGCGAGCTGCCGGTGAACGTGGAGGGGTTGATCCTGATCCAGGGGTAGTAGTCGTACCCGGCGAGGATGCCGCCGCGCGTGGTGCCTGTCGCGGGGTTCGCGGAGTTGCTGAGTGCCGTCAGGCTGGAGTAGCTGCCCGGCGACCCGGCGACATCTGGAGCGCCTTCGATCTTGACGGAAACGCTCGACGCGCCATTCGTCCAGTAGTCCACTACCCACGATATGCAGCCCGTGCCGCCGCCTGTCGTGGTGGGTTTGTTGTTGAACGCTGGGGATTGCGGGGAGTTGGTGGTGAACGCCACAGTGAACTGGCAATCCGGGGTGAGTTGCCCCCAGCAGACCCCGGCAAGGAGTAGAAGGGTGAAAGCTAACAGTTTCAGTCTCATGGACTGATTCTAGCGCTTGGGAGGGGAAGGGGAAGGCGCGAGGGGCGATTATTGTCAGGCCAGCCGGGAGTTCCTGCTCTCTGTTCCGGCAACCTCAAGCCCCTACCTCACAGGATTGGGTAGCGCCACTCAGGATCGTACCACGCGGCGGACTAAACGACTGTCCACTCCCCAGTGACGTTCCCTTGGGCGTCCTTCACTTCGCCCTTTTTTGCATTTGTGGACCGGCCGGGGGGAATGCAGACCGATCCGGGGGTCTGTGTCGCGACAGCCGATTGAAGCTCTTCAAACGTCTCGAACGGCCCGATTTGCGCGTTCAAGGTGACCTTGTGCAGTAGTTGGTACATGGTGATGCCTCCGGGGTTTACAGGCACTCAGAGGGCCGTTATGCTAGGGGGCATGTACAGAGTCGAGTACTTCTGCCCTCGCCAAGATCCAACGCGCTGGCAGCCCCTCACGGAAGGCTTGATTTTCAAGACGGTGCGACTGTTCCCCGCGTTCGGAGACGCCGTGAGCGCCTGCGATGCGCTGGTATGGCAGTATCACGCAGCACACGTGGTAGATGGCGCGGGGAACGTGGTGTACCAGATCTGAGCGGGCTTTAGAATTCTTCAACGAGCCTCGCGTGCGAGTCGGATACGGGCATGAGGTTGAAGGCGGTGTATCCACACATGCGCCGAGGGTCCAGCCGCCTGTCGCGCGCTTCGTTGCGCAGCTCTTCCGTGTCGTAAGCTTGCACGGCGACAGCGCCAATGTTGTCAGTCCAGATTAGCAGGTAGACCATGGCAGCAATTCTACCCCGCCCGGAGACTCTTTTGACAGTCCGGCAAGTACCACCAGGGGGCGTGGCGTCGGACAAAATAAAACGGCCCGCCGTGTCGAAGCCAGAGCGGGCCAAAACCTCAAGGAGATCCAGATGTCAGGGGCTATTGTGCCTCAACGCACATCTGGCCGTCAAGGGCGGTGCGCTGCGAGTGCCTTCGCCTTGATCTGTGCGAGTCGCTGCCGGTCACTGCTCGATACCGGCGTGCGCTTGCTGGAGACTGCCCCGCCAACGTCCTGAGTTCTCACGTTGGGATTCGGCGCCGCGGTCGGCAGAGAGACGAGGAAATTGGCCACCAGCACAGCGACTCGCTGCACGGCGCTTGCAATCCCCTGGTAGCGTGCTGGGACGATTGGGACGGCGATCCCCGCGAACGCCGCCGCGATTGCTGCCGCCTTCTGCGCGTCCGTGTTGCTGCCTGCCAGAATGTCGGACGCCTGCGCGACTGCCGTCCCGGTTGCCGAGAGGTACTTCTCAATCTGAGCTTCCAAATCGGCCGGCAGTCCAGCAGATGGCCCAATGAGCGGTAGCGCCACCTCCACGGCGTCTACTGCGAGTTCAAGGTCGGTGATGACCTGATTGCTTGAGCACGCCAGCAGGGCGAACACAAGCGGGATAACGAGTGCGCTGCGAAGTTTCATAGGTCTGCCTTTCAGGCTTGGTTGGAGTCTTCGTTGCGGAGCGAGAGCGACATCCTGACGTCCTGCTCCAGTTGCGGCTTGTCCCCGGACCAGCGGAGCATGCCGTTAGTTGGATCGGTCACCACGTCCCGATCCGGATCGTACCCGTGAAAGCTGAGAATCGACCAGCGCTTCTCGTACCCCCGGTCTCCAGACTGACCGTGCCAATGATGCGCCAGTGCCCCGTGAATGAACCCCACATGCCCCTGGACTACGGAGTCGCACTTGCGCTGCCAGCTTGCCATTGAGCGCCTCATCGCATCCGAGGGGTATGCGGGAAGGTAGACGCTCCAATCTCCCTTGAGGCAGTTCGACATTACCGTATCCGCCGATCCAGCCGCGCAGCAGTCGTAGAGTCCCCCGAGTTGGTCCAGTACGTCTCGGCGTGCCATCCACGCGAGGCCGGGGTGCCCCTTGTACGTTGCGCTTACCGGGAGCGGCGGATGCTGGTGAAAGCCCCGCCCGTCAAGGAAAGCGCGGAACGAGGAGGGGCACGACCACATGAGTTCGTCACGGGCGTTCAGGTTGATCGCTTCTCCGAAAGGCTGGATCACCCGGTAGCGGTGGAGAGCATGCGCCGCGTGCGCTGCCCAGTCGGCATTGAGGAACGTGATGTCAGCGTCGAACCAGCCGATATTCCGGCAGTCCGGCACGACGTGCTTCAGTTTCGCGTACCCGAGATTGGTCATCCGCTCCTTGTGCCAGAGAACTTGATCGGTACGCACCTGGAGTGCCATCGGGTCGTCGGGGTGAGTGTGGTGAAACGCCGAGTCGCCGAACGCGGCCTCTACCGTGAATAGTTTCACCCCGGAGTCCTTCATGTGTTTTGCAAACGGAGGGTACAGCCGGTTGCGGGAGGAAAAGTTGAATGGATTGAAGATGGTGGTGATTACGTAGACGTTCTGATTCACTTGGTGAAAGTTGCCCCTTTCAGTGCCCTAGCATACCACCTGGAGGGTGCTAGAATCGTTCACGCGCGGCGTGGAGTCCTCGCCCCTAAGATTTGCCCCTTTCGGGCGATACTCCCCACTCCACGCCGCGTTAACTCCTGAATTGTCAATAAGTTGGGATGTCTGCGTCCGTGCGTGGGGACGTATCAGTCCTGAAGAAGCAGCAGCACGGCAAGCAATCCCGCCCCAATTGCCGCCCACGCGGTGACCGACAACCCGCCTGACGCGTCCGTCACGTCCTGGAGGGAGGGGAAGAGAGACGACACGCTCAGAGAGGCTGTATCGCTCGAATTTGAGGAGTCAATCCCCGCCGCCGCGAGAATACTTGACGCGTAATCGGCAGACGAGGAGAATACCCCCTTGTTTGCCAGATTCCCCGGCCCTTCGTTGTACGCCACGAGTGCCGTGTTCCAGTCCCCGTACTGCGTGTAGAGCTGGGACAGGTACCTTTCCCCGGCGTCGATATTCTGGGAGGGGTCGAAGGGGTTGGTAACGCCCAAGCTGGCCCCCGTGGACGGCATGAGCTGGAAGAGTCCTTGGGCGCCGGCCGAACTGACCGCATTCGGATTGCCGCTCGACTCCTTCTGCATGACGGCCAGCGCTAGCGCAGGGGGAATGCCGTACTTGTTGGCTGTCGCGACTACCTGGGAGTCGTATTGACTCATCACCCTGAAGGATATCAGGGTTTGAAGTAGCGGGCGATGTGAGAGGACAGCTCAAAGGGGATCTTGGCGATTTGAGCGCTTGCCGCCTTGCGGGAGTCGGATCGCGAGGACGTGCGGCGCGTTATGCTCTCCGGGTCGTGCCACCAGTTGCCGCCCTGCTTGATGCCGTTCGCCGCGTTCCCCTCCCTGTAGCGCTGCGCTGCTGTGACGTTGAGTCCCTGCGGCTTGTACCCCGGCGTCCCGTACCCGCTGAATGAGATGCCGGGCACCTTCTTGCCGTCCAGCGCATTGCCGGGGTGATTGTGCCCGCCTGATACTCCGTTGGGGGCGTTCACCCACTCGCCGCTCTCGTCACGTCGGAAGTCTCGCGGGTCGTTGCGGGCGAGTTCCTGCCCGTCACGCTGGCCGAACCACGAACCCCCTGAGTTCTTCTGCCCGCCCGTGAACGGCATGATCGCTGGCACGTCACCCCACAAGTAGTAGCTCCCGTGATGCCACGCGGCCCGGCCCACCCACTTCTGGGCACCGACGACGTTCTCTACCACCATTGGGATGTGACGGCCCGCCGCTTCAGACGCTTCCCTCTGGAGTCGAAACGCGGCGTTGAATAGGGCGTTGAGCGGCACTTGACGCAGGGGATGTTCGGCGTACCACGCGGCGAGTGCCTTCGCCTTACCCCACGGCATCGCCATGTACGAGTACTTCTGGCAAGGGGGAGACGCTACAATCGCGTCCGCACGCTTGAATTGGTCACCCCAGAGCGAGAGCGCGTCCGCGAGTATCAGCTTGCCGGGGTACCCGCCGCTGCCGTAGTCGTGCCGCTCGATGTCCACTCCAATGCAGTCCCACCCTTCAACGCGGAAGCCTTCAGCCCAGCCTCCCAGCCCGCAGAATAGATCGATAACGAGTGGCATGCCCGCGAGTTTACCCCGCGTCCTGTCCTCTTGGCGAGTCCCTGGGGTACCATTAGGGGGTATGACACCGGATGAACTCCGACAGGCAATCTCAGACGCAGCGGGGAATGGGCAGTATGCCGCGTGGATGGCCGTCCTTGTGGCTGCCGCTGCGCTCTACGTGGCGTACAAGGCGACAAAACGTTGAAGGCGCTCCGTGAAAAGTTCGCGAGAACTAAAGTGGAGCGCCTAAGGTAGGCCATCAACCCGGAGGGACAGCCCGCACAAGAGGGAGTGTAACGCCTTCAGACTGCCCTGTCAACGCCGGGTGCTTCCACCACATCTGACACCCGAGCATCTTCCACGCAGGCCAGCTTGTGACGCTTCACCCCGCGCAGTGTGATTCGCGGCGTGCCGGTCGTCGGGGGCACTACCTTGGGCAAGATCCCCAACTCGAAGATGAACTGATTCACCCTGACGTTGGGGCGGGAGAATGCCCCCGCTTCGAAGATGAATTGATTGACGCGTACGGCCATCTAGGACGCCTCCCGTTTCTGCTTGAACTCGCCGCACCACCACGTCTTCAAGACGACAGGGAAGACCGCAAGGTGGCCACGCCTGCTGGGTCCGCCGTCCTGCGTGACGATTATCTGCGGCGGGAAGCGGCGACATCGCAGGAAGTCTGACCCCACGCTGCCAAGCTCAGTAGCGAATCTGCACAGCTCGCACGCGCCGTTCGTCATGCTGTCACCTTCGGCCCGAAGAACACGGTAGCAAAGTCCGCCTGCGTGAACGGCAGCCCCGTCACTGGATTGACATCGTACGCCTGCTTGTACATCACGTAGGAGCTTGTGATGGCCTGCGTCGTGCCGATGTTGCCCCCGATGTCCGGCGCGATCCCGGCGCTTCCTGCCGAGTCGAGACGCGCTGAGATGACCGTCTGGCCGAACTTGATGGAGAACGTCCCGAGCGAGCCGTACCCCGGCAAGGGTGCCAGGTGGTACTGATCGACGAGTCCCACGCTGCCGGCGGAATTGTACGCCGCGTCTCCGGGCGGGGGTACCTGCGAAATCTCCTGGTAGTTCGTCCCGGCAAGCGGCGTCCACTGGAGCGGCGTTTCGTTGGCATCCCCGGTATACGCCACGATCTGCACGGCCCCTGGGAAGTCAGCATTGATCGTGCTGGGGGTGTCCGAGTACCCGAAGTAGAGGTCGTCGCAGTAGTCCCCGTCGTTGCCCAAAAGCTGGAACGCGTCCGTCGTGCGGGTGATGCCCGTGAAGGTCGTGTTAATCAGCTCGACGCCGTTCACGCGCAGCACGATCGAGAGCGGCGAGCTGGTGGTCTGCGATGCGAACTCGATGTACGCGTACGATCCCACGGTGAGGATTCCCGGCCCGGTCTGCGCAAGTAGCTGGGTGAACGGGGAGTTTCCGCCCAGGATGGAGATGCTGCCGTCCGGGTTCTTGCTCACGTGATACTGCTGGTCTACTCCCGAGTTCGTGCGGATCACGAAGATGTCCCGCACGGTCAAGTTGGAAGGCTTGTACGCGATCCCGATCAGAAAGTTCGACTGCGCAGTGTAGGCCAGCGTGACGCTGCCGGCGGTCTGCATGACGAGGCACCCGTTACCCGTGCGTGACTGCGTGCCGCTCAGGTCCGTGGTGTCGCTGCCCGATGTGTACTTCTCCGTGGAGGTGCTCCAGTGGTCGAATGAGTCAACGAAGACAGAATGGAAGGCCATTTTTCAAAACCCCAAGCAGTACCACGCCGAGCCGTCCGCTGGTGCTGCGGGCATCGGTTTCGCCCAAAACGTTACCGCTCCCAGCGCAGCGCCTCGCGGAAGGGCTTTTGGGCGCCCGGACTTCTGAACGCGAGGGACTTGCAGGGTGAATTTTTCACAAGACGAGATCGTCTTCGCTATGTCGCGGGGGACGGGGACGGTTCCTGCGTCGTGGTAGTGGTCGAGGTCGCGCAGCTCGCAGTCACCAGCGGCAGGAATCCTTAATCGGTAGCCGCGCCCCATGCGGTCAAACGCTTCGTACAGAGTGCTACTCATGCTGCCTCTCCGACTCCATCTCACACTACCTCTAGGTCGTGGTCGCCGGATTCCCACGCGCGGAAGCGGCCGGCGGTCCACCCGAGGACGATGCACCCGTGGGACGCGGTGCCAGGGTGGGATTGCGAGTCACCATGCCAGCGGAATCCCGAGCGCCCGAAGGTCTCAGTTCCCGGCGCGGGTTCGAGCACGATCACGCCGTACCCCAGGTGCGCGTCATGGTCAATCCACTGCGTCATCTGCCACCTGCCCCGAGGGATCGGCCCTACGTCGTGTATGGACTCCATGGCCGGGTTGTTCTTCCCCGGCCCGAACCCGGAGTACCCGTGTCCCTTCACGGTGCCGTCCTGCGAGATGACGCCGGTAGCTTGCTGGTAGGTCCACATTACGCTGTCACCTCGTATCGCTGCGCTGCGCACTTTAGGCAGCATCCCGGATGCGCTCTGTCCTCCTGATTCACTGGGAGACGCTGCCCGCAAAGGCGGCAATGGAAATAGTACTGCTTGCGCTTCATCCCGTCACCTCTGGCCCCATCTTGGTAGCTGTCGGGTCCGCGAAAATGCCGGTGAACGCCATGCGCTTGCTCCCCTCCCCTGCCTATTTCGAGTACCCGTAGCAGCGTGCCGTACCGCTGGCGATATTCCCGCTCCCGAACTTCAAGCGGAAAGCGTTGACGGCCGTCGTCGTGGCCCACGTGCCGCCCGTATTGCGGATCGCCCCCAGCGCATCTCGTGAGTCAAGTGAGAAGGTCTGCCCGGTGACCATCTTGTACGCGCTGGCGCTGCCGGGATTCAAAAACGCGAAGTGGCCCGACAGCCCGCCCCACGCTGCCGTATTGGACTGCTGACCTGCCCCGAGAATGTACCCGGAGTCTGACGTGCTGCCGTTCACTGCGGCACTTGCAGACGAGAGCGCCTGATTGTTGGCCCACGAGTAAGTGGACGTGCTGTACGTGCTGCCCCCGTCCGTTGACACCTGCATGTAGAGCGGCTGCGCGTCCGTCGCGTTCAGCAAGTTCACGAGGTTGACTTGGTAGTCGTCGTACGTGCCGCTAATGCACGTCGTGAAGTCAAGCTCTGCGCTACTGGAGGCCGTGTGCTCTTCCACGAGTACCAGCCCGGAGGAAGACTGCGCACCCGGCACGCCGATGAATGACGAGCGGATGATTCCAACGGGAAGCTGCGCGTACAGGAGGACTGCCAGCGTTGCGGCAAGGGCAAGGGATAGAATGCGCTTCATGCCTGACAGTGTAGCGCGGGAAGGGGAGTGCCGGGGATCGCTTCAGCACGCCCTGTGGCGACGCGCCGCGATCCCCCGCCCCATATAGCGCGGGCAGCCACAGACTGCCGCACCTTTCAACCTTGCATCGGCCAGAAAGCGGAGGCGGCAACTAATACACACGTCCACACGGGAAACGCGCCATACGCCGCTCGACATCTCCGGGCGTGCAAGGGAACTCGTCAACTCGCCAAACTCCCGATGTCCACCAGCAACACGCTACCAGCAGGGCACGGTATCTCACCCTCCAGTGGGATCGGCAGGCGCCCCACGGGATTCTGCCCCTCCAGAGTCGCGTCGTAGGCCAGATCGCACGTGATGAGTCCCTGCGAGATCGGCAGCCCGTCCGGCGTCCAGAAGCGAATGAGTAAGTCAGTCGTGTTGCCTGAGATCTGGATGCCGCGCAAGATGAACGCCGCGTCAGCCTGCAGTTGCAGGGGGATCTTCTGCCCCGGCACGTCCCCCAGTGCTGGTGTGTTGGACGGGTCGAAGTAGTACTCGAATTCTTCGTCCTGATACCCCTCTGGGGTGGGAGGGTAGATGAATTGGGGGCGGTAGGGCATCCTAGAGCATCCCGAGGTGGACGACGGGCTTGCCGTCCTCTGTTGCCGCTTCAGCGTGCCCCACTTCCTGCCACTGCCACTCACACTGCACCCACTGGACGTCGTACCCCGCCGGGAGGTCCGGCAGCGCAAGCAGGACGCGGGCTAGCTCGTGGGAGGTCATCAATTCACCGCCACGCGCGGCCATGCAACGCGCGGGCGCTCTTCCCAGCGTCCGTACGAGTACTTGCGCATCGCCATGTAGACGGGCAGCGCTTCCGTCACGGTCGCACCAAAGAGACGCTCCGCGAGTGCGATCAACTCGGCATGCAGACGGCCCGCTGCGTCATCCCCTGCCCGCTTCGCTGCCCCGCTTCCTTCAATCGCTTCGATGAGGAGCGCCGCGTTCCAGAGATCCTCGACTTGATGCGCCCGTACCTTCGTGCCGTTCGAGAGTTGACCTACGACACGATGCGGGGGCGCGCCCGGCGAGTCAATGCAGACGTACGGCAGGCCCACGAAGCGGTCAATAGCTGATTGTTGGTGTGCGTTCGGGGTGGGGATCACACCCGATATTCTAGCGCTTCTTTTGGCAGGCGGGGCAGGTGAACTCGTCGTACCAGTCGCCGCCCTCTTCAGGGCACCCGCACTTCGTCACCTTCCAGAGTGAAGCTTCAGCGAACGGTACGGCGTCGCTCTTGGGCATCACGTCCCCGAGCTTCGCGCCGCAGCGTCCGCAGCGAATGAAGACGGCAGGATCGAGCGGCATTACGCCGCTTCCGCAGTGGCGGGGTAGCGCAGCAAGTATTCTGCCCGCGCCGCGTCCGCAAGAGTGGCGGCAAATGCCGGAAGATGCCCTTGGTCAAGGTGGATCAAAAACGCGTCGATCCAGATGCGTTGGGTCGCTGGGAGCCTGTCCACGGTGTCTTGGGGGTTCACGCCGCTATTCTACGCCTTTCGCTCCCACCCGGCAAGCATCGCGCATGCGAAGTTCGGCGGGCCGGGATTGCCGTTGACGTTCGTCACGGTGACGCGGATCACGTCGGTAGGCCCGAAGTTCTCGCTGCGTGCCAGCTGGAATGCGCCCTGCGTGGGCGAGCCGAGAGGGAAGGGGAAGTTGATAAAGTCGTTGATGGCGACTCCCTGCAGTACGGTGCCCGTCGAGGGCTTGTTGCGCGTGATCGAGTACGTGAAGTCTCCCGGTGCCCCCGCTGCGCTCATGTTGGTGGAGTACACCCCAAAGAGCACGTGCGTTAGTTCGAACTGGAAGCCCTGAGGCACCTGGTAGGCAAGGATGATCGACGAGGCTGCCGCGTCCGGCGCGATGACGGTGCCCGCTGGATTGCGGCGGATCGAATCGGGCGGCGGGTACACCCACGGGTAGGGCCACAAGTTGCGCTGCGCTTCAAGCTGGCGCTTCGCATCTGCTGCCATCGTCGCTTCCGGCCCGCTGGCGACTCTGATAACTGCTACTGACATCCGCGCACCTCCAACACACCCACTACCAATTCTATCCTCACGGAGGTGGGGCCTTGCCAGAACTCAAAGCGGAACAGCCCGTTACCCGTCACAGGGTGCGGGCAGGAGAGCAGAGAGGGGAAGCACGCTATCTGCCCCGTGGGGTAGAGCGCGGGATCAGCCGCAAGAAATGAAGGCTTGTAATTGGCCAGGAAGATCGACGGCACGGGCTCGTCCCAGAGCTGGTAGGGCTTGCCGTTGTTCTTCAGGTTCTCGTCCGTGATCTGCACGTTGAACTGCGGGGGCAAGGAGGTCGCAGGATCGGCCGGCAGGTAGAATCCGTAGATCAGGCTGCCCGGCGTGATCGTAAGCCCGTACTGCGCTGTGCCGTTCGCTGGAATCACTTCGTCACTCGACGCGGGCGCTTTGTAGAATTTCGGCTGGTAGCAATCCGTCCGCAAGCCGAGCGCCGCGAGCTGCGCCATGATGAGCGGGTCCCACTGCCCCCAATACTCGCGAGTAAGGGTGTCCCAGAGAAGGGGTGAGAGTGCGAGGTCGATCATTGTGGGCAGCCTCCCGCGTGCATGAGGCCGCAGTCGTAGTAGAACCCGAGGTTTTGCAGGATGACGAACATATCGCCCCCACACTTCGCGCACGGCACGACTTTACCGAGCTTGCAGCGCGCGTCCTTCGTGTGCGGCCATTTCCCCGGCGCAGCGTCAGGGAACATGCACCCCGGACACGCACGGGAGTCTACCCGCGTCAGTTGCACGCTGGGTGTCGGCGTCCAGTCTGCATTGTGCAGGTACTCCAGCTTGCCGGGATCGGCAGCGCCGTAGTCGTACCCCGGCTGGAACTCTCCGCAGAATGTCTCGTTGGGCTCGCTCATTGCCGCTTCCTCAATTCGTCCATCCACCCGCGCCCGTCAGGAGTGTGCGCCATGCGGCGGACATGGACGGGCATGAACACGCCCGGAATGAAGCACAGCGAGGTCGTCACGTAACGCGGAGATTCCGGCTGGTGCCAGACGCTCTCAACGGGGACGACGGGCAGCGTCACGGGCGCTTCCGCTTTCACTTCCGGCACTTTCACGCCTGCCGCCGCGCCGATACCGGCCAGCAGCCCGAGAAATCCTCTGCGGCCAGTCTTCATTGCGGGTACACCTTACTCCCAATCATCGTAATGGCGCCCATGGAGGTCGTCGTCCAGTATCGATCGCCGTCAAAGGGGAATAACGGGTGGGGGATGCGCTGCGCGGGAGCAACGGGCGTTACTGGTGCTGCCGCCTTCACCCCCGGCGCTTTCACCCCCGCCGCTGCGCCGATACCGGCCAGCAGTCCCAGAAATCCTCTGCGCCCTGTCTTCATTGCGGGTACACCTTACTCCCTACCAAGTTGATCGGGAAGCTTGGAATGGTTGCCGTGCCGCCGAATCCGTTGTCCGCTCGCTGGATGTCGTAGTAGAGGATGTGATTCTTCGGCACGTAAATCTCAGGGTACAGCACTGACGGCAGCGAGTTCCCAGTGCCCACTGCGGTGATTGTCGAGTTGCCGCACGGGTAGTTGCCGAGCGACGGCCCAAAGAGCACTTCGAAGTGAACGTAGTCGTTCGAGTACGCCTTCTGGTCTTCGTCGCGCAGCACGATTCCGACTTCCAGCCCGAACGGCGCATAGGACGGCCCGGCCTGCCCGTAGCGCACCACAAAGTCCGCGTCGTTCTGACACTCGAACTGCTGGAGCAGGCGCGTCTCGTTCGTTGTGAGTGACTGAATTACGCCGTAGGGGTTCGCTACTGACTGCGTGGCGATCGGGTAGACGAAGGGCAGCACGCGGAACTTGGACGGGTACGTGTAGCTCTTGACGCTGCCCGGCTGGAAGAGCTTCACGCCGCGCCAGTAAAGCGTGAGGTTCGTGAGCGCCACGCTGCCCGTGTTCACCAGGTCTACCCCGATGATGCCACCTGACGGATAGACTTGCTGGTGCCTCACCGGAAGCCACGCGCCGCCCTGCCCGCCGTACGGGCACAGGAGATTCTGGGGAATGAACCCTTGCGAGTTCCACTGACGCAGCGGGCTAGAGTAGCGCAGCGAGAGTCCATTCAGCCCGGCCTGCGTGCGGGATGCCAGCGAGTCGTACTGCACGCGCCAGGCGCGTCCTCGCAGGAGGAAGGGCGCGTCGTTGTCGAGCTGGAGCTGAATGTTCGTTACTGTCTGCCCCGCTGCGACTGAAGCGAGCCGGGAATCCTGATTCGGCCCGAGCACGTAGTCGTGATGACGCTCGATGAATTGGGGGGTCATTGCTTCCTCCGCTGGCTCGTGCCCGTTAGGTAGTAGGGATCAAACTTCTTGCACAAGCGCCGCTTCACGCCTAGCAGAGTGATCGAGGGAGGCGTCACATTGCCCGTTGTGGGGTTGTAGAGGTACAGCGTCCAGTTGCTCCCGGCCGGGCATTCCACCTCACACTCGACTGGCGCCGGCGTGAACCCGACGATAGCCGCTCCGCTGCCCCCTGCGTACCGTGCGATGGGGACGAAGGTGGTCTGCATGTAGTCCCCGTGCGGCGTCTTCAGCTCGAAGTAGAGATTCGAGTGGCCCGTCCCCAATCGAATGTGGATACCCCGGCAGATGAACGGAGAGTCACTCTCCAGAGGCAGCGGGATAGAGTGAATCTGCTGCGTGGTGGCGATTGCCGAGACGAGAGTCGGCGTGTTCGTCGAGTCGAAGATGTACGAAAACTGCTCGTCCTCGAATCCCGGAGGGGGCGCGGGGTAGATGTATTGGGGGCGGTACATTACTCGAAATCCTCCATCGTGCCGACGATCCCGTAAATGATCGCCCCCACCACTGCGATAGCGGCCAGAATTGACAAGCAGACGATCATGCTTTCCTCCAGCGCTTGAACCCGTCGAGGAACATCGTCCAGTAGACGTTGCCCGTGCCTGCCTGATCGACTACTTGCAGATCGGCAATTACCTGATCGTTCGGCGGGATGATCCAATCGATTGGGTAGACGCAGCTTCCGATGTAGCGGCTGACGTCGAAGTAGTCGTCACAGAAGGCGTACCCGCTGCCGAGTCGCAAGCGAGCCAGCACCGTTGCCGCCGTCACCGTGTTGTCTGCCATCACCTGGAAGAGCGGCCGCACGACGTGGAACTCAGCGGAGTCCATCTGAATCTGCTGCGAGCCCGAGAGGTTCGTCGCGGTGACTGAGATCGAGCTGCCCGGCGTGCCAGCGGGGAACGTGGATGTCGTAGGCCCCAGCGCCGAGTAGATGTAATCCTCGTCCCGGAAGCCGGGCGGGGCCGGCATGCTCACGCCGTGCTGCCAGACGGGCGCCATGATGTTCTGATTGGGAGTCGCGAAGTAGCGCGGGAGATTCGCTGCCGCTTCGTCTACCGGGCAGATGCGACCCTCGCCGCCCTTCAGGAGGTACTGGTAAGCGCCGCTGAACTCAATCGCCATCGGCTGCTGGAGCGTGGTGTCCGTCACGTTGAAGGACATCTGAATCTTTGATCCGGGCGGGCATCTCAGCTCTTTGGTGAAGGCGTAGCGGTAGCTCCCGTACCCCGCGATCTGCTTAGCATCTTGCAGCGCGGAGATGAGAAACTTTCCGTTTGGCAGGAGGACTTGGAGGGATATTGCAGTAGCGGACGATGAGGAGATCTGGATGCCCCGGAGGCACCATGTGGTGTCCCCCGTAATTTCTTTGGAGATCTGCTGTACGGGCGTTGTCGTGCTGGCCGGGAAGACGACTTGCATCGTGAAGTTGCGCGGCAGGTAGAGCGACGATTGCGCACCCTTCGGGGGCGCGGGGCGTCCGCACTTATTCAGCGTGAAGTCAGCTTGCGTGAGGAGTTCGATTTCCATCAGAATGCCTCCAGGACTTGCACGTCCTCACGAGTGTTAGGCGCGATCATCATTAGCTTCGACCCGATTCTCTCTCATTGCAAGGGAACGCGCAAGTAGGTTCACTTGGCTCTGGATTCCCTCCAGCGTGTGGGATAGGTACTTGAGTTGCTCTTTCAGTAGCGCCGTTGTCATTTCGGGCTTCTGATTCTCAAGCTCTGTCAGTCGCGCTTCCATCTTGGTAAACCTCTCCGCGTACCGTCCGGCCATGAAGATCAGGCCAGCGGACGCGGCGACGTTGACGGGGACGATGATGGAAAGAGCGTCCATTGCGTTTCACGGCCTACCGCTCCTGCATCATCCCCAGTGCGATTGCCCCGAGCCCCGCGAATAGCAGGAGCTTGCCCCACCCGTTATTCCCCAACGAGTCGCAGTTGCCGTGTATCGCGCTTGACGGCACGCTCCAGGGGGCACCAGCGAAGCGCGTGACGACTTCCTGCGAGGACGCAACGACAGTCTGAGCGGCGGGGTGCGGAATCAACGAAGTGGAGCGCCGCCCCTGAATGGTCATCGTCTCCGCCCAGTTGATGGGGTTGTGATTCGCCGCCGCGACTTGCCGGTCAGAGTAGACGGGAGATCCGGTGTCCCGCGTGCTGCCGAGCGGCGTTGCGGCCGGCGCCCCCGAGATCTGGGAGTCCGAGATCTGCGCTCCGCTCGACCCTGCGATTTGCAGCAGCGTTTCGAGCGCCGCGTCTTTGTTCAGCAGCACCGAGGTAGCGCGGGACTGCTCGTACCGCACCTCCTGAACGATGGAAGGCCCGAGTGAAGAGAACGCATCGGCGGGAATTGGACACTGGTAGTCTGACCGCGCCGTGATGCCCGCGATGAGGACCTCTGCCGTGTTGTAGTCGTTGAAGTCCTGCGTCTCTGGCGTGAACATCTCCAGAGAGTTGGGGCCGATTTCGGAATCACCGGGTATCAGTGCCATATGCTCTCCACTCTACGCTGTGCAGGGGCACCCCGGAGGAGTTGCGGGTGCCCCTGCGACTTCCTGCCCGCCGAAAGAGACAGGAAAGCTTACTGGACGGCGCGATCGGTCAGGCCCGTCAGGTTGGACTTGAGCACCAGCCCTCGTCCACCCGATCCGCTCGCAAGCAGCGACACCTGAGCAGGCGTAGCGCCCGACAGGGGACCGGACGAAGACGGGAAGTAGATGATGAGCGACCAAGGCATCTGGGGTGCCAGATACTTTGCGAAATCGCCCATTTTGTTCGTGGCGTGGGGGTTGACCATGCCGAGTCCCGCGATGTTGGTCGAGGAGACGGTGGTGAACCCGGAGAACCCGACGCCGGACGGCTGCAGCTCCAGGTAGCCTTCGATGAAGATCTTGTCAATGATCTTGAACTCGAAGTACGAGTACTGGCAGAAGGTGAAGAAGTCGTTCAGGTTCGCTTGCAGGCCAGGGCCTTCGGTCGTGGCGCTGTTGCCGCTCGCTCCGGGCAGGAAGTAGAACCCGAGGCGATTCAAGATGAGATCGCGGGGCGCGGTGAAGCCGTTCGACGCGCTGGACGGCATGTTCGTCTCAACGTGCGAAAGGATCGGCGAGGGAGACGCGGCGGCGAGCGGGTAAGGATCGGCCTGTCCCGAAGGTTGATTGAACAGCGTGTACTGAGGCGCAAGGGACGTGCCGCTCGCAAGCTTCAGCGTGTAGTAGTAGGTCCAGATGTCGCGAGACACCATGGAGGCCAGCAGCGCGTTGATGTTGACGCTGCCGTTGGGCGTGAGGGGAATCGCCGTCCCGCCGCCGGTCGTCTTCCCGTTGTACATCGTCGAGGTTGCCATTTTCGTTTGGTCCTTTCCATTCCCCGTCACTCCACGGGGTAGGAGTCAAGATTGATTCACGTGGGGCGGGCGACTCGCACCCGCCCCGTTATCTTTTGCAGTGGAGCCTAGACGTTCATCAGAGCGCGGCCAGTACCCGGAGCACCGGCAACGCTCACCGGCAGCGTTCCCGCCGTCCCCAGTGCGTTGTTGCCGTTCCCGCCGCCGATGATCTGTGGCGTGGTGAAGTTCCAGTTGGTGATGTAGTCACCCATGCCGCTGCCCGACGTCAGGCTGTTGAGGTAGCTGCCCACGGGGGAGTAGTCCTGAATGATGCGCCGGATGATCGCCCCCGCGCCGCCCGCGATCACGCCCGCGACGGCCATCGTGTTCCGCTTGAACACCATGTGCGTGCCGACTGCGAGAATGCCGGTTGCGGCTGCCATGCCGAGATATCCGACCGCTCCTTGGTTGGAGCTGCCGAGCAGCATGTTGGGCAGGCTGGTAGCGCCGATTGCGCCAACTACCGACCCGCCGCCCAACGACAGCCAGTCCATCGGCTTGCCGAACGTGCTGGGGTTGCTGCGACGACGATGGCCCACTCGCTTCGTCGTGCGCCGCCGTCTCGTTGTTCCAGCGGGGTTTTTCCGCTGGCGTTTCTTTGTTCGTCGTGCCATTTTTCGCTTGCTTCCTTTCCTCGCTGGATTTACCAGTGCGTAGATCGCACCGGGATTCTTTCGCTTCGATGCCCGGCGTTTCGCGCCATTCTTGCGCCTGCGCTTGGCCTTGTTGAAGACCACGTTCGTCTTCCCGGACGCCGAAGCGTTTCGTTTTCTCTTGCGGGCGCGATTCATGACGGTGCTACCGTACCCCGTGATGACCTTGCGCGCCTGCCCTGGATTTGTGCGGCGGCGATGCTTCTTTGCGGCCGTGCGGCGTTTCGGCGCTTTCTTGCGCTTCGTCTTCAGAGAGTTCTGTCGACGCTTGCCGCCAAACCCCGCCTTGATCTGCTTCGCGGAGAGTTTACGTGCCATGTTCTTCCGTTTTCCCTTTCTCGCGGGGTTCGCGATCACGGTCTCAATGGTGGTAGTCGCCATGACTCAATACCCCTCGCGTTTGGCCTATTACCGCGCCCGCTGTACGGTGACAACGTACGTGCCGCCCGTCCCGGTGTTCGAGGTCTTGCTGACGGTCAGCACGTTAGCGCTCGTCCATCCGAACGTCAGGACGGCCAGCGTGCCGGTGGAAGGCGTGGTGAGCGTCCCAGCCACGAAGGACACGTACGGCTGGAACGCCGCGAGCTGCGCGGAGGTCACGCCGAAATTGTGCGTTACCGCCGCCGTGGTGTCCGCGTCCCCGAAGAGGACTTGAATCACCTGGGAGTTGACCGTGTAGGCTTGCGCCGCCGTGGGAGCGGTCGTGCCCCCGGTGTACCCGCCGTGATATCCGCTCCCGTCCTGGAAGCTGGCCCACGTTACCGTTGCCGTCCCCGCGATGCCGCACCCGATCATCGCGAGCGCGTGCAGACTCAGAAGGTGGAACGCGGCTGCGGGCACCAGGATGGCTAGCGCCAGCAGCGCCGCGCCGAGTATTGCTTTACGTTTCGTCATTTGCTCGTATTTCTCCTTTCGGCCCGCAGGCCGTTTTGTTTCACACTGCAAAAGCAAAAGGGGCCACTCGGCTTCAGATCTTTCGACCCTCTGCCAAGCAGCCCCTTTCGAAAGGTTGCTTTTGCTTCGCTTCTACTGCATCGCTGCGGAGTTCATGAGGCCCCGCCGCGAATCAACGAATCTCTTCTACTGCCTGACTAGCTCGTACTCCGGGCCTGCCTCTACGGGCTTGCCCTTGATTGCCAGCATCGCCGCCTCTACTTCAGGCGACACCTGGACGCCGGCCGGAATCCTCACGTCGGGTTCCTGCGAGATGAATTTCAAATGCGGGCATTTCACCATCGGGTCCACATAGCACCTGATGCCTGCCTCCTGCGCCCTCCAGAAGAATGAGAAGTCCTCCCCGAGTCGACCATACGGGAGATCTTCACCGTGGATCGTCTGGAAGGCGTTCGCGCCGAGCTTCTCGAGAACCTCACGCCGCATCAGCACGCAGGGGAACCCGGACGCCATCCGCTCCACCCGGAATGGCTGGAGGATGCCGCGCTGCGCGATGTCGGCCCACGTGTAGAGGCGTGCCCGCTTGTCATCGCGGAACTCGCCGAAGCTTGCCGTCCACTCCGCGCCACGTTGAATCCAGCACCAGCCCGCGACGAGATCCGCCTCACGATGCTCTTCGAGAAACGTGTACAGGCGCCGCATGTGCTCCGCGCTCACTACGTTGTCGTCGTCTACCCACCACACGTAAGGCGTCTCTCCCGGTCGCGTGGTGTCCAGGACGGTCTGCGCGATATTGATGCGCGTCACGTCGGGAGAGCTCACGTGTCCCAAGATCGCGTCGAAGTCGTACCCCTGCGACTCGAAGAAGTTTTGCACGCTGAGTATCGTCGCAATGCGCTGGTGGTCTTCACCAGGCAAGCACGCTGCGATCTTGCGCTTGATGACGGGGGAGGGAGGCGCGAACACGCCCGCCAGTTTCTTCAGGATGCCGTTTCCGTTCGCCGCGGGCTTGCTGGCGATCGAGGACGGCGCGGGGCGGAATCCCGGCAGTTCCACGCGGGGGAATCCTTGCGCTTGACGCTTCAGGAAGACGCGCTGGCCCACTACGTACGCTTCGCGCTTGTTCTCGTCCGAGTAGATCGCATCCTCTTTCGACTTGCCGTAAATCGGGTGCAGGTGCTCGAAGGTGAGATGCTGTGCTGGCACCACCGTGGCGAGCCGCCGCGCCTTTGCGCTCCACTCGTCATCCTGGTACATGGAGATGTACTCCGGGGAGAACGGCCCGATTTCATCTTGCAGCGTTCTCGTGCAGATCGTCGGCATGAAGAGGTCGGGACGCTGGGGGTTGCCACTCACCCGCAGCACGACTGGCTTACTCGTGTCGGGTATCAGCTCGCAGACTTCAGCATCCCAGTGCGGCGGGAAGCGGATATCGTCCTGCGATCCCACCTGGATGTCCCCGGTCGCCGCCATCACGCCCGCGTTGCTCTGGTCGGCGATGCAGTCGCGGTCGCAGTTGACTGCGACAACGAAGCGCCCGAACTCCGGGAGGCGCGCCCTGAAGCTGTCCATGTGCTTCCAGAATGAGGCAAGCCGCGAGTGATGGACGGCCAGCACATACTCTATTTCCTGCGGGCGAAGCGCGGCGATTGCAGCGGACCGCGCCGCCTCCCACCACGGATGCTCGAAGTCCGACGTTACTCGTGCTGTCGCGTGTACGATTGAGATCTTCATTCGAACACTCCGACGAGCTGGTCTCCCTCTTGCGGGCACCGCAATGCCTTCGCCAATTCCAGCCGACTGTGCAGATTGAATTGCTGCAATAGGCGTGCCTTGTAGCTCCTCACCGTTCCGTAGCTCAACTTCATTTCCTCCGCGATTTCCTTGTCTATTAGGCCCTTCGCGACCCCAAGCGCCACTCCTCGCAGCGCTTTCGGCAGAGTCGATACCAGCCCCTCGTTGATCGGGTGGGGAGATCCGGCGACTGCGCAACCGAACCTCGTCATTCCGATCTTTCTGGTGAGTTTGTAGAAGTACACCTTCAGCGTGCCCCGCGTGATCCGGTTCTTTGCCGCAATCTCCTGAGGAGTAAGCCCCGCCTCGATATCCGCCTTGATGCGCTGCTCGCACGGGGACAACCGTACGGGACGCTCGTTAGAGTGCCGGGCGCGAACAACACGCGGCGCACGCGCAACGCGGCGATACGGGAACTCTTCGCGGATGAGTGCGGCTAAATTCATCCCTTCACCGGAATGATCGTTACGCCGCCGCCCTTCAATCTGCGGACGCGCACTTTCCGTACGCCCTTCATCTTGGAAGGGTTCAAGCGCTTCATGAATCGCGTCACGCTGGCCGGAACGCGCTTCGTGGTTCGCGTCCTCTTCTTTGCTTTGCGGCGTCCGGGGTTCACGCGGTACACCACCTTTTCAGTCCGCGCGTTCTCGACGCGAGATCCGCGCCCGTCTTCTCTGGCCATTCGCTTAGCCCGCGCCAACGAACTCGTGCCGCGATTGCTTGGATAGACTACGTACTCAGCCATGATTCCTCCAAACGATAATAAGGGGATGCCCCGACGAAATCCGCCAGGGGCAGTCGTAAACTCAGGCCATGAACAGCACACGACGGATTGCAAGCTTTGACCACAAGACATGGCGGGATGAATTGGCGGATACCCTTTCGAGCCCGCACGAATTCAGCAAGGACGCGCTCCAGCGCCTTGCCAACTACCACTGTGAGGCGATTGCAGTATGGGAGAAGGACAAGCGCAGCGGGGACTGGAACAAGATATTTACCGTTCAGCCGGAAGCCGCAGTTGATGTCGGGAGCTAGCATGGCTAGTTGTCGATCCCTTCCGGGGGGATGTCGTATTTTCCGCCCGCGAAACCCAGGTGCTCATTGCGAGTGTCGTACAGCAGTGTGGGGTAGGGCTTGGTGAACTTGTGCCGGTAGATCGCCCGCCCGCCTTCTTTGCCCAGGTGCGTTTTGTTCGTGAAGTACTCGACGGCCCGCACTTCCCCCAGCGTTTCGTGCTCGTGCTCTACCTTCACTCCGAAGTCCTTCACGTTCACCTTCTGGTCGCCGCCCTCCACGAAGAGCTGCGTCCCCTTCTCGTTCTGGCAGAGGATCGCGTTCTTGAAGTCCTTCAGGCTTACCATCACGCCCGTGCGGGAGACTACTTCCAACTTCACCAGCTTGCCGATTGCCGACAGGTGCTTGTGAAAGTGGACTTCCCGCGTGATGACCACCGTCTCTTCTGGAGGGTACCCGTGGAAGCGCTCGAAGGCTGCGTCCGCACCGCCTGCCGGGTTGCCGCGCTTCTTGCGCGCCGCCCCTCGCTGCCCGGATTGTCTGCGCTTCGTCGCCATCTTACTTTCCTGGGGGCACGCTCTGATTGCCCACGTGCTGCACGTAGCTCGATAGCCCTGCCACTGTCGCCGCGATCATGAGCGGGATGCCGGGCGGGACGTGCTGCATGGTGGCGATGCCCACGTTGATCACCTGGAGCGCCTGCAAGATCGCCTGCAAGAGCAGGATGTGATTCTGGCTCGTCTGCTGCTGGGCCGGCGTCACGCTGCCCTCCGTCTGACGGCCCGTCGTACGCGCTTCACGCCCCGCGAGCTGTCCTGAAAGAGCGAGATGGCAAAGTAAGCGCCCGTCGCGACTGCTGCCCACTCTGCCCATCCCCACTGATCGAAGTTCAACCCCGCGTCAAAGATCCCAAGTCCCTGCGAGCAAGGGCAGGGCAGATCCTGAATGATTGCCGGGGTTGGCGGGGGATCGATCGAGGAGAACGCGTCCACGATCTCCGGGTAGGGGCAGGGTTGCCAGTTGATGTACTCGCCAAGTCCGAACATTACCAGTCCCTCCCTGTCGTTTTTAGCGGACGCGGAGCGCCCCACTCGCCGTTCTCGAACTTGCCCGGCATCTTGACGCGGACGATCTTCCAGCCCTCCACGCAGATTCGCTCGAAGTACCCTGCACAGAGGAACGCCACCACAAACGAGTCAGCAAACAGCGAAGTAATCGCTCCGCACGCCGCCCCGACAATCGGGGAGCGGAAGAACGTCGCGAGCTTGAAGCCTTCATACGGAGCGTCCTTGATTGCGCCTCCGCAAGCGCAGAGCAGGCCGGACAGCAAGCCCGCGAGAATGTGCCAGAGTAAAGGATTCATCGGTTCGTCATCTCCTCGCCAGAAGTAGCACCAGCCCCGCCGCTCCGATAATTGCCCACGTGGTGCAGGAGACGTTCATCCACTCGCACGGCGCGGTGCCGAGCGGGTTGTCCGGCACGCTGTCCAGGAATCCCTGCACGTTCCCCTGCGTCTGGAGCATCGCCGCGTTGCTGAGATCCTGCGCAGTCTGCCCGGTCGTGTCCGGCAGCGTTGTCAGGTTTGCTGGGGGCGCTGGCGCAGCGACGACTGACGCGGGAATCGGGGGTAACGCTGCTGCCGCCTGCCATGCGTCATGCGACAACCCCCAGCACTCCGGTAGCACCCAGTACAGACTGCCGCTGCAATACCCGATCTCCTGAGGTGACAGGTTCGTGGTTTGCGCAGCGCCCATCCCGCCCGAGTTGATGACTAGTTCCATCTACTGCATCTCCGGAGTGTTGTCGCCGGGGATTACCGGCGTTGGCAGCTCCACCGGCACCGGCCCGACGAGATGCGCCCACAACTCCGACCGCGCAGCGCCCCCTGAATTGATCGGGGTAGCGCCGCCCGTGGACTTCGCAGCGGGCACCAGCAGTTGAGTTGCAACGCCTTGCGTTTGACCGACAGCGGGGATCGACGCGTCTTGGAGCTTCGTCCAGATGAGGTACGCCACAAGCGCCCCGCCGCCCCACAGGAGTACGTCCTTAGCTTGGACGCGCACGCTTCCTCCGTTTCGGCTTCCGACCCGCTGCGATGTTCACCACGTCAGCCGGGTTGACCTTCTCCGCGTTCAGCCCGAATCGCGCGAAGACTTCCCCGACGAGAGGCAGCACGACCCGCTGCATGCTCTCCGGGGTGAAGCTGCCCGCGATGGCGAACACGTTCACGGTGCCGTCCTGCCCGACGAAACTGGCCGCGCTGCCGGCCGATTTCTCCGCTTGGGGTGAAATATTCTTCACCCTTCCTGCCCGGTCGTGCGCCGCCCGCTTCGCCGCGTCACTCAGCACGTCGTGCGCTTCGTTCACCGTCTGCATGAGCGCCGCGCCGTACACGTTCACGTCCGGGTGCAGCGCTTTCGCTAAGCGCTTGTACGCCGCGTCGATCTCCTCCTGCGTTGCTTCGCAAGAGACTCCGAGGATTGCGTAGTAGTCGCCAATCATCGCCGACGCCCTCCGGTCAATAAAAGCACTCCGGCAAGAATGCCAGCCGCGAGTAAGACAGTCTTCGAGTTGGCATTCAGCCACGATGTAACGCCGCCGCCCGCTGCCGTGTTCGCCGCCGCGCTTGCCTGCCCCGCTGCCGTGACTTGAATCTGCGTCTGGTAGCCGTAGTCCACCGGGAGCGTGGAGTCACTGCCCGCCACACTGAACGACGACAGACATCCGGGGTCCCATCCGGGATCGCACGACGGGGACATCTTACGCTACCCTCCCCGCGAAGAATGCGCCGAGCCCGCCGAACATTCCGAGTCCCGACAGGCCGGGATTCGCGGCCTGCAGCGCGGGTGCCATCACCGCCCAGAACGCGGCAGCGCTTACCGGAGTGTTCACGTCGAACAGCCCGGCGACGTCCGGTATCGTGCCGGGGAACACGCGCTCCAGATAGAAGCTCCAGTGGTAGGGCAGCCCGGTGAGTCCGTCTCCGCTGCCGGTGAACTGCTGATCGGGCGCTGCTGCCGCCTTGAGCAGCGAGTAGGTGGTATCGAGTCGAGACGCTGCCGTGCCGCCCGTTTGTGCTCCTGTCGCAACCCCCGTGCCCTGCGTTGGGATTACGACGCCACCAGTGCTGCCGCCGCTCGTCGAGCCCACATTCCCGCCCGGCAAGTTCGCCGCTGCTGGTGTGGTGCCCGTCCCTCCACCTGGGAGCGCGTATGTGCCGCTGCCCGCTGGTGCGCTACCTGATGGCGTGCCCGTGGTGGCAGTCGGGGAGAAGAAGTACTCGTAAGCGAAGTACCCCGCCACTGCGAGCCCACCGAGGAGTATTAGAGAGTTGCCGCCGTCTTTCGCCATACTTACACCTCCAGCGCTTTCCTTTCCGCTTTCGCCCGCTCGTAACTCCGGGCACTCTGCGTCTTGTCGTAGCAATCCGGGCATTAGCGCTTACCTCCGAGCATAAACAGCGCCGCAGCGCCGATCGCTACCCAGCCCCAGGTGGGGATGGAAGAGAAGTCAAACGACGGGGCAGTGCTGCCCGTCTGAGTCCCGCCGCTCGCTGCCGCCGCGTTCGAGGAAGCACCCGGCGTGTTCGTCACGATGCTGGAGGCCGGGGGCGGGGAGAACTGCGCCGCACCAGTCCCCGGCTGCGTTTGCGGCGGGGGGTTGGTAGTCGAGTTGTGCAGGAAGACGCAATTGCCGTCGCCCCCCATCGATCCCCCGAGCTGCGTACACACCCCGGCGTCGATTGCCGTGGGGTCCAGTAAGCTTTGCCCGGGCACCGGCCCGCCCGGGTTCGTCCCAGCGAAGTACCCGTCCACTGTCACCCCGCCGCTTGCGTCGATCACCACGCGCCCGGGGAAGATTTTCGCGATACACGCAACCTGCTGCCCGATCCAGTCCGGGCAAATGGTCTGCGGGGAGCCCGTCGCACCGGCAGAAAACGACCAATCCCCCAACTCCTGCTTGACGAAGCCGGGCAGGTTGTTGGTAAACCCTCCAGCCTGCATCATGGACGCGACCTGATCCTTGTCCATTGCGCAGAACCCCGGCCCTTGCGCAATCGAAGGGCAGAATACGCCGAGACCCGAGAGCCCCCTCAATCCGTTCATTTCAGCACCGCCCAAAGAGTGAAGATCGCCGCGCCGATCAAGAGAGGAGCGGCAAGATTGGAAGACACTCCAACAGACTGCAACGCGCTGCCGGTGGAGGACACGAGGGATGCCGCGTCAGTCGTCACGGAGTCCGGCACCACGCCGGGATCGTTGGCGATTGGATCGCGGTATCCGGAAAACCAGCTCCAGCATTCTCCCGCTTGAGGCTCGCCGGGGTATTGCAGAAGCGGGGAGCTGCTCGTCTGACGCCACGTGCAAGCGCCCGCTTGACGGTCGCTGATACAGCGCTTGCCCGCGTCTCCCGTGCCCGGCTGTCCGCAGTACTGCCCGAGTTGCCCCCAGATCTTATCGAACGTCTCAAGCGCCGCGGCCTGCATACTCGCTGTCCGGGTCGGCTGCGAGAAGTAGGTCGCGATGTTCTGCTTGAGAAGGTCTTCGGCCTGATTGGCCCACTGCGAGGTCTCTACGCAGGTAACGCCGCACCCTGAGTTGGCTATCAGGTAGTTCGCGAGGATCGCAATCCCCGAGACTGCCGCGCCGATCACCGGAATGGCCAGCGCGGGTGCCATGCCGAGTATCAGACCGCCGCTCGCCGCGAGTGCTCCCGTGGCGATCGACCCGCCCGTACCGATGGCAGTCGAGACGAGCTTCGCGTCAGACGCGGCGTCTCCCATGCCTGCCCACCACTGGTAGTCTGGGGCGAACGTGTACATTTACGCCCCGGCCCCCTGCACTCGCTGTGCGTTCTCCGCGAACATGCGGGAGTGCATCGCCGCGCACGTCGCCTCCAGGAACTCGCACTGCTCGCACCCCGGCGTCTCGCACGCTTCCGCATGCTCGAGCAGGTAGCCCAGGTACTCGCGCAACTCGGCGTGCTCCTTCATTTCTTCGCCATCATCAGCACCGCCACCAGCGCAGCGCCGCCGATCAGGATGGGCATTAAAGAGGATGTGCCCGTCCCGAGAGTGTTACCGCCAACGAGTGCTGCTGCTGCCGCTGTCTGACTCGCAGGAGTGGACAGCATCAGCGCTCCCGTCTTCGGGTCGCGTACGTAAGTGGTCTGCGGAGCGATCACGTTGCCCGCGATCTTCGTCCAGGCGTTCGCAAGGCTCGCTGCGAAGTCGCTGCCGAATGACGACCCACTGCCGCTTGAGTTCGTCGTGTAGTCGGGAGATCCGCCGCCCGTCGTGGCGTAGATCTGGTCCGACCCGCCGTAGTTGACCGGCAGCATGTCCACTGTCGAGTCACACCCGGCGTCCCACCCCGGATCACATCCCAGCCCTGCGAGAGACTGCAAGGGCAGTAGCTTCGATCCACACCCACATCCGAGTCCCATGTCGTTTACTCCATGCAGACCCCGGTACCCGGAGTCGAGATCTTCGATTGGTTCGCCCGCTGAGTTCCACACTTGCTTGCGCGTGATGCGCTCGACGGGGACTTCCCATCCGGGGTACTGCCCGTGCGAAGCATCGAGCGTCAGCCGCCGGCCGTCTTCCAGCACTGCGCGGGGGTAGACATGCGAGAACACGTCAGGCTGGTAGGGGTTGACTGCGGCCGTCACAATTTCCCACTGTTGCCCGGCCGCGTCCAGCAGCGCACATATTAAGGTAGTGAAGACTGCGCAGTCCCCCTTGGGGTCGCGCATCTTTAGCAGCGCCTCAGGGGAGATCAGCAGTTGCAGCTCGTCGGACTTCCCGAGCCAGGACTCAAGCAGTCGTTGGTGGTGAACGAACTTCAGGAGCGTCTTGGCGTACCACCACGCCGCACCCGGCACGCTGCCTGCGATCCCGCCGAACCGCCGCGCTGCGTCTTCCCAAGCTCGCCAGACTACCGGATCGCTGAGTGAATGCCGGACCAATCGGCACATGTACCGGACGGTCTGCGCTGTCGCTGCAAATGGATCGCTGAGGGATGCTTGCTCTCGATTGGGGTGCTGACGCAGGTAGGACGCAGCGCTATCGTCCGATACCGGGGATGCCCACGTCCCTGAGTCCACGACGCCGATTGTCCCAACGCGCAAACGCCATTTCAAGTACTAAGGTAATATGTACACAGATTTACGAAGTCCACGGAGGATCTGAGCACCTATGCCGGGAAACGTCACCGAATTGAGTCCGAAACGCGCCAAAGCTCACCGTAAGCAGCCCGAAGAGGCGCCAGAAAGGACGCCGGAATTGCCGGCGAGCGAGCCGTCCGCCGTTCCGGTAGCCGATAAAAAGTTCCCGCCGTGGCCGCGCGGCGCCGGACGCGGCAATTTTGCCAAATGCGAGGAGGTCATCGCCTATTGGCAGTCTCTCCCCACCGAATTTATTAACCGCACCAACTTCTACGTCAACCGGGAGAAGCCCGTCCTCGATCGCCTGCAAGAGTTCAGCGAGGATGAGGTGCGGCAGATGCGCGAACACAAGCGCCGGTACCCCGCGAAGTACATCGACAAGCCTGATGTTCCCTGGGAGCCCGATGGCGAATTCCGCATGTACTTCCTGGAGCGGTACGGGTCTGGAGAGTACAAGATATTCCTGAACGATGCCGGGCTCGCCAGATCGAAAGATCCTGACCTTGAATCCCGAAACCTCTGCAAGGCCGTGTACTCCGTCTGGGACTCGGCTTACCCTCCAATCCTCGACCCGAGCCGCCCCGACAAGGGGCTCGGAATCCTCGACTGGAAACACCCCGCGAATGCGAGCTACGTAGCGGACCTTCGCATGAAAGGACTGATCCCGCCAGGAGAGAAGAAAGAGGACGACGTGCCGAATGATGTTGTGAAGACGCTGGTAGACAAGGTGGGGACGCTTGCCGATAAGGTCGCCACCCAAGAGCAGGAGCGATTGGTTGACCGCATAGCCGAACGCGTAGGACCGCAGCAAGGGTCCGCGGGGACGGCGCTTGATCTTGTCCGCGCGGTCAAGGAGTTAACTCCTGCCGCCCCGGTCGCAGCCCCGCCGAACGACATGGGTAGGTTTACCGAGATGATGGCAGCATTCAAGTCGATCATGCCGCCGCCCGCCCCGCCCACCGATAACGCGATGCTGAATACTATCGTCACCCTGATGACGCAGCAGGTGCAGTCCAGCCAGCAACGCGCCGAGAAGCTCGAAGCGCAAGTATTCGCGCTCTTGCAGCAACGCGCAGAACCCGTCAAGGCTGACACGTTTGAGACGCTGCTAGAGAAGGCGGACGTTCTCATTCCCAAGCTGAAATCCCTCTTCGACATTTCCGGGGAGAAGGTCGCAGAGGTAGTACACGGACGCAAGCGTGAGTGGTGGCAGGATCTCGTATTGCAAGTAGCTGGCCCACTTGCGAACAGTATCGGCCCGGCAATCCCCATGCTGTTCGCGCCGCGTCCCACGCAGCAGATACCGGGGACTGCCAGCGTGCCCGCCGCACTTCCGCCGCCCGCCGCGCCTTCACCCGAACAGCAGCGCGTGGGAGCGTTCCTCAGCTCGAATATCAGCCCTATGCAGAAGTACTTCGAGGACTTTGTGCAGGGCAAGCCCATCGACCCGGACGAGCCCAACGAGAAGACAACAGGCGGGGACTTCGCCGCGTGGATCTCGCAGTATCACGGGGATGCAATCCTCAAGGATGCCCGCACACTGGGAAGTGGTCAGATACTCCAGATGTTCCGCCAGTCCCCTCTGTGGGCTCAACTGCAAGCTTACGAAGCGAAGCTCTCAGAGTTCCTCGATCAGGTATTGAGCTACCAGCCCGAACCGCCTGACGCAGAGAATGACAGCGAAGTGAAGATAGCGGAGGAAGCATGAAGACGAAAGCAACGCCAAAGAAAGTCCGTACAAGACTGCGCAGACGCACCCTCGTAGTGCCCGCTACGACCTCGCTCACGTGGGAGCAGCTTGGCCCGGCCGCTGCCGGGTTCGATGCGATGACCGACATGGGGGTAGAGGCAATCGACCGCTTCAGACCGGGGTTCCAGCGCATCATTGCGAGCGAGGAGTTCTGGGAAGACATGCGGAACTGCGCACGGCAACGCGTCGCGCTGGGAGCGGCCCGCGACAGGCTACTCGCCTACATGGTGGGGTGCCTGCGATGAAGCTGCCTGTCTACTGCAACTACCTCGTAGAAGGACAGCCCTGCGGAAAGCTCATCGCAGAGTGCCCGCCGATGAAAGTCCCGCAGGTGGGAGACGCGCCGGACAAGAACTCTCAGAAGCTCGTGCAGGCAGTCGTAACGCACCTCGCTACGAAGCACGGAGTCAATCTGCTAGACACGTGGCAGCAGTTCTTGGGCTTCCTCGCGCTGGCTCACATCAGAAGTGAAGATCCGGGGTACCTGCAATTCTGGAATGAGTACGCCGCGTTCTTAGCGCATATCGTCTGCCTGCCGATGAGCGACGAGTACATCGCGGCTGCCGTCCACGGCGTGGCGACTGACGGCAAGCTGGACGAGCAAAAGACTGTCGAGATGGTGAAGTACATCCGGGACTTTATGACCCGGAAAATGACCCCAAATACCCCCTCCACTACTCAATCCTCCAATACTGCCGCGTGATAGACTCTTACCAGTTGCGCGGACGCATCTCACAAGGCGTCTGCGCAACTGGAGGAGATCTGAATGAAGACTACGAAGCGAGCGCCCCGCGACCCCTACAGAGAGCGTCCCTGCCGCAACTGCAAGGCGCAATTCAAGCCCACCTGCAAGAATCGAAAGCTGGCAGACGAGCAGGACTTCTGCTGTGCGAATCACCGCAAAGAATACTGGCGGCACGGCGCGTTGCCGTTCGACAAGCTCATGAAGCGTCTCGGGGTGCTGGCGCGTAAGATCGTCCGGGAAGAGATCGGTGCGCTAGACTCGGAACGCGTGCGGGAGATTGTGCGCGAGGAGATCGAGACCATAGCCGCCGCTCGCTCCGCACCGACAATGACCGGATGCTTTCACGGATAACCCTTCACGCGCTCAGTCCCAGCACATCCCGTACGGCCTGAGCGCGACTTCTCACCACTGCAATCCACCCCGACCCCTCACAGAGTATGCAGTCCCGATTTGGAGAGCGTCCCCAATCTACACAAGGGCACTCCTGTATCGGCACGCGGCAGTGCCTGCATACTCTCAAGGTGATGCGCTTGAAGTGCATCAGTGGGCCGGGTCTGTGCCAGCAGTAGGTGAAGTTCACGTGTGCCAGAATCTTCCACCACACGTCCGGTAGACGTGCCGCATGCCTGAAGGGTAGGCGTATCGCTGGTGAGTGTCGATCCGGCAGCCGCACACTGGGCAGGGAGACGAACCCTCTGCTCGATCAACGCGGGCGTCTTCAGGGAGCACGGGGCAATCTCGCCGACAGAAGTCAACCGGGCAACTCATCGCGTCCTCCACTGCGGCGTTCTCCCATCAGCAT
>Ga0265338_10001109_pt1 | contig 44693 bp, 46 predicted proteins | sample 42126metaG_FD_193579 | JGI IMG/M metagenome (GOLD analysis project Ga0265338, IMG submission 193579) | Rhizosphere microbial communities from Carex aquatilis grown in University of Washington, Seatle, WA, United States - 4-21-26 metaG | ecosystem: Host-associated > Plants > Roots > Rhizosphere... | reverse complement strand
CGCACCGACCGGCACCATCGCGCTGATGATGGACTGCGACACGACCGGCATCGAGCTGGATCTCGCGCTCACCAAGGCGAAGAAGCTCGTCGGTGGCGGGACGATGTTCATCGTCAACCAGACCGTGCCGCGTGCGCTGCGGAACCTCGGCTACGGCGCGACCGAGATCGACCGCATCATCTCCTACGTCGACGAGCAGAAGACCATCGTCGGCGCGCCGATGCTCAAGTCGGAGCACCTGCCGGTCTTTGCGTGCTCGATGGGCGACAACGTCATCCACTACATGGGCCACATCCGCATGATGGGTGCGGTGCAGCCGTGGATCAGCGGCGCGATCTCCAAGACCGCGAACCTCCCCGAGGAGGCGACGGTCGAAGACGTCGAGGACGTCTACGTCGAGTCGTGGCGGCTCGGGTTGAAGGCGGTCGCGCTCTACCGAGACAACTGCAAGGTGGGCCAGCCGCTCTCGACACAGAAGAAGGTCGGGTCGGATGCCGCGAACGCGGTCGGTGCGCAGATCGAGCGCATCGTCGAGACCGTGATCGTGCAGGAGCCGGTTCGCCAGAAGCTGCCGCGCACCCGCACCGCGAAGACCTTCTCCTTCCGGGTCGCCGACTGTCACGGGTACGCGACCGTCGGCGAGTACGAAGACGGCCGGCCCGGTGAGCTGTTCTTGCAGGTCGCGAAGGGCGGCTCGACCCTCGCCGGCATCATGGACGCGTTCGCGATCTCGGTGAGTCACGGCCTCCAGTACGGCGTGCCGCTCGAGGCGTTCGTCGAGATGTTCATGAACAGCCGCTTCGAGCCGGCCGGCATGACCGACGATCCCGACATCCGGTTCGCGACGAGCCTCGTCGACTACATCTTCCGGCGGCTCGCGGTGGAGTACATGGAGCCCGAGCGTCGTGAGGCGATGGGGATCATGACGGTCGGGGAGCGCATGCAGCCGACGCTGCCCGGCGTCGAGGAGTCGACCACGCCGATGGTGCAGTCGCACGACCTGCCGCTCGAAGATCGCGCCCCGTCGGCCGGCCTCGAATCCCGGCCGCCGGCGCCGCCCGTGCAAGCCCGCGAGCGGGAAGTCGTGCTGTGCCACGTCTGCGGCGACATGATGCAGCGCGCCGGCTCGTGTTACGCGTGCCCCAGCTGCGGCAGCACCAGCGGCTGCTCGTAACGTCCGGTCGTATCGGAACTGTCATCGCGCGACCGGACGAGACGGCGTGATGGCAGTTCCGACGGCGCGGTGAACGACCCTCAGTCGACCTTGACGAGTCTCACCCTCATGGATGGTGCGTAGGTCGTTCCGTCGTCTTTGCGCTCGTGCAAGACGGTCTGGACGTGATGGTCGTCGCTGAACTCAACCGTGGAACGCGTCGTGTCGCCGTAGTAGGTCCAGGTGTCGCCCCGAGCGACGAGACGGCAGAGCACGACGTTGCCCTGGCTGTCGAAGAGGTGGGAGGTGTAGTCGCCGCTGGTGTCGTCGTACCCGAGTATCTCGATCGCCCCGCCGCCGAACTCTGCGACGCGGCCATAGGCGGTGTGCACTACGAAGAATCCCCCGGGCGCCCACTCGTAGACGTCGGAGGTCGTGATGCGCAGTCCGGGGCTTCCGTCGGCGTTGACGGTGTGGCCTTCGTTGATCCAGCGCCCCACCCAAGCGTCGAGCGCTTCGAGTTGGGGTCCTCGTTCGGGTGCCGGGCTGTCGACCTGCTCCACGCCCCGGTTGAGCTGCACTACCCGTGCCTTCGGCGCGGTCACGTTCGTTCCTCGACGTGTGCCAACGTCTTGTCGCCTCAGGACGCCACGGGGAGCACGAGCAGCTTCAGATCGTTGGCGCTGGTGCCGTAAGCGAACACGAGGGTGCGGGAGCCGGCCGTGGCGTTGATCGTGGCCGGACCGATCGCGGGCGTGCCGGTGCACGTTCCCGGTTGGCTCGGGTACAGCCCGACCGAGAGCGAGCCCGGGGCGAGCGTGTACTGCACGAGTTGGGTGCCGCCGATGTCGGTGTGCGTCGACGACGTGTCACCGACCGCTTGCAGGCACGTGGTCTGGCCGGTCATGCCGGCGACCCACGCGCCGTTGGGCACGACGTACTGCAACGACGTGGCGGCGATGCCGATCGCGGCCTTGCCGGCCACGGGCTTCAGCGCGGACGAGTCGTCCTGCGTGGGGTTCTCGAAGAACGTCTGGTCGCCGCCGGAGCTCGGAGCCGCGCCGGCTTGGGCCTGACCGCCCTCGAACATGATCGTGACCTGCTCGCCGCCCTTCCACGTCTCCGACTGGGTGATGATCTCGTGGTCCTTGGCGGTGGAACCGGCGACATAGGCGGTCGCGTTCCAGTCGCCGGAGTCGTCGCCGGCGGTCACGTCGACGTAGTCGCTGGCCTGCCCGAACGGCACGGTCGCCAACTTCTTGCCGCACGGATCGGACGCTTCAAAGCCCTGGTACACGTCGATGGCGCTCGACGGATACGTCGAATTCGTGAAGAGGTTCACGAACCGAACGCGGGCCTTCTGCTTGCCCGGAGTGGTGTAGCAGTTGCCGTTCCCGCCTCCGCCCGCGCTCGACGTGGTGGTTGCCGCGGCCGCGCCGCTGGAGGTCGGCGTCGTCGCGTTCGACTTCGAGCTGCCCCCGCTGCTGCCGCACGCGGCGAGCAGCAACGTGGCCGAGAGCGCCGTGCCCACGAGTACTCGGCGACGGCGAAGTTGACGAACTGCGGTCACGGGCCCACCTCCGATTCGGTCGCCGGAAGCTACTCCGCGGCGGCGTTCGGGCGTCGCATCTGGCCCCGCACGATGTCCGACTTGTTCAAGACGGCTGGACGGCCGTTCCGTACGCTTGCGTCATGGCTCCTCGTTTCGGTCTCATCGGTGTGGTCGTGTCCGACATGGCTGCGTCATTGGCGTTCTACCGCCGCCTCGGTCTCGAGTTCCCGCCCGACTCGGATGCGGCGCCGCACGTCGACATTGCGCTGCCCGGCGGACTCCTTCTCGCGTTCGACACCGAGGAGACGATCCGCTCCTTCGACCCGTCGTGGGTGCGGCCGTCGGGCGGGCATCGCGTCGCACTCGCGTTCGCATGCGACACGCCGGGCGACGTCGACGAGACCTACGCCGCGCTGGTCGAGTCGGCAAGCTTGGGACACCTGGAGCCGTGGGACGCGTTTTGGGGGCATCGGTACGCGGTGATCCTCGATCCCGACGGCAACCACGTCGAGCTGTACGCGCCGCTTCCCGGCTAGACCAGTTGCGTGACGGTGACGCCCGCGAGGTCTTTGACCTCACGGGCGAGATGTGACTGATCGGCGTAGCCGGCGCGGGCCGCGGAATCGGCCGGTCGCACCCCGGCGCGTACGAGCCCGAGCGCGTGCTGCATGCGCAGGATCCGGCTGAGGGTCTTGGCGCCGTAGCCGAACGCGGCGGTGCTCCGGCGTTGGAGCTGCCGGACGCTGAAGCCGACCCGGTCGGCGATCGCCGAGCTGTTGTAACCGGCGTGCGCCAGGGCGACGACCCGCTCGACGAGTGCGGCGTCGTCGTCGGGATCAGGCCGGAACTGGAGCGCGATCGCTTCGAGCGCGTTGCCGGGCACGGCGCTCGCGGCTACCAGCTCGGTGATGCGCTGCACTCGTGCCGGTTCCCAGATCTGGTCGAGCGCGACGCGTCGGTCGGTGAGCTCGTGCGCCGGCACGCCGAGGAGCCTCGGCGCGTCACCCGGAGCGAACCGCAAGCCGGTCGTTGTCGCGCCGATCTCACCGGCGAAGAGCTGGGCGTGCGTGTCGGGGCCCGCGATTGAGATGTGCTCACCGTCCCAGAGGAAGTCCATGCAGCCGTCGGGCAGCACGCGCACGTCGTCGCCGGTCGAGACCGACGACCATACGTATCCGCCGGGCACCCGGCTCGCCCGCTCTCGGTACATGGCCCGATTGTGCCACTTGCGTTGCCGCTTCGGAGACGGACTCGGCGCGCGGACGCTAGACAGTCGGGATGCAATCCGTCGCGTCGCCGATGCAGGGAACCGTCGTGTCGATCGACGTCGCGGAGGGCGACCGCGTGCGCGTCGGCCAGCAGCTTCTCGTGCTCGAGTCGATGAAGATGGAGCACGTGATCTCGGCCGACTCGGCCGGAGTGGTGCGCGGCATCCCGGTCGCGACGGGTGACACCGTGATGCCCGGCGATGCGCTGCTGCTCATCGAGGCGGGCGAGGGCACAGCCGCCGAGGAGGTCGCGGTCGCGGCGATCGATCTCGATCACGTGCGTGCCGACCTCGCGGAGGTGATCGAACGTCATGGCATCGGCCTCGACGACCGGCGGCCCGATGCCGTCGCTCGCCGCCGCGCCACCGGTCAGCGAACCGCGCGCGAGAACGTCACCGATCTCGTCGACCCCGGCAGTTTTATGGAGTACGCGCCGCTCGTGGTCGCCGCGCAGCGCCGGCGCCGCTCGCTCCAGGAGCTGATCGAGCGCACGCCGGCCGACGGACTGGTAGGCGGCACGGGAACTGTCGACGGGCAGCCGACGATCGCGATGTCGTACGACTACACCGTGCTCGCGGGCACGCAGGGTTTGTTCAACCACGCCAAGAAGGACCGCCTCTTCGAGTTGGCCGAGCGGATGCGACTCCCGGTCGTGTTCTTCACCGAGGGCGGCGGCGGGCGCCCGGGCGACACCGACGGCACCGGTGTGTCGGGGCTCGACTGCCTCGCGTTCAACCTCTTCGCGCGGCTCAGCGGCCTCGTGCCGCTCGTGGGCATCACGTCGGGCTACTGCTTCGCGGGCAACGCGGCGCTGCTCGGCTGTTGCGACGTGATCATCGCGACCGAGGGCTCGAACATCGGGATGGGTGGCCCCGCCATGATCGAGGGCGGCGGGCTCGGCGTGTACGAGCCCAAGGCGATCGGTCCAACCGATGTGCAATACACCAACGGCGTGATCGACGTGCTCGTGCCCGACGAAGCGGCCGCGGTGCAGGTCGCCAAGCAATACCTGTCGTACTTCCGGGGCCCGACCGAGGAGTGGGCGTGCGCGGATCAGCACACCTTGCGCCACCTCGTCCCGGAGAATCGGCTGCGGGCGTACGACGTGCGCACGGTCGTGGATGCGCTCTGTGACACCGGCTCCGTGCTCGAGCTCCGCCGCGGATTCGCGCCCGGGATGATCACCGCGTTTGCGCGAATCCAAGGCCGGCCCGTCGGGATCGTCGCGAACAACCCTTCGCATCTCGGCGGCGCGATCGACACACCCGGCGCCGACAAGGCCGCTCGGTTCCTGCAACTCTGCGACGCGTTCGATGTGCCGCTGCTGTTCCTCTGTGACACGCCCGGCTTCATGGTCGGCCCCGAATCCGAAGCAACGGCCGCGGTGCGGCACATGTCGCGGATGTTCGTGACCGGCGCGAACGTCTCGGTCCCGTTCGCGACGATCATCCTGCGCAAGGGTTACGGGCTCGGCGCGCAGGCCATGGCGGGCGGATCGTTCAAGGCGCCCGTCTTCTGCGTCGCCTGGCCCACCGGCGAGTTCGGAGGCATGAACCTCGAAGGTGCGGTGCGGCTCGGGCAGCGACGCGAGCTCGAAGCCATCGAGGATCCGGACGCACGCGAGCGCGAGTTCGAGGCGATGGTCGAGCGCATGTATCAGCACGGCAAGGGGGTGAACACCGCGAGCCACTTCGAGATCGACGACGTGATCGACCCGGCCGACTCCCGCCGGTGGATCTCGATGATGTTGGAGTCGGCGCCTACCGCGGCGTCGCGCTCGGGAAAGAAGCGTCGGAACGTCGACACGTGGTAGCGCGGGCCCGGCGGCCGATGATGATGAATGCCGCACCGGCGCCGGCGTAGAAGAACTGCAGGAACGACAGCTCGCGGATGAACGCGAGCTCGACCAGGATCCAGGCGACGAGCAGCACCCCCGCCCCGATCGAGGCAACGTCCGTACGGCGATCGCCGCGCTTGGCGAGCCCGGCCACGATGGTGGCCGGCAGCCCGACGACCAGCGCCAGCGCGATGCCGCCCACCACGGGGGAGTGCAACGGGAGCCGCTGATTCAGCTCGTGGCCCAGGTCGAGATTGCCGGTGGCGAGGCCGATCGCGCCGCCGTAGGCCGAAAGCGCGACACATGACGCGTAGGCGCACAGGCCGCGGCGGGGTTGGTCGGTGGAGCTCGGGGCGACGGCGGAGCCGGTCATGTCTCCATGTTGACCCGGCCGGCTCGGGAGCCGGAGAGTCCAAAGTCCCGAAAAATCACCGACGCGAGGCCTCGGGTGCGGCAACACTTCCGGCGGCCGTCGGGAGGTTGCACCTGTGAGCGAGTTCGCCTCGACCTATGACGCGCTCGCGCCGCGCTACGACGCGTGGTCGAGCGCCCAGCGGCCCGACGTCCGGGAAGCATGGGTGCGGAAAGTCGGTGTGAGCGTGGAACCCGGTGCTCGCGTCGTTGAGCTCGGGTGCGGCACCGGCGTGCCGGTCGGACGGTGGTTGGCCTCGCGCTACGACTACACGGGGGTCGACGCGTCGCCCGGCATGCTGGCGCAGGCCCGCCGTCAGGTCGCAGACGGCGCCTTCGTGCACGCCGACATGGAAACGGTGACGTTCGAGTCCGGTGCACTCGGTGCGGTGGTCGCGTTCTCCTCGATCATCCACGTGCCGCGCGAGCATCACGCGGCGTTGTTCGGCGCGATCTCGACGTGGCTGCGGCCGGGTGGGGTGTTCGCCGCGTCGCTCCACAGCCGCGACGATCCCGATGACTTCGACCCCGACTGGCTCGGTGGCGGGCCGATGCGGTGGACCGGGTTCGACCGCGAGACGAACGTCACGTTGCTCGATCGGGCGGGCCTCGAGATCGTCGAGTCGGAAGTGGTCGAGCAGGTCGAGCCCGACGGCTGTGTCATCCACCCGTTCTGGTTGATCGCGCGAAGAACCCTACACAGCCCCCAATCCGCGTGAGTGAGCCGTCTGTGAGACCGCTCGCTCACGCGGGTTGGGAGGTTTGGATCGGGAGGTGGCGGGGGCCCCGCTCGAAGTAGGTGGGGACGTTCTCGAACTCGAAGCCGGGCGCGAGCCGCGCGGTGCCGGTGGGGAAGCGTTCGAGGAACGCGCCGATTCCCGCGTACGCGACGGCACGCGCGAGCGAAGCGCCCGGGCACACGTGGGGGCCGTACCCGAACGTCAGGTGCTGTTCGGCGTTGGCGCGGTCGACACGGAACTCGTCGGGATCGTCGAACACGCGCTCGTCGCGGTTGGCCGCCGCAAAGCCGGCGATCACACGCGTGCCCGCGTGCAACGGGCAGCCACCGATCTCGACCTCTTGCACGCAACCGCGCGCCATGAAGAGGATCGGTGGCGCCAAGCGCAAGCTCTCCTCCACCGCGCGCCCGAGGGCCGCTTCGTCGGTACGGACCGCGCCCTCGACGTCGGGATTCGTCAGGATCTCGTGGAGGAGGTTGCCCAGCAGCTGGCTCGTGGTGGTGAAGCCGCCGGTGATGAGGTTGCGCACGAGCGCGCGGATCTGGCGACGGGGGAGTTGTTCGCCTTCGTCGGTGAGCTGGAGCAGGCGGGCGAGCACGTCGTCGGGGGCCGTGCCCTGCGCGAGCTGCGCGGCGCGCTCGTCGATCCGCTCGTCGATGTATGCGGCGAACTCCGGGAACGCGCCGGCGAACCCTTCGCCGCGCTCGGTGCGGTTGGTGGCGGGGAACGTGCTCTCCATCAGACCCTTCGCCCACGTCGCGAGCTGGTCGGCGTCGGCCGGATCGAGCCCGAGCATGTACCCGGTGACCCGGTTCGGGAGCGGCACCGTGAACGCGGGCACGAGGTCGAAGGAGGATCCGGGCGTGTCGCGCAGGAGTGCCGCCGCGGTCTCGCGCATGAACGGCTCCGCCGCGTGCACGAGCTTGGGTGAGAGCGCGGTCACCACGACGCGCCGCACCAGCGTGTGGCGCGGCGGGTCGAGCTCGCCGAGCAGCCGGTCTTCGAGCGGGATCTCGACACCCGGAGCCTTCATGCCGGTGGCGTTCGAGAACGAGCGCGGATCGCGCAGCACGTCGCGGCACTCCGCGTGGCGGGTGACGTACTGCATGCCGTTCGCGATCTCGACGACCGGAGCTTCGTCGCGCATGCGGGCGAGCAACGGCCATGCATCGCGTGCCTGGCCGGGATCAAAGGGGTTGAACACGGCCCGATCTTACGGGTCATGATGATGCACATGGCCGATGACGATCTCCCGGCCGGGCTCGTCGACCCGGACGCGCCCGACGCGGAAGCCCAACGTGAGATCGCGGCGTTCCTCTTCTCGCGGGGCGTGCCGATCGAGCAGTTGCGCGAGGCGCACACGTCGGATGCGATGTCGGGCCTCGTCGCGGGCGCCGTGCTGTGGCCCGACCTCACCCGACTCGACGTCGGCGAGCTCGCGGCCCGCTCCGGACTTTCCGAGGACCTGACGCGTCGCGCCCGCCGCATGCTGGGATTCGTCGATCCCGGCGCCGACGCGCTCTGCCGTTCGCGCGAGGTGGAGATGCTCCAGGCCTTCGCGGCCGGGGCGGCCCTCTTCGGCGAGGAGCGAACCCTGCAGATGTCGCGCGTGCTCGGGATGTCGGCCGCCGCGATCGCCGAGGCCGCGAACTCGTTGTTCACCGGCGCGGTGGGCGCACCGCTGCGCGCGGCCGGCGTGACCGACGCCGAGTTCGCGCTGACTGCCCGCGATGCGATGCTCGCGTTCGAGAACGTGTGCGCCGCGGTCGACGTGATGCTCCGTCTGCACTTCGAGCGGGCCGCGGCCCGGTTGGGCGGCGACCTGACCGTCGACGAGCTCACGTACGCGATCGCGTTCGTCGACGTCGTGGGCTCTACCGCGATGGCCGGAGAGCTGCGGGGGAGCGAGGTCGCGGTGGCGTTACGCGACTTCGACCGCATCGCGGCGGAGGCGGCGGCGCGCCACGACGTGCGGCTGGTGAAGCTCATCGGCGACGGCGCGATGCTCGCCGCTCGAGACGTCGGGGACCTCGCCCGGGCCGTCGGCGAGATCGTGGAAGCGGTCGGCGAGCACCCGGTGTTGCCGGCGGCGAAGGCCGGTGTGAGCTTCGGCGCCGTCGCCGCGCACGACGGCGATTACTTCGGGCAGGTCGTCAACCTCGCGGCCCGGGCGTCGAGCGCAGCCGCCCCGAGCGAGATCCTGCTCGACGCCGAGGCCGCGGCCGGGCTCGGATCGCGTGCCGAGCCGGCCGGTACCTACGAGTTGAAGGGCTTCGGCGCGCCCGTCGGGCTCTACCGGCTCACGGGTGGGAGCTCCGGCTGACGCATTACCGTGGCTCGTTCGCACCGAGCCGGAGGACGCGCCATGACCGACGACCGTGATCTCGAAGGACTCGACCCGTACGACCTGATGGACGCCGAAGCCGCGCGTCTCGACCGGTTCTTCTCCGGTCTCGACGACGCCGCATGGTCGCGACCCTCGCGGTGCGCCGGCTGGTCGGTGCGCGACGTGCTCGCGCACATGGTCGCGTCGGAGGACTACAACGCGGCCTGCCTCGACGGCACCGTCGCCGACTTCATGGGTGTACTCGGCGCGCGCGGCGCAACTGACCTGGCATCGGCCAACGAGCTCGGCATCCGTGATCTCGACGATCGTTCGACCGGTGAGCTCGTCGACGACTGGCGCGCGGCCAACGGCGCCACCCGGGCCGGGTTCCGCACGCGCGACGGCGCCGACGTCGACTCGAGCATCGGTGCGTATCCGGCGCGCTGGCAGGCCTTCCATCTCGCGTTCGAGCTCGCGGTGCACGCCGACGACGTCGGCGTTCCGGTGAGCGCCGGCGAACGCGACGCCCGGACGGGTTGGCAGACGCAGTTCGGCCGGTTCGCGCTGAAGGAGCTCAACAAGGATCTCGAGATCGAGCCCGGTTCCGGGACCACCCACGTGAGCGGCGACGGTCTCGACGTGGACTTGACCGACGCGCAGTTCGTGGAGGCGGTTGCCGCTCGCGTCGGCGACGACAGCCCGCTCGACGCCGAAGCCCGAGTGCTGCTCTCGGCAACGCCGTGACTATTCCTTATATGCGGGCGGTCGCTTGTCCTTGAAGGCGGCGATGGCCTCGTCGAGGTTGCCGGTGTAGCCGGCAAGCAGCTGATTGCGGTTCTCGAGCTCGATCGCGGCGGCGAGCGACGCGATCTCGAGGTTCGACCACATGGCCTGCTTGGTCATCATCACACCGAACGGCGAGAGCTTCGTGGTCATCTCCTCTGCGGTATCGAGCGCGAGATCCACGCTCTGCCCGTCGGGCACGACCTTCGAGACCAGCCCGATGCGGAGGGCCTCGGCCGCGTCGATCTTGCGCCCGGTGAGCAGGATCTCGGCCGCGTTCGACGTGCCGACCGCCCGCGGCAACAACCATGTCGCGCCGAGCTCCGACGACGTGAGCCCGTTGATGATCCCCGCCGAGCAGAAGACGGCCGTCTCGGCCGCGTAGCGGATGTCGGCGCCGAGCGTGAGGCACATCCCGCCCCCGTAGGCGGGCCCGTTGATCGCGGCGATGATCGGCTGCGGGATCCGGCGCATCGCGGGCACGACGTCGCTCATGTACGACATCGAGCGCATGGCGAGCCGCGAGAAGCCGAGATCGTGCGTGTTGGGCGGCACACCGCGATCGTGGAGATCGAGGCCCGAGCAGAACGCCCGGCCGGTCCCGGTCAGCACGACGACCCACGAGTCGTTGTCGCGGCCGACCTCGTCGATCGCTTCGTAGAGCGTCTCGACCAGCGGGAACGACATCGAGTTCAGCCGCTCGGGCTTGTTGAGCGTGATGACGCTCACGTGCGGGCGAACATTGCGATCGACGAGAACCAGGGCCATACGGCGAACCGTAGTAACGACCGCTACTCGGGGGCGAACGTGCCGCCCGCGCGCCAGTACTCCCCGTGGTCGCGAGCCATGATCTCTTCGTCGACGAGGTAACGCCGCAAGGCGGCGGTATCGGGATGCACCGCGGAGAGCATCAGGTTGATGGTCGCTTCGGAGTAGTGGCGACCCGGCTCGAATCGCTGCGCGACCCAGTCGAGCACCACCAACCGCTTGGCGCGTACGGTCGGTATCGAGGAGAGCCGGCCCTCGTGCACGAACACTCGCAGCACGCGGGCGACATTCTCGGGCTCGTCGTCGTGCTCGACCGACTTCGGCGCCCGTTCGGCCTCGGCACGCGCCGCGAGCGAGAACGCCTCACCGAGCAGGTGCAGCGTCGCGTCGTCTCCGCGGACCACGAGTCCGGCGTCGACGAGCCGCTGCACGGCCCGCGCGGCCGCGCGCACCGACAACCCGGTGTCGGCGCGGACCCCCTCGATCGTCGTCGCTCCGAGCACGAGCGCGGCGACCGCGCGGCGACGGTCGTCGTCGGCGAGCAGGCCGACCAACTCCCGGGCCTCGAACGGCGATTCCGTCACGGGCGATAGCGTCGCGCACATGGACGCCATGGACTTCACGGGTATCGAGCGGGCGCTCGTTGTGACCGCCCATCCCGACGACGTCGACTTCGGATTCGCGGGCACGGTGGCCCGGATGACCGACTCCGGGATCGACGTCACCTACTGCATCGTCACCGACGGCGACGCCGGGGGCGCCGAGACCGGCCATCCACGCGACGAGATGGCGCCGAAGCGTCGCGAGGAGCAGACCGCGGCGGCCGCGGTCGTCGGCGTGCACGCGCTGCACTTCCTCGGCTATCCCGACGGGCGCGTCGTGCCCGGCCTCGACCTGCGCCGCGACATCTCCCGGGTGATCCGCCAGGTGCGACCCGACCGAGTGCTGATGCAGTCGCCGGAGCGCCACTGGGACCGGATCTACGCCAGCCACCCCGACCATCTCGCGGTGGGCGAGGCGACGATCGCGGCCGTGTATCCCGACGCGCGCAACCGGTGGGCGCATCCGGAGCTCGAGGCCGAGGGCCTCGAGCCGTGGGCGGTCCCGGAGGTCTGGCTCGGTGCGGGACATCCGCAGGTGACCCACTACGTGGAGATCACCGACACGATCGATCGCAAGATCCAGGCGTTGCTGTGCCACAAGAGCCAGCTCCCCGACCCGGAGGCCACGGGCCAGATGGTGCGGGGCTGGACGAGCGCGATCGCCGCCAACGCGGGCCTGCCCGATGGCCGCTTCGCCGAAGCCGTGCGAGTGATTGGGACCGCATGACCAGTATGGCCAGGCGCAGATCCGTAGGCCCGGGCGTCGAGTCGCGTCGCACGGGCGGTCGAGGGCCGGAGGTCGCAGCCGCATGAACATGTCTCACCCGCTCGAGATGCTCACGGGCGACGAGATCAAGCGCGCGGTCGAGATCGTGCGCGCGTCGGGCCGGGTTCCCGAAGGCGCGTTGTTCGCGCACATCGTGTTGCACGAGCCGCACAAGGACGAGATCGAGAGCTGGGCGCCGGGTGAGCCCGTCGAGCGGCGCGTCCGTCTCGTGATCGTGCCCGGTCCGGGCATGCTCCTCAACGAAGTGGTCGTCTCGGTCACGAACGGCGCGGTCGTCGAGTGGATCGACCACAGCGACATGCGCCCCACGTTGCTGATGACCGAGTCGATCGGCGCGATCTTCACGACGAAGGCGCACCCGGAGTACATCGCCGCGCTCGCCCGGCGGGGGATCACCGATCTCGACGACGTGCAGATCGATCCGTGGCCCGCGGGCACCTTCGGTTACGACTGCGAGGAAGGTCGCCGCATCACACGGTGCATCTCGTTCCTGCGCACCGAAAAGACCGACAACGGGTACGCGCGTCCGATCGAGGGGCTCATCGTCCACTTCGACATGGCTGCGAACGAAGTCATCGAGGTCATCGACCACGGTGTCACCGCGTTGCCGCGTCACCCGGCGAGCTATTACGCCGAGGACCAGCCGCACCTGCGCGAGGGGCTGAAGCCGATCTCGATCACCCAGCCCGAAGGGCCGAGCTTCACCGTCGACGGCAACCGGATCGAGTGGCAGAACTGGGACTTCCGCATCGGCTTCGATCCGTTCGAGGGTCTCGTGCTCCACCAGATCGGCTACGCCGACAACGGCCGCCGCCGGTCGATCCTCCATCGGGCGTCGATCTCGGAGATGGTCGTGCCCTACGGCGATCCGGGCCCGCTGCACGGCTGGAAGAACGCGTTCGACGCGGGCGAGTGGGGCCTCGGCCGCATGACGCAGCCACTCACGCTCGGCTGCGACTGCCTCGGCGAGATCCACTACTTCGACGCGACGCTCGCGAACGAGCAGGGCAAGCCGTGGGTGATCAAGAACGCGATCTGCATGCACGAGGAGGACTACGGCATCCTCTGGAAGCACGTCGACCTGCTCGGTGGCCGCAGCGAGGTGCGCAGGAGCCGGCGCCTCGTCGTCAGCTTCGTCGCAACCGTCGGGAACTACGAATACGGCTTCTACTGGTACTTCTATCTCGACGGCAACATCCAACTCGAGGTCAAGCTCACGGGCATCGTGTCGCCGATGGCGATCGAGCCGGGCACGCAGCCCGCGTTCGCGAACGTGATCGCCGAGGGTGTCGCGGCGCCGCACCACCAGCACCTCTTCAACGCCCGTCTCGACTTCGACGTCGACGGCTCGGAGAACGAGGTGTACGAGGTGGAGGCCGAGCGGATGCCGCCCGGTCCCGACAATCCGTGGTCGAACGCGTTCCGGCAGAAGGCAACCCGCCTCGAGACCGAGACCGACGCGCGCCGAGAGGTCGACGCCGCGCATTCGCGCACGTGGCGTATCGCAAATCCGAAGGTCCGCAACGCGCTCGGGCAGGCGACGGCGTACAAGCTCGTGCCCACGATGTCGACGCCGACGCTGATGGCGCATCCCGACTCGCCGATCGGTCGTCGTGCCGGCTTCGCTCAACACAACCTGTGGGTCACGCCCTACGCACCCGACGAGCGCCGCGCCGCCGGTGAGTTCCCCAATCAGCACGTGGGGGGCGACGGCCTCCCGCGCTGGACCGCGCAGGACCGGCCGATCGCGGGCACCGACGTCGTGGTGTGGTACACGTTCGGCGTCACGCACTTCGTGCGACCCGAAGACTGGCCGGTCATGCCGGTGGAGTACACGGGCTTCACGCTGATGCCGTTCGGGTTCTTCGACCGGAACCCCGCGCTCGACGTTCCGCCGAGCACCGCGCACTGTCACCGCGAGGAAGAGGGAGCGAAGTGATGGGCGAGTGGACGCGCGACGAGCTGCAGCGAGCGCACGATCACTACGTGGAAGTCGCACAGGAGGCCGGGCGCTCCGGGAGCTGGGATGCGTGGGCCGATCTCTTCACCGACGACGCGACCTACGTGGAGCACCATTACGGCACCTTCGAGGGGCGTGACGCGATCCACGCGTGGATCTCCGAGACGATGGCGCAATGGCCGAACTCGGAGATGAAGGAGTTCCCGCACGACTGGTGCATCTGCGACGAGGATCGTGGATGGTGGGTCTGCCAGATCGAGAACCGATTCGTCGATCCCGGCGACGGCGGCGTGTACCAGGCGTACAACCTCACCGTGTTGAAGTACGCGGGCAACGGCCGGTTCTCGTGCGAGGAGGACGCCTACAACCCCGCCAACTTCGCGCCGGTCGTGAAAGCGTGGATCGCCGCCAAACGCCGCGCCGAAGCTGCCACCTGACGCGCATCTGAGCCCCAACTGGGTTTGCGGGGCGGCCTGGTACAATGGCATCTCTTCCCTCGCGTCCGAGCGACCACCAGGAGTGGCATGTCCTTCAAAGTCGGAGACCGAGTCGTCTACCCCCATCACGGTGCGGCGGTCATCGAGAAGAAGGAGACCATCGAGGTCGCCGGCGAGAAGCGCGAGTACCTCATTCTGAAGATCGCGCACGGCGAGATGACGCTGTCGGTACCGACCGACAAAGCCGAGGAAGTCGGCATGCGGCCCCCGATCTCGGCCGAAGACGTCGACGACCTGTTCCAGCTGCTCGGCAAGAAAGACGTGCGCGAGCCCACCAACTGGAGCCGGCGGTTCAAGAACCACCAGGAGAAGCTGAAGAGCGGCGACGTCTACCAGGTCGCCGAAGTCGTGCGGAACCTCGCGTTGCGGGAAGCGACCAAGGGACTGTCGGCCGGCGAGAAGGCGATGCTGGTGAAGGCGCGCAGCGTGCTCGTGTCGGAGCTGAGCTTCGCGCTCAACCTCTCCGAGGACGACGCGCTCAAGAAGCTCGAAGAGCAACTCACCTGAGCGCGAGGCGACCGTGAGCGCCGACCCCTCGACCGACCGGCGGGCCCTCACCGAGCAGCAGTACGCCGACTCCGGCAACCTCGTCGCGCGGCAGTCGATCTACGCGTTCCAACGCCCGATCTCCGACATCTGGAACGGCTCGCTCGATCTCGCGAGGTTGCGCGGTGACGAGACGATCCTCGACATCGGGTGCGGCAACGGGCTCTACCTCGGGGTGCTGCGGGCACGCCGTCACCGGGGGCTGGTGTGCGCCGGCGACTTCTCCCAGGGGATGCTCCGCAGTGCGCGGCCCGCGGCGGGCGACGGACCACTGCTGATGAGCGACGTGCAGGCGATCCCGTTCGCCGACGACACCTTCGACGTGACGCTCGCGATGCACATGCTGTATCACGTGCCCGATCGCGCAGTCGCGATACGCGAGTTGCGACGCGTCCTGCGCCCGGGTGGTGTCGCGCTGGTGGTGACCAACTCCGAGACCCACTTCGAAGAGCTCGACGACTTGCTCGTGGAGTGCGCGGCGACCGCGACCGGAATCGAACGGCTCCCGGCTCGGTCGCACATCAACTTCACGATGGAGAGCGGCGCGCAGGAGCTCGCGACCGCGTTCTCGTCGGTGGAGGCGCACGCGTTCGCGAGCGAGCTCGCGCTCACGGAGGTACCGCCCGCGCTCGATTACGCGCGCAGCATGAGCATGTTCGTCGCCGACAACGTCGGGCAGCTCGGCGCGGTGCTCGACGAGCTCGAACGCCGGCTCACCGCAGCGATCGCAGCCGATGGCGCGTTCCGTATTCGCACGGTGTCCGGCTGCTTCGCCTGCACGTAGCGCGTTGCGAAGTCCGCCGCTTCGAGGATTGTCCGACCAAGGTCGGGCGAGACCTGTCTGCGCGGGTCTTAGATTTTCGCTTTGATAAGCTGTAGCTCATAATTCTTCAAAATAAACCTGCCCGCGCCCGACGTCGGCTCGATGCGATGTTCGCGGCCGGCTCGTTCCGCGGCCTTTTCGAGCGCCCTGATGGCGGCTGGATCCGTGAGATACGGGAGTCGCTCGGTATGACGACCCGGCAGCTCGCCGCCCGGATGCGTCAGAGCCAATCCGCGGTCTCGCAACTCGAGCGATCCGAGGTCACCGATCGTGTCCAGCTCGGCTCGCTGCGGCGCGCGGCCGACGCGCTCGACTGCGACCTGGTGTACGCGTTCGTGCCCCGCACCAGCTTGGAGGCGACGGTTCGAACACGGGCGCGCGTGTTGGCGACGCGCGATCTCGCCTCGGAGGCCGGCGGCGACTCCGACGTGCTCGAGCAGCGCATCGAGCACTACGCCGATCGGCTGGTGGAGCGCGGTCGGCTGTGGGACGAGAGGGACGCGACTTAGGCGCCGAGCTGGGCGAGGAGTGTCTCGACCGGCACCGATTGGGGCGGCGCGCCGATGCGGGCCTGCTCCTTCGCGACGCGTTGCATGAGCGCGTTCGCCGGCGTGTCGACGCCGTGCAGGGCGCCGAGCAGCACGATCTCGCCGTTGAGGTAGTCGGTCTCGATCGAGTGCGTTCCGCGCGCCAGGCTCTGCCACGAAGAGCCGCCGCCGCGGTATTCGCCGTTCACGGGGCGAACATGCATGCGATCGGCGCGCCGCTCCTTGTCCTCGTCACGCGAGGCGAAGTCGATCCCCGCCGCACCTAGGCACGCTTCGCCCTCGCTGCGAACAATCGCCGCGAGCTCCTTGACCCGCGGGTCGGGCGTGACGCTCGCCTCGATCGAGTTCGCGAGGTTCATGAGGAGCTTGGTGTACTTCCAGCGCATCACGTCGGGGCGCGGGATCGAGTGGAAGCTCGACGCGTTCAACGCGTCGGCGATCAGGTGCGTGCGATCGTCGACACCGGTGGGGTAGCGCCCGATGTCGAGCAGGCCGCTCACGGGCGCCGACTGGGCGATGACGACGCCGGGCTCGATGTGCGACGTCGGGCTCATCACGCACACCGCGTACGTGTTCGTGAAGTGGCGGAGCACGACGCGCTCGTTCTCCACGCCGTTCTGGAAGCACGCGACCGCGATGCCGGGCGGCGCGCAGGCGTCGAGGGCCTCGCACGCGCCGATCGTGTCCTGCGACTTCATGGCCAGGATCACGACGTCGTCGGTACCGAGATCGAGTTGCGACGGGTGGTTGGCAACCGGGATCTCGAGGGTCGCATCGTCGTCGGGGGATTGGATGCGCAAGCCGCGGTCGCGGATCGCTTCGTAGTGAGCGCCCCGCGCGATGAGCGCGACGTCGTAGCCGGCTTGGACGAGCCGCGCGCCGACGACACCGCCGATCGCTCCTGCGCCGTAGACGACGAAACGCACCGGACGATCAGGCCGTCAGGCGGTCACGGAAGAACCCGAGCACGCGGTCGAGCGCGTCCTTGGTCGGGTGGCCCGGCTGGTCGACCAGGTGCTCGGTGAGCACCGAGTGCGCGCTCTTCTCGATGCCGTGCGGGTTGCCGGGGGAGGAGTCGATCTCGACCGCGATGAAGTTGTCGCCGAACTCGGTCTTGTACCGCGCCCAACGCGCGTCGGGCACGGCCCGGTCTTCGGAGAAGCGCAGCCCGAGCAGGCACAGGTTCTGGTGCTCGACGCGATCCTTCACGCGCGCGAGGTCGGCGTCGGAGATGCCGAGCCCGTTCGATCGGGCCTTGCCGAGCGGCAACGGCAACGACGGCTGGCTCAGCACCGGCGCGAGCATGTCGTCGTCGACCGCCATCGCCAGCGCGAACCCACCGGTCAGGCACATGCCGACCGCACCGACACCCGGCCCGCCGGCCTGCTCGTGGAGGTCACGCGCCAGCGCGCGCAGCCATTCGATGATCGGCGAGGTCTTGTTGAGCGCCCACGTCGCGAACTCGCGCGAGATGCACGCCCGGGTGATCGAGTTGAGGATGTAGGGCATGCCCATCGGCTTGCCGGGCTCACCGAACAGCGACGGCATCGCGACGGTGAAACCGGCGTCGATCACCCGCCGGCCGAAGTCGGCCACGAGCGGCGTGATCCCGGGTACTTCGTGCACGACGATGATGCCGGGCCCGCTGCCCCCGCGGTACACCGGCCGGGTCACACCTTCGAACGTGAACGCGGTCTCGGTAAATCCGTCGAGCGCAGTTGTGTCAGGCATATCGGGAGACTAGAAGCGGGCGAGCTCGTCGCGCAGGGGACCGAGGCCCATCCCGCCGAGGTCGAGCGCGAAGCTGTGGAACTTCTTGAGATCGAAGTCGGCGCCATGGCGGCGCTGCGCGTCGGCGCGGGCCTCGAGCCACACCCGCTCGCCGACCTTGTAGCTGATCGCCTGGCCGGGCCAGCCCAGGTAGCGGTCGACCTCGCTGCGCATGAAGTGCTCCGGTTCGCAGCTGCGCTCGATCACGAACGGCAGCGCGAGCTCGCCCGTCCACGTCTCGCCCGGGTGGTATCGCTCCGAAGCGGGGATCGGCAGCTCCAGGTGCATCCCGATGTCGACGATCACCCGCACCGCGCGCATCGCCTGCGCGCCGAGCATGCCCAGCTCGTACGCGGGGTCCTCGAGGTAGCCGAGCTCGCCCATGAGCCGCTCGGCGTACAGGGCCCAACCCTCGCCGTGGCCCGAGAGGAACCCGAACGCCCGCTGGTAGTGCGAGAGCTGCTCGGAGAGGTACTTGACCTGCGCGACCTGCAGGTGATGGCCGGGAACGCCCTCGTGGTAGCAGGTGCTCACCTCGCGCCACAGTGGGAACGTCGTTCGGCCCTGGGTCGGGTACCAGGTGCGGCCGGGCCGGCTGAAGTCTTCACTCGGGCCGGTGTAATACATCGCGGCTGCGCCGCCCGGCGGCGCGATCATCGCTTCGCACTTGCGCAGCGGTGCGGCGATGTCGAAGTGCGTGCCGTCGAGCTCGGCGATCGTCTGGTCGATCAGGTCCTGGTTCCAGCTCCGGAACGCGTCGACGCCTTCGATCATGCGGCTCGCGTCGTGGTCGAGGTGGTCGCCGACCGCGACGACCGTCTCGCCGGGCAGGATGCGCGCGGCGACTTCGCGCATCCGCTCCTCGATCCGGTAGAGCTCCTCCCAGCCCCACGCGTAGGTCTCGTCGAGATCCAACTCGATTCCGTTGAACGAACGGGCGAAGAGCGCGTATCGCTCCCGTCCCACGGGATCGCGAGGGTTGGCCTCGGGCGCGTAGTCGTCGCGGAGAAAGCGCGCGAGCGACGCGTACGCCTCGGTGGCCGTCGCCGCCGCGCGCTCGAGCTCGGCGTGGAGTGTCGCGTCGCCGTCGTGGCCGGCCACGAGGGCCGTGAAGAACGGGGTGGTGTCCGACTCTCCGCCCCACGTCGCAGCTTGTTGCGCGCAGCCGATGGCCTGGCGTCGCGCCGAGACGAGGCCGCGGGCGATGCCTTCGCGCAGCGCCGACTCCAAGCTCGCGATCGATTCGGGCACACGAGCAAGACGTTGCGCTGCGATCTCCCAATCGTGCTCGGTGTCGTACGCCATGAGGTCGAAGCAGCTCCGGACCTCCTGCACGGGACTACCGATGATGCGGATCGCGCGGAGCTCTTCGCCGGCGTCGTGCAGCGCGATCGCGAGTTGGAGCCGCTCGCTCATCACGTCGGCCGCGATGCGGTCGCGGTCGTCGTTGCGCGGCGCGCGCTCGAGCGCGGCGAGGGTGTCGCGATCGAGGCGGTCACGTGCCTCCGCCCCCGCGGGCGAGTAATCAGTGAGCTCGTGCTCGTGACCTGCGATTCCCGCGTCGGTTGCGGCGATCGGATCGAGCGCCGCGTACGCGAGCACGTACTCGTCGGCGATCTCGTAGACCTGTGACATGAATCTTCCTCGGGGCCGGTAACGTCGGAGGATTATGGCCCATCAGTTCATCGTCACGATGCGTGACCTCAGGCGTGTTCATCCCCCCGACAAGGAAGTGCTGCGGGGGATAAACATCTCGATGTACCCGGGCGCCAAGATCGGCGTGCTCGGGCTCAACGGCTCCGGGAAATCGACGCTTTTGCGCATCCTGGCCGGTGAGGACGACGGCTACAGCGGCGAGGTCCGGGTCACACCGGGCTTCAGCGTCGGCTACCTGGCGCAGGAACCGCAGCTCGACCCGGCCAAGGACGTGCTCGGCAACGTCACCGACGGCGTCGCGCACACCAAGGGCCTCCTCGACCGGTTCGAAGAGGTCTGCAACGCCATGGGCGAGCCCGACGCCGACTTCGACAAGCTCCTCTCGGAGCAATCGGAGCTCCAGGACCAGATCGACGCCGTGAACGGCTGGGACCTCGACCGGCAGCTCGAGATCGCGATGGACGCGCTGCGACTTCCACCGGCCGACGCCGACGTCTCGAAGCTCTCGGGCGGTGAGCGGAGGCGGGTCGCGCTGTGCCGGCTGCTGCTCTCGAAGCCCGACCTCCTGCTCCTCGACGAGCCCACCAACCACCTCGACGCCGAGTCGGTCGCGTGGCTCGAACGGCACCTGCACGAGTACCACGGCACCGTCGTCGCGGTCACCCACGATCGGTACTTCCTCGACAACGTGGCGGGTTGGATCCTCGAGCTCGACCGCGGTTACGGCATCCCGTGGGAGGGCAACTACTCGAGCTGGCTCGAGCAGAAGGACGAGCGGCTGGCTCAAGAGGAGAAGGTCGACGAGACCCGCCGCCGCACGTTGGCGCGAGAGCTCGAATGGATCCGTTTGGCGCCCCGCGCCCGCCAGGCCAAGGGCAAGGCCCGCATCAACGCCTTCGACCAGCTCGTCGCCGAGGCGGAATCGGCGGAGCGTCGCGACGCGAAGCTCCAGATCTCGATCCCGCCCGGCCCGAGGCTGGGCGACCAGGTGGTCGAGGCCGAGCACCTGAACAAGGCCTACGGCGAGCGGCTGCTCATCGACGACCTGTCGTTCATGCTCCCGCGCGGCGGCATCGTGGGCGTGATCGGCGCGAACGGCGCCGGCAAGACCACGTTGTTCCGGATGTTGGTCGGTCAGGAGCCCGCCGACGGCGGTTCACTCGTGGTCGGGCCCACCGTGCAGTTCGCGTACGTCGATCAGTCACGCGAGTCGCTCGACGCGGACAAGACCGTCTACGAGGAGATCACCGGCGGTGTCGACCACCTCAAGGTCGGCGACCGCGAGGTGCACGGCCGGGCGTACGTCGCCGGCTTCAACTTCAAGGGCTCCGACCAGCAGAAGCGGGTGGGAGACCTCTCCGGCGGTGAGCGCAATCGGCTGCACCTGGCGAAGGCGCTGCTGATGGGCGCCAACGTGCTCCTGCTCGACGAGCCCACCAACGACCTCGACATCGACACGCTGCGCGCGCTCGAGGAGGCGTTGCTCGAGTTTCCCGGCTGCGCGGTCGTGATCTCCCACGATCGTTGGTTCCTCGATCGCATCGCCACCCACGTGCTCGCCTTCGAGGGTGACAGCGAAGTGCGCTGGTTCGAGGGCAACTTCTCCGACTACGAGGTCGATCGGCACAAGCGCCTCGGCACCGATGCCGATCAACCTCATCGGATCCACTACAAGCCGCTCACGCGTTGACCCGGGCGTGGCGCATCACCGCGAGTGGTGCGAACACGACGATCAGGCCGGCGGTCCACAGCAACGAGAGCACGACGAAGTAGCCCGTCGTGTGGCCGAGTCCGGCCGTCACGGCGTGTCCCTGTGTGAGTGCTCGGGCCGCGTTCGTCATGATCGTGATCGGCTGGTTGCGCGCGACGCCACGCATCCACGAGGGCATCGTCGCGACCGGCACGTACGCGCTCGACACGAACGTGAACGGGAACACGAGCAGCGACATGCCCTGCGCGGCTTGCGCGTTCCCGGCGAAGAGCCCGATGCAGATGAACACGAACGCGAAGCCGAATCCGTAGAGCACGCACAACCCGAACGCGCCCAGCGCCGACCACAGGTCGGTACCGACGCGGAACCCGACCGCAAACCCGATCGCCGAGGTGATGCCGAGCCCCCACACGAGGGTTGCCGTGTCGGCGAGGGCGCGGCCTCCGACCGCGGCGAACTTCGGGATCGGGAGCGACCGCAGCCGGTCGACGAAGCCGTGCTCGACATCTTCGGCGACTCCTGCCGACGCTCCCGATCCGATGAACAGGACCGTCGTGACGATGAAGCCCGGCACGAGGAAGTCGACGTAGTGCAGCCCGCCGCCGTTGATCGCGCCGCCGAACACGTATCGGAAGATCAGCAGGAACATCGCGCCCTGGATCGTGCCGACCACGACCAGCTGCGGTGTGCGCATGAACTTGAGGAACGCCCGGCGGGCGATCACGTAGGTGGCGGTCATGCCGACTCCTTTCCCGTCAATGTGAGGAAGACCTCGTCGAGGGTGGGGCGCCGCACGGCGATGTCGTCGACGGCGATCGCGGTCTCGTCGAGCGCGCGGACGGCATCGATGAGGCGGTCGGTCCCGTTCTCGACCGTGACCGACACCCGACGCGTGGCCGCGTCGAGCCGCGGGGCGTCGGCGCCGAGCGTCGCGAGGGCGCGTCCGGCCGGCTGGAGGTCGGCGGGATCGTGCACGTGCAACTCCACGACGTCGCGTCCGGCCTTGGCTTTCAGGTCAGTGGGCGTTCCGGCGGCGACGACGCGGCCGTGGTCGATGATCACGATGTCGGTCGCGAGCTGATCGGCCTCGTCGAGGTACTGCGTCGTGAGCAGCACGTCGGTGCCGTGCTGCACGAGCGCGCGGATGGCTTCCCACAACTCGATGCGACTGCGCGGATCGAGTCCGGTGGTCGGCTCGTCGAGCAGCAACAGGCGCGGGGAGCCGACCATGCTCGCTCCGAGGTCGAGCCGGCGCCGCATGCCGCCGGAATACGTCTTGACCGGCCGGTCGGCCGAGTCGTCGAGCGCGAACTCACGGAGCACTCGCGTGCTCGCCGTCTTGGCCTCGCCGCGGGACAGCCCGAACAACCGCCCGACCATTTCGAGGTTCTCGCGACCGGTCATGGCCGGCTCCACCGCCGCGTATTGACCCGCGAGCCCGATGACGCGGCGCACCTTGGCGGGGGAGGCGATCGCGTCGACGCCGGCGACCCGCAACGTCCCCGAGTCGGGCCGCGTGAGTGTGGCGACCGCGCGAACGAACGTGGTCTTCCCGGCGCCGTTGGGTCCGAGCAGCGCCACCACGTGGCCCTGCTCGGCGACGAGGTCGAACCCGTCGAGGGCCCGCACGCGCTTGTAGTGCTTGGTGAGGCCGTGCGCCTCGATGAACGTCGACATTCCGATCTCCTTCGCAAACGGTTTCAGGTCGTGCCCTCGCCGGGCGGGTGCCACGTCATCTCGACGTCGCCCTCGAACCAGCTCCGCCACATGTCGATGCCTTCGAGCTCGCCCGACTCGATGTCCTTCACGAGCCGGCCGACGAACTCGAGCTCGGTGCGGAGCAACGCCTCGACGTACTCCGACTCGATCTCGAACAGGCGCGGGAGCCCGGCGGTCTGCGCGGCGGCGAGCGCGCCGCGCATCTGCGCGAGCCGGAGATCGAGCGCGGTCATGCGGTCCTTCAACGTCTCGACCGCGAGATCGGGCGGCAGCACCGGGAGCAGCGACAGCGCGGCTTCGAACTGCAGGTACTCCTTGACCGGCGTCGCGACGAGCTCCGACAGCCAGTCGTGGAGCTCTCGCTTGCCGGTCTCGGTGATCTCGTAGATGGTCCGCTCGGGCCGGCGGCCCTCGCGCACGGTTTCCCGGGCGGAGACGAAGCCGCGCTTCTCGAGCAGCTCGACGACGCCGTAGAGCGAGCCGTAGTTGAGGCGGATGCTCTCGTGCTTGGCGCGGCTGCGGAGCGTCTGCGCCACTTCGTAGGGGTGCATCGGCCGCTCGTAGAGGCAGGCGAGCACGGCGAGGGCGAGGGGATTGGAGCGGGCGGAGCGAGCCATGCGTGGCAGAATACTCTTTACCGAATAGTCAATCAATGATATTTGTTCGGGAATGCGGGACGGACGCCGGCAGGGCGGCACGTAGGCTGCCGCCGTGTTCGGCCAGCCTCTGCGGGTCACTCGCACCTGCGTGATCGCGCCCGACGAGCTCGAATGGAGCTTCAGCGGCTCGGGCGGTCCCGGCGGCCAGCACGCCAACACGTCGAACACTCGGGTCGAGCTCCGGTTCGACGTCGAGGCTTCGGGCTCGCTCGGGCCGCGCCAGCGGGCCCGCCTGATCGAACGGCTCGGGCCCCGGGTGCGCATCGTCGCGTCGGAGCGGCGGTCCCAGCTCCAGAACCGGGAGCTCGCGCTCGAGCGGCTGCAGGGGCGGCTCGCGGCCGCGCTCCACATCGACCCTCCTCGCGTCGCGACCCGGCCGTCGCGTTCGGCGAAGCGGGCGCGGGTCGAGCAGAAGCGCCGCCAGGGTGAGCGCAAGCAGACGCGCCGCGCCCCGCGCGCCGACGAGTACTAGGCCCCACGATGCCCGTCGTCGGGAACGTCGCACTCGTGTGTGTCGGGGTCATCGCGGTGCTGGTCGTGCTCGACGCCGCGTTGCGCACGTTCGTGCTGCCGCGCGGGGCAGGCGTGCTGTTCACGCACCTCGTGTTCCGCGCCGTACGCAGATCGCTGTTGCTCTTCGCCCGGCCCGGACGGCCGTACGAGGCACGCGATCGCGTGATGGCGCTGTACGCGCCGCTCGCATTGCTCGCGTTCCCCGCCGTCGCCCTCGTCGTGATCTACGGCGCGTTCGCCTGCTTCTTCGAGGCGTTCCAGCCGCACGGTTGGCGCGACGCGTTGCTCACCAGCGGTTCTTCGCTCTTCACGCTCGGCTTCGACCGGCCGAGCGGGCTCGGGTCGGCGTTCATCGCCTTCACCGAGGCGGCAATCGGGCTGGCCCTGCTGGCCGTGTTGATCGCCTACCTGCCCACGATCTACGGGTCGTTCTCGCGCCGCGAGGTCATGGTCACGCAGCTCTCCGTGCGCGCCGGGACGCCGCCGACCGCGTGGAGGATGTTGGAGCTCTCGCACCGAGCCGGGTACCTGAACAATCTCGATCCGGTCTGGAACGAGTGGATGCAGTGGTTCTCGGAGCTCTCCGAGACGCACACGTCGCTCGGTGCGCTCGCGTTCTTCCGGTCGCCGAACCCGAACCGGTCGTGGATCACCGCCGCCGGAACCGTGCTCGACGCCGCCGCGCTCCGGTTGGCGGTCCTCAACATCCCGTTCTCGCCGGAGCCCGGGCTGTGCATCCGGTCGGGGTTCTTCGCGCTACGCGAGATCGCCGACTTCTTCGGCTTCGATCACGACGCCGATCCCGCGCCCGACGATCCGATCAGCATCGCCCGCGAGGAGTTCATCGAGATCTACGAGCGCCTCGCCGGTGAGGGGCTGCCCGTGCGTCCCGACCGCGACCGGGCCTGGCGCGACTTCGCGGGCTGGCGCGTCAACTACGACCGCGTCCTGCTCGCGTTGTGCACGCTGGTGATGGCGCCGAACGCGCCGTGGTCCTCCGACCGTTCGCCCCGTTCGCCGCTCCGCCGCCAGCGGTGGGGCCGGCGCCTGGTCAGCGGCGGGCCGGTCGGCCCGGTTTGACGGCGTGTATAGATCCGGCCAAGACCGTCCCACTACTCGCCGTACGCCCCATTTAGGCCGTATCATTCCCGTCCGGGCGGGACGATCTCGAGCGCTAGCGGGGGGCCGAGGTGTTGAGGCGGCTGGGGTGGCCAGGGTTTCTCGTGATCGGGCTCGTCGCCGGTTCGGCCGTCGGCGTGACCGTCGCGTGGGCCGCCTTCCCGTTCCATCCCACCCCGAGCACCATCACCGCGTGCTACCCGACGAGCGGGTCGTCGAAGGGCCAGCTCCGCTTCATCGACTACCAGCACGGCGCCCGCTGCCACCTCAACGAGGCCCTGCTGCAGTGGCAGCGGAACATGTCGTGGCGAGGCGAATGGAAGGCGACCGTCGGGTACTCGGCGAACGACCTCGTCCGCTTCAACGGCTCGGCCTACCTCGCGCTCGCCGAGAACACCAACGTCTCGCCGACCGACGCATCGGTTTGGGCGCTCCTGGTCGATCGGGGCCAACCCGGCGCCCCGGGGCGTAACGGAACCTCCGGGGCCAAGGGCGCGCCCGGCAAGCCCGGGCTGAAGGGCGCCGCCGCTCCGCTCGTGACGGTGCCCGCGCCGATCCCCGGCCCGCAGGGCGTGACCGGCGTCACCGGGCCAACCGGCGCCGAGGGCCCGCAGGGCAACGTCGGCGACCCGGGCCTCAACGGCCAGCCGGGCCCGCCCGGACCTTCGATCGGTCTGGAGACGCCCGACCAGTTGATCGCGACGCTGCGTTGGGACCTGGCGCGGTCGGCGACCCAGTCGCTGCCCTTCAACTCGGGCCCCGACGGTGTCGCCTACGACGGCAACGACATCTGGGTCGCGAACTTCAATGCCAGCACGGTCACGAAGATCGACGCGTCGAACATGAACATCCTCGCGAGCGTGAGCCTGCCGCCGAACTCCGGCCCGGTCGGCGTGGCATTCGACGGCACCAACATCTGGGTCGCGAACAACACGAGCAGCACGTTGTCGAGGATCAACCCGGCGACGGAGGCGGTCACCGGCACGGTTGCGCTCCCCGCCGGCTCCGGCCCGATCGGTCTCGCATTCGACGGCGTGAACCTGTGGGTGTCGAACAACACCACCGACACCGTGTCGCGGGTCGACGTCGGGAGAGACGTCGTCAACGCCGTGGTGAACCTGCCCGCCGGCTCGGGTCCGTGGGGCGTTGCGTTCGACGGCGCCGACATCTGGGTGACCAACCACGACGCCAACACCGTGTCGCGGATCGACCTGCTCTCGACCGCGGTCAACGCGACCGTGGCGCTGCCGTCCGGGTCGGGTCCCTACGGCGTCGTCTACGACCGCCAGAGCATCTGGGTCGCGAACCACGACTCCGACGCGATCGCGAAGATCGATCCCGTCGCGGCGACGATCACCTCGACGATCGCGCTCCCGCCCGGCGCCGGCCCCTACGGCGTCGCCTTCGACGGCAGGTTCGTGTGGGTCGCGGACGCCGACGAGAGTGCGCTCACGAAGATCGACCCGCAAACCGCGACCGCGATCCGCACTCGCGCGCTGCCGATGAACTCGTTCTCCGAGGCGATCGCCTTCGACGGCACCGATCTCTGGGTCACGAACGCCTTCTCGAGCACCGTCACCCGCGTCCGCCCGTACTAGTACCCGGGTCCCTAGAGGTCGTCGAAGAGGTTGGTCTCGCGCTGGTCGGGGGGGCCGTCGCGGCGGATGAACCACTCCCACCCGAACGCTTCGCGGAACGCCTCGAGTGGCAACTGCAAGAAGAACGAGTCTTCGGGGATCTGACTCGCGTGCGCGATCATCGCGTCGCGTTTGCGATCGACGAAGTCGCGCACGTCGACCGTCGTGGTGATCTGGTCCTCGGTCACGCCGAGGGTCTCGAGGTCGGCCGGCGAATCGGGCGCATCGGGATCCTGCGGCATCTGCTGCATGAGGCGCAGGAGGTGATCGCGATTCGCAGTCGCCTCGTACACCCGCTTGGTGCCCGCCAACTCCGCGGCCCGCACGCCGACACGGTGCACCTGAATGTGATCCGGGTGCCCGTAGTTGCCGTTCTCGTCGTAGATCGTCAACACGTCGGCGCTCTCGTCGTCGAGGATGCGGGCCAGACGGGCTGCGGCCTCGTCGATGTCGGCGCCGGCGAAGGCACCGGGCGCGTCGTTCGTCGGCTCGCCGGCCATGCCCGAGTCGAGGTAGTCGAGGAACTCGACGCGATCGACCCCCAGAATGTCGGCCGCGGCATGGAGCTCGGCCACCCGCCGTTCGACGAGTGACTCGCCCGGCGCGAGCGCGTCGGGCGCGTACTCACCGAGCTCGCCCCGCGTCGCGGACACGAGCACGACACGATGACCCTCGCTCTTGGCGCGCGCCATCGTGCCGCCCGTGGCGATCGCTTCGTCGTCGGGGTGAGCGTGAAACAAGACGAGTGTGTACGGCATCGCTCTCACGACCTTCGGGGTGTCACGGCCGGTGGCAGCCTGCCACGCGGCACGCGCACGCCGTCGCTATTGTCCGACGCGGAATCTGACGTTAGCGTCAGCTAGCCAAGCCGGAGTTCCGACGGGGGGCACCCATGCGCTCGAGAATTGTTGCCGCAGTCGCGGTTCTCACGATCCTGGCGGCCGCCTGTTCGAACGCCACATCGTCGAAGCCCGCGGCGGTGACCACGCCGCCCGGGGGTCCCACGACCCCGACGACCGCGGTCAGCAGCGCCGACCTGAAGAAGGACCTTCCGCTCCCGGGCGTGCAGGGCGTGACCAACACCCAGATCGGCGTCGCCGTGATCGACGCCGGCTCGAACCCGTTGGCCGGCGACTACTCGACCGTCCCCAACGGCATCCAGGCCTACTTCAACATGATCAACGCCCAGGGCGGCATCTACGGGCGCCAGCTGAAGATCCTGGCGACCCACAACGACGGATTCGTCAACGACGAGCAGACCGTGAAGGCCAGCCTCGCCCAAGATCACGCGTTCGCGACATTCCTCGCGACCCCGCTGTTCACCGGCGCCCCCGACATCGCGGCCGCCAGCTCGATGCCGACATTCATCTGGAACATCAACCAGGAGTTCGCGGGCAAGCCCAACATCTTCGGCAACGTCGGCGCGCTGTGCTTCTCGTGCATCGGTCAGGGCGCGCCGTTCCTGGCGCAGGCCGAGCACTTCACGAAGGTCGCGGTGCTCGCGTACGGATCGCCGGCCGCGTCGACCAACTGCGCGCTCGGCCTCAAGAACAGCTTCACGAAGTACCCCTCGGCGACCGTCGCGTACTTCGACGACCACCTGCAGCTCGGCCAGCCCGACCTCAGCGCCCAGGTGTCGCAGATGAAGCAGAAGGGCGTGCAGCTGATCTTCACCTGTATCGACCAGGCCGAGACGCTCATCCTCGCCAAGGAGCTCGCGAAGCAGCACCTCGACGCGGTGCAGTCGCTGCCGAACTCGTACGACCCGACGTTCGCGGCCAACAACGCGCAGTACCTCGAAGGCTCGTTCGTGGCGCCGCAGTTTGCGGCGCTCGAGTACTCGGACATCCCGCAGACCGAGAAGGACTTCGTCACCTGGATGGGCAAGCTCGGCAAGCCGGTGCAGGAGCTGGCCGGCTACGGCTGGATCCTCGCCGACGAGCTCGTCGAGGGCCTCAAGCTCGCCGGCCCCAGCTTCTCGCAGCAGAAGGTGATCGCCGCCCTCAACCAGGACACCTCGTACGACGCGGGCGGCATGATCGAGCCGATCGACTGGACGACGCAGCACAACGACCCGACCGGGCCCAACGGGACCACCAAGGCCCAGTTCGCGGGCAAGTACATCTGCGCCTCCACGGTGAAGATCCACGACGGGAAGTTCGTGCCGCTGGCGACCCAGGACGGGAAGCCCTGGACGTGCATGACCGGCGGGCCCAACTCCCCGACGTTGACGAAGCAACCGACCTACGAGGCCTTTCCCGCGAACGGATGATTCGCCCGACCCCTAAACCGAACTACCGGGAGCGACCTACGTGACCGATGTGCTCGGCGCGGTCATCAGAGGCTTGAGCTTCGGCAGTGTGTACGCGCTGCTCGCGGTCGGTCTCGTGCTGACCTACCGGACCACCGGCGTGTTCAACCTGGCGTTCGGGCCCCAGGCGTTCCTCGCGTCGGCGATCTTCTACGACACGCACGTCACGCACCACTGGCCGATCTACCTCGCGCTGCTCTTCGCGGTGGGCGTGATGTCTCCGTTGGTTGGCATCGTGCTCGAGCGGGGCCTGTTCCGATATCTGCGGACGGCGGGGGAGACCGCCAAGCTCGTGTCGGTGCTGGGCTTGTTCGTCGCGCTCCCGCAGATGGTGATCCTGTGGTTCGGCCCGAACGCCAAGGACAACGGCGTCGGCATCGTCGGGCACACCGGCACCGTCACCTACAGCCCGATCCACAACGTGTTCGTGAGCCGTGACGACATCGCCATCATCGTGACCGGCCTCGCCGTGTTCATCGGGCTCACGGCCATGCTGCGGTACTCGGCGATCGGCCTGCGGATGCGAGCGGTCGTGGAGAGCCCGCGCCTCACCGAGCTCGCCGGGGTGAACGCCGACCGCTCGAGCATGGTGTCGTGGATCATGTCGAGCGCGGTCGCCGGCATTGCCGGGGTGCTGCTCACGCCGGTGTTCGCGGGGCAGGTCGTGTACTCGAGCTACGAGACGCTCGTGATCGCCGCGATCGCCGCGGCGGTGGTGGGCGGCCTCGGGAGCATCCCCCTCGCGTACGCCGGGGGTCTCGGCCTCGGCGTGTTGCAACAGATCCTCGACCGCTACCTCCCGACGCAGAGTGTGTTCGCGAGCGGTTTGCGCCCCGCGTTGCCGTTCGTCGTGCTGTTCCTGGTACTGATCTTCTCGCCGAAGTCGACGCTGCGCCGCGCGGTCTCGGACCCCCTCTCCGGGGTCGATCCGCCGCCGCCCGCGCCCGCGCACCTCGACCGCAGCGCGACGCTCACGAACGCCACTCGTGGGGTCGGCATCGTGTTCTTCGCCGGGATCGCGTACTACCTGTTCTTCCACGCCAACGACTCGTGGGTCGACCTGGCGGTGCGCGCCGCGATCCTGTCCGTCATCTTCCTCTCCGTGACGGTCATCACCGGTTTCGCGGGCCAGATCTCCCTGTGCCAGGCGACGTTCGCGGCGATCGGCGCGTGCGCCACCGGGCAGCTCGCCACCAATCAAGGCCTGTCGGTGATCCCGGCGATGTTTGTCGGGGCGATCATCGCGGCCGCCGTGGGCGCCCTGGTCGCGATACCCGCGCTCCGCCTGGGCGGGATCTTCCTCTCGCTCGCGACGCTGGCGTTCGCGTTCTTCTTCGATCACGTGCTGCTGAACTACAGCTGGATCGGCGGCGGGAGCCTGCCGATCGCGGCGCCCCGGCCACTCATGGGGTCGATCAGCTTCAACAGCGACAAGGCGTTCCTCGTGCTGACCCTGATCATCCTCACCCTGGTCTCGATCGCGGTGATCTGGGTGCGGAGCGGCACGACGGGTCAGTACCTCGACGCAATGCGCGGCAGCGAAGTCGGCGCGGCGTCGATCGGCATCAACCGCAACCGCGCGCGCATCGTCGCGTTCGCGCTGTCGGCCGCGATCGCGGGCCTCGGAGGCGGCCTCTTCGCGTCGTACGAGCGCGCCGCCAACGTCGACGCGCACTTCGCTCCGGAGTTCGGGCTCGTGTGGATCGTGCTCGTCGTCACGCTGGGTTCGCGTACCGTCGAAGGCGCGATCAACGCGGCCATCGGCTTCGTGTTCTTCGAAGCGGTCGTGCTGCCCACGTGGATTCCGTTCATCATCGACCACGTGCAGCCCTGGTACCACATGAGCTCGCTCCCGGCGGGCCTGCAGCCGATCCTCTTCGGTCTCGGCGCGTTCACCTACGCGAAGCACCCGGAGGGCATTCTCGAGTTCCAGAAGCGCCGGTCACTCGCACGCATACAGGCGCTCATCGATCACTTCAAGCGTGGGGGCCCGGCCGGCGCGACTTCGTCGGGAGTGTCCGACTCCAAGGGTCCTTCCGTTGCCGCCGCCGGCGCCGGAGGCCAGCCGTGAGCTTGCTGGAGGCGCACAGCGTCACCAAGACGTTCGCCGGTATCAGCGCGCTCAACGAAGTGAGCCTCGAGGTCGACTCCGGTGAGCTCGTCGGCCTCATCGGGCCGAACGGCGCGGGGAAGACCACCTTCTTCAACTGCCTGCTCGGCCTGCTCAAGCCCGACGGCGGGAGCATCCGCTTCGACGGCAAGGACCTGACGCGTGTGCCCACCCACGGACGCGCGCGGCTCGGGATCGCGCGCACGTTCCAGCGCATCGAGCTGTTCGTCGGCATGACGCCGCGTCAGCACTTCCTCGTTGCCGATCGGGTGCGCACGGGTCGGGGCGCGCTGTGGAAGGACCTCATCCACCGGGGTGGGCCCACACGCGACGAGCAGGCGCGGGCTCAGACGACTGTTGATCTCCTCGGTCTCGGTGCCGTCGCCGACCGTCCCGTCGAGTCGTTGAGCCTCGGCGTCGGACGCTTGGTCGAGATCGGGCGCGCCCTCGCGACCCAACCGCGGATCGTGCTCCTCGACGAGCCGTCCTCGGGGCTCGACCGCGGCGAGACCGCCGAGCTCGCCGAGACGTTGAAGACGGTGCACCGCGAGCACGGCACGGCGATCCTGCTCGTCGAGCACGACGTCGAGCTCGTCCGCACGTTCGTGAATCGCGTGTACGTGCTCGACTTCGGCACGCTCATCGCCTCGGGTGAGACCGCATCGGTGTTCGCCGAGGGTGCGGTGCGCAAGGCGTATCTGGGCGACGTGGTCTGATGGCTGCCGCGTCCGAGCCCACGGCGGCTGCACTGCTCGAGCTCCAAGACGTCGAGGCCGGCTACGGGCCGTTCCGCGCGATCTTCGGGGTCACGCTGGGCATCCATGAAGGCGGTGCGCTCGCCCTGCTCGGATCGAACGGCGCCGGAAAGACGACGATCGCCCGCGTGTGCTCCGGGCTCATCACGCCCACGCGCGGCACCGTGCGCTTCGGCGGCAAGGACATGACCGGCGCGCCGCCCTACGAGTACGCGCGATCGGGCGTGGTGCACGCGCCCGAGGGGCGCTCGGTGTTCGCGTCGCTGACGGTCGAGGAGAACCTCGAGCTCACGTTCCGGCGCAGTCGCGGGCGCAACGGCGTGCGCAGCGCGCTCGACTCCGCCTACGAGCTGTTCCCGCGCCTGGGCGAGCGGCGCCGCCAGCTCGCGGGCACGCTCTCGGGTGGGGAGCAGCGGATGCTCTCGCTCTCTCGCGTTCTCGTGGAGCGGCCCCGGCTGCTGATCGCCGACGAGCTGTCACTCGGCTTGGCGCCGATCGTGGTCGACGAGGTGTACCGCACCTTGGCGACGATCCGCGACGCGGGCACGACGCTGTTGATCGTCGAGCAGCACGTGCAGCACGCGCTCGCGCTGGCCGACGAGGCGGTCGTGTTGACCAAGGGTGAGGTTGCCTACTCGGGACCCGTGTCGGAGCTGGGCGATCTGCACTCCCGGCTCCTCGGCGGCGCGTCAGCGGAGTGATCGCGGGGCGTCGGCGGCACCGCCCGCGCCGAACACCGCGCGCTGGGTCACGAGTGCGAGCGTGTCGACGATCTCGTCGCGGCGGGCGCGAACCTGACCCGCGAGTGCGTAGTAGTTGAGGCGCTCGAACATCGCGACGAGCGCGAGTGCGGCGATCGTCGGATCGAGGTCCGGCGGCGCGGCCTGCTCGATGCGGATGGTCAACACCCGGGTGAAGCGAACCATTACGTCGTTGCCGAGCCGGCCGAACTCGTGACTCCCGATCTCGGCCTCGGTCCACGCGCGAATGACCGGTCCGAACCGGTCGTAGAGGTCGGCGAAGCGCGAGATCCACTCGTGCAAAGACTCCTGGCCGGCGGGGCCGGGCACGAGCGGACCGAGCGACTCCGCGAGTGTCTGCATCTCGTCGGACACCTCGGCCGCGAGCGCGCGGAAGAGGTCCTCCTTGTTGGAGAAGTACAGGTAGAAGGTCCCGTGCGAGGTCTTGGCGAGCTTCACGATGTCGTCGACGCGCGCCGCGAAGTAACCCTTCGCCGCGAACACCTCGACCCCCGCGTCGAGGAGCTGGCGCATCGTGCGTTGACCCCGGGCCCGCAACTCTCGCGGCGGTGGGGCCGCGGCGCGGACGCGGTTGCGAGCCGGAGGCGTCGCCTCCCGCCGCGCGCGCGGACCGTCGGCTCTCCCCTTCGCTCGCGCCACGGCGTGAGGGTACGTGGACCCGACGCCCGTGTCACCTTTCCGGCCGCTCGGCCTGACTGCGTCCGGCTCGCGCCGCTACGCTCTGACGCCGGTGTCAGGTGGATCCAGTCCAACGCCCGGCCGAGAGACGTGCCGGAGAGACTTGCCCAGAGATGTTGTCCGAGAGACTTGGTGGTGACGCGTGAGCGCGACTGATGTGACGTACTCGACCGTGCAGGTGGGCGACGAGCGCACCGAGGAGTTCCCGGCGCTGACGCGCACGATGTTCGTCCGCTACGCCGGCGCGTCGGGCGACTTCAACCCCATGCACCACGACGACACGATCGCGGCCCAGGTCGGGAATCCGTCGGTGTTCGGACACGGCATGTTGTCGATGGGGCTCGCGGCGCGGGTCGTCAAGGACTGGTTCGGGCCCGAGGCGATCCGCCGGCTCCAGGTTCGTTTCGCGAAGCAGGTCTGGCCCGGCGACGTGCTCACGTGCACGGTGGTCGTCACGGGCAAGCGCGAAGAGAACGGCGAGCACCTCGTGGACGTCGACCTCACCGTCGCCAACCAGGACGGCGTGCAGTCGGTTGCCGGATCGGCCACGGCCGCGGTGGGGGGCTGACCGTGGGCCTGCTCGACGGGCGCGTCGCGATCGTCACCGGCTCCGGGCGCGGCATCGGGCGCGAGTTCGCGCTCTGCTTCGGGCGCGAGGGCGCCAAGGTCGTGGTCAACGACGTCGGCGTCTCGCTCGACGGGCGCGGCACCGAGGAGGACCCGGCCGCGCAGGTGTGCAAGGAGATCGAGGCGCTCGGTGGCGAGGCGGTGCCCAACTACGACTCCGTCAGCGACTTCGACGCCGCCGCGCGCATCGTGCAGACCGCCGTCGACGCGTTCGGCACCGTCGACATACTCGTCAACAACGCCGGCATCGTGCGCGACCGCTCACTGCTGAAGATGGACGAGTCCGACTTCGACGCGGTGATCGGTGTGCACCTCAAGGGCACGTTCAACTGCACGCGTCACGCGGCGCCGGTGATGAAGGACAAGGGCTACGGCCGAATCGTCAACATCACGTCGTCGGCGGGCCTGCGGGGCAACTTCGGCCAGACCAACTACGGCGCGGCGAAGGCCGGGATCATGGGCATGACGTTCGTGTGGTCGCTCGAGCTCGGCAAGTACGGCATCACGGTGAACGCGATCGCGCCCTCGGGTGCGACGCGCATGACGGCGTCGCTGTTCGAACGTTCCGGCGCGGAGCCGCCGCCCGAGGAGAACCCGGCGCTGAACGCGCCGCTGGTGGCGTACGTCGCGTCGGAGCAAGCCGGCCACGTGAACGGGCAGATCCTCGGGCGCACCGAGTACGCCTACACGCTCTTCCAACAGCCCAAGCAGATCGCCTGGATGTGGCGCGACGGCGGGTGGTCGGCGAGCGAAGTCGCGCACGACTTCGACAAGACGCTCGGCCAGCACCTGCAGCAGGTCGGCATGGTCATGCCGAAGTCGATGCAGCAATAGTCGCGTGAGATGGCCGCTCGGCGTCGTCGACATCGTCTACGCGCGCCGGGGTGATGTCGCCGCGCGTGCCGTAGCCGCGCGGGCCGACGGCTTCGAGCACATCGATCCGCTCCTCGGAACCGATGCCGACGCGCTCGTGTTGCCGATCGGCTGCCCTACCGCGTTCCCGAAGCCGCAACCGGGCTGGTGCGCGACTCCGGCGCCGGCGGCCGCCGACGGGATGTGGGACCGCGCCGTGCGGTGGTGGCGCGCGGCACCGGGCGCGTTGCTCGAACCGTGGGCCGGCGCGGTGGTGAACTCCGCGGAGACGGTGCGCGCGTTTCGCGCCGAAGTGCCGGGCGTGCGGCTGCTCGTCGACACCGGTCACGTCGCCGACTGGGGTGGCGACCCGTGCGAGCTACTCGATCTCGCCGATCACGTGCAGCTGCGCCAGGGCAAGCGCGGGCACACGCAAGTGCACGTCGACGACCCCTCCGGCGCGGTCGACTTTGCCGCGGTGCTCGCGCGCTTGGAGCAGCTCGACTATTCGGGCCGGCTCAGCATCGAGTACTTCGACCTCCCCGAAAACGGCTGGCCCCTCGACGACCCGGAAGGCTGGGCCCGCGACCTCGCCGCCCGTCTCCGAACCATGTGAACCGGTACGCGGGGTTTCAGGCGGGGCCGGGCCAGGTGGGGAGGGGGAGGCCGGGGGTGGGGCAACCCTCGAAGGCCACGAGGCCGCCGGGGATCGCGTCGGCGACGTAGAGCGTGCGGAGATCCGGGCCGCCGAAGCAGCAGTTGGTGCAGAGTCCCTTGCCCGCGATCGGCCAGAAGTCGGCGACCGACCCGTCGGGCTCCACCACACGGATGCCGTGCTCGACGGTGGACGCGACGTAGAAGCGGCCGTCGGTGTCGAGGCAGAAGCCGTCACCACCGCCGCGGCCCAGCGTCTCGATCACCCACTCGCGGGTGCCGTCGGCGTGCACGCGTTGCAGGCCTTGGCGTTCGACCACGACCACACTGCCGTCTGGCTCGAACGCGATGCCGTTGCAGAAGAAGAAACCGTCGGCGAAGGTGCGCACGGATCCGTCGCGTGCGTACACCATGACGCGGCCGACGAGGCTCTCGGGTGGGGGATAGTGGCCCGGATCGGTGAAGTACACGTCGCCGTTGGCCGCGACCGCGAGATCGTTCGGGGCAAGCAGGCCGGCGTCGGCGAGATACGAGACGTCGCCGTTTGCAGTCGCGAGTTGCAGGCCCGGTGTTGCCGGAACCGCTTGGGGCAGGTCGCCGAAGATGCCCGGCAGTTTCGTGAGGTCCATGCCGCCGTTCTGCGTGACGAGGACGGAGCCGTCGGCGGCGAGCGCGGCACCGTTCGCGCCGCCGGTCGTGACCGCGCACACCTCGGCGCGGTGCTGCTCCGGCCACACGCGGTAGAGCGCGCCCGCGGCGACACTGGTGACGACGATCGTGCCGTCGTCGCACCAAACGGGACCTTCGCTGAACGGGATGCCGGTGGCGACCACTTCCGATTGCATGCAGCCGATTCTGCCCCGTCGTCGCGCGGCGTGCTGACTTAGTCTCTCGGTCGTGGGCATCCGAGTGATCAACCAGATGGGCGCGGGCGCGGCCGCGCTCATCGCGAACGCGTGTCCCGACGTGGAGCTCATCGAGTTCGCGCCCGGGGATCCGCCGTCGGGCATCGCGGCCGACGTGTTCTTCGGCGGTTACTTCGCCTGGGACGACATCGCCCGCTGGATCGACGCGGCCGGCGTGCGCTGGGTGCAGACGTCGGGGACCGGTGTCGACAAGGTTCCGCTTTCGATTTACGAGGGCCGGATCGTGACGTGCGCGCGCGGTGCGAGCGGCGAGCCGATCTCCGAATGGGTGATGGCGGCAGTGCTGGCGTGGGCCAAGCGCATGCCGCAGACCTGGCTGCACGAGCCGCCCCGGCACTGGAACTTTCCGTATCCGGCGTTCGATCCGATCGCGGGCTCCACGTTGGCGTTGGTGGGGCTGGGCGGGATCGGCTCGGCCGTGGCCCGGCGCGCGCTCGCGTTCGACATGCGCGTGCACGCGCTTCGCCGCACCGACGCGCCGAGCCCGGTTCCGGGGGTGCGCACCGTCGGCTCGATCGCCGAGCTCGTCGCCGACGCCGACCACCTCGTGCTCGCCGCGCCCGCGACGGCCAAGACCCGGCACCTCGTGAACGCCGACGTGCTCGCGCAGGTGAAGCCCGGCGTGCACCTCGTGAACGTCGCGAGAGGTGCGCTGGTCGACCACGACGCGTTGCGGGCCGCGCTCGACGACGGTCGCGTCGCGATGGCGACGCTCGACACCGTCGAGCCCGAGCCCACGCCCGAGGGGCACTGGCTCTACTCCCATCCGAAGGTGCGGTTGTCGGCGCATGTGTCGTGGTACAACCCCGACCTGCAACGAGCCGCGCTCGACATCTTCGTCGACAATCTCGGCCGCTTCGAGCGCGGCGAGACGTTGCGCGAGATCGTCGACCCCGGCGAGGGGTACTAGACGCAATGCGCGACGCGTGATGACGGGGGCAGTGGTCGTCGGCACCGGATTCGGCGCGCGGGTGCACGTGCCCGCGCTGCGCTCGGCCGGGTTCGACGTGATCGCGCTCGTCGGTCGTGATCTCGAGCGCACCAAGCGCCGTGCCGACCGGGTCGGCGTTCCGAACTCGAGCGCATCGCTCGCCGGCGCGTTCGCGTTCGGTCCGGTCGACGCGGTGACGATCGCGGCGCCGCCCTTCGCCCACGCCGCGCTCGCGGTCGAAGCGTGCAACCAGGGTCGGCACGTCATCTGTGAGAAGCCGTTCGCGCTCGATTGCGTGGAGGCCGAGGCGATGGTCGTCGCCGCCCGGCGGGCCGGCGTCACGGCGCTCGTGGGGCACGAGTTCCGCTGGGCGCCGGATCGCGCGCTCGCGGCCCGAGCCATCGCCGACGGGCTGATCGGCGAGCCGCGCATGGCGACGCTCGTGCAGTACGTGCCGCTCGTGGCCGATCCCGACGCGCGGGTACCCGACTGGTGGTTCGACGCCGAGCGGGGCGGCGGCTGGCTCGGCGCGTCGGGTTCCCATCTGGTCGACCAGGTGCGCACCTGGTTCGGTGAGGTCGACCACGTGAGCGCCACGCTGCCGACCGTCGCCCGGCGCGACGGCGCCGAAGACTCGTTCGCGGTGCGCATGACGATGCGCGCCGGCGTGGAGGTCGTGGTCCAGCAGACCGCGGCCTCGTGGACGCCCGGTGTCGTCGGGGTGGCGGTCGTGGCCGGCACCGACGGCACGCTCGAGCTCGCCGCCGACGGCGTGTGGCTCTCGGACCGGTCGGGCCGCCGAGCGTTGCCGGTGCCGGATGATCTCGCGCTGCCTTCGGCGCCGGGAGCCAGCGACGATCCCCGCCACCGCTACACGCATCTCGAGCTGGGTCCGTACACGCGGCTGTGCGAAGCGCTGCGCGCCGGGATCGAAGGTCGACACGAGTCGGGCCCGGTTCCCGTCCCGACCTTCGCCGACGGGCTGGCGTGCATGCGCGTGCTCGACGCGATTCGCGCGTCGGCCGCGGCCGACGGGCGGGTGGAGCCGGTCAGCTCTTCGCCGGTCGCGTGATCTCGTAGACGCGCACGCCCCGGCCGTTGCCGGGGTGAATCGTCTCCCGTTCGAGGTGCATGCCGATCTTGCGCATCACGTTGGCCGACGCTTCGTTGCCGACCGCGTGCGCGCTGACGATCCGATCGAGCCCGACCCGGTCGAGTGCGAACGTGAGCACCGCACGCGCGGCTTCGGTCGCGTAGCCCCGGCCCCAGTGCGCGCGTGCGAGGCGCCAGCCGATCTCCACCGACGGCATGATCTCGGGCAGGAAGTCGGGGACCGCCAGCCCGGCGAAGCCGATCATCTCGCCGGTTGCGGTGAGCTCGGCCGCGAACAAGCCGAAGCTCCGTTCGCGCCAGGACGCCTCGAAGGCGCGGAGCCGGTCGACGCATTCCGCTCGGGTCTGCGTGGAACCGTCGCCGATGTACCGCATCACGTCCGGGTCGGCGCACATCGCCGCGAACGGATCGAGATCGGCGTCGAGGTCCCAGCGGCGGAGGACCAGGCGATCGGTCTCGAGGCGTGGTGAGTCGGCTACCACGGGTTCGCGTACCGCTCGCGGTGCGTATGTTGCGCGAACGGCTCGCGCCGAGGGGGCCCGAGCGGTCGCGCCGGCCAGCCGAGCGGCACGACCGCGACCGGCACGACGTGGGCCGGCAGGCCGAGCAGTGCGGTCAACTCGTCGGCGAACGCCGTGGTGAGCGTGGTCAGCGCGCTGCCGAGCCCGACCGCGGTCGCCGCGAGCAACAAGTTCTGCACGGCCGGGAAGATCGAAGACCCGATCGTTGCCTTCAGGCCGCGTTCGAGGTCGGCGCAGACCACGACGTGCACGGGCGCCGACGCGATGCCGCGCGTTGCACCCTTCTCGACCTCCGCGAGCAGCTGAGGCGTGAGGCGCGTCTCCGAGAACGCGCGCCCGTGTGCTTCCCAGGCGCGCCGGGTGAGCTCACCGATCTCGGCGCGCGTGTCGGCGTCGCGCACGATCACGAACTCCCACGGTTGGTGATTCTCCGCACTGGGTGCGTGTGTTGCCGCGTCGAGGAGGGGCGCCAGTTGCGCGTCGGTGACGGGCTCGTCGTTGAACGCCCGGTACGCGCGCTGGCGACCGACGACGGCGAACAGATCCTGCTCGGTCACGCGAGTTGCTCTCCGACGCGCAAGAACGAGTTGACGTACATGATGCGCAAGCTCGGCCCGAAGGCCCAGTGCCGGAACGCGTCGGTGTCGGTACCGCCGATCCGGTCGATCACGAGCGGTGTCATCCGCTTGAACGCGGTCTCGGGATCGTCGGTGTCCATCTCGTAGAAGTGCATGAAGCGGGGATCGCCGCCGGTCGCGTTCTCGTACGGCGTGATCATGGCGTAGCCGGGCACCGCGGCCTCGGCGATGTGGCGGATGTGCACGAAGTCGGCCCAATCGCGCAGCTCCTGCGCCCGGTCGGGTTCCTTCGGCGAGATCAGCACCAGCGACAGCCCGATGGTCGGCCGGCCGGTCAACACGCCCTGCCCGGGCCGGCGGTACCGGCGAAAATGGTGCCCGGTGACCATGGCGGGCGCCGCCGGCGGCTCGAAGGTGCCGGCGACCTCGTAGACCCCGAGATGGTCGAACTCGGGGAGCACTCGGGGGAGGTCGTCGCGGTCGCGGTGCACGTTGCGCCACCACGTGGCCCGCTCGACGCCCTCGAGCGCCAGCACCTCCGGCACCCGGCGGACGGCGTAGTCCTCGAGCGGCATGTCGGTCATCTCGAGGTACAACCCGGCCGTGTGGCGGTCCTCCACGGCCCGAGGCTACCGATGCGCCTCTGGACCACACGCCGTGTGGTTCACAGACGCCTCTAGAAGGGGCGGCCGGGGCGGCAGAGGAGTTGGCTGGCGCCGACCGCGAGCAGGGTGCCGCCGCGTGCCCACACCCGGCTCTCGCAGGCGATGAGCCCGCCGCTCGCGCTCGGTGCGTGGGCCCACGCGTACAGCCAGGGCTCGGTGGGCTCACCGCGGTGGAACGCGACCGACAGGTCGATGCTGGGCGCGATGTACTCGCTCCGCACGTGGAGCCGGCACACGGCGGGCCAACCGAACGTGTCGAGCAGGATCACCGAGCGACAGGCGTCGAGCCACGCGTCGTCGAATGTCGAGCGGGGCACGTACCGGTACCAGCCGCCCGCCTCCGGTGCGGTGGGCGGCCGGTTCTCCCAGTCGTCGACCCAATGCACGGGACGCTCGTCGAAGTTGTCCCAGAACTTGAACATCGGACCGTCGGTCGCGCCGGCCGCGGCGAGTCGCTCCCGAACGGTTGGCAACGACTCCGGCTCGGGCACCTCCGGCATCTCGGACGTGTCGTGCTCCAGACCGTTCAAGTCGCCGATCGCCCACACCATCGCGTCGAAGATCGGCTGACCTCGCTGGGTCATCGAGACGCGGATCGACTCGGCCCGCTTCGCCTCGCGCAGGGTCGTGACCTCGAGATCGACGTCGTGGTCGAAGTCGGCGACGCCGAGGAAGTGGCCGACGAGGGTCGCGGGCCGGTCGAAGCGCGAATGCGCACCGGCCGCGCGCAACGCGATCGACGCGACGTAGCCGCCGTTGGGCCCCCAGATCTCCCAATCGCGCGCCATGCGAGCCGTGTAGTGGCCGTCGCCGCCCGTGACCGCGGTGTCGGTGCTCAGATCCCCCATGCGAGCGCCAAGCTACGCGCTCGCCGCCCGGCGCCGCCGGGATATTCGGGCGGCGGCGGGCCTCACTCCGCCAGGCGGCAGTAGCTGTCGACGCCCAGCACGGTCATCGTCCGACCGAGTGCGAGCCATGCGCCGATGCACACCGTGAGGTCGAGGATCTCGGCGTCGGTGTACTCGGCGTGCAGCTGCTCGAAGAAGTGATCGTCGATGGCGCGGTGGTCGAGCGCGAACCGCTCGGCGTACTCGATCGCGAGCCGCTCGCGCGGCGAGTATCCGGGGTAGGTGCGCCATTCGGAGACGTTCGCGAAGTCGGATTCGGTCATCGCGTCGGCGGTGCCGGCCGTCTTGCGCCACTGCTGGCAGATCGCGCAGTCGTTGATCTGGGCGATGCGCATGCGCGCGAGCTCGCGCACGCGCACCGGAAGAATGCTCTGCTCGTACACCGCGTGACTCAGTGTTCCCGCGCCGATCCCCATCTCCGGCCGCAGCTTCCACATGCGGACCTCGGGATCGCTCCTGCCTTCGGGAATCTCGATGCGCGGCATCACGCGTTCCTAACTGTCGATACCCAGTACGGCGATGGGATTCGTGCACGCCATGCGCCTGATCTCCGCCTCGGTGAGTCCTTCGGCGAACAGCGCGTCGGCGTAGGTCTGCAGACCGGCGGCCGGGTGGGGGTTCACCTGCTGGCCGAAGTCGGTGCCGAGCGTGACGCGGTCGACGCCAACGGCGCGGATGGTCTCGACCATCTGCCCGACGCTCTTGGTCGCGAGGGCGCCGATGCATGTCATCGCGCACAGCTCCACCCACGCGCCGAGCTCGGCCAGCTCGCGACACTGCGCGGCGTCGAGCTTCGGGCCGGCGAGATCCTCGGTGGCATGGGTGAGCACCACCGGCGCGGCGCTCGCCATCGCCTTGGTGACCGCGTAGTGCTCGGCCGCGCTCACGTGACCGGTCGCCAGCACTGCGCCGTGCTCACGTACCAGTGCGAGCACTTCCTTGGTCTCGGGGAGCAGCTCGCCGTCGGCGTCGATCACGACGATGCCCGGACCGGGTATGCCGAGCTGGGCCGCGACCCCGTTCTCGAAGTCTTGGCGGCTGCTCAGCGTCGGCAGCCACACGATGCGGGCGCCGAGACCGAGGGCGACCTCGACCGCGGCGGGGTTCACGCCGCCCACTTCCCGGTCGCAGCAGATACCGCCGAACACCGAGATCGCGTCGCCGACGTCGTGTTGCACGGCCCACGCGAGCGACGCGGTGGGAGAGTCGTGCGACTTCAGCACGATCGCCCGGTGCCCCGCGGCGGCGGCCTCGCGTGCCGCCTCGAACGCATCGACCGAGCGCGCCCGGTGCGGATCCGGACCGAAATGACAGTGCAGATCGGCGGCTCCGGCCAGGTCGACGCTCATCGGCGGCGAGCCTAGTGACCACCATGCGGCTGCGATCTCCCGCCCTCGCCCTCGACGCGGCGTCGTTTCTCCGGCCGGGCCTCCGGTCTGCGCCTTGGTCATGCGGCTGCGACCTGCGGCCCTCGATCGCCCGGGTGACCTCGACTCACAGACCGGGCCTCCGGATCTGCGCCTGGCCCGCCTACGATCTGACACCCATGTCAGGTCTCGCCAAACGCTCGGTCCCCGCGCCCGGTCAGGCGCCGCTCGTCGCGCCCAACGCGGCCGCGCTGTTGCGGCGCAACGCCCGGGAGTTCGGCGACCGGACCGCGATCAAGTTCGGCGACCGCACGTGGACGCACGCGGAGTACTACGAGGAGTCCTGCCGGTTCGCGGCGTTGTTCCTCGAGCGGTTGCCCGCGGACGCTCCCCGCCACGTGGCCGTGCTGCTCGACAACACGCCCGACTATCTCTTCGCATTCGGTGGTGCGGGCCTGATCGGCGCCGGCGTCGTGGGCCTGAACCACACGCGGCGCGACGAGCACCTCCTGCGCGACGCGCTCCACACCCACTCCGGGCTGGTGATCACCGAGCCGCGCCACGAGGCGTTGTTGGCCCCGATCGCCGATCGCCTGCCGCCGATCCTGTCGTCCGGCCGGTTCGCCGACCCCGGCGATGCCGCGCCGGCTCTCGGCGAGTCGCTCACCGACGCGTTGGCGGCGCACGCCGACGCGGCCGATCCCGGTCTCGACCCCGACATCGACTCGATCTGGGCGTTGATCTTCACATCCGGAACCTCCGACGCGCCGAAGGCGGTCATCTGCTCGCAACGACGACTGCTCGTGACGGGCAACCGCATGACGATGATCATGGACATCGGGCCCGCCGACGTCGGCTACGTCTGCATGCCGCTGTTCCACTCCAACGCGGTGCAGGTCGGCTGGGCGCCGTCGTTGGTCGCGCCGTGCGCGGTCGGGCTCGGCCGCCGGTTCTCGGCCTCGCGGTGGCTCGCCGACGTGCGTCACTATGGCGCCACGTACTTCAACTACACGGGCAAGCCGCTCGCGTACCTGCTCGCGCAACCCGAGCGTCCCGACGATGCCGACAACACGTTGCGCGTGGCCTTCGGCAACGAGGGATCGCCGGAAGTCGTCGACAGCTTCTCGCGCCGGTACGGCGTCGACGTGATCGACGCCTACGGCGCAACCGAGGGCGGCGTCGCGGTGAACCGCGACGTCGACATGCCGCCCGGTGCGTTGGGGCACGCGCCGGATCACGTGCAGGTCGTCGACGACGACGGCAAGGAGAAGGCCCGCGCCGACCTCGACGAGCGCGGGCGCGTGCGCAACGCCGAGGAGTGCGTGGGCGAGATCGTCAACACGCAGGGCGTCGGTCCGTTCGAGGGCTACTACAACAACGACGACGCGACCGCGAAGACGACTCGGTTCGGCTGGTACTGGTCGGGTGACCTCGGGTACAAGGACCGAGAGGGCTTCTTGTACTTCGCCGGCCGCAACGCCGACTGGATCCGGGTCGACGGTGAGAACTTCCCGGCCGGTCCGATCGAGGAGACCCTGCGCAAGGCGCCCG
>Ga0265338_10001107_pt1 | contig 44758 bp, 72 predicted proteins | sample 42126metaG_FD_193579 | JGI IMG/M metagenome (GOLD analysis project Ga0265338, IMG submission 193579) | Rhizosphere microbial communities from Carex aquatilis grown in University of Washington, Seatle, WA, United States - 4-21-26 metaG | ecosystem: Host-associated > Plants > Roots > Rhizosphere... | reverse complement strand
TGGGGAAATAAGATCATCCTCTCTTGATTTAGCAAAAGCTAAGAATAAACCACATAGTATTATATCAAAAATTATTGAAAACATTCCGTCTAAAAATAAGACTAATGATTTTAAAGTTATTAATTATCATACTGGCTCTGGCATGAGTAAAATATTTTATTTAATAACTGAAAAAGGCATGATGGATTTGTCACGAAGAATATAACCTAAATGAAATAATTAATGTGCACAATCATAACACCAATGATATGAAAATCTTCTTCAATGGTTTTATATTGGGGGTTGAGTGGGACTAATATGTCGTTTCCGCCTTCAGTGATTAGCTGTCTAAAAACTGCCTCTTTGGCAGCACTTTTAATGGCCACTACATAATCGCCCTCTTTGTGGTTTTGGTCGGGGTCTATAACTATATAACTGCCCTCAGTGAAGGCCATATTTTTTCCAATCATGGAGTCGCCCTTTATACGTAAAGAAAATATATTTTTATTTTTTCTTTCAGGACAAGGGGATGCTATAGTTTTACCAGAAAAGTTAATAGCATCCTCACTTTCGATTGACCATTGAATGGCTTGCTTCCACTCAATAACGGGCACGCGGCCATGTGGTATTTTTTTGTATAAATCCGACATTGCTTCAAATGGATCATTACCCTCGCCAAATTGAAGCCATCCTGCTTTGACTTGAAGAGCCTTTGAAAATTTCATTATATGATTGCTGCTTTTTGATTCGCCGCTTTCAAGTTCTTGGACAGTTTGTTGAGAAATACCAACAAGCGCAGCCAGCTCTTTTTGAGTTAGATTTCTTTCTCGCCTAGCTTTTCTTAGTCTTTTGGCTAATGTCATAGATAAAAAATTTACAGTCTTTGCCTGTATATATCAAACAGGGAACGCCTATTGACTAATACAGGTATGGCCTGTATTATTTTTCTCATGCCAAATGCCATTAAAAAGGTAATACAAATTATCGGATCGCAGACAGCTCTTGCTCGCAAATGTGGAGTGAGACAGCAGAGCGTTGGTGAATGGGTGGAAAAAGGAAAAATTCCTCCCAGGCGAGTTTTAAAGGTTTGGAGATTAGTTAAAGGAAAAGTTCCGTTATGGGAATTGAATTCTGACATTTATGACCGCGAGTTTAAATAATAACTAAAAAAATTTTCCCAAAAGTAACACTCCTAATCAATCCTAAAAATTAGTAGAGATTAGGGGGTGGAAAAAAATAATAGGGGTTCTTGCTTGAGAGATCCAAAAATTAAGTATGAGGACGAGTGGGATGCGCAGCGTAGCATTGTAGAGGAGAGCGATAAAACTTACAAAAAGGCTGCATATCATCTTTACCCTGAATTAAAACCAGATACTGGTTACGCAAAATTAAAAGCATGCGTGAATCAGGAGAAAGATGGGAATCTTACATTCGGCCGAATTATCGAGATAAGTAAGTTTTGTAATCGTGCTGATGCACTATTTTTTATGTGTGATGAATTAGGTTATGAGCGTCCAATAAAAAAGAAAACTGAAGATGAAGAAAAGCTTTTAGTCGATAGGTACTTAAAAGCTAAAGAAGAAATGGAAAGAGCTTCGCAGGAAATGTATAGAGCGTCAGAAGAATATACAAATAAATTTTATAAAAATAAGTAATAGTTTTATGGCTAAACGACCTTACATGCCGCTTTATTATAGCGATCTTCGAAGCAATGCAAATTGGAGACGTAGCTCGTGGGAAGCAAAAGGCGTTTGGACCGAAGTAATGGGTTTAATGCATGATTCCGATGAATATGGAATTCTAAGATGGCCACTTAAAGACATTGCGGAAGCAATAGGCGCGCCAATAAAAATCTTGAAAGAATTAATAAATAAGGGCGTCTTAAAAGGAGTCGATACCTTAGTAGAAAAGGTATCCTTTTCTACATCCATCTCTCAAAAGAACTCTTCTCCAGTCGAAGTAAATTTAATTGAAAATCAGGTCGGACCTTTGTGGTTTTCTTCACGCATGGTGCGTGATGAATATGTTCGACAAAAAAAGGCTGTTCATGGTTCTAAATCCGCGAAGAATAACGCTGTACCAAGAAAAAAAATAAAAGAAGAGGAGTCCGAAGAAGAAAAGAAAAGGATACCATCTCTTTCTACTTCATTATCATTATCATTATCAGATATAAATAATAAGATCTCTAACACACCACACCACAGTGATCCTAGAGAGAAAAAATCTGGAATTAATTTTGAAAAATCATCCGAGCAACTTGCGGAAGAGGCGTTGCGAGAACAAACAATTTTCACATCGTACCGACAAATTTTGAGTGATGTTGGTTTTCGTCCAGAGCAAATTTTAAAAACTGAGACAACCGCGATGATTACAGCTTGGATCAATGCGGGGGTAGGTGAAGATATTGCTCGCACCGAGATCGTTGCGCTGAACACAAAATTAGGGGGTTTACCAGGCGGTCCCAAGTATTACTTCGAACAAGTTTTACGAGCAAAGAAAAATTCTGACGAAATGAAATTAAAAGCAGAGGAAATAAAAAATGCAACACCGAACGGAAAGATCAGTGGGTCAGGTCATAGATTCACTACGCCAGCAGAACGAGCTCACATCGAAAATGCTGAGCTCAGAAAAAAATATGAAGCCGAGGCTAAGCTCGAAGAGGAGGCTGCTAATTCTGAAAATATTTGAAGAGCTTGGTCAAATGTTCGGTAATAGTTTTAATAACAGATTTCCTCAGAGCAAACGTGAGGCCGCAATTGAAAGTTGGGGTGCATTTTTAAATGACATTACAGATGAGCAAATAAATCATGCGCTTTATGTAGAGCTTAAAAGTTGGATTAAAGATTCTGCGCCAACATTGCCTCAATTTAGACAAATGTGTATGAGAATATCAGCTAATGCAGGTGTATCGCAGTCACAACCTGATACTAGCAAAACGTATTTGGATCAACTCCATGAAGTAATTAATTTAATTGAAAAATGGCTGTACCCCAATCTTAATCGCAAAAAAATTACAAACAGCGCTGAAGCTTTCGCATGGGCAAAGTCGCATGAGTACAAACACATTTGTGCAAAACTTGATGAATTAATTAATGCTGCGCCAAGCTCACAGGGTTTTCCTGAAAAAAATTCAATTTTTTTACAACGTTATCCAGAGGGCCTGAAAATAATATGCGAAGTGAAGAAAATTGTTAATGAAGAATTGGCATTGGAGAACAACTAGTCATGAGCGAAAAAGATAATAAAATACAACGCCTAAAGATTTTTTTATCTTGGATTTATGGGTATATCCAAGCATCAATTCGAGACATTGAGGAGAAACCTAAATGGGCTACTAATGTTATGAAAGCAATAAATTACGAGTTAAAAGAACAAGATAATGATGATTAACTAAGGGGAAATTATGTCAGATATTTTTGATACGAATAAAATTGATGACCTGCCAGATGATTTTAAACAAGAGGTTAATGTTCTAAACATTAGGCAGGAAACAAAAATGTTACTAAAGCTTTTTGAACAAAAAAGACAATTATCAATCAGTGAAATTTTGGTAAGTCTTTTTAGGTCTTGCAACTTACGAAAAAAACGTACTTGGGTTAGCTCCACTCTCTACAACTTGGCGCGTCGTAATATTGTTAAAAAGCTGGATGGCAAGAGAGGAATTTATGAAAAAATCGATTGAAGATCTAAGCCCAGAAGAATTTCAAAAATATCTTTTGGATTTTTTTAAAAAGATAGTTTTAGATAATTTTCATAACGTCAAGCCTGAAACTAAATTAAAAGTCGGTAAATTTTATAGATTGGAAAATGGAATGAAGGCGATATTTTCATATGAAGGTGAATTTAATTTCTCTGGGGTTGTAGTTGGCCTAATTGGTGATTTTATTTGGCGTAAAGATGGAAAACAACATGATTCTAGACCTGGCTATGACGTCGTCGGCGAGTGGGAGGATTAATGAATAACCTTAATTATTTTCAAAGAGTTCTCTGCAATAAACCGCTTGATGAACTTATTCAAGATTTATTTAAGACAAGATCTAAGGGCGATCTTAACAAGATAAGCGCTTTTATTATGATTAATGAAAAAACTAAGGGTGAAATCTTGGAAATTCTAAATGAGGCTGATGATGAAAAAGATACTTCAGAAAGTTAAATGTTTTTTTGGTCTTCATAAGTATTATTTTAATCCTCGAGAATCGTTGGCACTTTCATTTATTCTCTCGGGAAAGGATATAGAAGCTACAGTTTGCATCTGCAAGTTTTGCTCGAAGAAGAAAATATTAACAGAAAAATATAAAGGCGATATTTAATCGGAGAAAACATAATGAAAAAACACAAAGTACAAATTCATCATCCTGATCATTACAACTCACTCGATGCGCAATGTTCACATTGCGGGACAAGAATAGAGTGCATTGATGTGGTTAGGAACTTTAATTTTAATTTGGGAAACGTAATTAAATACATTTGGAGGTGTGATTTAAAAAATGAGAAGTTAGATGATTTGGAGAAAGCATTATGGTATTTAAAAGACGAAGTGAACAAACTAAAAATGGAAAATAGAAAATGAAACAACAGCAAAAAATACTTGATGAAATACTCGCATTGATTGACACTTTAAAACAAGCGGAAAATGTTTCACGTGGAACTTTAAAATTTATGATCGAGTATGCGTACAATGCAGGCGTGGTACATTCAGCTTGTGAATTACAAAAAAAGTTTTTCTTTGATGATGGTGATAAAGAAGATGTCAGCTTCATAAAAGATAATTATTTAACTGAGCTAAAACAAAAAATAGATCTCTTGGAGAGCTTATGCAACACGGTGTAAATCTAAAAAAGAACCTATCAAAGTAATATCATTTGATGTTGTATGTGATTTCTAAGATGATTTAGATCTTTATTTCAGAAAACAAAATGCTAATGGTTTGTTAACTGAGCCTATATAAAACAAAATGACAGCAAAAATTAATCTTTCTGAAAAAGAAATTAAGCGCATTGAAAAACTAGCAGGCTATGGTTTGCGTGATCAAGACATTGCAGACATAATAGGTTATTCTGAAGCTTCAATAAAAAGATATTGCTCAAAAGAATTAAAACGCGGACGTTCAACAAAAATAAAAAATGTTGCAAAGACTGCTTATCGATTAGCAGTTGAAGGCAAATGTCCTGCAATGACAATGTTCTTTTTGAAAACCCAAGCGCGTTGGCGAGAGCAAGAAAAAATTGATGCGCAAGAACCCGAGAAAAAAACAAAAACTAAAGCGCAGTTAAAAACTAATGATGCAATTGAAGCATCAAAGATTTATCAGCAGATTATGTCGGAGTAAGAACATGACAACAATTGCAGTGACAATACCGGATGGTAATTTCATAGATTTAGATTCATTGCCTCAAGCTTTTGCATATTCAGGAAGTAATTTAAGTACGATTACTGTCGCATATCAAGGCAATACATATGTTCAAACATTTACATGGAGCGGGACTACTGTAACTAACATTAGTGGGTGGGTTAAACAATGAGCACTGCTTCAGATTTTTTAAAATGGTGCGCGGTCTTTGGTATTTTTGGTGGTGGTACGCCTCCTGGCCCATCTTTCTCACCAGCATTAACTAAGTGGGTGGCAACAAACGGATCAAATGGTTCTCCAGGATATCGAAATGAACCTTATGCTGATCCATCTTATGCGATGACTCAAATCAGTGGGGCTATACCTTCTGCTGCGTGGGGTATTGTAATAGCATCTGGTAGTTATTCAGTTACCAATTTAGCATTAAAGCCGTCTATTACTTTGTGGGGAGATAATTCATCGCAGCCTGTTGTTACGATTACTAACCCAATATCATTGGATACTAGCTGGAATGGCAAAGATGGCAATACTGCCGTAATTCAAAATCTTTATATTTCAAGTGCAGTTACATTAGATTTTACAGCAACTACTGCTACAAATTCTCAAATTAAAGCAGTTTCTTCGTTATTTATTGCACCGATTACATTAAGTGCAAAGACCGCAAATGCATCGAACATCGCGCAATTTTGGAATTGTTATTTTTCAAGCGCGATAAATCTTAATAGTCATTCTGGAGCTTTTTACAATTGTTCTACGATTGATAGTATTCTTGTTCAACCATCATCATCAAATGGCAATGCGAGTTTTGAATGGTATGGCGGAGTAATTAAAGGAGATGTATCTTTAACTGGAAATTCATCGAGTAATATTTCTGCTGCAATTAGAGGCACAAGGTTACAAGGCACCCTAACAATTAACGGGACGCATGTAACTCTTGAATTAGATGATGGCTCTTATCCAACAGGCGGAATAGTTTTAGCAGGCGGCGCAACAATGTCGCAAGTTACAGTTGTGCGAGCACCTCTAACTTACACGACACCAGAAAATATTTGGTATGTTGATCAATATGGCAATGATTCAACTGGGACAGGCGATATTTCACTACCCTTTGCATCGCTTAATAAGGCGATTGTTGCTGCTAAAGCAGCCGGAGCGAGTGTAACTAGTCCTGCACTTATAAAAATATCTGGTTTGATTTCTGATTCAACACCCGCATTACTTGTACCGTATATACATTTATATTTTGAGGCTAATTCGAATTATGCAAATTCAGGTAACATAGGAGTAGCATCAGACTGGACATCGGGCGGTTCATTGATTATAGCAGGCCCAGGTCAGATTAATTCCGTAATTAATTTAGATTTAGCGACAATTGGCGGTACAACTGCTTCCCAGATATATCTACTTAATACAAATATCACACAAAATATTACATTTAAGTCACGCGCAACTTTTCCGGGCGGCAGCTCACCGATTGATACGCTTTATATAAATAATTGCCGTATTAGTAATACTAATACTACGTTTAGTGGCGGAACGATTTATACAAAAGGTAATTTGACAGCTAGTAATTTTATAATAAATAACGGTAGTAGCTCTGTTAATATCGCATGGTCTGCGCAAAATGATTGGTTTGCATATACGGGCGGTGCACAAAACATACAAGCGACTAGCAGCGGATCTCCATTTAGAAGTATTGTTATAACCATGACGGGCTGTAGTCAGAAAAACGTTGGTACAACATCAGGATCCGGAAGTACCTCATGGACTTTTGACCCGATAAGCTATGCTGGAAATCCCGGTGGAACAGTAACTATTACTCAGTGGAATTTAGGAACCCCATCAGCTGGTCTATTAACAAATTGTACAGGCTTGCCATTAACGTCAGGCGTAACAGGTAATTTACCGGTTGGTAATTTAAACTCCGGAACATCTGCATCAAGCACTACATTTTGGCGGGGAGATGGAACTTGGGCAACTCCAGTAAGCGATAGTCTTTTTCCAAATGGAACGCAAACAATAAATGCATCTACTCTAAATATTGTAAATGGTACAGCATATGTTTTGGATGGCGTAGGCGTTGTTACATGTACTTTGCCATCCCCGTCTGTTGGCGAATATTTTGAACTTGATGGAATAAATGGATGGGTATTGAATATACCTACAGGTATTACCGCAATATTGGGTAATGTCACATTGATCGGAGGTGCTGGAGTAACATGGTCATCGGGAGGCGGAAGTGATACTGCGATTTTCAAGTGGATCGGAGCTAATATTTTACAAGCGGTTTCCTGTACAGGCTTGCCCTTTACGACACCAGGTGGATCAACACCACTCCCAATCATAGCCGGAACAAATATTTCTATCGCGCGCTCTGGCGCAAATATGTCAATTGCTCTAGCAAACTCTCCGACATTTGTCACGCCAGCATTGGGGACTCCTGTGTCTGGAACATTGATTAATTGTTCAGGTTTGCCGATCAGCACAGGAGTTTCTGGGCTTGGTACCGGTGTTGCGACAGCTTTAGGAAATGCTGTAACAGGATCAGGGGGAATCGTACTTGCTACATCTCCATCTCTTGTTACTCCTGCTTTGGGCACACCAACATCTGGAAATTTATCAAGTTGTACTAATTTACCAATCGGGAAAACATTTACCGCTGGAATGAATAGTGGAACCGTCACTAATTCCACTCCATTAATGGCAGGTTTTGCGGTGACACATGTTGCGAGCGGAACTACTGCGATGGTAACTTTTTGCGGACAAGTAGCGGGATCGGTAAGTGGAAACACGCAAGCGGCTATCCGCTTTGGTACTGGATCGGCGCCAGCCCAAGGGGCAAGTGTAACGGGGACATTAGTGGGAACAGTAACCGCAATAAATCAAATCGGTACCGCAGTTACAATCGGATACTCCAAAACAGCGATTATCACAGGATTAACGCCAGGCACAACATATTGGTTTGATATGCAAATTGGACAAAATGGCACAGGGTCTACGTCGCTCTCAAATAATGATTGCTCTGTTATGTCGTTTTAAAAGAGTTATATTAATATGAAAGATAAGCCTAAAAGCAGCTGCGAAAAAATAACTAATTGTCTTTATTCTTTTTGGAATTCTTCATATTGGTGTAGCAGAATTGTTTATAAAGTTGAGTTAAAAACCGAAGAAGAATGGCAAAATCAGAAAATAAAAGAAGAAGAGCAATTACAGGAAGAAAAAGCAAGATTGCTTCCATGGGGGAGCGCATAAGATGAGAAATTTATTAATTTAATCCTGTAACTATTCATTCTATGCCGATCCCATTTCCTTTTGATTTTAAAAACCCTGATTATATTCAGGTTTTTGAATGGCGACTCGAAAGATTACATAAAATCAGGAAAACTCCAAATTCAATAGATGCTTTAAAACGATTTTATCGAGATAACCCAGCTCAATTTATTACTGACTGGGGTACAACATTCGATCCGCGTAATGTTGAGCGTGGACTGCCTGCGTTAATTCCTTTCTTATTATTTCCTCGGCAAGAAGAGTGGGTGCAATGGTTTATTGACAGGTGGAAAAAACAGGAGCCAGGGTTAACAGAAAAATCTCGAGAAATGGGTTTGAGCTGGTTAACAATAGCATTGGCATCAACAGTTTGCTTATTTAATGATGGTGTTACGGTTGGCTTTGGATCGCGTAAAGAAGAATATATTGATAAAAAAGATGACCCTAAATCATTGCTTCAAAAAGCACGACAATTTATTCGTTATTTGCCAAAAGAATTCCGTGGTACATGGGATATTAGAAAACATGCCCCTTACATGAGGATAGTATTTCCTGATACTAACTCAATCATATCGGGGGAAGCGGGCGACAATATAGGCCGAGGTGCAAGAGCTAGTTTCTACATTGTCGATGAAAGTGCATGGATGCCACATCCAGATTTAATTGAAGCATCGTTATCGCAAACAACCAATTGTAGGCAGGACATATCTACTCCGCGCGGGATGAATAACCCATTCGCGCGCAAACGATTTGGCGGAAAGATTAATGTGTTTAGTTTTCGTTGGCAGGACGATCCTCGAAAAGATATTGAGTGGTACAACAAGAAGTGTCATGACATAGATGATCCTGTCGTAATTGCTCAAGAAATAGATTTGGATTATTCAGCATCTATCGAAGGTGTTTTAATTCCTGCTATTTGGGTTAACGCAGCAATTGATGCGCATATTAAATTAGGAATTACTCCATCAGGTATTAGAAATGTAGGACTTGATATCGCAGATGAGGGAAGAGACAAGAACGCATTTTGCGGCAGATATGGAATATTAATTGAGAACTTAAATGAGTGGAGCGGGAAAGGTAGTGACATTTTCTCGACTATTCAAAAATCATTTTTATTGTGCGATACTTTTGGCTACAAAGAATTATATTACGATGCGGATGGATTAGGTGCAGATGCGCGCGGCGATGCAAGAGTCATTAACGAACAACGCGTAGCAAAACTTCGAATAGATTTTTTGCCTTTTCGTGGATCGGGTGCAGTAATTGATAAAGAGGACGATCCTTTTCAAGACGAAAATAATTACGACTCTATTAAGTCTAGAACAAATGATGATTTCTTTGATAATCGTAAAGCGCAAGAGTGGTGGAGATTAAGGCAAAGATTTAAAAAAACTTATCGCTGGGTTGTTGATGGGAAAGAGTGTGATAAAGACGATATCATATCAATATCTAGTTCATTACCAGAATACAGAAAGCTTGTTATTGAATTATCACAACCAACTTACTCGCAAAATAAAGTCGGTAAAATAATAGTTGATAAATCACCAGATGGATCTAGGTCGCCAAACTTAGCCGATGCAGTAATGATCGCATTTTCTAAACCAGAAAGAGTACCTTGGGGATTCAGTAGTGATTCATACATTAGTTGATAAATTAACAAATAGATTTAGATCAAATAAAAAAGAAACTATTGTTCTTCAAAAAAAGAAACGAAAAAAATCACAATGGCCAATATTTACAACGGACGAAGATGGTAGCTTTAATCGAGCGAGGAGAATAGATCGGGCCATTGCTAAATCAATTCAAAAAGATCCACCCATCGCAGTTAATCAATCAGGTATGGCAATGGATGCAAGCCCACAAGGTAAGTTTGGATTTCAGCCTCAAAAGATAGTTCCTGACGCGCAATTTCTTTGGTATGCATCCCAAGGTTTTATTGGGTATCAAATGGCTGCGATACTCGCTCAGCATTGGCTTATCAGTAAAGCTTGTTTAATGCCTGCAAAAGATGCTATTCGAAATGGCTACAAAGTTACTGTTAATGATGGTACTGAGGTGGAAGAAGATGTCATAGATGCTATTCATAAAGCTGACGTTAAATATAATATCAATCAGCAAATGGTCCAATTTATACAAATGGGACGTGTCTTTGGAATTAGAGTTGCTGTTTTCATTATTGAAACAAATGATGTTGAAAGTTTTTATTTGAATCCATTCAATATTGATGGTGTTACGGAGGGAAGCTATAAAGGTATAACGCAGATTGATCCCTATTGGATGACACCAGAGCTTGATGGGCAGGCAGCAGGAGATCCAGCAGCACCAGATTTTTATGAGCCAACCTGGTGGCGAGTCAATGGGCTTCGAATACACCGTAGTCATTTAATAGTTTTCAGAACAGAAGAGGTTGCAGATATATTAAAGCCTAATTATATCTATGGCGGTATTCCAATACCTCAAAAGATCTATGAACGTGTTTATGCAGCGGAGCGCACGGCAAATGAAGCCCCCATGCTTGCAATGACAAAACGTTTAGATGTACTTAAGATTGATTTACCAAAAGCTGCTGCTAATCCCACTGGATTGATTGAAAGACTAAGATTTTTTGCGAGTAATCGTGACAACTATGGAACAAAGGCTATAGGAATTGAAGAGGAGCTTAATCAATTCGATACAAGTCTGTCTGATTTAGATACAGTTATCATGAGCCAACTACAGCTAGTGGCCGCGGCATCGAACGTACCAGCAACTAAACTTTTAGGTACATCGCCCAAAGGTTTTAATGCGACAGGTGAGTATGAAGAAGCCAATTATCATGAGGAGCTTGAAAGTATCCAAGCTCATGATTTAACTCCGTTCTTAGAGCGCCACCATATGCTATTAATTAAGTCAGAAATAGCACCACAATTTAATATGTCTCCATTTGCAACTACCGTTGAGTGGGAATCTCTAGACGCCATGACAGCTAAAGAAGAAGCTGATCTCAATAAAGTAAAGGCAGATACAGCATCAGTACTTTCATCTCTTGGTGCAATTGATGGTAATGATGAACGACAAAGGATAATTTCTGATCCGAAGAGCGGTTATACAGGCTTAACAGGTGATGCACCAGAACAAGAAGAAGAAAGTGATCCGGATTATGGCGACGATCCAATTGAATGATAAAAAACCCAAAAGGATTACCAAGAAAAAGGATTTATTATTACGTGGCTCACGGCTTAATTATAACGCCAGTCAACAAGCTAAATATCAGCGCGCCTTGTTATCACTAATTCGACAAATGACTAATGAGACTAAAGACGAACTCATTAAGTTATTTAAAGGCGATACAGCAGAAGAATTCATATCTCAGCAAGCACAAGCTGCCGCTCTTGATGAAAGCATTACCACTAAAGCAAAAAAAGTAATGAGTAAGCTTGCAGAAAGATTTTCAAGGTTATTTTCTCTTAAGTCAAAACAGCTTGCCTCTAATATGGTAGATGGCGCATCTGATACTAGCAAAGCAAATTTGCACTCAAGCTTAATGCAATTAACAAATGGTTTGTCATTAAGGACAGGTGTCGTTCCGAAAGGCATGAATGAAATCGCATCTGCAATCGTTGCTGAAAATGTATCTCTCATCAAAACAATTCCGTCGCAATATTTCAAAGACGTAACTGGATCAGTTATGCGATCGATTACAAATGGCGAAGGTTTAAAAACTCTTTTGCCACAAATAAAAAAATACGACGGACAAACTGAACGTCATGCAAAAAATCTTGCTTTAGATCAAACGCGTAAAGCGTATAATTCAATTAACAAGCAACGAATGCAATCGCTCGGTATAAAAAAGTTTGAATGGATTCATAGTGGAGGTGGACAAAAACCAAGAAGAAGTCACATTGCACTTGGTGGAAATATTTTTAGCTTTGATAACTTGCCAATAATAAATAAAGAACAAGTTGATCGAGGTTATGAAAGTCCAGTTATAGGTATACCAGGACAAGCAATTAATTGTCGTTGCACTATGACACCAGTACTTGATTTTGAAAATACATAAAGGGGGCTAAAATGCCTTTAAAAACAGGGTCTTCACAAGAAGTTATATCATCTAATATTGAAGAATTAATTAATTCGGGTCATGATCCAGATCAAGCAAAAGCAATTGCTTATAGCAAAGCTGCAAAGGATAGTGGCTCAAGTCGTGTGCTCGACATAAATGGTTGGGCAGAAATAAAAGATAATCCATTATCAAAGGTTGGAGTATTTCCATATCTTGGCAAACAAATTAATTCAGATCTTGATCAAGATAAAATTTATTTTGTTTATCGACCGGAAGAAGAGTTGTCAGATCAAAAAACAATTGATTCATTTAAATTGCTTCCGTGGATTGATGATCATGTCATGTTAGGTGATCCAAGTTTAGGTTTAACCCCGCCAGAAAAAAAAGGAGTACATGGAATTATTGGTGAAGATGTTCATTACGAAGATGGATACTTAAAAGGAAATTTAAAAATATTTTCTGAAAAACTTGCAGACTTAATTGAAAGCGGTAAAAATGAATTGTCTATCGGTTATCGTTGCGAGTATGATATGACCGAAGGTTCCTTCAACGGTCAACACTACGATGCAATTCAACGCAATATACGCGGTAACCATGTTGCATTAGTAAATGAAGGTCGCGCGGGTCCTGATGTAGCAGTGCTAGATCATTTTAAATTCACATTTGATAGCGGGAGAATAGTAATGCCGGATAACAAAGAAGAAACTAAAGAAACAAAAGATGAAGGTGAACAACCATTAACACTCCAATCAGTTGGCGATCAATTAAAATCACTTGCTGATTCAGTTGCAAACTTAACAACGATGTTTGGAAATAAATCCACTGCATCAGATGAAGATACAGATAAGGAAAAAGATAAAAAAGCAGAGGATGCAGAACCCGATGATTTTGTTAAGAAAGCGGATGTAACGGATGAAGATAAAGAAGACGATAAGAAAGATGATAAAAAAGACGGGATGGATTCAAAGATTAAATCATTAGCTAAAGATTTTAAAGATCTTAAATCCGACACAACTAAAATCGTTATGCGTGAGATTTCACAACGCAATGCTCTTGCTAGCGAATTAGCTAAACATGTTGGAGTTTTTGACCATGCTGAAATGACACCTGATGAAGTAGCTCAATATGGCATTAAAAAACTTGGTTTAAAGTGTAAGCGAGGTCATGAGCAATCCGTACTTGATGGTTATCTTGCAGCTTCGAAGAAAACATCACGATCTATATTTGTTCAAGATCAAAAACCAGCATCCAGTCAAATTGATAAATACTTAAATGGGGGCGCATAATGACCTTTCAATCAACAGTTTCTTTAAAGCAGGGCTTTGGTGTTCCAGGCGAATACTTTACGGATGGCCCGTTTCGTGCAGAGTCATTTATTTTAAACTCTGTCAGTGCAGCTTATAACATCATAGGCGCCACTGCATTTAGCATAGTTTCACAAGGCATTGCTCAAGCAGGTAATCCATCGAGCGGAGTATTTGCTGGTATTTTGGCAAATCCAAAAACTGCGCCATTACAGGGAGGTTCTTCTGGTACTTTATCCCCAACATTAACTCTTCCAAACAATGCTCAAGCTGACATTGTTAACATGGGGACAATGGTTGTGACACTACCAGCATCAGCTGCAATTGGAGATTATGTTGTTTTTGATAACACTACAGGTGCTTTATCAACTATTGCGCCAGGAGCATCATTACCATCAGGAAAAACATTTGCCAATGCTGTTGTAGATTACTTTACTGTAGGCGGAGCTGGATTAGCTGTAATAACTCTAACCCCAACATTAGTAATTCCACATTAGTAATTCCACAGAATAACTGGAGATAAATTAAAATGAATAATATTGCATCAAAAGTACACTCATTTCTAAGTCCCCGAAATATCAATGCTATTCGTGGGTTTGACGCTAAAGATTATCCAGATCTTTCGAGATTAGGTATTGGTTTTGGTAAAAACGTCCTTGATGAAATGATGAATAAATTTGCGATGGATGCCGTTGAACCAACAGTCACTACTGCAAGTATAGCGACCCCCATACAGTTTTTACAAAACTGGTTGCCTGGTTTTGTATTTGTCATTACCGCGGCCCGTAAGATTGATGAAATTGTCGGTATTGCAACTGTGGGTGAATGGAGTGACAAAGAAGTTGTGCAAGGAGTTTTAGAACGAGTTGGTTCATCAGTTCCGTATGGCGATTATACAAATGTTCCTCTCTCTAGTTGGAATACCAATTTTGAACGAAGAACGGTTGTGAAATTTGAAGAGGGCATGAAAGTCGGAGTTGAAGAACAAGAAACCGCTGCTCGTATGCGTGTTGACACTGCATCAATGAAACGAGAAAGTTCTGCATTAGCATTAGAAATAGTACGTAACTTAGTTGGTTTCTTCGGCTATAACAGCGGCGCTAATCGAACTTATGGATTTTTGAATGATCCAAACTTGCCAGCTTATGTAACTGTTCCAGTTGGTGTATCGACTTCCACTCTTTGGAGCTCAAAGACATTCCTTGAAATCTGTAAAGATATTCGGGGTGCAATCGTAGCTTTACGTAATCAATCACAAGATACTATTGATCCATCAACTACTAATTTAACATTAGCAGTAGCTACTAATTCAGTAGATTGGTTATCAACCACTTCTGATTTTGGTATCTCTGTGAGTGACTGGTTATCAAAAGCTTATCCGCGCATCCGCGTTGTATCTGCACCTGAATTAGATTTGGCAAATGGTGGAGCAAACGTTTTCTACTTATTTGCTGAATCTGTGAATGATGCGTCAACCGATGACGGTCGTACCTTTATCCAAGTTGTTCCACAGAAATTTAGAGTATTGGGTGTACAACAACTAGCTAAAGGATATGAAGAGGACTATTCAAATGCCACAGCTGGCATTATGTGCAAACGTCCATTTGCTGTTGTTAGACGATCTGGTATTTAATTAATCGAGGGTTATTTATTTAACCCTCTTTTCATAAAAGGTTAAAAGAATGAGTCATTACGTTTATTCAACATTATCGTCACCTGTTAGTTATGCAACTTATAAAACAGACACCAAAGATATTCCAGTTATTGAAAAAAATATCCTCATTAAAGGTGGTACGGGTGTTTCTGATAAAAATTTTGTTACCCCGAAAGGAGTCGTAACAGAAGTTACGTCCGAAGAGCTAGAGCATTTGAAAAGCAATGAGGTTTTTAAATTGCATATGCAAAATGGATTTATAACGGTTGAAGAAAAGAAGCAAAAGCCAGTTGAGAAGGTCGTTGTAAATATGAAGGATGCTGATAAATCATCTCCTATTAGACCTCAAGATTTCGTGACCGACAAAGATGGAAACAGAAGATTAGAAAGAGGTGGAATATAATTGACAGCGTTCACATTCGACGTAAATGCTTTTAGGATTAGTTTTCCGGCTTTTGCGGATGTGGGTGCCTTCCCAACGGCAACGTTACAAAGTTTTTGGGATTCAGGAGCTTACATCATAGAAAATAATGATGCCGCTCTGTTAGTTCCAGGTCCCGCTAGGCTGAGGTGCTTAAATTTAATAACAGCTCACCTGGCTGCACTGTCAGTGATTATTGCGGATGGACAAGTTCCAGGTCTTGTCCAGTCCGCAACAATCGACAAAATAACAGTTTCATTAACGCCGCCACCACTGCCTACTCAATTTCAGTGGTGGCTAAATCAAACTGCTTATGGACAGCAACTATTAGCGATCCTACAAGTTGGATCAGTTGGCGGTATCTATGCAGGTGGAAGCCCTGAGCTTTCAGCTTTTAGAAAAGTTGGAGGGTTTTTTTGAGTGTTAAACAAGTTGATGGTCCAGGAAAAAAAGAAATAGAAAACCTAATAAAGAATCTAACTGGCAAGGTCGCTAAGGTTGGTTGGTTAGATCGTTCAAAATATCCAAATGGTGTGCCGGTTGCAATGGTTGCATCCATACAGGAGTTTGGTGCTCCTTCTAAGAATATACCCCCTAGACTTGGAATGAGAGCAACAGTAGAAAATAAGAAAAAAGAATGGAGCGAGATTATTCAGAATGGAGCTAAGGCAGTTGCTAAAGGTAGCTGGAACGCTACAAATGTAATGTCAGCAGTTGGATTGAAAGCCGAAGGAGACTTTAAGAAAACAATATCAGAAGTTACAACTCCCAGGCTTAAAGATGAAACTATAGCGGCAAGGCTAAGAAAGCGCAGAGATAAAAAAACAGTGGGCGCGCTAGATAAACCATTAATAGACTCTGGTTTAATGCACAGCACTTTAACAAATTCGGTGGAAGATGAATGATACCCGGATCCAATCTTTTAAAAACGGCACTCTCTCTGATTGCACCGCAGAGCATAATTTATTACAAGGCTAATGGGCGAGCGCTTAACAATATTGGTCAGGATGTTACGACCTATGATACTGCTCTGGTTGTAAGAGGAAGCTTCCAGCCAGTCCCTAGAAGACTATATCAATCATACGGTCTAGATTTCCAAAAAAGTTATTTTACTTTTTACGCATCTGTTGATGTTATCGACTTGCAGAGGGATGTCTCAGCAGATCAGATTGCATTCAAAGGTGCTCGCTATCAATGCGAATCAGCTAATGACTGGTTTGCTATGGATGGATGGACCGGAGTTCTCTGCGCTCTTATAACAAGCCCTAATCTTGATATAGATCGACCGATCTATGGTTTTGATGAAAATAATTCTTCCAATGGTAACTTTAATTATAATAATGGTGATTTCAAATGATGGACAATGATCTCATTAGGTTATTTTTACCAATCATCAACAATGGTTTGATCGCTGATGGTTTTACTGGAGTTACTGTTAAGCAAGGTAATCAACCAACTCAGCAAGGTGTTAGTTCTTTACCAACAGTTTACTTTTATAAACTATTTGATAAGCGTTACGGATTTCTTAAGCGTGATGATGAATGGGATATGATTAACGAAGTGATGGTTCATACCGAAATACAACAATATGAAACAACATTTCAAATAAGTACTCTGGTAATTCAAAGACCTACAACACCATATCAATATACGGCATCAGATCTTGTTAATGAAGTTGCAGCAATAATGCAAAGTGACACAGCGCGAGAAACATTGTTGCAATCTGATGTAGGAATCCTTAGAGTTTCAGAAATTAGAAATCCATATTTTACAGATGATCGTGATCAGTATGAGGCATCGCCATCTTTTGACTTTACGGTTACTCATAAGCAAATTAGAGTATCAACAAGTCCAGTGGTAGAATCTTTGGAATTAGATATTTATCCGATTTAAATTTAAGGGGAAAGTTATGGCAATAGATATTAGTCAATATGTAGATATAACCTCTGGTGTTGGAGTTGGTACATTAGTTGCAGATCGTGAATTAATATTAAGAATATTTTCGATAAATCCTTTGATACCACCACAGCTACCCGCCCTGGAATTTCAAAGTGCTTCTGATGTTGGTAATTATTTTGGAACAAGCTCACAGGAATATGCTAGGGCTCTTTTTTATTTTGGTTGGGTAAGTAAAAACATTACACGTCCTAAAAAAATAAGCTTTGCTAGGTGGGTTAACACCGATGTTGCTCCTGCAATTTATGGAAATAATATTGCTCTACCTACTCTTACACAGTGGCAAGCAATTACAAACGGATCTTTTGGTCTTACAATTAGTGGAACAGCTCACACATTCACTGGGTTAGATTTCTCAGGCGCATCTTCTTTATCGGATGTTGCATCTATTATTCAGGCAGCAATTAATCTTGAAACTGGGACTATGTGGACTTCTGCAATTGTTCTATACAACTCTACGAGAGGAAGTTTTGACTTTGTAGGTGGATCAGCAATAGCGGCTACAATTTCAGTACAGGAAGGATCTACAGGAACTCATATAGCTGCGACTATGGGATGGTTAGCAGGAGTTAATCTAATTATAGCTTATGGAGCAATAGAGCAAACAATTACTCAAGCTCTTGATTCTTCATCTAATGCATCAAACAACTTCGGATCATTTATATTCATTCCAAGTTTGACTTTAGATGAAATAACGGAGGCGTCAGCTTGGAACACAAACCAAAATATTCTCTATCAATATTATGTACCTGTAGATATGAGTACTTATTCATCTTACTCAGCGGCTCTTATAAATTATTCGGGCGTTGGTTTGATTCTGTCTTTAACAAGTGGTGAATACCCAGAGCAAGCACCGTCAATGATTATGGCAGCAACTGATTACACGCAACCGAACAGCGTACAAAATTACATGTTCCAGCAATTTAATTTAACTCCTAGTGTTACTGACACTACAACATCCAGAGCATTAGACTTGGCGAGAATAAACTACTATGGGCAAACACAGCAGGCAGGACAATTATTAAGCTTCTTCCAGCGTGGCGTTTTGATGGGTCTCCCATCTTCGCCGCTAGATATGAATGTATATGCAAATGAGCAATGGCTTAAAGATGCTGCAACATCGGCGTTTATGACATTGTTATTAATACTAACAAAAGTATCTGCAAACACGCAGGGTAGAGGACAAGTTTTATCAATTCTTCAGTCAGTAATTAATCTGGCATTACTAAATGGAACTATAAGCGTAGGGAAAACATTGAGTACTTTCCAACAGCTTTATATCACAGAGTTATCTAATGATTCAAAAGCGTGGTATCAGGTTCAAAATATTGGATATTGGGTCAATTGCGTAATCAAGCAAGAAGAGTTAGTTCCAAACAGTGGCGTTCTTGAATATGTACTTGCCTATACTTTGATATACAGCAAAGACGACGATATTCGTAAGATTGCAGGTACACACGTACTAATATAATAAAGAGGAATAAATACTATGAATGACATATCAGGCAATGGTTTACGAATTAACTTAATAGCATCAGTTACATTTCCGATTGGGATTAACTTGACGCAATTTTCTGATGATTCTGATCCTTTGGATATTCCATCACTTCAGATTGCAGATTCTGCAATGGGGTTAAATGGAGATTTAATATTTTGGTCTAAGGCTAATCCGATTAAACCATCGTTAAGTGTTATTGCTGAGAGCGATGACGATATTGTTCTGTCAATTTTAATGGAAGCCAACAGAGTAGGTCGCGGGAAGTCTGGGGCAAAAGATATTCTTACTATGACCGCACTTTATCCTACAGGTCGATTCATTACCTTTATTAATGGGGTTATTACAGATGGTAATCCTGCAAATGCTGTTGCAAGCGCAGGAAGAATTAAAACAAAGCTGTATTCATTTGCCTTTGAAAACAAAATAGGTGCTTAAAGATGATAGATCCAAAGCTAATAGATCCCAAGCAGATTGAGATTGATGAGAAGCAATTCATTATCTCCAAATTTCCAGCGGTTGCAGGAAGAGAAATAATTTCTAAATATCCATTATCGGCTGTTCCTAAACTAGGAGATTATGCAGTTAATGAAGAAACAATGTTAAAGCTTATGGCTTATGTTGCTGTTGAGAAAGATGGAAGAACCATGGGGCTTTCTAATAAGGCGCTTATCGATAATCATGTTGGATCTTGGGAAACATTAGCAAAGATTGAAATGGCAATGCTGGAGTACAATTGCAGTTTTTTTCAAAACGGGCGAATCTCACGTTTCTTCGACGATATCGCCCAGAATATCCCACAATGGATTTCCAAAACGTTGATGGCTTTATCGGCGCAATCGTCGCAGGTGGAAAAGCCACATTAAACGAACTCAAGACTATTTATAGCTTAGAAGATGCGTTCGACATGTGGGAGATAATAGCAGTAACAAAATATAACGAGTATCAAGCAATTGAGCATGCTAAGAAGCAAAGGGGTAAGTAATGTCTATTATTGATACATTTTATTATCTTTTTAAAAGCGATACAACGCAGCTCAAAAAAGGAAATGAGGAAGCCAAGAAATCATCTAAAGATCTAAGTGAAAATCTAAAAGAAACCACTCAAAGCGTAGATAAACTTGGCGAGTCTTTTGTAAACATTGCAAAATCATTGACAGGTGCTGTAGCTGGGTTTTTATCATTCAAAGCCGTCTTAGATAATCTGAAGGATGCGTACGAATACTCATTGTCGTTACATGAGGCATCAGAAGCTTTAAATGTTAATGCTGAAGCTTTAGATCAGTGGGGTAGGGCAGTTCAAAAAACTGGTGGAACCACTGAAAGATTTCAAGCTTCACTTAAAGGATTAGCAGAACACCTTAATATCCGAAATCAAGATGCACTTAAACTTCTTCCCCAATTAGCCGATCTTTTTCACAAGGTTGGCAATGAGCGATCTATACGATTTGGACAAAAGATAGGATTAGATGAGCCAACTATTTTACTCTTAATGAAAGGTAGAAAAGAGTTAGAAGCAATTCTAGCTAGACAAAAAGAACTTGGCTTAGTTACAAAGAGCGATACAGAAATTTCTAAAAAGTTTAATGATGCCTGGCAGAACATGAGCTATGCGTTTCGATCGGTTTGGATAAATGTTGGAAGTACTGTATTACCTATCCTTACAAAATTAGTTGAAGGTTTTACAGTAATGGCTATCTATTTTACTGAGCATAGCGATTTAATAGTGGGTTCACTACTTGGTATAGGTGCTGCGGCTATAATTTTTGCAGCTCCTTTTGTTGCAGCAAATGCAGCGGTGATTGGTTTAACATTGGGAATTGGTTATCTTATTGGGGCTTTTGCAGTAGCCTATGATGATTTTGCAGCTTTTGAGAAAGGTAATAATTCAATAATAGGTTTATTAATTAATAAATGGCCGAATGCTACCAAGCTTCTAAAAGACTCATTTGATGATTTCTTTCAATCATTAATACCAGGATTAGGAATTTTAAAGGAGATTGTATCTCTTTCAAAAGAACTAAAATCAATATTCGCAAGTAAGAACGACTTAGTATTAAATGCTCATAAATCAATACAATTTGCATCTTCTGTCCCTTTAAATCCTCAAACATCTAATAGCATTTTTAATAATGGACTTACTAGTTCTAAAAATGTGTCGCTTAGCACAGGAAATATAACCATTAATACACAAGCAACAGATGCAGATGAAGTAAGCTCATCATTTGTTAAAGGTTTGCAATATCATTTAAGGCAGGCGACTGGAACTTTTGATGATGGGGTCGTATCCTGATGTTAAATGGTAGTTCTAATATTTTTAATACCCTATTTCCAAGTTTTGCATCGGATAGCGTTGCTGTGTTCGATCAAAATTTTAATCAACTATTCAAAAGCGCGAGAGCTATAAAAGCTACAGTTAAAGAAGAATCGAAGGTAATGGAGCATCCTATCGAAACAGGAGCTATCGTTACGGATCATAGAATCGTTCTGCCAGTAGAGATTGAATTATCACTTATACTTAATTCTTTAGATTACACAAATACTTATAAGAGCATTAGACAGTATTATTTAAATGGCACTTTACTTGTTGTTCAGACAAGAACTGGGATTTATCAAAATCAGCTTATTTCATCAATCCCACATGAGGAAAGCCCAGATCAATACAATGCTATTTCAATGGCTATTAGCCTTAAAGAAGTCCAGTTCGTAACAGCAAAGTTTTCAAAGCGAACAAAAAAACCATCAGATTCTGATACTACTGGCAGGGGAACTCAACAACCACAAACAGATATCCCTCAAAGTGGTTCTGCTGCTTATAATTTTATAGTTGGGGGCGTTCAGTGATAACGATCCAATTAAGCGCAATACCCAATCAATCGTTTTCAATAAGGCTTGATGACCATTTTTACGACATTACTATTAAATCAACTAATGGTTGCATGTCAGTAACTATAGCTAGAGACAATATTGTTATTTTAAGTAATCAGCGTGCAGTTGCTGGATTTCCTATAATTCCATATCATTATTTGGAATCTGGAAACTTTATTTTCTTAACTCAAAACGATGATTTACCTGATTACACTCAATTCGGCATAACTCAATCGTTTGTCTTTATTTCACAATCAGAACTGGATACTTTCCGTGGCAAATCAACAACAACTTGATCCAAGAATTGTACAATTAAGTGTCGAAGTTAACGGAAAAACTAAAACATATGATGGTTTGGCTATTAAGGCATCTGGAACTAAATACGCTAACCCTAATATGAATGAAGCTGAAATCACGATCTATAACTTAGATAAAACAACGCAGGATTATATATTAACTGAAACATCTCCTTATAACCTTAACAGGACTCCAAAAAATGTAAATCTATCTGCCGGAAGAGAATCTTACGGTAAATCTCTTATTTACACGGGTAATATTGTTGCGTCTATTCCGTCTCAGCCTCCAGATATTGGCGTTACTCTAAAGTGTTTAACTGGGTATTTTGCAAATGGTCAGATTATAACAAGAGGGATGGGTGGAACTGTTCCATTATCATTTCTCTCAAAACAAATAGCAGCAGATTTAAAAAACACTCTTATCTTTCAAACACAAGATAAAAATATAGCAAATTACGCTTATACAGGATCTCAATTTAAAGAGCTTGAACACTTGGCATCAGTTGGAAATATAAATGTCTTTGCAGACAATGCTGCAATGATTGTTAAAACTATCGGTCTGCCGCTTACCAATACTGTTCGATTATTGGATTTAGATAGCGGAATGATTGGAATACCTGAGATCACAGAACAGGGCATGAAAGTTAAGTTTCTGCTTGATAATAAAACAACTCTAGGGGGTGGCCTCCAGGTAAAAAGTACTATTTATCCTGCGGCTAATGGTAGTTATGTGATTTATAAACTTGGATTTGAAATAGCTAATCGTGACACGCCATTTTATTGGATCGCTGAAGGAATTAGAAACCTATGACTTATAATACACCGTCCATTGATCCCGCTGATCTTGGCAGTCTAACAGGCGCTTTTAGATTTATTGTCAATAAAATACTACAGGGTGTTAGTGGAAGATTGCCGGCTCAGGTAATAGCATTTGATAGAAACGCAAATCGAGTACGAGTTCAACCCCTTATTAAGGTGATCACGACAGACGGTACAGAGGTTTCACGCGCTCAAATAGCAAGTGTACCTGTTTGTCAAATAGGAGGCGGTGGTGTTGTTCTTAACTTTAATTTAAATCCTGGTGACCTTGGATGGATTGAAGCAAATGATCGTGATATATCATTGTTTCTGCAATCATATGCAGAATCAAAACCAAACACAAATAGAAAATTTAGTTTCTCTGATGGAGTTTTCGTCCCAAATATCATGCACAACTTCACAATTAATTCAGAAGACGATGAAAATTGTGTTTTGCAAAATCTTAGTGGTACAGTACGCATTGCAATCTGGTCTGATAAAATAAAGATAACAGCACCAAGTGGTTTAAAAGTTTCTGGCGGAATTGTAGTAGACAATAACGGTATGAATATCACAGGTGATGTTCATGTGAGCGGAAACATTACAGCATCGGGAGATATTACGCCACATATACCACCATAAGAGAATTAACTTAATGGCACAAACTCTTGCAACAATTAATAGCGATTTATATCTAGATAAATTTGGAAACATCGCAATTAAGCGTGATCTTGAATCTGTTATTCAGAGCTGTGAAGAAGTTGCAAAAACTCGTTTAGGTGAAATGGTTTTAAATTTAGATGGTGGTATCCCATTCTTTGAAACTATATTTAATGGAGTACCTAATCAAGTTCAATTTGATTCTGCTATTAGAAGTGCTTTATTACAAGAAGATGGTGTTTTGGAAGTTGTATCTCTTGTGACATCTGTTAGTAACTTCACGCTAAACTATAACGCAATAATAAGAACAATATATGGAGTTGGAATAATAAGCGGTGAGATAAATGGCTAATTATCAATATATTAATGACACAGGCACAATTGTTCCTGATACAAGTGAAATTCAATCTGGTATACAGCAAGAGTATAGAAATGCTTTTGGTCAGGATTTGAATGTTGATCCACAAACACCACAAGGATTGCTAATAACAGCAGAAACTATAGCGAGAAGCGAGGTTGTTAGTAATAATGCTGCTCTTGCAAATCAAATAAATCCGAATATAGCTGGAGGAATTTTCCTTGATGCTATATTAGCTTTAACAGGTGCGCAGCGTAACCCAGAAATTAAAACACTTGTATCTGGTTGTGTTCTGCAGGGATTAATTGGGACTTCTATACCAGCAGGCGTACAAGCAAAAAATGTAGATACTGGTGATATCTATGAATCACTAAATACAGTAACTTTAAGTGGTTCTCCCCCTCAAGCAATAGTGGATTTTAGATCAATAATTCCAGGTCCGCTGACTATCGCCATTAATAAACTAACTCAGATAGTAACACCAGTGCTTGGCTGGGATACTATTAATAATCCAATCGCAGGTGTGCCAGGCTCTGAACAGCAATCAGATGCATCTGCCAGATCTTTACGAAAAGTTACTTTAGCATCCCAGGGATCATCATTAGCCGGTGCCATTATATCTGCCTTGTTTCAAGTAGAAGGAGTATCAAGTTTATCGTTCAGAGAAAATGTTACTGATTCCACAATTGTTATCGATGGAGTAACACTTGTTCCTCACTCAATGTACGCATGCGTGGAAGGCGGATCAGAGGTAGATGTAGCAACAGCAATATTAAGCAAAAAAAGTGGCGGATGTAATTACAATGGGACTGTAACATTTGGTGTTGTTGAGCAATATAGCGGACAAATATTCGATGTTAAATTTGATAGACCTGCTGAAGTCGATATCTTGATTAAAGTAACTTATAGACTTGAAGGATCAGTAGAAGATCCTGAAGACTCTATAAGAAATGCTATTTTAGTTTATACGAGTGGTCAACTTGAAGGTTTCCGAGGTTTCATTGTTGGAGAAAATGTGTCAGCGTTTGAAATAGCGGGTGCTATCACTTGTCAAATACCAGGTATTTATATAAAGGAAGTACAAACCGCTATTAATAGCGGATCACCAGTATTTAGCACAGATGAAATCCCAATTTTAATATCACAGATAGCATTCACAGAAGATTCGATGATTACGGTGTTACCTGCATGAATATAGAAGAATTTGATAATTCTATTACACTTCTAGATGCCATTTTATGGCAGTACAATAATTCAACAAGAATACAATCATTATTAAAATCAAAGGATAATTGGTATTTTAATTACCATGATACATTTTGGACTATGTGGTATTTGAATGTTTTTAATTTAATTACCGCTGATTCTTTTGGATTGGCAGTTTGGTCAATCATATTACAAATACCTTTATTTATTAATCCAAGCCCAGATGATGGAAAACCATTATTTGGTTTTAATGAATTAGTAACATTTCCAACATATATAAATGATTATACAAATTTTAATAATGGTAATTTTTCAAGTCAGAGCAGCATATCTCCTCGTTTGACTATTGAGGAGCAAAGACTTGTATTGCGCTTACGTTACTATCAGCTTATATCTAGAGGGGCAGCACCAGAAGTAAATAAATTTCTAAGCGTTTTATTTGCTGATTTTGGTCCAGCTTATATGCTAGATGGACTAGATATGAGCATAACATACATTTTTGATTTTAAATTGTCTTACAGCTTACGTTTTATTTTAGAGAAATTTGATCTTTTGCCAAGACCTGCTGGTGTAAAAATAAAATATATAATTGTAACCAATCAAATCTTTGGTTTTAACGAAGTAACAGAATTTCCTAGTTACATTAATGTTTATAATAATTTTAATAACAGTAATTTCATTCCAGAATTTTCGTAATAATAATAGGGGAGTTTACAATGCCAAAATATTTTTTAAACGCTTTTGCTGTAGATGGAGATATAACTGCAATTCCTGACGCCGCTCAAATAAGCGGCAGCGTTAGTTATGATCAAGGATGGACTATTGATTATCAAAAAGATTTATTAACAGATCCAACTGCCAAACCAATTCCAAGAGATCAAATGAACCAGCTTTTTTTTGATATAACAAACAATTTAAAATATTTACAAGAACATGGTGTCCCTGAATTTATTACAACAACAGACCACGGTGGAACCCCCTTCCCGTATGCTAAGTATGCTTTTGTTAGATATGATAGCAGCGGTGTTGGAACTAATTATAAAATTTATCAATCACTTATAGATAGTAATACAAACTTACCAACAGACGCTGCTCACTGGAGAGTAATAGACCCAAACTCTGAATCTATTCCTACTGGAGCTATAATAGATTTTGGTATGGCTGTTGCTCCTGCAGGTTTTGTGTTGTGTGACGGATCTGCAATTAGCAGAACGACCTTCGCTACTTTGTTCGCTACAATCGGAATCACTTGGGGAGCTGGTGATGGATCTACAACTTTTAATGTGCCGACTCTTGCACGTAGAACAAGAATTGGATCGGGTGGTACGCCAAGCGGAATAATATCAAATACAGTCGGAAGTTTAGGTGGTGCAGAGACTCACTTACAAACTATTGCTGAAATGCCGTCTCATAATCACCCGCCAGCTCCTGGCATGGGTCCATTTCTTTATGATAGTGGAGCAGGTGGAGTTGGCGTTAACAGTGGTAGTGATACGGATAGGACTCATTCAATAACTGGGGATACTGGTGGAGGAACTCCATTTAATATTATGCAACCAGCAGCCGTTGTTTATGCATGTATTAAGACTTAATTTAATAAATAGCACTAATTATATAGGAGGAGTTTGTTATTAAAGATTATGTTTTGATAAGATGAACGTATAATTAGTTGGTATTAGACCTAAAACATAACCATGCATTTCGCTAGTAGAATCAAAAATAATCTTTCTGGGATGTGAAGAATTTGCTGGAATATAGGTAACAACCCCTAAAACTAAATCTTGTTCTCCTGGCATTGAGAGTAATATGTCAGCGTTGCCTGCATGTAGTTGACCGCAGTCTACTGGTGGCAATACATTTTCTCCAGGGTGAGTAATTGTGGCAACTATTTTTCCAGATCCTTGGCACACAAACTTAACGATAGATTTAACTGGAACCCCAGGTTCATTCAAAAACATACCGTTTTGATCATCGCACAACGCAGATGCAGAAAACACTAGAAAAACAGCTGAAATTATGATTCTATTGATGATCATGCTCTCTCCGTTTCAGCCCAGTATTTGAGCGGATTTATTATTTTTTAAACGTATCTATATGCGATTTTAATTATGATTAGCAGTGTAAGTTATCAGATGATTTAAAGCAAGGGGTTTATGAGCAGTTTTGATGAAGCAGTAAATGTTGTATTAGCGAACGAAGGTCACTATACCAATAACCCTACAGATCCTGGCGGTGCCACGAATTATGGTATCTCTCTTAGATACTTAAAAGATATTGGCTCCATAGGTGATTTTGATCACGACGGGGATGTTAGCGTTGATGATATTAAAAAAATGACAGTTATAGAAGCGAGAAATCTTTATAAAAAATATTGGTGGGATAAGTATAGATTTGATCGCATTGTCAAACAATCAATAGCCACAAAGCTATTCGACATAGCTATAAATACTGGTGTGCCTCAAGCAGTAAAACTTATCCAAAGATCGATGTGGCCAATTTACGGGTATAGATCAATTCTAGATGACGGTATTTTGGGAGATATTACAGTGCAAAAAATCAATGCCGCCCCGGATGATATTTTGATGGCGTCCTTTAGAAGTAGCATTGCCGGATTTTATAGAGAGCTTGTCGCAGGCAATAAAAGTCTAAGTCAATTCCTAAATGGATGGTTAAACAGGACCTACTCATGAAAGAAGAAAAAATGAGCCGCTGGATTACAATTATTGTGGCCTTGTTAACAATCGCCATACCCATTATTTGCTATATATATTCTCTTGATAAAACTCAGTCAGTAATGGGAGATCAGCTAATCTCACAGGAAAAAGAAATCCAGGATATAAAGAGAGAGCAAGAAAGCAAATTTAATCGTATCGACAATAAGCTCGATGATTTAAGCATGAATATGAAGAACATCAGCATTTCATTAACTAAAATATCAACTTATATAGATATAAAGTTAGGAAAGGATGACAGAGAAAATGTTTAAAAATATTGAATTTGGTTTCAAATGTTATAAAAAACTAACACCTTTTAAAATTAAGTTTTTTTGTCATTGTGTTTTAGTAGCATGTTTAGCCGCAGCAAGCTCTTTGTATGGCTTACTGCAATATTGCCCTAAATGTTGTGTGGCTCTTGGATTTGTTGGAGTTGGAGCTACATTATTCCAAGAGCTATTTGCGGAGAAAGATAAAGATGATAGACCAAATTAAATTTTATGGCCTAATAGTATTAGCATTGTTAGTAGTAGGATTCTGTGTTGGTCGTGAGGTATATATCCTAGAGCTTGAAAAGGATAATATTAATTTAACTAAACAGATAGATGATTTACATGTTTTAGTAAATAAGTCAAATACTAATGTCCAGCTATTGAAAGATCAGTCAAATGCACGCTTAAAAAAAATCATTTCTTTAGAAAGCATAGTTGCTCAAAAAATTGTTAAGTCTAATGAAGAGGTTAGTACTCTAAAAGCTATTGAATTTCCAAAAGATTGCGAATTAGGGAGAGGGCTAGCGATAGACCTCATGCCAAAAATAACATCAGGGTATGCAGGTGGTTAAATGAGAATAATTATAATCATTGGTTTAATTATATTATCTTTATTATTGATGGGGTGCTCAACTGCTAAGCCAATTGAAGTTGATGTGCCCATACCTATAAATGAACCAGAGCAAAAGTTACCGCCAAAACCTCATTTGCCTATTCAAGATTTAACTAAGAGCAGTACGTCAGCCCAAACGTGGAAAGCTTATGTTATGACTGTTAAGGTTCTTGTTGATCATGTGAATGAGTGTCATGAACAGATTGAGGGAGATCTTTGAGGTATTTTTTTAAACATTCTCCGCAGAATAGTTTTAAATAGTTTTAGAACTCTTATATTTTCGCATTGATGTCCTCGATTGTTACAATATTATTTTCTATCAAATAAACTAGTAATTTGGCTCTGCTATTGACTTCATTATCTCGGGTAACTTCTGAATCTGGTATTACTATATTACTTGAATCAAGTTTTCCTATTTCATACATGGAACAAAACTCATCGTTTATTTTGAATAAGTTTATTGCGAGTCTTAAAAGTTCTCCCGTTGGATTTATATCGTAGCAAGAAGGTATAATTATATTTGATGGGAGTACAATTCCAAGCTCCCCGGCGGTGAATGCTGCAATAACTTTATCTTTAAATTGTGGAGCATGTTCTAAGAATTCCCATCCAGTTTCATCTCGTTGAGTTAAATACCAATCATTATCATCTGGTTTTTGCCAGCAAAATATTGCTCTCTGTTTTATTCCTAATTCTTTCAGTTTCTTCGACAATTCCAGCGACGTGCATAGTTGTTCTAGGTTCATATTAGCGCTTAGTTATAATAGGTGGATTGTGCATTTTGCGTGACTTATATTCATAAATGGCTTCCTTATCATATAAGATACACACATTAAATTCTGTGCTTAAAATAACGTGAAAATTTGGCCCATAGTCTTTATGATGTTTGTTATCAACTTTAAAAGTTAAAAATTGTTTTATGTACCCATTTTTTTCTAGAAGATCTAAATAATCGTTTAAAATATCAATTATAAATTTTCCGTTTGTTTTTAAAATATCAGATTCTATTTTCTCTGGCAGGCCCAATGAATTTAATTCTTGTGCTAATGGATTGAGCTGTTCTATGTTCATGATTTATCTTCTTCTCATGTTAGGATTCGATGTGGTAATTTTTTTCATGATTCAATCTCCGCAAGTTCACTTTTAATTGGCGCATCGGGTAATGGCATCCAATGCGTGATTTCTTGTCCAAAAAATTGTCCTGGCCCGAATTCATGCCACTTATAAGGAAGCTTATTGTTATCTTCAACTTTACTTCTTACTAGTTTCACAACAATAAAGTTAACATGATCTTGGTCGTCTTCGTCTGTCCAGTTATCATCGCCATAATATCCAAGTACATATTTCTTTTCAGGTGGAAGACGTTTACTGCATTCAATGATTGTGCCAATGGTTTTTATATCTGGATAACGCTGTAGTAAATCGTCTCTATGACTTTCAAAAGAGGCGTTTTCTTTCCTGATATCTTCTATAGCCTGATCTATGAATTCCTTAAATGAAATGTTTTGAAGTTCAATCATCATTCAATCTCCGCAAGTTTATATTTATTCAAATGAACGGCTCGCTTAAAGATCCAATTATTATTCGCTCTTTATCCCACAAGCCGCTAACATAATGTATGTACCAACCAATCCGCTTATCAAAACAGTCTTTTAAATTCTTGTGTGATTCAATTTTTATATCGGTATACTTTCGACTAGGATCTTTATCTCCATTGATTACTTGCTCTAATTCATCAATGCTTTTAACAATAATTGTCGTGGCTAAACATTCATTTAACATTTCACTGCATTTCCGCATAAATAATGGCATCATTCAATCTCCGTAAGTTTATACTTAAGTAATTCGATCGTATCCTTCGGCGCATTCCTAAAGCTAACGCTGTCTTCGTTCGCCAACCAGTGCTCGACGGTGCTAATCGAACGATCTAAGACCTTTGCTAGCTGAGCGTTGGTTAGCTTGTGCTTTTCTTTAAGCTGTCTTAGTTCTTGGTTTGTTGTTAATTTTTTAATTGCCATTTTTTATAAGCGGTTGTTTGCACGTGATCTCTCCCCATCAAATTTTAATGATGGAAGTAGGGTTATCCCAGTCGCATGCGCTATCAAGTTCGCCGCCTTGATCCATATAGTCTTTATTGACAGCCCAATTTACTTGATACTCATTACCATCTGCATCTGCCGCATTAGCTTGGCAAATTGGGCGCTCATTTGTGCCTGCTAAATAAGCCTCCTGTGTTAAAGTAATCTGTGTATTGTTGTGATTAATGGTTAACATGTTATATCCCCTTGTTCATTTTATATATATTGGCTCAATTGCTATTGTGGATATAGTATACCCGCCATTGGCGGGAAGTGTCAAGCGTGGATTTAGAGTATTTCGGCATAAAAAACCCGCCAGAGTTGCGCATCGTTGAGAGGCTTGGCGGGTAATTGATTCAAGGGCTGAAATGCTAGAGCATAACTCTTATGCTTCCAAAAAAAGATGAATAATGCCAATGAGGCGGGTTTTCATCTTTTCTTTATTAGCTTTACTAAGCCTAAGCAACTTTAGTATAGCAAATTACTGTCTCCTCAAAAAGTAGCATGTAATTAATAAAGTTTCCTTTTGGTGGAAAGCCTAGGAATCGAATTTCACGGGTAAGTTCACACATTTCACAAAGTGAAACTAGCCGTGAATGTGAAATGCTACCATGGTGGGACCAGGGGGATTTGAACCCAAACCAACCAACGCATTATGAGTGCGCTGCTCTAACCGTTGAGCTATGGTCCCGTTAATAATTAATATACTCATCGCCGTTATTTCTGCGCCTACCGGAAATTGGGTGTCTATGCCAGCCATCAGGTTCGCCATATCCATTCCATGCATCTAAAGCAGCTTTTGCTTGATCATACGTGCTGTAACACCAGCGATCCTCATAGCCGCATTGGTCTCCAATTTGACCAACAATAATTGCGTGAGTAAAAGCAAATCTAAAAATGGCGGCATATCGTTTAATATCCAGCATACGGATATCTGTATAACCCTGTTCTTTCAGAAATTTATAAAAATCTGAAAGTTCCTTTTGCTTTGCCTCAATATTCATATTCCCATACCCTATAAAAAATAAACTACAAATAGGCCCAAAATAGCCCCAATTACATAAAAGCAATTAGACAATTTATTTATAAAACGTTGGTATTATTAGGTTTTAGATGTATTTTGATATGGTCGGGGTGAGAGGATTTGAACCTCCGGCAATGATAATATCAAATACAACCATAGACAACCACAAACAACAAAATCCTAATTTAATACCTTGTTTTATAGCCTATTATTATTGTCTGACGTTTTCTTTCATTGTCTGTTGATTCCCCCATTTTTGCCCCTTTTTACTATTCTTTAAGTTTTTAAGGCCCAATTAAGCCCCTTTTTTACCTAGATATTCTGCCCAATTATAGGACAATTTATACCCAGTAGTTTCTGATGGATCTGGAATCCATTTTCCATACCTTTTGATAATCATTTGTATATTTATATGTCCCATCTGTTTTGCAACCCACATAATATTTTCACCCATGGAGAGGAGCATACTAGCAAAGGTATGGCGCGTCTGGTATGGATTTCTGTACCGTAAGCCAGATCTTTTGATAATCCTTAGCCAAATCTTCCCAAGCTGTCTATCGCTGGAGTATTGCTTGCCAGTAGTTGGGTGTTTGAATATAAGCCCCTTTCCTTTAGTATATTTCTTTTGATTATCTAAAGCTTCTAATGCTTGAGGTAGTAGCATAATCTCTCTTTCTCCTGAAATGGTTTTTGTATCTTTAAGTTTCTTCGTCACAAAAGCCTTGTTTATGCTTATCGTGCCTTTTCTCCAGTCAATGTCGCTCCACTCAAGCACAATTTGCTCAGAAGGCCGAGCACCCGTAAAAAATGCAAATTGCCAATAATTTCGTTCTTCATCCTTGCATGCATCTAAAAAAGTTTTTATTTCAATCTTATCAAATGGGTCCGCTATAAATTTGTTTTCCCTTGATTCTTTGGTCATGACCTTTTTTAAAATTACTTTGTCTAAAGGGTTCTGATCAATTTTTTCATCCGTTATTGCCTGGTCCAATGCAGAGCGTAGCGGTATTAAAATATTGGTCGCTGTTTTAATTTTAATATTTAAATTTTTCAGCCAGCTTCTAATATGAATTGGTTTTAAATCCCTCAGTTGTTTATCTCCAAATTCAGGAATTAGATAGGTTTCACAGTCCCTTCGATATTTATCAAAAGTGCTATGTTCAATTGTTTTTTCTATATCACCCAGCCATTCCCGGATCATTTGTTTTACAGTCATTTGACTATTGCTAAATCCAAAAAGTTTGGCTCTTTTTGAATTTGGAAAGTAACTAAAATAATTAAATGTTCCTTTCTCTATATTGTTCAGCATTTCTGCGCGCAACCGTTCAGAGAATTTAATATTCTGATTGGTAGCTTCAAGTTTCAATGTTTCACGACATTTAACACCTTTATAAGCAAAGCTAACACGGATAGAAGTTTTACCATTATTTAAATGTCTTATTTCTATCCCTGGCGGCAATGTTCTAGAATCGACTTTGATCCGTGTTCTACCCATCTATCAACCTCATCAGTGTTAACCCATAGTTTTTTATCGGGTGCAATTCTGCATTGAATCTCGTCAATCCATACCCCTTTCTTTCTTCTTTGGTGAACAGCATCTTCGCTATCCCCAGATATTTCACAATATTTTTTAAGTCTTACCCACTTCATAAATCACCTCAGTTATCTAAAACTTTAAGCCGACCATATTTATCTAAATCAAAACCGAATTCTTTGCTGATACCGTCATAGCGGTATAGATGCCCATCGTCTTTTCTGATTGCAAACAGATCGGAGTTTTCGATCTTTGTTCCATTCTCGTCAACTAAATAAAATCCAAACCATTCACCATTGCTGCAATCGGTCGCCGCAATAAAGAGTCGCTTAGAGATGTTTTGATTTTTCCAAACCTGCAGATCAATTACACTCATCATTATGATCCTCAATTTCTTTTAAGATATCTTTTAATTCTTCTCGAGTTGCAACAAGTGCTGCTTCCTTTTTACAATAGGCAATTGTAATGGCTCTGTTTAAAATTTCATTAATCAATTCACCGCAAGCACTTGCTATACATTCGCATAAAAACCTATTTACAGTTCTTCTTGCGTTGCCACAATCATCTATGCTTTCAAATATGAAATATACTACATGGCTATTCTCAAGCACCGAACAATTAATTTTCCCTTTAATTTTTTTATTCTTAATCTGATCTATTATTTGTTTTATTTCATTGGCATTATTTTTTGATTCTCTATAAGCATTAATCTTTGACATTGCTCCCCCCGCATTTTGGTTCTGAAATATCTTTAATGCTTTTTGAAACTTCTAATATTTCTTCTCCAATGCTATAAATTTCCTGTTGTAATTCTTCTTGTTTTTTAATTAAACAGTGACGCTTTAGGTGAAAATCGTTTAGTTTGTTTTCATTATCTGACATAGTTATCTCCCCCTTTTATCATTCTTTAAAAACCAATTGATAAATGTTTTTGCGCCACCACTATATGTTTTATTATTGCTTCTCCATCTACCAGTATGAGGATAAAAATCAGCTTTTATGTTATTTCTAAATAACAGTACAGTTCCTTTATCAACAAATGTTAAGCTGCTTTTTATTATTTCCTCTTTATTTTTTTCAAACCACGCAGCATGACGTTCTTTGCGAGCTTGAGTCAATGCTAAGAAATCATCTCTCATGTCTCCCATTTACTATCTCCCACACCAAGGCCAGCAGCCTTTAGATTTCTCTTTAGGATAATCATACTGCTTAGCATCAGGATGAACTTGCTTTGCGACAATATGATTAATGCTAGACACGCTTGTTTCAAGCTGTTGAGCTTGAGACGGTTTAGGTTTAAAAAACACAGTCTTTGGTTTTTGTTCTTTTTTCTTAAACATTTCTCACCGCCTTTATTAACCATTTTGATAATAAAAACATTAAAATCATCAGAGTTATAAAAAATAAAAATATAGATATAAACATACTCCATATTGGCATTAATTTTATTGCTGCCAAAAATGGTGTAACCATGAGTTGGCTGCAAATTACTATAGCTATGATTAATGAAATAATAATGATAATTTGAATCATTGCGTTTTATCCATTTTCTCTGCTTGGATCTTTAAAAAAATTTCTTCCCGATGAACGCTAACTTCTTTTGGTGCGTTAATACCAAATCTAATTTGATGGCCCTTAATCGATAAAACAGTAATGGTTACGTCTTCACCGATTACTAGTGTCTCTCCCACGCGACGGGTTAAAATAAGAATAAGTCACCTCCTATGTTGTAAAAATTATTAATGCAAACATTATTACTGCCATTGCGAGAACTGCTAAAATAATTGTGAACTCTTTATTGTCCATTTTATTTTTTACCGTCCATTTCATCCAGAAAATCTTGGTTAGGATTTGGTTCAAGTTTTTTATTTAATTGCGATGATTTAGATTTGGAAACTTCGCTAGAAACTGCGCCAAAATCAAAAAAGTTTTCGCGCGATGCAACACCATCTCTTATTGATTTGTAGACAGCGCGTAAAGTTACCATTTCAGTTTCAATGACGGCATCGAGCTTATGACCCAGTCTTTTTTCAAGATGCTCAATTTTGACTCCAAGTTCGTCGAAAAGTATAATTAGCTTCCTTACTCTTTCAGATAACGGTTCTGTACCAGAGGCAAGTGTTTGCTTACACTTCTCTACAGCAGCTTCAGTAATATCACCTGGAATTATTGCTAAAATGCATGACCTTTTCCTGCGGGCACCTTGATTAGCAACTAACTCATAAATATCCCTTTCATCTGTAATGGCATATCCATCACCATCTTTTAAATTTCTCCAGTGTGTTACGCTAAATTTGATTTCGCTCATGGTATTTGTTTCCAGATCCCAGGCGAAAGCTCTTACTTGAGACACAACCTTTCCCATTATTATTTCTCTGCTAATCTCTTCAATTCCTGAATAAATATTTCCCCAGTTTTGTTGAATTACTTCGGCTAATCTTATTGATGGTCCAGTTACAATATTCTTGCCTCTAGGAAATGCATATGTCGATTGCTCAGCTAGAAAAGGTCTTTCACAAGCCTTTATAATTTTCGCGTAAGCCAGGTTTTCATCTCTCGGGAATTTTTTTGCCACCAATAGGCTAGCTTGCACCTGCTGTATTACTTTGGCTTGCTCTATTTGCACACCGCTGCTAGGTACAATGATAGGTTGATCATCAAATCCGTTTTTATTTTGTGTTATTAGCTCTGGCATTGATACACCTCAATTAGTTTGTAAAAAGTTGATTCTTTCTGAAAATTTCTAAAGAAAAGTGGTAACACAGTTTCTCTGTCTACTGACCAGTGATTTATTTCTATGCATCTTTTAAATACTCTTAGTGCATCTTTGTACTCACTTCTCCCGAGATCTATTGCTTCTTCCTCTAATCTGTAGATATATGGTTTATAAGGAGCGTTATTTTGTATTGCGATAAAAATAAAATCGTCCGGCGCCTTACCTGTTAATGCTCTAATTGCATCAACTTGCATTGCAGCTTGTATGTGATAGTTGCCATCTTTAACCGCTTTATGAAAAGATGCCGGTGTCGAATCAGATGTAGTTTTAAGATCTCCTACAATATTAAGTTCTTTGTTCCAGATATCCGGTCTAGATTTGCATAACAATCCAAGCTCTGAGTCAACCCAATATAAGGACTTTTCCACATGAGCTTTATTTAATATCTGTGCTACTTTTCGATGTGACAAAGCTGCATTGGCCATTTTTTCGGCTTTTTCAAAATCTTCTTTTGTAATTATCTGCTTGCCTCTACTGGATTCATAAAAACTAGCCTTATGTTCACGGGCAATCTTAGTATTAGGGTGCTCATCTGATTTAATAAAAATAGCAAACTCTTGATCAAAATTATGTGGCTCCAGGACGAGAGTATGTACAGCGCTACCAAGAATCATTGCGGCAGTAGGATCTTGCTTCTCACGATCAGGCATTAAATATTTTTCCCAGTAGTGCAGAGGAGATTTTTGCATCTCAGAAATAGCACTCCTGCTTATGCCTTCACTCGCGTGATATTCAGCATTGCTTATGTCGTAGATTCCAGGTTCCATTTAAAGGATTACCTCAACATTTGCTAGGGTGCTATTTTTAATATGTGCAAGTAAGCTTTTCTCAAGAGACATTAATGACAATTTCTTTTTCTTTATTTTTTTAAAGTTTAATTTTTCCTTTGGCTTTATAAAGTCTTTTATAATTTGCATTGTCTATTCTCCTTATTAATATAGTTAAAATTTAAGCTACTAATTCTTCGTAATTATCTTTTTTCGCCTCTTCAATTATTTGGCGCCTATGCTCTAAGAGTTCATTGATAATGTCTGCAAACGCACTCGCTGACCGTCGCTCAAATTCTTCAGTAAAGTATTTTCGCTCGCTTTTGTCTCTTTGCTCCGACCTGCTGAAAATCAAGTCAAGGATGCGTGAGATGACCCCGCGTACATAACTTGGCTCAAGATCGTCAATGTCATTAAGCCCTAACATGACCAGGTCATCTGCGTAGCTATTTAGAGCGTCTTGAGATTTCTTTTTTTCGCTTTGCATAAATCCCCCTATAAATTGGCGGCGAGCTGAGAGGCTTGGTAGCCATCCAGACAAAATGTTCCCATCAATCCCAGCTCACCATAAACGGGGCGAACATCGCTTGCCCCGATCCTCACCACCTACGAATTTGAATATTTAGTGAGGATGGGGAAATAATACAGGCAATACCTGTTTATTGTCAACAGGCACAACTTGTTTTAAATCAAATATTTTTTGAGGTACGCTTACGAAAGTTAAATATGAGGTTTTTTTATGAAAAAAGTAATTCTAGGTGTTTTCTTTTCAATATTTTCACTGGCGTCATTTGCTTCGACATTCACTAATGCGCCTTATACCGTTTGTTTTACGCCTGGCGGGATGTGTACAGATGAGATAGTTTCGACAATTGGCGGTGCAAAAAAATCTATACTCGTGCAAGCCTACTCATTTACTTCTGCGCCCGTTGCTAAAGCCTTAGTTGATGCTAAAAAAAGAGGAGTTGATGTCCGCGTAATTCTCGATAAAAGCCAGAAAAAACAGCGTTATTCTTCCTCTACATTTTTAGTTAATGAAGGCATTCCGACTTGGATCGATAGCAAGGTGGCAATTGCCCACAATAAGGTCATGGTTATTGATGGAGAGACAGTCATAACTGGATCCTTTAACTTTACTAAAGCTGCACAACAAAGAAATGCTGAAAATCTACTTATTATTCGAGATGCTAATCTTGCAAAGATATATTCAAAAAATTGGGATGATAGGGAAGGGGTATCTTATAAGATTGGTTAGTACTAGTAAGCTTATTGCGAGGATTATTTAGATTATCGGATGGTGTGCATATCAAGCAATAGTAAAGGGTTTTCACTTGTTTCATTTTCTTTGTGATCTAATAAAATAAAGCCATATTTTTCATAAAAACGCAAAGAATTTGGTTTGGAATCTACTAGAAAATATCTACATCCTACCCAGGGCATTATATTTTCTTGAATGATCGCGATTCCTGCCTGCATTAGTAATCTTCCTAGGCCACTTTTTCGATAACGAGCATCAACAGCTAATCTTGCTAGTTTTACAGCAGGAAAAGTTTCATATCTTTCCAGATTGATTTTTTTAGGTTTTTGCTCTGTATTAAGAGTGATTTCGCTGCATACTAATGAGATATAAGCCACAATTTTAGTAGATTGTTTATTTTCAGCCAACACATAGGTTTTCGTAATGTTATTTGTATGAAAATCTTTGGCGTAATCTTTGAGAAATGTTTTAAGAGGCTGGTAAGTCTTATCGCCTAAACTGAATGAACCGACTTTGTCATTAGACTTAATTTCTCTAAAGCAATAATCATTTATTAGTGGTGATTCTTGCATATCCAGTGCTTTTTAATTGTTTTAGAATTTCGCGTCCTTTATCAAGAGCACTTTGAGCTTTTTTATTGTGAGGTAACGGTTTATCTAAAAACTGTTTTTTAAATGCTTTTGCTGCTCCTCCAGTAAGAGTTACGCCGCCAAAAGTGGTGGTTTTTATAGCCATAAACAAACATCTCCATGATGTTATAAATAAAAAAGAATGCGATGTTTTTTCAGTTTTTATTATTAGGTTAAGTGTAATCAACAATCCGTAATAGTTCCATTACTTAAGTGGTTATATTATTGCCTTAATTGCTCAAAGGAAGGTAATAATTAACCCTGGTCATTAAAAAGAACTCATTCCTTAAATTCTCCTTAAAATGTAGGTAAATCATACCTTCTGGCTAAATTATGTTCGTGTTATGATATCCCCATTTTTAGGGATAACATAACATGAACACAATCAGCGATAATCTAACTAACTTAAATTTACCTAATCCCAACATTTTAGATGTTTCAAATGATTATCTCTTTGAAATAAAAAGACGAAAATTAATATCATTTGCACTTTCGATAATAGAAAGCCCTTTGTATGCAGAAGAATTTAGACATATTTTTGCATTGTGCGGAGTAACACAAGAGGAAGTCTTAGCTAGTTTCCTAGACTATAATCTCGATATTTTTTCCCCCGAGGGAAATGATATTTATAATTCATTGACCAATAGAATAGTTTTACATATCCATAATTTACTGGAGGGTAGTTGGCATATTGCTCGTCAGAATGCGATGGTTAACTTTATTAAAGAAGCAGACCGAAAAAATCTTGTTGACATTGGCTTTGGAGTGCCCAGCAGGTATATAAAAAAAACAGTACTGCAAAACTCGACAAGAATGCTTACTTTATGTGACCTTTATAATTCCGCATTTATATTTGCTGAGATTTTACTAGGTTATTGGGATTCTAATTGGAAAGATAAAATTTTATTTAAAAATACTGATATGGATAAGCATGAGTTCGTCGGTGATTTTGATATGTATATTTTTCAAGATTCCATTGAGCATACTCCAAATCCAACTTGTTACCTCGAAGAATATGTGAAAAAATCGCCACCTCATGCTAACTTTCTTTTTTCACTGCCTATTGGGCCAATTATTCCAAGGCATTTTATTGCCTGGGAAACTAGTAATCAAGCAATGGAATGGTTGAAAAAATGCGGTTTGAGTAAGATAGAAAAAACTGAATATGTGAGCGTCAATCCTAATGTTGATTTATTTGCAGAACAATTAAACTATAATTTTCACAATCTAATTATTTTGTGCTCTAAATAGACTTAACGTGATAAAAAAATTAAAAACAATATTTGTTAATTTTTGGTTTTCGATAGTTACAAGTGCTAAAAAATCTGAACATCAGTATGTTCCGCTTGCTATTATAGGTCTATTTAGTTTCGTCGGATATTATTTTATTTGGCACACCATTACTCCGGGGGAATATGAAAATATTTATTTAAGGCTCTTAGGGGGATTTCTTTGTTTTTGCTTAATTTTTAAGGATTATTGGCCTAAAGCAATAAAGCCAATTTTACCACTATATTGGTATACGACTTTATTATACTGCTTCCCTTTCTTTTTTGCCTTTATGTTATTCAAAAACCCATCATCGTATGTTTGGTTGATTACAATGATGACTGGTTTATTTTTTTTAATGCTTCTAACAAATTGGGTGGCACTAACTATACTTACTATACTAGGTGTAGGGCTAGCTTGGATTGCTTATATTACTACAACAGATATTGTTCATTTGCAAACTCTATTTTTAAAAACACTCCCCACCTATATCACCGTATTAGTCGCCGGTGGTATTTTTATATACAGAACTGAGGTAGTACAAAGCGAAAAACTAAAAACTATGCGAGCATTGGCTATGGATATAGCCCATGAGTTACGAACACCTTTACTTGCAATCAACTTAGCAGCCGACAACATCAAATATTATCTAACCGACTTAACTTTTGCTTATGGTCTTGCAAAAGAAGCTAAATTACCCATTAAAGAACTCCCACCATCCCAATTTAAGATACTTTCATCATCACTAGATGATATCGAAGCGGAAACAAATTACTCTAATACTGTTATTAATATGATTTTAGCTAATGTCGAGCAACAGAATATAAAAGCGACTGATTTTGAAAAATGCTCTATTTCTAGGTGTATAGATGAGGCATTGCGGCGCTATCCATTTCAATCTGATGAAAAAAGTTTAATTCGCTGGGATGGTAAAAATGATTTTAGCTTTATGGGGCAAGAATTATCCACAATTCATGTTTTATTTAATTTATTAAAAAATTCCATTTACTATATTAGGGAAGCGCATAAAGGCGATATTCATATATGGCTTGAATTAGGAGGGAAATATAATAAACTCCACTTTCGGGACACTGGGAAAGGAATATCGGCTGATATTCTTCCAAAGGTATTTGATTTATTTTTTTCTAATACTTACCACGGTTCTGGTATTGGACTGGCCTTTTGTAAGATGGTTATGCAAAGCTATGGCGGGGAAATTGAATGCGAATCAGCTGAGGGGGAATTTACCGAATTTATTTTAAGTTTTCCGAATAACTAAATATAGAATTTATAATCTTCCTGCAAAAATACACAATTAAACTATACTAATAATAACCCGCTGATAAAAAATAAAGGGAGTTAATCTTATGTCTCAAGATATATTGCCATGTTTATCTTACCCAACAACAGTAGTCTTTGTTGATGATGATGAGAAATTTTTACAACAAGCAGGGGCTATAATAAGGCGAGAGTTACCATACTCTCTGTATAAAGATCCAAAAGAAGCACTCAAGTTTCTAAATGAAACTTATAAATTAGAGCCATTTACAAAGCGTTGCGCCGTAGAATCATTAGATGCATCTCCGGATCATCGAGTTATTGATTTTAATATCCGTCTCATACGGGAAGAGGTTTATAACCCAAATCGATCTAAAGAGAACGGGGTTGTTATTTTAGATTTTGCTATGCATGATATAAATGGTGGTGAATTAGCCAAGCAATTAAAAGGAAAGCCTTATAAAATTATTTTATTGACTGGTGAGGCTGGCACACAAACCGCTGTTAAATTATTCAACGAGGGTGTTATACAGCGTTATATTCGCAAAGATGATGCACATTTTAAAGAAATACTTTTTGAATCTATAAAAAATTTACAGCAGCAATATTTTGCAGACATATCAAGAGTTGTTCTTGACAGTTTTACTGACCGTAAATGGTATAAGGATCCAGTCTTTAAAAAATTAATTGAAGAAATTTTTATGGCAAATAATTTAAAAGAATCATTCTTGCTGGATGAGTATGGTAGCTACAAATTTTTAAAAGCAGATGGTAAGCAAAGTTTTCTTGCGGTAACCAACGAAGATATGATGGAAACTTATTTAGATTATGCCATTGATGTATCTCCGCCAGATATTGTTGAGGGCCTCAAATCTAAGAGCATAATGCCATTCTTTTTAAACGAAGAAGATTTCGATTCATCGCCACGAGATTGGGGTCCCTATATGCACCCAGCTAAAGCACTAAGGGGATTAGATACTTATTACTATTCTTACATTGAAAACCCAGATCCAAAAATCTACAAATTAGAAAATAAAATATTTTCATATGATGATTTTCTAAAGGCTCAAGGATAAATTATTTTAGATTTGGTCGTCTTATCCATAAAACGGGGGCTGCGCTAAGAAGTTTAATATTTATCAAGATGGAATGTGCTGCCTTAGTTTTTTGATTCAAGCAAGTTAGCGTAAAGTGTTCTTTGTCTTTTCCTTCTTCAACCATGCGAACTACCACTTCTCCTTCAATTGTGTGCACAATGCTTAAATAGCCGACGGCTTTTTTTATGTAATCATCAAAATAATTTGATCCAGCAACATAATCTCCTGGCATTATAAAAGGAGCTAAACTGTCATCTGTGATTCGTGAGTCAACAGCATTGTCATTGAACTTATAAAATAACTTTAATTCATTTGCAATAATGCTTTTTTCTGAAAGCTTAATGACGCTATCGGGAAGCTTTATAGATGTAGAATCAAGCGGATCTTTTCCAATCCCAAACATTAAATATTCAAGAGTGACGTCAAAGCCTTCATCTGCAAATGCTTTAATAAGTTGTTGTGCTCCGCGATCAGTTAATCCCTTCCAGCGTACATCTTCCCAGTTTTGTATATTAGTTTTTTTAAGGCCATACTGTTCATGCTTTTTCGCAAAAGCGGATCTAGAAAGGCGAGTTGCATTGCGCAGGCGCTTAAGCCGATTTGATCGTTCTATCCCTAGTTGTTTTTCTTTATTATTCTCCATAAGCCCGTTTTCATTTGTAAGAGATGTCTTACACGATTTTCAGATATATCTTAATTACATAACGCTGTTTCACGTCTACAATAAAGTCATAAGTAAAACATATAAGATTCGATTTTAAATCATGGAGCTTTATATGCAAATTAAATCTTTAGTAAACGATGAAATTTTAATTAAACGGTTATTTCTAAAAACCAGGAAACAAACAAAGAAACTTAGTGAAATGGAAACGATATGCCTTCTTTTAGCAGGAAAGGGTCTAACTAGCGCTGAATCAGCAAAAATATTAGGCATTCAATCATCAACCGTTGAGACTCATCGTAAGAGTATCAAATCTAAGCTAAAGAGTTCGAGCATGGCTCAGGCTGTTTTTGATGGTATTAAACTTGGTTACTTAAACAAAATAACAGAAAAAAAGATTATTGGGGGTGTGTATGAAAACCTTAACTTTAAAAATTGATTTTGACGAATTAAGTCATGAATTACGTACCCCATTGGTTGGAATCTTGGGCATGTCAGAACTTCTTAGCAGCGAGGGTCTGAGCCCAGAACAAAGGGAACAAGTTGAAGTAATTCATCAAGCAGGGGATCGCTTATTAGCATTTATTAATAGCAGACTTTTATCATCCGGGGTTAGGGGGTAGTGATGGACACTCAAGTACACATTTTATTGGTAGATGACGAACCAACCGTTCAAATGGTTCACTTATTCATGTTAAAAAAACTGGGTTGCTATGTGGATGTTGCAAATAATGGTAAAGAAGCGATAGAAAAGGCTACAGAAAACCGATATGATATTATCTTTATGGACATGGGATTGCCTGATATGCGCGGCTCTGAAGCCACCAAGGTAATAAAAGGACAGGGGGTTGATACACCCGTCATTATGCTAAGTGCCTATGCACAGTCTGAAATAAAAGATGAGTGTGATAGTGCTGACATTAAAGAGATTTATCAAAAACCCGTGAGTGGCGATACTTTTTCTTTAATAGTTAAAAAATACACTTGAGTATATTTAAATAATGTTTTAAATTATTAGAGGATTAACTTTCCTCTCAGTTTTCAAAATAAATTTATGAAGGATTTCGGATGATAGGATTTAAGCCGCGTATAATTAAGGTCAATGGGGAAATAAGATCATCCTCTCTTTATT
>Ga0265338_10001106_pt1 | contig 44795 bp, 38 predicted proteins | sample 42126metaG_FD_193579 | JGI IMG/M metagenome (GOLD analysis project Ga0265338, IMG submission 193579) | Rhizosphere microbial communities from Carex aquatilis grown in University of Washington, Seatle, WA, United States - 4-21-26 metaG | ecosystem: Host-associated > Plants > Roots > Rhizosphere... | reverse complement strand
TTGTCTTTTGGACGCTGCTGGTTGTAATCCGTGTCGGGAGCGTCACTCGAAGGCTTGTGATTCGAGTAATCGTTATTGATTTGCACGACGGGTTTGCCGCTAGGGCTTTCATAGGTCGTCGACCGTCCGCCATTCGTACCGTCGTGAATGACAGTCGCCCCGCCTCCGGCATCCGGCACAACAACGACCGTTCCGCCAGCGGTTCCGCTCACCGGACCCGTTCCATACGATCCGCCGGGAGTCGGACCTCCATATCCCGGAGTGCCCGGCAATCCGGAAGACGGAGCCGGGACACCGCTACTGACTTTTCCGGGAGCCGGACCTTTGCCCCCGCCAACGGTGCCGCCGTAAATGCAAGCGGCCAGCGCGTTGTTGAGAAATGTTAAATCGCTGCTCTGACATCCGGCCATCGCCTTCGCGCGCGCCAAGTACCCATTGCACACCACTGAGCATCGCGATTGCTCCGCCGTACACGCGCGCGCGATGCCTTTGGCCGCGTCCATCAGCGAATCGCCGAGATGGCCCATGGAGTTTGCGGAGTCGGTCAATCCGCCGCCCGTCGCGCCGCTCGAAACTTGGGTCGCCGTCGACCGCGCGGCGGCCCGTGCGCTCGAATCGAGCAATTGGCAACTGCGCCCGGAGGTGTCGGCGCAACACGCGTTCACCCGCGTGTTCGCGCTCCGGCACTGAGCCACGTAACCGTCGATCGTATTCTTATCTTCATCGGAGAGACGGTTGCCCGCAGGCGCTGGGGCGTTAACGCCGGCGTCCGTCGGTCCCGGCGGAACACTAGCATCGGCGTGCACGAGGGTGCAGGTCAGCGAAGTCGCCAGGAGGATAAATAGACGGGACAGCATTGAGTTAAGCTTACAGGACGGCGTCGGAAATAACGATTTTACCGGAGAAGAATCTCAGAATGGGACATGTGCCGCACCGTGACCCGGAAAAAGAACCAGGTACCTTAAAAGAGGCCCCGTCCCCCGCGGCCGCCCATACCCATTTTCATCATCTGGGACATCATCTTTTGGGTCTGCGAAAATTGCTCCACGAGGCGGTTAATGTCCTTAACTTCCGTGCCGGAACCCTTGGCGATGCGCAGGCGCCGCGAGCCGTTTAGCACCTTCGGATTGTTGCGTTCCTGAAGCGTCATCGAGCGGATAATGGCTTCGATCTTGCGCACCTCTTGATCAGGAGGACTCATGTTCTTGAGCTGCTTCGTCAGATTGCCCATGCCCGGGATCATCTTCATGATCGACTCGAGCCCGCCCATCTTCTTCATCATTTGGATCTGCTTTAAGAAATCTTCCAAAGTGAACGCGCCCTTTTGCATTTTGCGCGCGCTCTCGCGGGCGGTCTTTTCGTCAATGACTTCGCTCGCCTTTTCGACAAGCGACATGACGTCGCCCATTCCCAAAATCCGGCCGGCCAGGCGGTCGGGGTGGAACACTTCGAGGTTGCCGACCTTTTCGCCCGTTCCCAAAAATTTGATCGCCACACCGGTGGCCGTGCGGATACTCAGCGCCGCGCCTCCGCGCGCGTCGCCGTCGATTTTCGTCAGAATTAAACCGGTTAAACCCAGTTGCTGATGAAAGCCTTCCGCGACTTGCACGGACTGTTGCCCGAGCATTGCATCGGCGACGAGCAAAATCTCAGTCGGCGCCCATGTCGATTTCAAGTCACGCAACTCGGCCATCAGCGGCTCGTCAATTTGCAAGCGGCCGGCGGTGTCGACGATCACGACTTCGACCATCTCTTGTTTCGCCCAAGCCTCGGCTTGTTTCAGGATGTCTGCGGGTTTTTGCGACGGGTTGGTCGGGAAAACCGGAATATTGTTTTGCTTCGCCAAAGTGGTCAATTGATCGACGGCGGCCGGGCGATACACGTCGACCGGAACCAAGCCCGGCTTCTTCTTGAGCTGCTGGCGGACAAAAAGCGCGAGCTTCGCCGCGGTGGTCGTCTTACCGACCCCCTGCAAGCCCACGAGGTAAATCACGGAAGGATTCTGGCGCACGTCGATCTGTTGCGCGCTATCGCCCAAAACGTGAACGAGTTCGTCGTGCACGATCTTCACGAATTGTTGACCCGCAGTGAGCGACGTCAAGACGTCGGCGCCGAGCGCCTTTGTCTTCACACCGTCAAGAAACGATTTAACGACTTTGAAATTGACGTCGGCCTCGAGGAGGCTCAAACGGATTTCCTTCAGCGCCTCTTCGATATTACTCTCGGAAATTTTAGCTTGGCCGCGGACTTTCTTTAAAGTCGCGGTCAATTTGTCAGAGAGATTTTCAAACACGTTTTACCACCGTTGAAAGCTACCCTTGCGCAAGGCGCGCAAAGCCAGACCCAAAGTTATAACAAACGCCACGAATGTCACCGCAAAAGCGGGTCCGGGCTCTACGTCAGCAACGCCGAGCAGGCCATAACGCACGCCATTGATCATATAGAGCAAAGGATTCACCAAAGAAACTGATTTCCACAGCGCCGGCAAACTTTGAACCGAAAAGAACACCCCGCCTAAATAAATCAAAGGCATCATCACAAAGCCGCCGACCGCGCTGATTTGGTCAAACGTGCGCGCCCAAAAGGCTATGGCAATCCCGAAGTTAGCGAACGTCAGGCTTCCCACTAAAAGAAAAGCCCCGAGGGCCACGGGATGCGCAACGGCGAGCGGTTCTCCATACATGTACGCATAGGCGCCTTCGCCCACGCCAAACGTGATAATGCCCACTAGCAACCCGCGTAACATAGCGGCAAGGCCCATCGCCAAAATAATTTGGATAGGATTAAACGGCGTGACCTTGAGGTCTTCGAGGTCGCCGCTGAACTTGCTGGTGATGATCGAGCTCGACGTATTTTGAAACGCCGAATTCAAACACCCCATCATCACCACGCCGGGAATCAGAAAGGCCAAGTACGGAAGCTGATCTTTTAATTGAATACTGCGGCCTAAACTCACGCCGAAGATCATTAAATACAAACCCGAACTCACAATCGGCGTGAAGACAGTCTGTACGATGACTTTCATGAAACGCGCGACTTCGCGGCGGAACAGGGAGTAAAACGGAGTAAAGGTGAATTCCATCAGGTGCCCTCCGTGCGCGTCAGGCGCAAGAATACGTCTTCGAGTTTGCCTTCTTCGACTTCGACGTCTTGCAAATTGCTGAGCGGAATCTGCAGTTCTTGAAGCAGTTGGCCGAGCGGCTTCGACATTTTAGTGAAGAACGTCCACTCTTTGCCGTCGGGCGAGCCCCTTTCAAGATCCGGGTGGCGCACTTGATCGAGGCGGTTCACCACTTTCACGACGATTTTCTTGCGGCTCCACTCTTCGATGAGGCCTTCGGTGCGGCCGACGGCGCGGATCAACCCTTTGTGGATGATCGCGACCCGGTCGCACAAGCGCTCAGCCTCTTCGAGATAGTGGGTGGTGAGAAGAATCGAAATCCCCTCGGAGCGGAGTTGCTCGACGAATTCCCAGAGCTTGGTGCGCAATTCGACGTCGACGCCGGCCGTGGGTTCATCGAGCAGAAGCAATCCCGGTTTGTGCACCAATGCTTTTGCGATCATCAGGCGGCGCTTCATGCCGCCGCTGAGTTGTTTTACTTTTTTGTGGCGATGATCCCAGAGCCCGAGCGAATTCAAAAGATAATCGATGCGTTCTTTCGGCTCTTTGACGCCGTAATAGCCGGAGTGAAACTGCAAAATCTCTTCGACGTTGAAAAATCCGTGATTGATGATTTCTTGCCCCACCCAGCCCGTGCGCATTTTTGAGGCTTTGCTGTCGGTGGCCACGTCGTGACCAAACACATGGACTTTACCGCTCGTCGCTTTTTCGAGCGTCACAATGATACTGATCAGCGAAGTTTTGCCCGCCCCATTAGGGCCCAAAAGTCCGAAAACTTCGCCCTTCTTAACATTCAACGAGACCCCTAAAAGCGCTTTAGTGGTCTCATAGGTCTTGGTGACGTCAGTTACTTCCAAAGGAGTTGCATCTTGAGTCATAGCTCAGAAAAGTACACCCTTCGAAGGTCCAGGCCAAGCCTTCCTTGCCTCGATATTTCCATAGCTTTCACCGATAGATAAGTATGGAGCTAAGTTCCAAAGATTTCATGCCCATTCCGATTTCGGATTTCACGACCGGACTCACGATTCCTGTCGATCTCTACATCCGCTTAGGCGAAGAAAAATTCGTGATGGTGGCGAAGGCTTCAACGACCACCAACGTAGACCAATTCAAAAATTATCAGAATAAAGAAATCACGTATCTCTGGGTGCGCAAAAAAGAGTACTACAAAATCGCGCACCAAACGATGTCGCTCGCGGGCATCGCTATGTCGAAAAAGGACCTCGACGATTCCAAAAAAACCACTCTGGTCACGATCGCCGCCCGTTCGATGTTCCGCCAGCTCGAGCACTTGGGCATGGATCTCGAAGTGTACAACAATGCGAAGCAAATCACCGAAGCCGTCGTCGGCTTGGTGGAATCGCATAAGAGCCTGTCCGATTTATTTCTGAGCTTACGTTCGTTCAGCGATGCGATTCTCGCCCATTCCGTGGCCGTGAGCTCCATCAGCGTGATGATCGGCGGCCAAATGGGCTTCACCAAGCGCACGACTCTCGAAAAATTAGCTTTGGGTGGCCTGTTGCATGACATCGGCATGAAAGCGCTGCCTACCGAACTGGTTCAAAAGCCACTGGCCGCGATGAGCGCCGACGAGATTCAGCAATATGAAACGCACTCGTTCAAAGGCATGCAGATGCTGCAGAGCTTGGGCATTGTGCCGGACGATATCGTGTCGATCGTTTACGAACACCACGAGAATTCGATCGGCCAAGGCTTTCCACAGCGCATGCGCGATGTGAAAATTCATCCACTGGCAAAGGTCACGGCTCTTGCGGACGGTTACGCCAATTTGGTTTTGCCCAATGTCAATTGCCCGATGCCGAAGAATCCCCGCGAGGCTCTGATGTTTATCGAGCACACGCAGGGTATTCCATATAACAAGGAAGCCTTCCGCGCCTTGAAACGTATCATCGACGGCGACAAAAAAGCCGGCGTCGCCTAAGCTTCTTTTATAGTTTCTCGAAAATATCCGACCAGCCGCCGTGATGGCTCTTCGCCGTCGCCTCATTCGGAAATCCCGTGTGCGTCAGCTTCACATGGGTCCCGCCGTCTTTTTCCGCGAAATCGATCATCACCAACGTTTCGCCGATCGGTCCGTGTTCCGTCAAAGTCCGCCACGTAAAGGCAATGCGCTTGTTCGGCACGATGTCGGTAAACTCGCCGCTCACATAGTCGTTCTCTTTGCCGGAACAGCTCTCAGGCAAATCGTAGTAATATTCCCCACCGATGCGGAAATCCAAGCGGCCCGTGCCCAAATCGACTCCGACCTGAGCAAAGAACGAGGGCTTAGTGAAGATTTCGTAGACGCTCGCGATCGGTTTCTTGAACTCGCGTTCAACGACGACTGTGCGCCCCACATGAGGCGAGAAGTCGTTGATGCCGTCTCTCCATCCCCAGTCGATATCTTTGGCGGCTTTTTCACTCGAAATTCCGACATGGAGCAGATGCATTTCGGTCAGGCCGTTCTTTTCTTTGAGGGTAATCGTGACTTCGCCGTCGTTACCCCAGGTAAACACCAACTTTTCATTTTTAACGATCTGCAAAAACTTTCCGCTCATGGGATAGTCTTTGCCAAAGATCACGCTCCACTCCCCGCCCTCGCGAAGATCCATTTTGATCGACTCAGGTTTAGCGCCGCAAGTTTGCAGCAAGACACCTTTGGCAATCGCGTCGTACACGCGTGCGGCCGAGGCATTGAACGAACGTTTCACTTCCACAGTGCTGTTATTTAGGATCGCCATCTTTATTCCCCGTTTGGTTTAAAAATTTCTCGATGTGATCGAAACGGTCTTCCCAGAATTTCTGGTAGTACTGAACGAGCGACGTCACCTGGTCGAGTGGACGCACATCCATTCGGCAGCGATGAATGCGTCCATCCACCGCACGTCGGATCAACCCAGCCTTCTCGAGAACCTTAATGTGCTTCGACACCGCATTAAGGCTCATCTTGAACGGCTCAGCCATTTCCGAGACTGTGCACTCTTTCTCCGCCACCATACGGAGAATCGCCCGGCGGGTCGAATCCGCAAGCGCATGAAAAACCAGATCCAGTTGTCGTTCCAACTTTCGATCAATCATCTGGTTTTAGGTTGTAAAAGCGCGCACAGGAATAGTCAACCGTTTGGTTGACTATTCTCAGAAGTATTATGTAACTATAGGATTTTATTAACTATAAATCGCCGAGCGGAACCAACTGACCAACGCGTTGAAGGCGAGCAAAGCCTTCCATCGCATCAAAGGCCACTTCAATGAGCTGTCCAAACTCCGCGGGATCCTGAAAGAGATCCGTAATCACAGCCCCGAAATCAATCGACCCATCAGGTTGAAGCGCATCCTTCACCGCCTTAGGAAACGACAACTGCTGCGGATCAGAAATCGTACGAATCACAGCAAACGGAAGATTGTGCGCCTTCGCATAAGCGGCGGCAGCACCGGATTCCATATCGACAGCAGTAGATCCAGTCTGCGCAAAGAGCGAAGCTTTGTCCTGAGCCGTATAATGTTCAGTTGCAGAACCCACCATAGCGCCGGAATAAACATTGAGATGATGCTTTTTCAAAGGAGCATAAGCCTGCGCCGAGATTGTAGGATCGGTCGCATACACGGTCCCGTCATCAGTGACGACATGATCAGCGATGACGATGTTGCCAGCGCGAAGATTAGGATTGAGCGCCCCAGCCACACCAAAGGAAACAACAGCTTTGATGGTAGAAGGATCGATCTGCGCAAGATTCTTCTGCAAGGTAGCTTGGTCACCACCAGAGAGCACAGAAACAGTCCCAGGATCAGCAAGGGCAATGGACTCCTCAGAGGTCATCCCCGAAATCACCAGCACCATTTTTTCCTGTTGCGCGAGAGCCGACACAGACCCCAGCACAAGCAACGCCAGGACAGTAAATTGTGAAGCCTTAATCATAGATGTTCCCCCATTACCCATTAAAAATTCGGTATTTAAGGGAAGGACCAAAAGGAAATTCGCACGTGCGACGTCGAGGTCAAACAGAGCGCCAGGACAAACCAACGTCCCGCATTAAAGAAGAAAAAGCGTCAGAGAATCAGACAAGCAAAGAAGCCCATAAATGCCCAAAAATACGCCAATTTTTTAAAACCTTGACTCAGAGAAGGGGCCAGCCTAAGTTGCAACTCCAAACGATGTCGCGGGGTGGAGCAGCCTGGTAGCTCGTCGGGCTCATAACCCGAAGGTCGTCGGTTCAAATCCGGCCCCCGCAACCAATTTTCAGAAAATAAAAAAGGCGCCAAGGGCGCCTTTTTTATTTTCTTGAGATTGATCGCCGGGCCGGAGTTGAAACGACGGTCAAGCGTTCGGCGGTTCACAAATTTAGCAGGAAGCTAAATTTGAGCGAGCCACCAGGCGAGTCGCGCGAGCGACAAGGCCAGGATGGCCGCAGCAAATCCGGCCTTCGCAACCAATTTCAATTACTTAAAGATGCTCCAATAAATTCAGCCTGGTCGTCGTGTGGTATCAATACTACCAGCACTTCTAGTGTGCACGATTTGCTTAAACAAGATCAATGCTAATAAAATTCGGAACCTAATTCGTAACAAAAGACCGAGGAAAATATCAAGTTAGACGAACCATCTATTATCCCGAAGGAAAGAAATCCTCGCTCAGACTTCCCCAGAAATACTGTCGGCAATACGAGACCTTAAAGGTTCGTCTTCCGGCTCAATGAAGGCGGCTATAAACCTCACTGTTTTTGTTTTAAATCAGAAATCTGTGAGGCAACAGCCCGACGAGCTACCACGATGAATCGGATAGTCGCCCGAGCAAATTGATAGAGATTTTGAGACAGATTGCCGATAAGGTTACATGTACGTCCTGCTCACTGATGAAACCAACAACCAAGCTTCGGTAGACGTAAAGTTCTTTGCTTACGGCGGATTGTTTTTTCGATTTGAGCTTCTTCCAGAGTTGGATGCGGCAATTCGCTCAATTCGTTCCCATTTTGGCTTCAAGCCCACCGACCAATTTAAATTCAATATAAAATCTCGCCCCGAGGGTATGGATCCCAAGGCGCACACTGCCGCAAAAGATGCGGTATTAGATTTGTGCATTGAGAAGGACTGCCGATTCATCTCCTATGTAGTCCATCACGCAATCACTAATGAGGAGAAGGCTGAGGAACGACTAACATTCGCAGCGGACCATATACTTAAGGCATTTCACGATTTTCTCGATCTTTCAAAAGACACAGGCATCGTCCTCATGGATTCGCTCCCAATCACAAAAGCTGACGCATACCTTCGCGACAAGTTCCAGGTCGGGCTCAACTATCCAAAAATTGGAATTAAAACCCCACTCCACCGCATTCACCTCTATGGAACGACCGGAATTGGCATGAGTCACGTTGCAAGCATGATCGACATAGTCCTGGGCTCATTTCGCTACTGTATTAACAATCCCAAGAACCCAGTGGTGGCGGACAAGCTTTTTAAGAAGGTTCTCCAAATCATGTGGTACCAGGAAGCTGACGGAAAGCGGACGGTCAATAATCGTGGACTGATTTTACGTCCGAAAAAAGTGACTAATCCAGAATACAGAGCCGACTACGATTCACTAATAGAGAGCTTAAGAACTTACGCAACTTGAATGCGGCTGGGAATTTGATACAAGTTATCAATGATCAGCCGTGACGAAATCGAGGGTAAATCTAAAGAGTTCGATATCACCACTGCAAACGTGGAGCGTGATTACGTTTTCGGGTGGTTGCTCTGCGGCATATACACTTCCAGCAATTTGAAGGATCTTTTAATTCTTAAGGGTGGAAATGCATTCAGAAAGGGATACTTCGAGACGACCCGATTCTCAAGTGACCTTGATTTTTCCACCGAACGTAAGGTTGATCCCGAATATCTAAAGGCTGAACTAAATAAAGTGTGCGATTTTGCCCAAGAGTGCTCAGGCGTAGTGTTTGAAAAACAGAAAAATCTTGTTCAACAGAAGGAGCACTCTGACAAGGACTTAAGCATCTATGAGGCCAGAATCTACTTCAAAGACTTCTACGGAAAACCCGGATCGTTCACGCTAAAGGTAAAGTTGGACATTACTGAGTTTGATCGAATTTACTTACCCGTTCAAAATCGATTCCTTATCCACCCGTATTCAGATGCTAACAAGTGCCGGGGCGAAATCAGGTGCCTCAAGTTGGAGGAGATGCTTGCGAGTAAATTGAAGTGTTTGCTTCAACGCAGACATTCGTTTGATCTTTTTGATTTTGTTTTTGCAATTTTCATTAACAAGCAGCTTGAGGTTGATCGATCTGAGCTCGTTAACGTGTTCTTGCGTAAGACAATTTTTAGCAGAAGTCCGGGCATGGCTCGGAAACTACTATTGGGATTGCCTTTTCCCCTATTTCAAGAGGCATGGGAAAAATATATTGTCTGTCCAAAACAAAGTCTCTTCTCGTTTCAAAATGCCTTAGAGTGGTTTGGATCGGTCATTAAAGAGCTGTTTCAAGAAGACGTGATGCCTTTTATAGAAAGGATGTTCTACCCAGCTGACTACAGAAATCTGATCTTAAATGCCGGAAGCGGAATGCGACTGATGGAAATAACCTACCATGGTCACAAACGGGTCATCGAGCCTTATTCCTTAACCTATAAGAGAAGAAAAGACGGACAAGCCCAAGAATACTTTTTTGCTTATGACAGATCTGGTGGCAGCTCAGGTCCGGGCATTAAGACGTTCCTTAATACTGATGTCCGTGACCTAAAGGTATTGGAAGAAAAATTTGAGCCGAGATATCCGGTTGAGCTTTCAAAGGCTGGTGAACCGTCAAAAGCCGGCTATTTTTCTAAGGGTGACTTCAGTCGTCGACGTCCACGTAGAGCATCGAGAGATTTCTCATCTCCACGCATTCACGTAGTACAATGCATCTACTGTAGAAGGCAGTTCCGAAAGTCCACCTACGACGCTAAACTGGGCAAACACAAAGACAGGTTTGGAAATTACTGTCACGGGCGGCAAGGGATACTTATTCGGTAATATAATGCTCCATCACAGGTCATTCAAACGCGCCTCTAAAAAAACAGAATCATTGACCTAGCTGTTTTCGCTTCTAAACTTGTATTCAACACAGACGCCAATCAAAAGGCCAACTATAGCGCCCAAGTAGCTAGGCAGTTCTCGAATATCGTAGGTCGACATGGACAGTCCTAAGCTCGCGGCGGTCTCTGGATATACATTCTCGACTGAAGCAACTACCAATTTTAATATTGTGATTACAATTAAACCTAATAGCGGGCCATAAATGGCCGGCCCAATCCGGGTAAATTGAATGGGAAAACGTCCTTTAAGAAAATGCCCAATAACTCTCCCCAAGAAAAAAAAAGTTGGAGGCATCCAAAAAAATGCAAAATCGGTTCGATAATCGGATCCTTTAGCAATCCATACCGAGAATAAAGCCGAAGCCGGTATACCCACGCAAAAACCAATAATGCCCATGAAAGTCACGGCACTCATACCAAACCTATTTGACCCAAAAATGTACAAATGACCCATCCCCCGGATCTATAATATAGGACACAACGCAAGGCAGGCAAGGGTTGGATATTAAAAACATGTCTCATCTCATCTCTGCACGAATTTTTAGAAAATAAATAGTTTTTATCTAAATCAAAATAAATAACTAAAGATTACATGATGGCTGGCCGAAAGACTAGTTGGCTAAGATTTGAAGTGGTTGCACGTTATCTGGAGAAAAAATGCCAACTATTTTGAAACTCGCATTGAGCACTTTTGCAATTGTCAGCCTGACCATCATGCCCTCTAGCAACGTCTACGCCCAATCACCTCCTCCGGATTTTAAACTAATTCCATTTACACATATGCTAAAGCAATTTAATGGAAACAACGACTCGTTTACCTATAGTCTTTCACCCTCCGGCGACGACTTCCGTCTGGTTGTTGGCTATCCCGAAGATTTGCCCGGTGTACCACTACCTGGGCCCCAAACTCCACAGTATGTCATCTCGGCCAATCAAATGGAAATTGTTGCCACAAGTGGCGTTTCAGGGACATTCGACACAATGTTTTCTTCATCGGGTAATGCCTTCATGTTTACACTCACGCTGAATTCATCGTCGCCGAATTCGGCCCTCTTTCACTGCATAGAAATTGGCACTGGCACTTATCGAACAATACCAGTGACGCCGGGAGTGCCCGTAACCATTATTAGCCAGGGGAACAACATCGGTTGCGGTGGATTTGATAACAGTTTTTTTGTTGAGGCCGACTATTCCCTAACAGTAAGTAACCTCTACATAAAATATGGGCCACAAATTAACATCAGCGAAGCTCACTTCGAACAGGTTGTAGAAGATCCACAGATTCCTGGTACGGCACCTGGAGTTTTTGATGCCGTCTTGAAAAAGAGCTTCGGCTTTAAAATCCTCCTTACCGGTAGTCAGCTTGACTCCACATCCGGCGCGGTAACGGTCAATGCCCGAAAAGACGGGAATATCATATCAACGACTGGCCCGATTGCAGTAGCCAATATCGCTAACCAAACCAGGCTTGGAAATGCATTTACGATTTCGCCCACGGACATGACGAATCCGAATGTATTTACAATTGACGGCTCGACGCAAATAACCTTTGAGGTCGATACATCGCAGGCACCGGGCCTAAATACCGTTCCTTTCGAACCAATGTCGTTAAATATTCACGACGTAATCACTCCCAAAATTGCATTTATTCCTGTCAACGGTGGCTCAGGAGTTGGCACTCCAACTGCAGACGAATATGCAGACCTCTTGCACACGGATGACTACCTGTCCCGTTTGTTCCCCGTTCAGGATCACTCGATAAAATTTTCCTCGGTGAGTGCGCCGATATCTCCCTTTGGCTTGTTTGGAATGGCGGGAGATGTTGTTCAACTGGAGGTCAGACGTCTTCAACTCGGTCAAGACAGATTGGTAGGAGTTGTTTCTCAAGCTTACTTCCCCAATCACCCTGGTGAATCAGATACCACTGGTGTTACATTTCAGAGATTACATTCGGTTCTCGTAACCAATTTCGCAGGCAATTTACAAGTCGTGGCTCATGAATTGGCGCACTCTTATGGTTATCTAGGGGAAGACTATGTTGGTGCAAACTATAATGACACCCCCGTCAACGGGTTTGACGGGACAACTCGCAAGACTTACGTATTCGATAAGACCGTTCCGGACGAAGAGAAACAGATCTGGAGTATAATGGGGCCCTCGAGAATCCAATCTCAACTCCCAAATGCAATCCCATTGTTGGACTCGTATTGGATCGATAATGCGACATATTCAACCATATTACAGTCTATTCCGAGCCTGCCGATTGATCCCCCAGTTCAAATCGTTTCGGGAATTTTATCAGAATCGGGCCAATTTACTTTCGGTTCATCTGCCGTAATATCAAATGGCACGGTCAGTATAAGTGACCCGTCTGGTGATGTTCAGGTTTCTGCCCTAGACATAAATGACAATGTTCTAAGCTCAGTGCGAGTGCAATCAGACTTTAACGCCCATGTGGCTTACAAGCCCGGAGCTGGCGGTCCACCAACGATTGACATCGGAAACATGCCATTGGTCGTGACATTGCCTTACAGCCCTGCGGCCACAAAATTTAGCGTTTCGAGAAACGGCATTGTAATCCAAACCGCTTCTCGTGTTGGGCAAACGATACAAGGAATTATCGACGGCATACCTGACAACGGATTTAAAATTCCAAAAGCTTGTGCGAGAAAACCGACGAAACCTGTTTGCTCAACATATATCGACACGGATGAAATTGGGTTAGACGATATCGTCTCCTCAATCCAGCAACAACTGAATTCAAATAATTCATCCCAAGCTGTCGCTCTAATCCAAAACCTGATTAAAGAAGTTCGTAAGACGACAACGTCCACCTATGACGTGTCCGACGCATCTCAATTGACCCAGTCGCAAGTAATCTCACAACTTAAGACTATCCAAGACAATCTGAACAAACCGACAGATGCAGCAAAACCCGTCGTAAGAATGACAGTCGTGTCTAGCGCAAGTGGCACGAGTCCTTTCACAGCGGTCTTTGATTCTTCTGGAACTTTTGATCCGAAAAACCTTGCATTGTCCTATCAATGGGATTTTGGAGATGGAAGCTCTTCAACGGCGAACGGCATGGTTACTCATGCATACACAAATCCTGGTCATTATTCGGTGACATTGACCGTGACCAACTCGAAGAATCGAAGCGCATCGGCATCCGCAGAAATAAACGTTATCAAATCTCTTCTCCCGCCTGTAGCTAATATTACGGTAGCGCCCTCATCAAACGGGATGGCCCCTTTCACCGCAACGTTCTCGTCCGCGGGATCATCGGATCCGCAGAATTTTCCAGTTTCATACCTGTGGGAATTTGGCGACGGTGGGACAGCAACTGGAGTCGGGCCGGTGTCTCATCAGTTCCTGAGCCCCGGAATCTTCAATGTCGCGTTGACCGTGACTAATTCTGCCAATTTATCATCGACCGTAACAACTGCGATTGTCGTAAGTTCACCATATCTTCCTCCCATTGCAGTCCTGTCTCTGGATTCGAGTGCAATGGGCCTGACGCCTTACACAGCAACATTCGATTCGTTAGCCTCCTTTGATTTCCAGGGCTTACCTCTCACTTTTGCTTGGAACTTTGGAGATGGCGCGACATCGACCGTTGGGGGCACGATAAGTCATCAATATGCAACAGCTGGCACCTTCACGGTGACCCTCGTAGTTACCGACTCTGCGGGATTGTCCGGCACTGCACATACATCGATCACAGTGTCCAATCCAAGTCCGCCTGTCGCAGCCCTCACCGTAGACTCCAGTTCAACCGGAAATGCGCCCTTCACCGCAACTTTCGACGGATTCGCATCCTATGACCCTCAAGGCTGGCCCCTCACTTATACTTGGAACTTCGGAGACGGCGTTACCGACGGCTCTGGAGCTACTGTCTCTCATCAGTTCCAAACTCCCGGTCAATACACGGTGACCTTGACTGTCACAGACGGAGCTAATTTGTCTGGCAGGTCAACGACAGTCATTACCGTTCAAAATTCGGAACCTCCCGTCGCCAATCTCGTTGTGACGTCAGCATCATTGGGCGTAGCTCCGTTCAGCGCTTCTTTCGATCCGAGCCTATCCTACGATCCCCAAGGTCTCCCTCTGACATACGCATGGGACTTCGGCGACGGCGCAACGTCTAACCAGAGTGGAACAATGTCACATATATTTGCCGATGCCGGCCAATACAACGTGACCCTAACCGTCACTAACTCGGCCGGTCTTTCTAACGCCGCCTCAGTCAGCATCAATGTTCTCCAAGCACCCGTTCCATTCTTCGTATCGAGTCAATTCAGCAATGCACTTACTGAAAACTTCAATGGGCGGTTTTCAAGCAGCCCGAATGGTCCGATCTCGTCCTACCAATGGGATTTTGGAGATCAGACTTCCGGATCCGGATCGATCGTTCAGCATACTTATGCTGCCGTGGGAACCTACAGCGTAACATTGACCGTCACAGATGTTACAGGTGCATCCGCCTCGATCACTCATCAAGTCGTTATCTCCCCCGTTCCAACTGGAGCGACGGCTATTAGTGTAGGCCTAACAAACGCCTGCGCAATTGTGAACAGTGGCCTCAGATGTCTTGGAGACAACTCTCAAGGACAGGTCGGAAATGGCCTTGTAGGCGGTCTGTTTAGTACCGCAGTTCAGGTTATTGGCCTCACAACCGGAGTGCAATCCGTAGGAGTCGGCGACACGCAAACCTGTGCCGTCCAAAACGGACAAGCATTCTGTTGGGGCAATGGTGTCCCTGTGGCGACAGCGGTCCCTGGCCTCAGTAGCGGTATTAAGGCAATTTCGGCCGGCTTTGATCACGCCTGTGCGATTCAAAATGGCGGCGTGTTCTGTTGGGGCTCGAATGCGTATGGCCAGTTAGGCAATGGCACGACTACTGACAGTGCATCACCCGTTGCTGTCGCCGGAATCCAATCCGGCGCGGTCGCAATATCTGCAGGCCATCAAGAAACCTGCGCTCTATTTTCAAACGGCTCAGTCATGTGCTGGGGAAGAAACGACTCAGGTCAGTTGGGAGATGGAACTACTGTCACTCGAAATTCACCTGTTCAGCCGATTGGTCTTTCCTCAGGAGTCACCGTAATTTCAGAAGGCTACGACGACGGATGCGCAGTTCAAAATGGCGGAGCCTTGTGCTGGGGTGGCGATGTAAACGGGCACTTAGGAACAACTGGCTCTCCGCTCGTTCCGAGTCCCGTAACAGGACTGACGAGTGGCGTGCACTCAATTTCTGCAGGCCAAGACACATCATTAGCTGCGGTTGACGGCGACGCCTTTGGTGTTCCAGGCACTACTGTGCTTGTATACTGGGGTTTCGGAAACTTCGGCCCCGGTAATCACGGAGGCAGCTTTGATCAGCCCTACTATGCCCGTGACGTTGCAACGGGAGTCTCGGTAGTTAGCGGCGCCGGCGAAATAGGCTGCGGCATCTGGGATGGAGTCGCCAATTGTTGGGGCTACGAAATATTAGGAAGTAAGGGATTTTCTAATCAGCCCGTGGACGTAGGATTTTCTCTCGCCTTCACTCCGGGCCCAATGGCATCATTTACCTTCCAACAAGTTTGGGGCACTGAGGCCGTGAACTTTGATGGAAGCAGCTCTCAGCCCGATAGCTCGTTTCCGATCCAAAGTTACCTATGGAACTTTGGCGACGGATCCACTGGTTCTGGTGCGCAGATTAATCACGTCTATTCGCGCGCCGGAAATTATTCTGCAACACTGACTATAACTGACGGATCTGGCGCCACTGGCGCCGCAACCTTTGGAGTTTCTGTTGTAGATCCCGCTGCAACTGGTGTCTCGGCAATTAGCGTCGGCTTGTCTAACGCTTGTGCCATTCGCAACGGCGCTCTGAAGTGCCTTGGCGACAACACGCAAGGACAGGTCGGCAATGGAGTGATCGGTGGCCTGGTGAGCACCGCTATCCAAGTCAGCGGCTTAACCAGCGGAGTCCAAGCCGTATCCGTTGCAGATACCCAAACCTGTGCAGCTCAAAACGGAGCAGCTCTCTGTTGGGGCAATGGCACTGCACTGCCCACAGCCGTGCCTGGACTCAGTAGTGGCGTTCAAGCCATCTCGGCTGGTTATGATCACAGTTGTGCCATTCAAAATGGTGGCGTTCTGTGTTGGGGCTCAAATGCATATGGCCAACTTGGAAATGGAACTACTATTGACAGTGCGTCTCCGGTTCCTGTCGCTGGGCTGCAATCAGGCGCCGTTGCAATTTCCTCCGGGCACCAAGAAAACTGCGCGCTACTTTCAAACGGCTCAGTCATGTGCTGGGGAAGAAACGACTCGGGTCAGTTGGGGGACGGAACAACGACTAGTCGCTCTATGCCAGTTCAGCCGGTTGGACTGTCAACGGGAGTTACCGATATTTCGGAAGGCTACGAGAACGGATGTGCCATTCAAAATGGCGGCGCCCTCTGCTGGGGTGGTGATTCGAATGGCCAATTGGGTACAACGGGATCCCCGCTCGTCCCGAGTCCTGTAAAAGGTCTCACCAGTAGCGTTCACTCCATCTCAGCAGGCCAATTCACGACGTTGGCCGTCACTGATGCAAGTGTCTTTAACACGTCTGGTTCCACGATCGTTGTCTATTGGGGATTCGGAAACTACGGTCCGGGTAACCACGGCGGTAGCTATGATAATCCCGCGTATGCATTTGACGTGTCTCAAGGCGTCTCTGAAATCAGCGGCGGCGGCCAATTGGGATGCGGAATCTGGAGTGGCGCGGCCTACTGCTGGGGCTACAATATCCTAGGAAACGCGGCGCTTAGCAATCAGCCCATTGATGTTGGATCTTAATGATCGCCAAGCGAGGTGCGAGTCAAAGACGCGCACCTCGCCAAACGTCCGTCCTAATGTGAGACGCTCACCTTACCGATACGACATCAGATGGAAGTAGCCATAATTATCCCCTGTTTGAACGAGGCAATCACCGTTGCGCACGTGATTCGCAGCTGCCAGGAACGAATGCCCAAAGCTGCGATCTACGTCTTGGACAACGGCTCGACCGACAACACCGCGCAAACAGCTCGCGAAGCCGGCGCCATTGTGATTCCGTCGCCCACACGCGGCAAAGGCAATGTCCTTCGCCATGCCTTTCGCGTCATCGAGGCCGAGTACTACATCATGATCGATGGCGATGGTACCTACGGAATCGATGAGGGCGAACGCCTGTTGGAAATTGCTAAGAAAGACAATTACGAGATGGTCGCGGGCTCGCGGCTTGAGCACGGTGAAGCGAACGCGTTTCGACGTGGCCATTTGTTTGGGAATCAGCTCTTTACGGGAATCGTTCGCATCCTCTTTCGGTACCCCGTGCGCGACCTTATGACCGGCCTTCGCATTTTCTCGAAGCGCTTCGTGCAAGAGACTCAGATCATCTCGCGTGGCTTCGAGATTGAAACTGAACTTACTGTTCGAGCCATCTGCCAAGACTTGGCTTTTTGCGAAGTTCCGATCAATTATTTGCAAAGACCATTAGGCAGCAAATCGAAATTGAATACATTCCGGGACGGATTCAAAATTTTACTTACGATCGTTCGACTCTGGAAGGACTTTCATCCACTTGCATTCTTCACGCTCTTTTCAGCTGTACTTTTAGGAGCGGCCCACGCTCACCGCCTCTTTCTGACCGATTTTCTTTCAGCTAGCGCGGCAATTTTCCTCAGCCTTGGATTTTACTTCGACAACCTTTTACGCCTCCAGCGGATGCATAGACGCGCACAAAATCCCCAAGCCCATTCGTCCAGCAAACAATTTCGAAAAGTCGGCTAATCATCCACCAAGCATTTTCAGAAGCTGAAGAAGCTGAGAATTGCCAGGCTTCAGCTCGAGACCTTTTTTGACAGCATCCATCGCCTCTGCGCGGCGACCTTGTTTTATATAAAGAACGCCCAGTCCGATGTACGGTTGATAGAGCCAAGGTGATACCTGAAGAGCGCGATCATAGAGTTCGATGGCTGAAGTTTCATCGCCATGCTCATATTTGAATCGCGCATAATTGTACCAGGTCATACCCTCCTCTGGAAAAAAGGAGGTCGTTTGTCGTAACAAGTCCTCTGCCTCCTTCAAGCGGCCGAGCCGCTCATAGCTAGTCGAGGCATCGATATATGCGGAAGAGTTCACTCTCTGCGGATTTTTAGAGATAGCTTTTTGAATTGCGCTAATGGCCTCCTCGTCATGACCCGAAGCAGAGCTAAGCGAAGCATATGTGCCCCAATTAAATGCGTCTGTACTCGAATTAATCTGTTGGGGATAGTAGCCAATCACCAAAAATGGGCATGCTGCCAATGTAGCTTTCGTAACGCGAAGCCAATCTTTATTACGAATCTGCTCGAGCAGCATTTGAAGCCCTTCCGCGGCGAGCGGAATCACGAAGACCAGCACAGGGAGACGATACCGGTCAGTCACGTAAAATAAAACCACAGATAACATATAGAGCACGGTCATAACAACAAAGCCGCGTGTCGCCCGACTACGATTTCCGCGCCATCCGAAAGCGGCACCCATAGCTGCTAGAATTGCCAATATCGAGAAGCTTATAAACGTGAAACTAAGAATCGTACTAAAATTTGCGGTCACAAATTTGCTGTCATAGTTGTCCGCGATTTCATAGTTCATCCAAAAAAACCAGATCTTGTTAAATTCAAGGACCGGAAAAGCCAATGGGTTATCTTTTAGAAACTGTATTCCCTTGTGGAACCAATAATCAGAGACCTCAGAAGGTTTCAGAATCCTACTCAGATCATGCTCAGCGATTCGTGTGATATCCTGTTCTTCAGCAAGTGGATCGGTGGAAACCCCTGCCGGATATTCTGATCGTGTTGCAGAATCCGAATTACCAATAAAAAAGTTGAAGCCTCCGCCATAGTTTACAAGTATAAAATCGTCTGACACTTTCCAGTTATGTAACGTCACCGGAAGGATAACGACCGCGATACCTAAAACCAACCACGCATAATTACGCCAAAGAATTCTAGGCCTGCACAAGGCATCCCACAGAAGAATACCAATCGGTAATAGTAGGAAGTTCGACCGGACAAGTACTGCGGCTCCCAACAAAAGCCCGGAAACAAAACTAGTCCGCCATCTTTCCTTCCCTGTCGTGATCACGTACATGAACGCGGCTAGGAGAAAAACGCCAAGAGTTTCCTTCACGAGCGGTGCCGAGTAAAATACGAGAACTCTATCGAAAGCCATCAAGAGACCTGCAATCAGGCCCGCGCGTTTCCCGAAATGAAATTCGGTCGTCTCAGCAATTAACACGCAGGTCAGAGCACCAAGTACAGCCTGAAAATAGCCAACCAGTATGAGCGAATGCCCGAAGGCTTTGTAAAGCATCGCGACTAGGTAGGGGTAGAGTGGGTTTTGATAAAAGGCAGTATGGCGGAGCCAATTCCCTTCGGCGATTGACTGCGCCCATTGGTCATACGAGTTCGCGTCAAGAAATGGAACCTGCCCGTATGGCAACTGCAGCCACTGGTGGACAAACAAAGCACGAATTACAAGTGCAACGAGGAAAATGATCACTGCTTGCGAATACTCCCGCGGCTTCAATCGGTTCCTCGCGTGTCGAAAATAAAAATTGAACCCTCACGGCGGATCGGCGTCAGGCCACGCAGCCATTTCAAATGATCCTTTTCAGTCGCCACCCACGTCCCGTCCGGCGCAAGTACGGGATAGTCCATCCCCTCTAACAGATTCGCACTGACAGCCAGCAGGCCTTTCACCGGATGGTCCGGAATGAGTTGATACGAAATGCCGTATTCCGCCGGAGAAACGTGTCCAAAATACATGAGCCCAAACGGAGGCGTCGCTTGGGCGGCCATATTCTTTAGTCGGTAGAGATCTTGGCCCCAGTCAAAGTTTGAATCCAAAAGCAGAGTTTCAGGGTTTCCAAATTCCCGGGCTATCGAATTGAAATAAGAAAGATAATGAGGCGCGGTCGCAATTGCCGACCAGGTCCACGCGGCTAAAATGAGTGGACTAAGCCTCATCGCGATTTTGAAATTATCAAAAATCATAGCCATTAATAAAAATAGAAATGGGAACAGCGGGAGGAGATATCGAATTCCCACCTGAAGCGGATTCAAAAACAACAACGGAATCGCCAAGAGAACAAGCGGGCCTATGATCGGCAGAAGTGTTTTGAAACGTTTTTTTCGTATGGCGAAAGGAATCAAAAAGATCAAAACGATTGAGGCTGGATGCTCCTTAAGACCAAGAGACTCCAAGTTATAGTACCACCAGCCAGTTTGCGACCACTCACCGTTTAAGTAATTCCCAAACTCACCCGTCTCGGCGTCGGCTAGTTGAGCGTCCAATCCTTCGATGAAATACCGAGGCAACGGAATTGGAAACCAATCCGGTACGAGAGAGACTACCCGCCTGCCAAGCTTCGATTTGGATTCATAATCCTTTTTGAAGGTAGCCAGACTCGAAAACCCAAATACAATTTGAATTGCAAGGAGACAAGAAATCGCCGATACCGCCAGTGCCTTGATTCTGTAACCCTTCGCGCGCGTCGCTAGGACGTAGACAACCCAAGGCAGTACAAACAGAGCGGAGAACTTCGTTGTTAAAGCTAATCCAAACAACAATCCACAAATCAGCAGCGTCGAAATTTTCGGTTTATCAGGCATCGCAAAAAGGAAATAACAAAGACCGAAAATGACGAGGGCCGCGCCAATGTCGACTGTCGCTAGATGTCCGTGAGCTAAGACCGTGGGCGATAACCAGAATCCAAATGCAGCTAGTGCGGCGGGAATCTTACCACTCAATTGGTTCGCCCAAAGAAATATCAGAAGTCCTGCCGCGGAAGAGAGAACAATCACCATCATGCGGGCTGCGAAGAATATCCTCAAGTAGTTTTGGGAATTCTCCTTCTCAAATTCAGCACCATAGAGCCATGGCCCCCAGCGAAATGGCTCAACTTTGACATCGGGAGTGTTTGCAGGTCCTGCGATTCCAAGAACTACCGGAAGGGTCATCCAAAGCTTCAACACGGGTGGATTCTTGGAATAGAGCGACCACTCTCCATGCTTCCAATACGACATCCCTGCTGGCACATGAGCAAATTCGTCGACTGTCGGAGTTTCTATCCACGCTGCGGAGGCAGCAAGAATTATATGAAGGGCCAATCCACCGATTAGGATAGCTCGCCATGCATTAGGAGGAAATTTTGACCAAACAGAAGTTGTCACAAGAATATCAAAATTATATTCGCTTTATGCTGACGGAACAAAGTGCTCATAGACAAAGGTCTGCGATAGTCGGAGCGCTACGAGTATAACGGTGTTCTCACCGTACCGACAATTTTAGCTCACCGGGGCTAGGAACAGCCAAACTGTCCCTTAGGAAATTCAACTCAACTTGAAGAGATCACTTTCATCGCACATTTATCGCACACCTCAGTCAGTGACACTCCGAATCAGAGCGTTTTTGTCCGTTCGACTCCGCACTCATAAACGATCGCATTTGTTCGTTAATTTAGAAAAACCAAGTGATTTCAAAAACGCAAAAAGACCGCAGGCAAACGCTCATAACCCGAAGGTCGTCGGTTCAAATCCGGCCCCCGCAACCAATTTTCTAGAAATAAAAAAGCCACCTGAAGGGTGGCTTTTTTATTTCTACGAACATCGATGCCGGGCCGGATTCGAAGTGACGACAGATCTTCGTCGGTTCACTAATTTAGCAGGATGCTAAATTTGAGCGAGCCATCAGGCGAGTCCCGCGAGGGACAAGGCCAGGATGGCCGCAGCAAATCCGCGGTCTACCTTAGCATCTCAAAGAATTCTTGAATTTTCCCCTTCCCCCTGTTTTCATTACTAATCTCTTTTTGTTGAGGCAAACGTGACTTCCACTGGTATTCAGGACCCAGACAAACTAAAACCACCTGCCGAAGTTGTTGAATCTGCAAAACGTGGAAAGCTGGCATTTTTTGTCGGAAATGGAATTTCTCGCCTGTACGGGTTCCCATCTTGGGAGACTCTTTGTTCACGAATGCTTAACACTCTCGCCGCGAAGAACAAACTTGATCACAATAAGGTCGACCTCCTGCATCGCCAATCGTTGAAAGCAAAAATCTCAATTGCGGACCACTACTTTCGTGCGGCTCGAGAAACTGACCCAGAGTCTTTCAGCTACAAGTCAATGCTCGAAGGGAGTCTAAAAAATAACTACTTCGATGAATCAAACGCGTACGCTTCATTGGCTAAGTGCGGAGTAAAGTTCATAACAACAAATTATGATAATTTGCTCGCTTCGTCTCTCGAAAAAAAACATGGCATAGATAAGGCCATAAGAAATTCTACGGTCGACACTGTCGCTTCTGAGAATACAATCCTTGGCAAATCAATAGAGTCCGTTGGTATTCACATTGACCCCTATAAATTCAGCGCTCCAGAGATGCTTCCGAACAATGTCGTGTTTCATCTTCACGGTTCGTATGAAAACGAGTCTACAGTAGTTGCTTCAACCGCTAGCTATCTAAAATTGTATGGCGACGAAAATGTACAACGATTTCTAAGACGATTTTTTGAAACTCACGTAATTGTTTTTCTAGGATACTCCGCAACAGAGGCGACCTACTGGATTACCTCCGAAGCAAGTCTGAATCCTCGAAAGCGGATCGACTGCAAAATCGCATTATTGAACTCTGCCTGGTCGCATATGTCTTAAAACATGAGGACATCGATCATGGGCTGATTTCGACTTTGATTCGGGACAAAAGGTCTGCTGAGTGGCAGCAGATGGCTTGGTCAATAAACACCATCGTAGGGGCATCTCCAAAAGAAGAGCATCTTGCTCGGGCAAAGATATTACTGGGACATCTCCTTTCCATACGTAATTCTTCCCAAGAAGGAGGATGGGACGATCACTTTAGGGGGGTCGAGCGCTTTCTAGATTTCTTGTCAAACCCCAAGGACGATCTCGTCCGATCAATTTTTGAGGTGGTATCACGTGATCGGCATACGCCTTGGGATTTTTATCAACTTGTCGAATATATGTATAAACATAAAGACTCTGATCCTAGGGGGGTCGGAGACCTTTTTGTTACAATCGTCAAACACTCATCAGTAGTACCTAATTATCCGGAAGACAAAATTGTTGAAATCTGCCAGACTTTAGAAAGCGCCGGTCAAAATGACACGCTCATTTCCATTTGCAGGGCCTATTCAGACCGATCACCGTCCTGTGCTCCGATCTTCGATGTGTGTTCTAGAGTTACTGAGCCATTCGCGGCCAAAAAAGACTGACTTTCGTTTGCTCTCAGGGACTGTTAATCAATCTGGGCGATGAGATTGGATATTTCCCTCTCGTCGTCTGGACTCAAAAGAAACATTTTATTGCGCAATCGGATCGCCCGTTCACCAATATCCCTATCCTTTTTTCCAATAGAAATCTGCAACGCCGTCTTAATAAACGACGACGGAACATATTGGGCCGCGCTCATTTCATCAATGAGCTTTACCATCAAAGGCCGATTGCCCAGTGCCCCCGCAATCTGCGCCCAAAGCGCCGGATTGTCGCGATAACCCCATCGGCGCAAATCCTCACCGTGATAATGTGACCCACTCACAAGGTCAGCTAGGTTATTAAAAGACCGTTTCATAAACACGATCCTATGCGAATCCGAATAGGTCGGTGTCCACATGTCTGAGGTAAAAATCGAATTTAAAAGCGGACCGTTCGCGACCGAGACAATCGCAGCGCTGAAGCCATATTGTCGATCCAGCTCTTGCAGTCCCGCCGGATCGTTCAATTTCGTAATGAGAACACGTGAAATCTGACCGTCCGAAAAGTAGGAATCTCCAAGAATTCGCACATCAGGCATCATAAACTCCACATAGCCGCCGTCACTCGTGTCGCAATACAAACGCCCATTAAACGAAATGGATTTTAGATAATCCACCGCTCCTATCGGATACTGCGCCCAATCGAGACCTATCCCGAGTGCCGTGCCACTTCCTTTCCAAAGATAGTAACTCCCGGTCAGTGTAGTAACGATCAAAAAACAGGTGGTCGCAGCGAGTGCGACTCTCGCTCCCGACCGAACTTGCCGACCAACTCTATCGACTATCGGCTCCAGCCACGCACAGAGAGTCGCCGTCGCTGGACCAGACATAATTAAGAAGAGAGCAATCCCTCGAAAGGATTGCATCCCAAGATAACAGCCGCCCAGCGCGACAAGTGCTGCAAAAACATGTCGCCGCCGAACAACACTCCACATCGACCAACTTGCAATCGCAATCCAATAAATCCAGAAGATTTGCATTGGCCACATAATCGCGAAGCGATAGGTCGGAAAGAAATCCTCAATGGTATCGTTCAGATTTTTAAGAAGCGCGGAATACAAAACGAGCATCTTCCAAACGCCAAGACCCGAAGGATCGAACAGAGTGGCAACAAGCATCACCACAAAGACGAGACCAGCAGCCTTCACGCGAGGCATTCTATCGTCCGACCGTTCAATTAACTCCGCAACGAGATTCGCCCCCGCCGCTAAAACGCCGAGAACAAAGTAACCATGAGAATTAGTCCACAAAACCTCGAGAAAAAATAGACTAGCCAACTTCCACTTAGAAATTTTTCCGCCAGTAGGCAAAAGCAAAAAGATCAAAGAAAGTATGAGAAACGAAAAATTCTCCGGACGATGCTCCAATCGCAGCTGAATACACAGAACAAACGCCAGAAAAGACAGTGGTCCTAAAATTGAAAATCGATTGGCCTCAGTAATACGAATTCTCAGCACTCCAATCGCAAGCCAAATCATCGAAAAGAAAAACGTCGTCAGCGTCACGCCGCCAAGGCTGTAAACCGCATAAACCAAAATTTGAAACAGCCACGCTGGCGCACCAGGCGCAGGTTGTGCGACTAAAATATGCTGCGCAGGATTCGTTTCGCCCGTTCGCCACATTTCCTGGCCACGGCTGAGATGGTGCCAAATATCGGGCCCAAACCACATGTGAAATGTAGAAAGAACGAGCAGTCCAAGGATGAGCCAATTAACCCAACCGACTTTCAATTTGCTCAGCAATGAAGCGGCGTGCACTCCAATAGTATGGCGAGATTAAGGTTGGAATTGGAGGCAATAATGACGTTCAGACCTTTGTCTATGACAATTTTCATTGGTAGCGCTTCTATGCAAGTGGTGTCATTGGATCGGTCGCATTTCCCCACGTTCAATTAATGCGTGCTCGCGATGAAAAGGCAAAGTGGTTCCGGGAGGTCTGTCCAGATTTAAACTCTATCTGTTTGGTTGCCCCAAGTCACCAAATGCAGAAGCAGTAAGACTGACGGCGTTAGAAAAGTAAGCGTAGTTACGACAGCAACAAATATGAGGAATAATTGAATGAGATGAAGATTTTATCGCAGAAGAAGAGAATCCTAATGATCGCCCTACCAATATGTATAGTAGGGCTTTTGGGACTTCTGCTGGTTAATTTAGCGGAGTTTACGAGGAAGGCCAAGGCGTCAGAGGCCAAGGCGGACTTAGCATCAATAGTTACTGCTGAAAGGACATTCTATGAGGGACGGAAAGTCTACTCAGATGACTTTGAGCAGCTGGGATATTTTCCGACCGGGAATATGCGCTATACGGTTTTTATTCAGCCGTTTTGTGAACCCCCAATGCCGCCAAAGAATTATGTTGGCCCGAGTTCGCATTTACCTTTAGCAGAATTGGCGGCGCGCATAGATAAGGCCAAGCGAAAGATTGAAAAACTGAATTTGCCTTGCAAGGATCCACAGGTTGGATTTCGCGCGCTCGCCGTCAGCGAGGATGGCGATGATGTAGAAGTCTGGGCCATGGATGAGAGCCTGCAGGTTCAGAGAATTCCACTCTGACGGGAGATCGCGGAGTTATGATGCCTTCCTAGTCTGGGACTAATAAATTAGCCTCTCAGTTGTTTCCTAATCAGGAGACACGATGAAAATCTTAATAGGTAAGCTTTATTCCTTATTAGAGGATGAATCCGCGCAAGGATCGACCGAGTATATTCTCTTACTTGTGGTGGTCGTCGCGGTGGCTCTCATCTTCAAAGACAAAATGATTGGCATTATCAAGGGCAAGCTAGAGGAAATCGCGACTCTAATAGGTGCATTCAGATCCGATTCATTATGAGACGTCTAAATTATTTTTGGAGTTTTTCCTAATAAATGAACCGCACAATTGTAATCCTATTCATAGGGTCTGATGGGAGCGATTGTGGCTAAGGAAGAATGGCTAAATCTCCAAGTTGACAAGTTCGAGTCGAAGCTTCTCGGCTATGTTCGGCGTTTCGTGACGATGGAGATCGCGCAAGAGATTGTTCAAGATGCATTCCTCCGCCTGTGGGAAGAGGGGCCAGCCAAAGTCGAGGGGCGAGAGCTACAGTGGCTCTATTGTGTTTGTAGAAACATGGCGTTCAACATTAACAAAAAGGCCCTAAAAGGGTCTCGCAACGCCTTTGAATTAACTGAACGTCGACCAAATGACTCGATCGAGCTCAAACTGGTTAAGCTTGAGCAGATTGATTCGGTTTATAAGATAATCGGGTCCCTATCGCCACAAGCCCAGGAAGTCATTCGATTTCGATTCGTGGATGGCTTCGCTTACAAGGAAATTGCTGAAATTACCGGCCATTCTCTATCTTACGTGGGCGTTTTAATTCACGAAGCAATTGCAAAGGTTCGCCACGGCATGGAAGAAGAGGAATCGCAACCAATCAAGGTGGGAAATGAAACAGTCGAATGATCCACAACTGACGTCAGCTTTGCTGGATCAAGATTCTAGTAAGGAAAGAGTCGTTTCCATTCATACTTCTGAGTCCAAAGCAATTTTGCAGGCGGCCCAGATAATTCAAGATAGTCTTCACCGCGAAGCCGCGCTTGGCGATGAGAAGATTGACCGACAGAGACTCATGGAAAGAATTGCTTCAGCGAAAAAGGGTAACCGCAGGATTCCGTACGCGGAGATTATTCTGTTGCTGTTGGTTGGGATTGCGCTCGGCATGGCATTTCACAAGAGGGTTGAGCATTTGGTCGCCGAAAAATTGACGGCGCTTGCCGGCGACATAAGTGGATTCACTTCAAACTCTAATTAAATTGAGCGCAAAACGCGCACACGCGCGCGCCAGCGCTTCGGCCAACTTCGGTGGCACAAATATTCCATAGTTACTCTCGAATTCGGCTGATAAAGAAGATAGCCACTGGATAGGTCCATCTTCGCTGACAAAATATGGCCCCCTAGGAAATTTTAACAAGGACGTCGCTATGAAGCTGTGGTTGTTGCTCGCTCCCGCTCTGGCCCTGGTTATTTCTGGCTGCTTCGACGCGAAATCCGATTCGCCTTCAGGTGCCGCGAAAACAGCGCCGCTCAAGTCGACCGCCACTCAGAGTTCACCTTCGACAGCGACCGCGCCGCCGGTGGCTACGACGACTCCCATTCAGACCACTCCCGACATAATCATCGATATCTGCGATCGCGGCGCCGTTGGTTCCTTCCTCTCGACAATTTTGAAAGCTGAGTCGTGCCATAAAGTCTCGTCGAACCAAATGGCGAATTTGAAAACGTTGGACCTTAGAGAAATGGTGTCGTGGGGCAATGTCGATATCCTTCCCGATTCTTTTGTAGGGCTGACCTCACTTACCGCATTAGACCTCGGCTACAACGCACACGAAGGTGGCGTCAGAAACGGGAGAGTGACCCTTCATCGCGGAACATTTCATGGCCTAGTCTCGTTACAGAAGTTAAGTCTCAGAGCGACATGGACCACCGGACTGCCCGTGGGTGTGTTTGAAGGCCTATCGTCATTAAAGGAACTCAACATGTGGGCGTTTGATCCCGCGGCCCCTCTCGTTCCCGGAGTCTTTCAGGGACTCGATTCATTGGAAACGCTCGATTTGAGCTCTTATCGTAGCCATGAAGGTTACTCGACAGATGGGGATATGAAGTTTCATACAACCCATCCAGACAAAGCCGCACTCGTTCCAAACCTGTTTACCGGCTTGCGTTCACTCAAACAATTCGACCTTAGCGATTGCAATCTTCGCTCGATACAGCCTGGTGTCTTTAAAGGCCTCGATCAATTGCAGATCTTGGATATTAGCGGCAACTATTTTGAATCAATTCCCGCGGGAACGTTTTCCGGCCTTCCGAATCTCACAGATCTGAGTTTGAATGGCGATTCTCCCGCCGCATGGCTTTCCTACGACGAGAATGGAATTTTAAATATGCAGATGGCTGTGATTCAGCCTGGGGCCTTCCAAGGATTGATTGCATTAAAGCACCTGGACTTAAAACTTTCCGCGTTTAGTGTCTTTTCCAAGTCTGCGGCTGGCTTACGTTCTGACGTGAATGTTGAGTGCGAACATGGAGCTGAGTGGCCAAACGGCGTGGAGTGCGTGGAGTAGTGCAACTAGGAGGGCAGCCGCACGATCGTCACACTTGGCGATCACGCGAAGCTCCGTCCTTTTTATTGCACTATGTTGCAATAATAAATTTGAAGATCATGGACATTGTTATTTAGATCCGCACCTGCTACCAAGAAGTTCATGGACTCAACATCTAAATGCCCCAAATGTGGCTCAGAGAACATTTATACGGACGTTAATCTCTGGGTTTGTCCCGAGTGCGCGCATGAATGGAGCGTGTATGCAGCTGACAAAGAGCCTGAGGGCGATCTCGAGCAGGAACCGGGAGTGCGCGACTCAAATGGAAATATTTTGAGGGATGGAGACTCCGTGACAGTCATCAAAGAACTCAAGATCAAGGGCTCATCGTCAGTCGTAAAAGTCGGCACCAAGGTCAGAAACATTCGCCTAGTCGACAGCGACGATGGCCATGACATTGCGTGTAAGATCGAGGGGATCGGCTCTATCAATTTAAAATCTGAATTTGTGAAAAAGGCCTGACGAAAGGACACGGCAGGTTTAATCAGATACCACTGCGTTTGCATTTGCCTTTTACTATTGCATCATGATGCAATAGTATCCAAATATGAGAAGCCCAAGCAAAAACATATTGAGCTTTGCCAGTAAGCTCCCCACTACGTTTACTGGCGTTCCTATCTTATCTCCCGATTTTGCCAGGCGGCTCAATTCCACAGACGAAATGGACGATTTCGAATTCGATCAAATTTTACCCGCGCGATATAGATTTGCGTCGGATATGCACTGGTCGTCGATCCAGGTTGCGCGCATAATTGCCGCTCAACTCGGCTCAAAATCAGCGCTGAAATTTATAGATATTGGATCTGGCGTTGGAAAGCTCTGCATTCTGCTTTCACTTCTGACGAAGATGGATATCTACGGCGTCGAACAGCGCCCTCACCTCCATGAAATCGCCAGTACTATCATCAATACAAATTCGATTGGTCGCGTGAATCTGATTCACGGCAACATGATGGATTTGGATTGGGAGTCGTTCGATGTCTTTTTTCTTTTCAATCCCTTCATGGAACACAAACTCAAAATGGATATTTTGGCGATAGACCAACGGCTCGAACGCGAAGAGGCGCTCTACGCAAAATACGTGAGGTTCGTTGAAGAGAAGATAAATAGTCTTCATGTTGGGAAACGATTGATCACCCTAGAAGGCTTTGGGGGCAGTGTTTCCAAAGACTGGCGCCTGGTTTCGAGTACTAAACTTGTGGACGGAGAATTGGATCATTGGATTAAGGTGCGGGAATGAAGAAACGTACGTTTTTGTCTAAAGGCATTCGCTTCCAATGTCAGCGCTCTGGCAACTGCTGTGTTTCTCACGGTGAATACGATAGAGTACAGAAATCAAGAGTGGCGCCAATATTCCACCCAAATTTACTCATATATTATTGCACAATGTTGCATTAATAATGTATCTTTTGCATACAGTATTGCAACGGCGATAGTTTTCTAAATGGGGTGGGGCTTGGGAACTGTGAGGACTGCGGAGGCACCAAATTGCTCATTTGAAACAGAGTTAGGTCGAAAGCTTAGGGCTGGAGAATCCGTTTCGGATTCCGAATTTGACCAACTTTACTCGGATCGGCTACGTCTCCTCTCAAGCATTCACTGGACTCCGGTGAATGTAGCTGTTCGCGCGGCATTCTTGGCTACGAAAGATGGTCAAAAAAATGTTCTCGATATCGGCTCGGGCGTCGGAAAATTCTGTGCAATTGGGGCGCTGAAAACTCAGGCGACATTTGTCGGAATAGAACAAAGAGAATATTTGGTAGATGCGGCGACCGAAGTGGCCGGCCGCCTTGAGATAGAAAATGTACGATACATTCACAAGAATGCCGTTGATGTCGACTGGTCCGAGTTTGAAAGTATTTATTTTTTCAATCCGTTCTCAGAGAATATCGATAGATCAATTCACATTGACGAGTTGTGCGAACTGTCCGTCGACCTGTACGTTAAGTATGTAAGGCATGCCCAATGGCAGTTGTCAAAAATGCGGTCAGGAACGTGCGTGATAATTTATAATCGGATGGGCGGAGAGCTCCCCCCGGATTTTGAATGCACTCATAAGGAAGAGATCGACTTCTTACCCCTTGAGGTTTGGAGAAAAAAATAAACTCCGACCAATATTTAATCTTACTCATTGCCTTAGGGCTGGTCGTGGCAATGGTCACCTCGGCGGCGTTCGGCGTAGTTGACCAAATTCGCGCGATGAGAAGGCGAAAAAAAGAGGACCCTAACGATTGAACAACTCAGCTTATGTGGAGAACTTAAAATGATAAATCAAAAGGAATGGAACCGTGTCGACCTATATCCAGAGGAATTCTATTATTCGTCAAATCACGTTTGGATTTCGGTCGATGAGACGCTTGTTACAATGGGAATCACTCATTTGGTTCCAAGTAAGCTAGGAGAGATTCTATATTTTGATGCACCTGACGTTGGTGATCGGGTTACGAAGGAAGTTTCCTTTGGGTCTCTAGAGAGCGTTACGGATTGGATATCACTGATTTCGCCCGTGAGCGGCCTGATCGTTGAGCTCAATGCCGAAGTGACCGAGGAACCTTTTATTTTGAACGATGACCCCTATGAGATCGGCTGGATTCTCAAGGTCGAGATAGAGAGCGAGAAGGAACTTGTCGAATTGATACGTGCGCCGGACTATAGGTCGTTAAAGATTGAATAGACCAACAAACCTTTGCCCTACTTGTCGCCAGGATCGTCATCTGATTTAGATATTCCCATTAGTTCTGGAAAAATGAAAAAGGCACCGATGAACACAAGGGACACCACGACTACAAATACTCCAATCAGGATGGTCGCAGTTCCCACTTATGTCTCCGCTTCCGGTCGAGATTCACACTTTGAACAGAGGCCATAAAATAACACAGACAAGTTTGCTTTAGAAAAATCGTGGATGTCTTTCAATGCCGCTTCGATCTTGTTGAAGAGATTTTCGTCGCCTTTGTTCATCTTGCCGCAGGATTTACAGATATAGTAATGATGAACCGATTTTTTAAAAATAAACTGATAAACTTTGCCTTTGGACGGCAAATCTAGCTCTTGGATTACGCCAATTTCGATGAATTTTTCAAGGTTCCGGTAAACAGTCGTCCGATCAACTCCCGGGAGTTGGCCAATAATGTGATCCTGGACCTGCTTGAGCGAAATATGCCGGTTTTGATTGTCTAAGAACAGTTGGATGAGGGATAGCTTGGAAGGGGTCATCCGCAGTCCTTTTGATTTCAAATACAAGACAAGATCGCGATGCTTTCTCAAACCATTTTCTCCCACATACAGAGTTCTCCACCGTTGATGGTCGTCTGTTGGACAACCTTCCAAGCGCTGGGCACGATTCCACCATAACCGTGAAAGGTGATCAAGATTTTACCCTTTTCTGCCCAAATAAGCTGTCTATAGATTTCGTCTGTATACTTGCCGAAGAGACACGCGTGAAATCCGATCTCTCCATCGATTCTAGACCAGCCATTGTTAACCACGTGCTCCTGAAACGGGTTATAGAGATAATAAATGTCATAGTCCTTCCAGGAGAGATCAATCATATTCCCATGGAGGAATTTGATCCGCGTTAGCAAATTGGCGCCCCTCAACTGTTCGCTGATTAAATAAAGGCCTTTGCGCTGTTCTATGCCGTAGATCTGTAGCCGACTTTGCAGGCCCAGCAAAATACAGAACTTTCCTACCCCAGACCCGATATCTATGATTTTTTTGTCAGAATGATCTCTTTCAAGCCACTGGGCCACCCGCTTGGCAACCTCAGCTACTGTCCACTGCCGAGATGAAATCTTCCGATAAGCCTCCGGAAGGAGGCTATCAAAAATGCGATCGGCTTGTGAACTGCTGGCTAGTACCTGAATTAAATCCTCGTTAGAAAGGATTAACTCTCTCTGATCGCACCGCGCGTCCAGACAGGCGGCACCATCAAGGGCACCCTTCTGCGGCCACAATTTGAATTTGGTCATTAACTCTACTATTGCATCACGATGCAATAGTGGCAATCTAAATCCGGAAGCGCTTTACGAAATGGCGCGCGTGCAGGAATTTCTCGCGAACAGAGACATTCCTCAGACCGTCAAATTGCGGCATATAGAATGCAAATCAAAGTTCGCATGTTTACATTGATATTGTTCTTTTTCACCTTGAGGCCGAGTGTGGCCGTTCCATCGGACCAGTCCGAGCTTGTACTTTCACAAAAGGTGAGCGAAACCACTCTGAGCACGAAAGCAAAGAATTCCATTGAACGACGCCTGAGTGGCGTACGCTGGCAGTTCTTCACTGTCGAAGAATTGGCTGGAGCTAAGGTCTCCTATTTTAACATTAGGCTGCCGGTCATGAACGAAATATTGGATTTTCTCTCCAAGTCGAGCTTGCGAATGAATCTCAACCCACTCGAAATCGACTCTTACCGTAGACTTGGTCACTTGCCTTTAATCTCAGGCGAGACCGAGGTTAGAGCTCTGTGTCTTTCTTACGGCTCGGAACGCGCGCTCATCAATCTCGGAATTTTCCAACTCCAGGACATGAGGCGCACCTCGCTCGAAGAAATATCTCGGGCTGCCGGCATGGGAAAGATAAGGCTGCAGGAAATTGAAGATGCATTTCGCAGACTGGACTTTTCCATCTATCGGGACAAAACGGAACGCCTTTGCAATGAACGGCTTCAAAGCATGTAGGAACCTAGATTTGCCCTATGAACGTGTTGAGTGCGAACATGGAGCTGAGTGGCCAAACGGCGTGGAGTAGTCCAACTAGTAGGGAATCCGTCGGCAGAGATCCCCTTCGCTTTCATCCGGCCCCCGCACCCATTTCGAAAAAACCACTTGCAGCCAGGTGGTTATTTATCTCAACATCCATTGGTGTGTCTGGCCGATCAATAACTATTGGCAATAACCAGCAGACATATCAAACCCAGGAAAATACTCGAGCGATTCACCATTGGGTTGGGAGGAGAAAACACACGAATGGTCGGAAATACCAAGTCCCGCACCCCCGACGTACTGACAAGCGCCCGGCTGATTCACCGATCCGCAAAGGACGGCGCAATCCGCACTAGATGCCACGTTTGTCCAAATCATAGGATTGAGAAATGGGGCCGCGCCGTAAAAAGCATAGCTCGCTTGCATCGTGCAGGTTTTTCCGGGGTTCACAGTGCAGGCAGAGAAGGTGTAATTTCCGGTCAGCTGTCCGTTGGTACATAGGCGAGATTGTGACTCGCAAGATTGACCAAATGGAACCGAGGACGCCTTATAGGAGGTGACACTCGCACCATTAGCAATCGTTTGACCATTGAACGAACACGAGCTGCCGCCGCCCGCTCCTCCTCCTCCCCCTCCCCCTCCCCCTCCGACAACGGCCGAAAGAGACGCTTCGAGAAGATTGATTTCTGAGGTGAACTGGCTGCTCAAGCTCTTGACTCGATTCGCGAGATCCTGGTTTAGCAAACCCAGATCGATGGCCTGCAATTGCGCAAGGTCGGCCTGCAGAGTGGTGAGCGCCTTTTGAATGTCCTGTATCGCCTTTGGATTCTGCGCCTCCACTTGAATCAGTTCTGATTGCGCGATGGTCATAGTCTTTTCGCTCGAATCGTTAATGATCGAAGATCCTGTCTCGGCGCTCACGTTCGGCGCATCCGGAGAACCGCAGCCTTGAATAGAAATGGCTAGCAAGGCACAGATACTGATTTTAGTTGCTCTCATATTATCCCCCCGTTGATGAGACTAGGATATGACAAGCGCCAAAGGGGGTGGCCTGAGAAATTTGTCGCGATCCGTCTCAATATGAACCGGTACCAATCCCTGATTTGGATTTGGGACAATTACTGATGACCACCTAGACAAATTGTCTCAATGCGCGTGCCCTCTTAGCGACGCATGCCTATCAAGAGGGCATGTATATTGCTGATATTGGGATCAATGTGTCCAATCGAAAAAGATAATGATCTAAACGCGACGATTGCCGACCTTAAGCGGGTTGTTTCACGTCAAAAATTAATCGTAGACCATATTCCGGCGATGATTGCCTACTGGGACAAAGATCAGCGCTGTCAATTTGCCAACCAAGCCTATTTAGAATGGTTTGGTTTCGATCCAGAAAAGCTAATCGGAAAATCTATGTTGGAACTGTTGGGGCCTGAGCTTCACGCAAAAAATTTACCTTATATTCAGGGGGCCCTTCGCGGCCTACAGCAGACCTTTGAGCGCGACCTAAAATTGAAGTCCACGGGCGAACTGAGGCATACACTTGCGAAATACATTCCGGAGATCGAAGGCGAGAACGTATTGGGTTTTTTTGTACTCGTATCGGATGTTACCGAGTTAAAAAGGACACAAGTCAAAGCTGAATCTGAAAAGCAAAAGGCTCAAGAAGCTGTTAAGAATAGAGAAGAAGTTCTCGCTATTGTGTCGCATGACCTAAAGAATCCACTCACAGCAATCGCACTGATCGGCCAAGTTCTTCAGAACTTAAAGGAACCGGACCTGGACACAACGCATGACCTAGCCAACCGAATTCATTTCTTGGTAAAGCATATGCAGAGACTAATCGGCGATCTCATCGACTTTTCAAAAATTCAGGCGGGTGTGCTCTCAATTGAGAAGTACGGAGAAAAGCCGATCGATTTCGTTTTGCCCATAGTTGAAATGATACGAGCCTCTGCCGAAAAGAAACACCAGTACCTTGATGTGGACATTCCGAGTAACCTTCCGGAAATTGAATGCGATTCTTATCGTGTAGGCCAGGTCATTACAAATTTGCTAGGAAACGCCATTAAATTTACCCGAAATCAGGGAACTGTGCGCCTCCGGGCAACACAAGAAGGCCAAGACGTTTTGTTCTGCGTTTCAGATTCGGGACCAGGGATTTCAAAGGAGGTGCTACCAAAGATATTTGACAGGTTTTGGCAAGCGGAGGAAGCAAAAAATCTTGGCAGCGGCCTAGGACTTTACATCGCGAAAGGGTTGGTGGAAGCGCACGGCGGCCGCATTTGGGTCGATAGTGAAGTTGGAAAAGGCAGCAGGTTTTACTTTACGATTCCATTGGCAAAAGCATCTACCAGACCGAAATTAACGGTTGGATTGGAGCTTCCTCCCATTTCAAAAAACTCGCTAACGGGAATCCACGTTTTGGCGGTTGATGATTCACCGGATATGCTTCATCTCATCGCCCTCATCCTCGAGAATACCGGTGCAAAAGTGACCCTAGCGCGATCTGTGTCGGAAGGCGTTGCCGAATTTTGCGAGAATAAACCAGATGTGGTAGTGACGGATATTCAAATGCCAGGAGAAGGAGGCTACTCATTGATTGAAAAATTACGCCGCTTTGGAGAGACAGGCGGAGTCGTCCCCGTCCTGGCTCTAACCGCAACTTCCAATAGTGAAGAATTGCGAAAAATCTCTCAATCTGGATTCGACGCTCACCTTTCAAAACCAATATCAGCAGCTCATTTGGTCGATACGATAAGAAAGTTGTTAAAGGGATCTGAAAACGACAAACCTTAAGATTTGAGTAACAACTAGATCCGAAGGGGTTTACTCCGGAATTGAATTCCTCCACTAAAGCGGAGGCGCATTCGCGCCGTCGTGCCAGCGAATATAATCGACCAAAGCGTGCGCCCGGACGTTGGCCGCAAGAGTGCGATTAATATACCAGAGATTCCCGAATTGCATGTAAGGCTGGGGGGCAGTGGCATCGTGAGCTTGGATTTCCATGCTCAGGTGAATGTCGGCGAGAGCCGGCACAGGGTCGTTGTCGATATAAACATAAGCGTACATCGAGTGAGCCGGACGCACCAAGCGTATCACGTGAAACTCACTGGTCAGATCGATTGGGACCGTTTGATTCCCGGCCGGCTTGAATCCCACTTGGGTCTCCACTTTGTCTTTCGAAAGCACGAGAGTCGTCGTGCCCATTTCGTCGAGTACGGAAAGGCCAAAGCCCCGCTCCATCGTGTCGGCGAACATTTTGATGCGCATTTCAACGGTGTAGCCATTTGAATTCGTTAACCCGGGTACGGGATCGGCAATGACGGCCGCGGTTTCATTTCCCGCCACGGAATTGTGTTCGATGGGCTGACCGCTCACCACTTTCCAGGAGCGCGCCGACATTGCCGTGAAGTTCGAGGGAATCGAAATTGAACTAAATAATCCCGAGCTTGCGCCGGCAAAGGATTCGGGGAACCTTGCGGGCGGCGGAAGTGGCGGAGGCGTTCGGGTCATAATGGGTGTGATCGCGCTCAAGGACTGAAGTGATCCCCGGCGGTACTTGATAGAGTTCAGCGTGAAATGCCCGCAGCCGTCGACCGCGGTCGTGAAGCGAAACATACTATGAATATTGTCACCGAACGTCACGCTCGGCATCTGCAGCATCATCGTGGACGCCGACATGTCCGTGTAGATCGCGCCACTGACGATCGGATAGATAGAGCCATCGAGATAGACTTCGACATTTCCGCTCGGAAACCAAGTCACGCGATACGAGTGAAAAACGGTTGTATCAAGAGCGGTGTAGGAGCGAATCTGCGTGGAGTCGACGCTGCCCAGTTTGACCATTCCGGGCGAAAAAATCACGGCGATCGAACCTGTGTCCAAAATCACCGAAAGCTCTACGGCATCAGGACTCGAATTCGGAAAAGTCTTAAATCGGAAATCGACCGTTAAACCCTGCGCGCTTGTGAGATATTCATCACGGCGCCAAATTCCTCCGTTCTTTTGCCAATCCAGCGGATTGCTGACCCGGTCAATCGTCAGAAATCCCGGAGAAGGACTGTTAAACGAAAAGCTCGAGGCAACGACGCGCGGCTCGCTCCAGTCGTCATCAATCGGATTGTCCCACACGGCATACTGTGGAACATGATCGGCCGGCGTATCGATACATTCGTAATCGACCTCCCAGCCGGCAAACGAGTGTGTCCAATCGGCCGTGCGCTGTGCTTGTAGCTGTTCCATTGTTATCGGTGATTTATAAAAAGGCGATGCGGGCGTCGGCGTTGGCAGCGGAGCCGGGCCACCCGCTCCTACTACACTACTGCTTTGTAACGAAAACCCGTGAAATCCGCCGCAGTTCTGAAACACCGTCACCAAAACGCAGATTAAAAGACCCGCGCAGGCCAGCTCTAGGCTCCGTCTCATGGCGTGGTCAGCCAGCAATTCGGAGTGATGGGGGAAGCATTTCCGTCGATGACCAAGTTTGCGGTGCCCGTGGTGTTCTTAGTGCCATTGCGGACGATTGAGAGATTGAGTCCCGTTCCCGAAACCTGAACCTCCCCAAAGGTCACGTTCACGGTCACTAGGAACGGTTTCACATACGATCCCTCGAACGAAGCTCCGTTTTGCCGCCCTTGGTGCAGCGTCGCATAATACTGTCCCGATGATTGATAAATCAAAACATCTGTTCCTACGTCGACGAACCCAACTTTGTTCGATTGAACGCAGTACGCGACGGGATCGGTAAGTTCCGCCGCCGTCGGGGGCGAGTCCGGCGCTCCGACATAAATGTCGTTCGCATACACCGCGACAAAGCTGTCAAATCCAACCGTACTCACTTCGCTCGCGGGAACATTTTGCGAGGCCGTCGCGCATGCGGATGGTGCATAGGTGTAATCGGGAATTACGAAAGTGAGGATCCCGGTGATGAACGGGCCCGCTTCCTCCCAACCCGTAGGATAACTGGCACAGGAGGTTTGAGTTCCATAACTATAGAAGGAGGTGGATGTACCGATCGGTTGGCCGGGACCATACTGGCCACTATCCGTCGAAGTCATGCCGCCGTATCCTCCGCCGTTCCCAGAGGCGCCCACGCTTGCACCGGGCGCCGGGGAACCTTGCCTCGAACAACCTTGACCCACTCCGGCCACGACCGAGAGGAGGCTAAGAACAACAATGGCAATACGGACTAAGATCCGGTGGCTCATACTATTAGTATCGGGCTTCGTACCATATCTCTTCAACTGATCAATTTGGCGAGATCCGTCTCAATATGAATCAACCCGCAAGCTTGAACCGCGCAAATCTCGCCTTGCCTGAAACCTCTACCCGGCCTTTGGAGCGCAGATCCTTCAGCAACCGGTTCGCCGAACGGGTGGAGCATGAAAGGGCCTCTCCCGCGTCCTTTGAGGTGAAGTGTAGGTCTTTAAATTTTTTCTTAAGCTTCAATTCTATGGAGGTGACCTTGTCGTGCGGGGGAGACTCGATCAATTTGCGCGCGATAACGATCCCGTGGTTTTCCTCAAAGGCGAGACGGTAGCCACCGCCCTTGGAATCAATCCGGCACTTCCAATTCAAGACTTCAAACCAAGCGCGGAGCCGGCGCACGAGTTGAAACACCCGGTCGGGTGAAGTCTCGGGGTTATAAAATTCGCCCTCAAAAATTTGTGAAAATAACTGCCCCGTGCGAAACTCCGCATAAAAGTCTGAAGTCAAAATCAAGAGAAGTTTTTTAACCAAAAAGCTCGTCGATGAATCTCCGAGAACATTTTCCAGGTCATAGAGGGAAGCTGCGTGACCGCCCGTCGAAGAAATCCAGGTGTGCTCGCCGGCGAGTTCAAGATCTCCCGTCATGGATTGAACACGTGTCCTATATATAGCTTGCGGTGAACCGAAGTAAACATGGTTGGCCAAATCCGCGTCACGGGAATAGATGGCGGTGTAAAGATCCAGCTCGCGCAAGGTTTCCCAACTGGCCATGCGCACGGCCGTTACTTTTAGATCTTGCGAGAGGACGTCAAGCTCTTCATTCGTGGAGCCGGCTAGACTAAGACGGTTGATAAATTGCCATTTCTTACAGTACAGCCAACCCATGTTCTTGGATCCCGCCAGTAACTTTTCACTTTCTTCGAGAATCTTTAAGGCCTGTTGATGGTCCGCCATATAAAAAGGAATCTGAGATTGAATCTCATAGCAGTTTCCCAAGAGAAGAAAGTGTCCTTCCTTTTGCAATCGCGGAATCAAACCGGCAAAAAGAGCGTTGGCTTCCTCGAGCTTGCCGACAATCACATAAGCGGCGGCAAGATTCACCTGCACGACCAGCTTGTGATAGTCGTCGGGAAGTTGTGACAAATAACTTTCCAGCACGGGAATAGCGCCTTGATAGTTCCATTCCTTAAATAGGAGCAAAGACAAATAAAACTTCGACCGCAGCGAGACCGTTCCAAGATCGCGCAACATCATCTTCGCTTCCGTGAGCGCCCCGATTTCGAGGAGGCAACCGGCATACTCAGTGAGGATGTCCGGATCCTGGCGTTCTTTGAGGTTTTCGCGCCGGCGGATTTCTGGAAACAATATTTTCAGACCGATCGCCGGCCGGTTGATCCGCCAGGCAATGTTTGCAATTTTAGAAAGGACCTCGGTCGGCGCGTTAGCGCGCGGCAAGCGCATGAGTTCTCGCGCAACGCTATCGCCCTGCCCGGCCTTAATCATCCGGTTCCATGTCTCGATTTGAGAAACCCAACTCGTTTTCATCGCGACATTCTTATCGGTAGGTCCGGGATTTGGGTTAAACGTCCGCAATCCCAAAGGCTTCGATCGCGACAAAATGCTCAGGCCCTAGCGTCCCGGAATCTCTCTAAAATTAAATTATCAAAGGGGGCTTTATGACAAGCCGAAGTTTACTTGTATGTTTAGCGAGTGCAGGCCTTTTAGCAATATTGTCCATCGGCTGCTCGAAGAAAATGCAACCTTCGAACACAGATCCGTCAGCAGCAATGGGCGGCCGTGTTCTCGTACTGAACCCGAATTCGACCCCCACGGGGAACAACGTCGCGTCGATTTCGGTGGCGGTGATCCCGCAGTCGATTGAGTTTTCCCCTGAGAACTCCGGCTTTCAATATCTCTTGGACATTGGTTCTTCGAACGTAGAGGATCAATTCGGTGCAACAGTTTACCAATTGACCCCCTCGGAGCAGGCTCAATTGCAAGGCATCCTCACAGGATCTATTTATGCCAATGTTCCGCAAATCTTCGCGCTTCAGGGGCGAGGTGCCCCGCCACTTTGCGACACTTTAGATCCGGACTACGCCGTCATTGTGACGAATGTGGGTTTGTTGCATTTGCAAGGCGACGGGTGCCGCGATTACGACCTTTACAATCTGAGCACGTTCCGGATAGCGGGACTGCAAGACTTCTTAACCTCCGTAGCAAAGACAATCCCCGCGCTTCCGATCAAGATCACTTTGTCGGCTAACAGCGGGTTGACCGGTCAGAGCATCACGATCTCGGGAACCGGATTCACCGCCACCGGCAATACGGTGAAATTTGGTCAGGGCTTGTTTGGAGAGTATCCCGTGGATCTAGATAGCACCGGAACTCTAACGTTCACGATACCAAGTCATATTACTCCGCCCTGCATTAACGGACAATGTTCAGCAGTGGATATGGCGGTAAGGCCGGGAATCTATAACCTTTCCGTTTTCAATTCACTTGGGAGCAGCAACACAGTTCAGTTCAACGTGCTGCAATTCCTGTAGCACCTGGATTTTATGACCTTACGGTTTCTCGTTGGCATGTATTCTTGCATATGACCTGAACGTTTGTAGGAGCTGAAGGACAAGGTGTCCCGGCCTGCAACAAAGTGATCGCGCGTTTGAAGGATTATTGCTCAATGGAAAGTGACAAATATTGCCCGAATTGACAGAACCGGCCCAACATCCGGAGAAATTCGCCAGGCCAAAAAACGTCCTCCAATTTGTAATATTCGAAGCAAGAATACTAATACCTCCCACAAACCTCCCACGTCTGGTAAATTCGCTGGCTTAGTCACCGGCCCGAGGGAGTCCGAATGAAATTTCTAGTGTCCGTAATCATGTTACTAACAATGACCGCCTGTAACATGAGTTCAGACCATTCCACCGAGGCCACCGGAACTCCGCCTGCAGCGCCGAAGGACCAGCCGCCAGCGCAGGCACCCGCACCCAGTGCGCAGACCTGCAAAGACGTGTATGCCGCTTGCGGCGGTGACGCCGAAAAATCGCAGTCTGGCGATAGCTGGTACCAGAAGTGTTCCGCGGCGGTCGATTCGGCGATGGCTCATGGGGCCGACCTCAATTCGGACTGCGTCGTCGCGCCTTCAGGCGAAAAGTCGTATCATCTGCCGGTTGTCTTCGACACAGTGGCCGCCAGCATGGGCGTGTTCACGAATCCAACCACCACTCTTTATTACGGCGATGAAGACGCGGTCATCAAGATGCTGCGGTTTCTTGTCGCCAAGGGCTTGCACTCCCACCTGGATCCCGAATCATTGGCCTCACCTACGGGATATTTCCTGCCTGTCATCTCCGCGCTTTCGCAGAAGAATTTTAAGATCGCCGAATATCTCGTCACGGACGGCGGACAGAGCCTCGACGAGTGGAGCCCCTGGGGCTCTCATGATCTCTGCGACACACTTTTCAATGCACAGGAGCCAGTCACGCCCGAGGTCATGCAATTCTTCATCAAACATGGCTTCGACCCGAATTTACCTTGCCTCAAAATCAATTCGCCGAGCAAATATCCGAGCGCACCGCTATGGCTCGCGCTGACCCACTACGATGACGCATTCGTTGAGAAATATGTCCTGCCTCGCATAAAGGACTTAGGCGACGTCAACGCTCCCCTACTCTACTACAACGAGCAACCCGGTACCCTCGGCGAATACATCGGCAAACGGGATGGACTGCTCGGACTCGGTTGGGACTATGGCAAAAATATGTTCGACACGCTTCCAATCTACATCACGATCAACCATCTGAGCCTCGCGGGAACGCGGTACCTCTTTCAGCATGGGGCGAAGCTCACGAGCGACATGAATTATCCGATTCAATTGGCTCTCCGTAATTATATTGGACCCGATAGTAAACAAGACGAATTTGATAAGGTCGTGCAGCTCTTGGTCGACAACGGCTTTAATCTTTCTAAGTACGCGCTCGAAACCGATGTCGGCCCCCGTTGCTTTATCGTCGCGGGGTTCTTGAACGCCGGAATAATTTTGGATCAAGAACCTTATGACTCTTCTTATTTGCACGAGTGCATTTATAATCTCGACGCACTCAAGGCTCTGGTCGCACACGGCGCGAAGCTCAACGTGCCCGTGCATCACTATTGGGAAAAAAATTATTTCGAGCTCGATACGGCCGCCTGCAGCCTGAAGGAACCGGCAAGAGCGCAGACCCTCGCGTTTTTGAAGAGTGCGGGCTCAGTGCATTCACAGGTGGACGACAACTGCAACAAAGTGACGCATTAAGGACGCGGTGGCGAATATGGGCCCCTTTCGTCACCTCAAATCCACCTGCCGCAATTCGGCGGATTGTCCTTGAGCCATTCTCCCACTCCTGCCATTCTCATTTGGCAATGACCCCAATCCAAATCTATATCGACGCCGACGGCTGCCCAGTTAAAGACGAGACCTACAAGGTCGCCGAACGCTATCAGATCAAAGTCTTTGTCGTGGCCAACAAATATCTGAACGTCCCCCTCTCGCAACAGATCGAGATGTGCGTCGCGCCTGGCACCTTCGATGCCGTGGACGACTGGATTTTTGAGAGAGTTACCAGTCATGACATCGTCGTCACGGCGGATATCCTTCTCGCCGAACGTTGCGTGAAAAAGGGCGCGCGAGTGCTCGGCCCTAAGGGCGACGAGTTTACGGAAGACAATGTCGGCAGCGCCGTCGCCAATCGTGAACTGATGCAGAATTTGCGGCATATGGGCGAGATGCGTGGCGGCCCGAAGCCCATGGACAAAAAAGACCGCTCACGATTCTTAGGGAAATTGGATCAGATCATTCAATCTTTGAAGCGTAAGTAGGACGTTTGCTGAGCTTCTCGCCTTCACCAGATAATCAAAACCAAACCACTGAGAAAGATGGTGACGGCCACAAGCCGCTCGAATTGAACTTGGTTAATGTGACGCAAAAACAACCTGCCGAAAAAAACACCCAATCCTGCCGCCAAAGCGAGTAGCGGAATCAACGCCCATCGCTTCCAATCCATAAAACCACTGTGAATGTAGATAGCCGCGCGTAGAAGATCAGAACCGACGTCAATTCCCGCTGACGTGGCAACGAAGACTTCTTTTTCCAACCCCAGAAGAATTAATGCGACACCTCTAATTGCTCCTCCGGTCCCTACCCAACCCGTCAAAAACCCAGAAAGACCGGACAACCAATAAGCGGCCGACTTTGATCTCGAAGCGAAAACGCGTTTCGCAAAGGGATATATTAGTGAGATCAAAATCAGCGCCGGCCCGAGAGCCGCCAGGGTCCAGCGCGCGCTCACCCACGAGGTCAGAAGTGCGCCGACGCCCGTGAGGACAATCGCTGGCGCAGCCAACGGAACAATCAGCCTCCAATTCAAACTGCGCCGAAACATAATTAGGCGGGCAAAATTTCCGAAGCAGTGAAGAATCGCGGTTATCACCAAGACAAAGTGAATACCCTCAATCAGACTTCCCATGGGAACGAAAAATGTCGATGACCCAAAGCCAGTAAGGGTCCCTAAAACCTCCGCGGCAAAGGCCAACGAAAGAAAAAGAGCGCCCCTCGTTTCAATCACGGTTTCTCTTCATGAACGACAATGACCGGACAAGAAGCGGTCATTAAAACCTCGCGCGCGGCACTGCCAAAAAGTCTTTGTCCCAGGGGCCCCATATGAGTCGACATCACGATCGCATCGGCCCTGTATTCGTTGGCCACCCCAAGCACCGTTTCGGCAATGCGTCCCGGTTCGTTGCGAATCACGCCCTCGCATTTGACTCCTGCACGCTTGGCGATCGCAATCCAAGATTTCAAGGAGCGGCGTGCCGCATTGAGGGCATCGCTAACTAGAATCTGATTGTTTTCGGCCGCGACAATCAACCCGAAGCCTCCATAGGGCGAGGCTAAAATTGGACTCTCAAACTTATGGCAAATCACCAACTTTGCTTTTCGCTCCTTCGCCCAGCGCACGGCCTGCTTGAAGGCACGATCGGGGCGATGATGAAATTTGGCGGCAAATACGATCGTCGCAATATCGGCGGGAACGCGCGTCTGCGGATTGACGGTGAGAACTGGAAAGGGTGAAATGCCGATCAAGGTTTCAGCGAAACTTCCCATGGTGATCCGCTTCATTCCCCGCCGAGAATGGGTCTGCACGGCGACCAATTCCGCACCCATCGCACGCGCCTGAGCC
>Ga0265338_10001105_pt1 | contig 44799 bp, 42 predicted proteins | sample 42126metaG_FD_193579 | JGI IMG/M metagenome (GOLD analysis project Ga0265338, IMG submission 193579) | Rhizosphere microbial communities from Carex aquatilis grown in University of Washington, Seatle, WA, United States - 4-21-26 metaG | ecosystem: Host-associated > Plants > Roots > Rhizosphere... | reverse complement strand
GAGCACAACAACTACCGCGATTTTGTTTACGAATACATGGCGTTCCCATTTCGGGCTCCACTCGTGGAATCGAGATGGGCTGAAGGCTCTTCGCGGGCGGTCCTCGTGTCAATGTTTGTTGGTCGTTCTCAACGGCTTGACCACTTCCTGACGAATGCCGCCAATCCGGAGCTGGTTATTTCGGCTCTGTTTACGGTTGCCCTTGGAAGGTGGCGAAGTATGGGTCGAGATGTTGTTGCATCAGTCGGAAAGGCGTATGTTGATGAACAAAAGCGTGGAACGGATTCGCGCTACCCCGTTCCCGCAATGTTGCCTAGCAAGCAGTCTTTGGTTAGAGCCTTCAGGCAGGCCAAGAAGTCGAGCACAGATGCACTCCCACCAACCGGGCTGTGGAAGATTCTGTCAAGACAGAAGAAGTTCGCCCACAGAGTTTGCTTAGCTCATGGGGATCTGAATGTTGGGAACGTCTTTGTACGTTGGAACGCGGTCGATACAATTCTGATCGACTTCTCGCACTCGGGACGTACGGAGCCCTTGGCTAGAGACTTGTCTAAGCTGGATACAAGCATCGCCCTAAGAGCATTAGATGGTTGCAAAGAGCCTTTGGCGACCGACGTCCTCTGTAAGGTTTTTAGCGTGCCACTTCTGCCTCCCAACGATCTTCCATCGACGCACGATGACGGACGATTGGGTGCCATCCGGCAGATCCGTCGACATGCTTGTGGTGAAGGAATCTCGGACCAAGAATACACGACCGTCACCGCCTGCCATTTGCTTAAGTTTGCAAGTCAACCACCGTCATCTGCCAAGGCGGAGGACAACGCCCCGAGCCAATGGGAGCGTCGCGCCGCCTGCTACGCTCTCGCCTCACGCCTCTTATGTTCCCTGACGTGACTGAGATTTCGCCGATGAAGAATCGCAAGCCAATGTTCCGATACAAAGATGTGGTCTATCGCGACGTCATCACGGTGCCCGATCAAGCGACGGCCGGCGCGCAGCTCAAAGAAGGTGCGCTTGTTATCGTCATGCCGGGAGAACGCCCGAAGAGTTTGAAGTTTCTTTGTCCCTGCGGCTGTGGGGTCGTAGTCTCGATCAACCTAATTCCCGAAAGCGGGAAAGCGTGGGAAATGGGGGTTGAGCCTAAGTATGGGATCTCTTTATGGCCATCGGTTTGGCTAGATACCGGATGCTGTAGCCATTTCATTTTACGCCGCAACAAGGTACGCCTCCTGCTCGGGAGAATGCCAAAGATGACCCAGGCGGAGTTTGAAAAGTGGTGGAGTTCCGATCCGGCTAGCTAGGTTTGCGCAGGTGGGGCGCCCTACGCCCCAGGCTTGGGCCGATGCCGGTTGAATATAGCGATCCAGCTCTCGTGCTCGTTCTTCATCTCTGCCACAACCCGCTCTACCAAGTGGTCATCGACTGCCCCAGGGCTTCCATGCATGAATGAGTTTCGCCGTTGCTGGAGCTCGCACAAGTGACTCCACACTGTCCCATAGCCCAAGTCAGTGAGGTCAGCCCCATAGGTTGTCCCAAACACCACACGGTAGAGTCGGTCAAGCCGCGACCCGATGGAAGAGTATCGGTCCAACGCGTCGTCAATCAAAGGGGGTTGTGAACCGGTCATGCCCGAACGAAGTAATCGCTCAATGCGAGTTTCGAAATAGCTCCAGAAGAGAAGGACAATGGCTGCACGTGGCGACGGAGGTTCACCTGGTCCAAGACCCTGAATGGAGTCTGTTGCAAGCAGAGGCCGCTTCCACTCGCGTTCAATTAGTCTGAGATAAACGTAGTCTTCGTATCGTCCCTCGGCCCCCATTTGCGCCAGCAGCACACGCTCTTCCGTTCCATCCTCTAGAACGACAACAAGCTCTTCGCACTTTAGAGGGTCACCGCCACAGCCTGGACATGGGCCCTCGTAACGCCTAATCCCGCCGCAACGGCCGCAGATTATGTAGCCGTTCCAGAGCGAAGACCAGGAAGCATCCGGCGCTAGCTCGTCAAACCACAAATCAGTACCTCACCCGTTCTAGGTCCTCAAGACTTGCCCGTTGGTGACGACGATCGTAGAGCTTGGTCGTACGACTGTCGGCGTGGCCGGCAATGAACTGCGCCGATTCGAGCGAGCCGCCGTTCTCGAGGAACGTCGTGATTCCCGTAGCCCTAAAGCTGTGGTTTGTGAACTCGCCCGGTATGCCAGCGTCTTTAAGACGACGCCTCACCATCTTCCAAGCATCGAATCGCGACATCGTATTCTCGGTCAGCTTCCCGGTGCGGCCTGCTGCTGTTCGAAAAAGCGGGGCATCCTTTCCGCCCGCGAGATCGGCAGCTTGAATGTAAGCGTCGAGGAACTCCTCTAGCTTGTGGTGGCACGGGATTTCTTTTTCCCTACCCCCCTTTTCGCGCAGACGAATGAAGGAACGCCTTCCCTGCTGGATATAATCTCGAATTCTGATACTGGTGGCGGCTTCGACGCGGGCGAACGTGTACGCCATGACCCCGATGAGCGCGCGATCGCGAAGTCCAACAAGGGACTCTGTGTCGAAGCTCTCGAAGAGCTGTTGCACTTCTTCCACGGATAGAGCCGGCGTCTTCCCTTCTCCACGTGAGAACTTGGCAGTCTTCACCTCCCGAACAGGATTTCGTTCGGTGATGCCCCTCTCGACAAACCAAGCGAAGAGCATACGAAGGGCGCTGAAGTGCTGCTTAACCGTTGGAAGAGATCCAGAGTGCTGCTCCCGGTAGGCCGCAAGTAAAATCGGGCTGACTCCTTTGAGCGGAATCTGTCTTTCCTGACACCACTCCGAAAACTGCGTCACCGCGTGGAGATAAGCAACTCGGGTGTTCTTGTTGGGAATTGTCGAAGCGAAAAACTCCACGAAACTTTCGGTCGCCTCGCGGCCGGCGTCGGTGATGAGAGACGGGATTCGCCCCGCAGTTGCGGTCGCCGTCTGTAAACCGTCGTTTTGTTTTACCGGGAGGTGTCCATCCATAGCCATTCTCCTCTCAAGAATCCAAGACGGATCATGGCACACGGACGCGTCACATAAAAGGGGTTATGTGCCGCTAAATGTCTGTCCGCGAGACGCCCAACTTCGGAGTCCCTAGGTGGTCTAGCTACGGTGTTCTATTCGGGCCACCCCAGCGGCAAATCAAGAACCTCAGCCATGCTGCGCGTTCCTCTGATCTCCGAGCCACCCATCGGACTGCATACGGTTTTTGGAAAGGGCAACTTTGCGATGAGAGGGTTCTCCGGAATGAACGGATTATTTATGACTCGAACCGAGGGGTGCCCGAAATTGGCAGACGTACATTTCCTGCACGCAATGACTGCCTCGACATTTTGGTTCCGCAAAGTTCCATCTGCTCGCATCCAAAAGCCACCTGGTTTGCCAATGCCCCTGGGAAACAACCCGTCGATAAAGTCTAGTCCGTCCATCATGAAGTTGGTCGCGTTAATGGCGATTGTAAGCGGTCGTGCACGCTCGCCGTATCGCTTCGCCTTAAAGTCGGCTGCCTCGAGGATGGCTTGGTCATCGGAGCGCGATTGAACATTGCCTTGTATGACTCCGATTGGGCGGTGCGGCATTCCTACTTTAGCAGGGTCTTTAGGAATTGGAATGAACTCAACCGTCCATGCCCCGTTTCCCCAAACAAACCGACACGGAGTTTCGAAGCCGCATTCATCGAACTTGGCCACCACTTCGGCACGGTCTAGGCTCATCATCCATCCAGCTACTTCATACAAAATCGTGCCCGCCTTTGGCGTCTGAGGGGCCTGGCTCAAGACTCGAACCGACCAATAGTAGAGCGGGGTTCGAAGTCTCTCGTCGAGCTTTTGATAGATTGAGTGAACGAGATTGTCGGCTGATATCTCGGCCTCCGATTTCCCGGTGGCCAAGACACATTCTATAAAAGAAGAATTGCCATCGGTGTCCGTTACAAGAAAGTCTGGTTTTTTCTCCATATCGTCGGGCAAGTCGGGGTGAATCTCGATGCCGAACCCCGATCGCCGGAGCATCTCATGGATTATCAATTCGAACAGCTCGCTATCAAAATCGGTTGTGCTGGTCTTTATGCGCTGACACAACTCTCTGCGATGCTCCACCGGATAAAGAGCCATCCACTCGTCCAGTTTCAATCGAACTCTTTCGGATACCTGCCGATTCGACGTTGCGAGGTATTGATATACTCCCTCGTCGTGACTAATAGGCCCATCCTTGGCTGGGTCAACGAGGGTCCGATCGAATAGCATGCATGCGAGTGTATCTTAACGGGTGGTACGCCTCACTGACGCTACTGAAACCTTTCATGGCGCCGTTCGTATAAGATATGCACGTTAGGTCTTGACGCTATCGATTTGGGGTCAATACTTGGTTGGTCAAACCATGTTCTTGTGTGGATTCGCATGGGAACCTCCCTTCTAAAGGGCATCGTAAAACTTCTTCCTCGCAAGAGAGGAAGCCACGAGATGCCCGCTGCGAAAGCAGTTCTCGTCAACGCGGAAACGCCACGGCCCAAGATGAAGAAGGAGAATCAAAACATGAAAGAAGGAACGCAAATCGTTCATACAGTTGGTGGAGTCGCCCTACTGGGGAGGCTAGGAAGCGAATGATTCCTAAGACCGCAACCACAACTGGAGCACGGTGCCGACCATCCAAGTCCCAAGAGTAGGGCAGGGGGTTCAACTCCCCCTCTCCCCACATCAAGAAATGCCCCTCTCGAACCAGAAGACCGGGGGGCAGGATTGTGCCATTGTTCCAAGCTAGGCCGAGTCGCGGAAGCGAACGTCCGGGACTGCATAGCCAGGGTCCAGGGCGCTCACAATCTTCTCCATCTTCATCTCGCGCGACCCCTTGACCAGAACGGCGTCGTTCGGCTCGATGAGTTCCTTTAGAACAACGGCTGCATCGACAGCGTTCGCGAAGTGATACTTGGCCTCCGGCGCCAGCGCCGTCGCCGCCTCGTTAATGATCCTTGCATCATCGCCGACAGTCACGAGAAGGCCGACGTTGTTTGCGCTAACCAGCCCGCCCACGAAGCGGTGTGCTTCGGCACTATGGGCGCCGAGCTCCTTCATGTCGCCTAAGACCGCGACGATGCGTCGGTCGCTAACCCCGGCTAGAACGCTCACACTTTGAAGACTAGACCTCACTGAGTCGGGAGCTGAGTTATAGGTGTCATCGTAAACGATCGCTCCATTAGCCATACGGAAGCACTCTCCCCGTTTGCTCACGGTTTGAAAGCTGCGCAGTCCTTGGGCGCTGTCCCGTAAAGGAATCCCCATGACGGAGGCCACGGCGCAGGCAGCCGCAGCGTTCTCAGCATGATGTTTGCCGGTTGCATGCAGCAAGACGGGAACACTATTGATTTTGAAAAGGGTGTCACCTTGAGGCGTGAAGTTCAAGTCCGTGACTCGGAAATTGACTCCTTCGCGGAGCCCGAAAGTGTAGACCGGACAGTCGCACATAGAAGCGAGTTTCGGAGCGTATTCGTCGTCGCCGTTGATGATTGCGAAACCGGCGGGTTCGATGCATCTAAGAAGCTCGCCTTTCGCTTCGGCAATGTTGTCCCTAGAATGGAGGAACTCGATGTGGGATAGGCCGATATTCGTGATGACTCCTACAGTCGGGCGGGCAATCTCGGCAAGCCGACGGATCTGCCCAGGTCCACGCATACCCATTTCGACGACAACAGCGTCGGTAGCGCGGTCCAGTCCGAGGAGCGTCAAAGGCACCCCTATCTCGTTGTTGTTGTTCGCAATGGTAGCAGCGACCCTTATGGAGCTGCCCAATGCTAACGCGGTCATTTCCTTGGTCGAGGTTTTGCCCACGCTACCCGTCACTCCAACGACGGCAATGTCAAACTGGTCGCGATAATAGCGTCCTAGGTCGCCAAGTGCTTTCCTCGTGTCGCCAACGATGAGTTGGGGAATCATGATTCCAGGCAACTCTGTTTCGACAACAACGGTGGCAGCTCCAAGTTTAGCTGCTTGCTCGACGAAGTAGTGGCCGTCCGTTCGATCACCCTTCAGGGCAACGAATAGCGGATTACCCTTTGGCATCGACCGTGTATCGGTGGCCACGCAATCGACGGTCCATTTCAAATCGCCGACCACGTGTGCGCGGAGCGCATGAGCAACGTCCTTCATAGCTACAGGTTCCATTTCGAATCCTCCAATGCTTTTATTCGGGCCGTCAAAAGGCGGCCTTGATAAGAGTCTAGGGCTGGGTCGGCGGCGGAAAGTTGCTCGAATGTGGCCACGCATGTCCAATGTTGGCGGGCACCTTTAGCCACTTCAGAGCCACTCGTGGAATCCAGTTTTGGTCATTATTTGCCAGAAACTGCCATACTACAGGTTTTGGGAGACAGGTAGATTGGAACAGTCGTTTGCAGAGCTATTCGACAGCTGTTTAAAGTTAGAAGGCGTGTCCAACCGCACACTTGAAGCTTGGATAAGGGGGCTTCCCCCGGCTTTCCGAGATGCGCCTAGTTCCAGGCAGTCCATAAGCAACTACCGAAAGGGAGTTGAGATACCGACGCTTTCTGCCTGGAGGGCTATCACTGAGGCGCTTGCAACCAATCATAGGACCGTGGCGCCTAACGTGGGCCTCGCGCTCGAGCAGGAGTGGTGCTCCAGGGGGATTGCAGTTGATTCTTTTCACTCAGGCGAAACAGTTGCGGATAACAACCCTAAGACCGATGACCTTCTGCTTTCATTTGAGAAGTTCTTGAATCAGACACTGCGTGAAAGCGATAGGTCGCAGATTGAGAGGCTCCTATGTAGGCTGACAGCGGACCTCGAACCAATCGGCCGACAGCTAGCAATCCGCGATGGGGAATCGGGGTATTTCACGCGATGGCTAGAGGTGGCTAGACAAGTGGACCGAGAAGTCGTTCTCGCGTATATCAGACCATTTCAAGCGCAAGGAGCACCGGTTCCAGACGGCTTTTACGATGAAGCGGAAAAGCTAGTGGCCGAGAAACGGCTCGACATCTCGTACATTTTCTTGGATATACCTGTCAGGTCCGAGACTAGAACCGAACCGGGATTTCATCCCCTTGACCGGCTCGGGCGCATCACTAGGCTAACAGACAATATTCGCACGGTATCACCGCTTCAGTTTGAGATTGGGTCGACATGTTTACGGCCCAGCTTTGTCATCTTCACCCAGCAGAAAATCGTATTCACTCACGAGCGCGACGACGCGCAGAGAGTGGTGGATGCGCAAGAATGGCGTACCGAAGAAGCGTTTCAAGTCTTTATGAAGCGCTACCGCCAGATTCGCACCCAGAGTAACCCATATAAGCCGGGCGCAACGAGCTAAAGCGCTCTTGGTCGTACGTGCATTGGGTCGCTGAAGCTTACCTACTTCGAGACCGTCTGAATGAGTCAGCGGGGCTTCATGTACAGTTGGAGGAGCCGGACGCCGTCGTGCACTCATAGATGGCTCGATAGGCCCAGAAAGCTTATCCCACTGGTCTACTTTGAGCCTGCCCAATCGTAGCGTTCACCTGAGACAGCTGACTTGCTCAATGCCCAAAACACAGGCTGTTTTCCCCCCAAGGCGAAAAATCCGAACTCTGCGATGACCCTTCCGCTGTCAAGGACGCCGAAGGCGCTCTGTATCATCCTTTACAGCACTAGGAAGGGCGTCGCGGCATAATCAAGCCCACTTTGGGGGAAACAGCCGAAAAACGAGGCCCTATGGTCGCCGTAGAGACGAGTCTAGTCTCCTCCGTGGCTTCCGCGAGACCTGCCAAGTTCCACCAAATAGCGAAGCTGCCGGTCGAATCCGAAGTGCGGAAACGGTGGGCACCGGGGCGAGAAGCGCCCGCAGACAGCCGTAGTGAGCGAAGCGAGACCATTTGCCTGTGGAGCGAAGCGGAATTGGCATCGGTCAGGCGACCGTCTGCGGAGTGCTTCCGCTCTGGGCGGAGACCGTTCAAGCGAAGTGTTCGTCCGGCGTCGAGCGTGGAGCCCAAAGCCGCACCACAGGCGAAGAACCATTCGTTCTGTGCAATGGCGGGGTCCCGTTAGGGAAGGGGCCCGCGATGCGGGAAGGCTGCAATGCTAAGAGCGTCGGTTCGAGCCGGACTGGTAGCGGAAATCCCCCTAGTCGTCCGTTTAGAGTCACCTTAGAAGCCGTAATGGGTGAGGATTGGAGACTGGTCCAAGCGCTCTATTGCCGTGATTGGATAGCTCGCGCCGCGGTCCATCGTATAAAGTTCCCGCCAAGTTGCAGTGTATTTGTCCAAATCGTTTGTTGAGAACTCGGCACGCCAGCGCAAAAGAAAAACGCTGGTTGTTGGCCCGGTAGAGGCAATGGCTTCCGCAGTAGACGTAACCGTAAGGCCTCGCACCTTCTCCCGAAATGCGTAACACCGCTGTTGGTAAACCACAGCGTCGACTTTCTCCTTGTCGCTGAACGAATATGTCAGGCCACCATTAGATTTGGCGCCCTCGGGCACCTTGTTCCCGAACTGCTGGACAATGGTATCCGCCGCTTGTTGAATCTGCGGGAGAGTGAGCCTGGCAGGTGCGATGGAACTGAGTTCAGGTAGCGCAATGGCTTCCACCGGATCATCTGAAGCTTTAACGCGTGTTGAAACGTTTTGGAGTTGCGTCTGCTTTCGGATCCGCCACCCTGAGCCCGAATTGACTAAGCTAAATGCATATCGGACTATGTGTTCTGTGGAAAGCCTCGCTGACTTGTCTTCTGCCGGAAAGAACTGCTCACCCCTCCACCAAGTCAGGGCCTCAGGCTCGGCCGATGTCAGAAAAGTAGCATCAGCATACGCGCGTTCGGAGGTGGCCACGACTAAACCGTCCAAGCGATATTGTTCGATTTTCGTGCCATCTCGAGGGCTATCCAGCCTGCCTTGTGAGTGAGTGTCACCCGGAAATGAAACTGGCGTATTCTCGCCCGCTTGGCCGCCTCGTTCGAATAGACTTTCGACCGAGCCTGCGTTCCAGGCATGGACGTAATTGTCCAGTAGCGCCTGAACGCCCTCCTGAGAGCTCTTATACTTCTGATTTTGGTTTCCTTGAATACTTGCGGCTTGTTGGACCTTGGAGGACAGAAGGAATGCGTCGGGTAAGGCTACACCAAGTGCGACATAGAACGCGCCGACCGCCGTCGCTACTAGCACAGCTGAAACGACCAAGCCATTGATGAGCGTCGAGACTCGAAGTTTGAACGCTGGCTGGGAGCCTTGCGCCTTGTCGATTCGATAACGAATCGGCTTCGAATCCTCAAGAGTTTGGCGGGAAGCGTTGAGATTCATGGCTTCCTAGGGCTGCAGCTTTTGTTCGTGGGCGGCCTTTTCCGCCACTCGGTCAACTTCTGGCCCATCGGTGGCTTCAAGTGAATGGTGCTGGGTCTTGTCGAAGGTTGGGCGATGCAGCCTAACATCCAGTACTGATTCGAGCTCTTCGGAAGTGAATCGTGAGCCGTTGGGCTCGCTAAGCTGCCATTTTGCTGGCACTGTTTTCAGGCTTGAGTCATCTGGATCGAAATCAAGCAGTGTGGTCTTCGCCTTTATCTGCTGAAAGTCTCCCTGCGGTCTTTGGACATAGAGGCTCAGTTGGCGTGGCTCAAACGCTGGATTATCCTTCAGTTCGGACTGAATCAAGGAGTCGGCGAATTTGGTGTTGAGCGTATTGACCGCAGGCATCTGATTAGCAACATTGCTCGGATTCTCAAACACGACGTATGCCGCAGTTCCGTTATCGCGCTGAATAACTTGCATGCTGTAGATGGTGGTCCTGCCATCACTATGGCGAAAACTCAGACCGTCGTAGTATTCGTTCTTCACGGTTCAAGGCCTCCATGACTTTCCGGAATCTTGCCTTTCATAGCCTTCTTTGCGGCCTCACCTGCTGGCAATGGGATCTTCGCAAGATGCGGCATGTTAAGTCTCTTGAAGTCAGAGTCGGTCCATCCCCTGAGAAATTGGTTTCCATAGTCGCTGGCAGGATCGCGGCGGTCGATATTGGGAACGTCTTTTGCAGTGGGCGCAAGGGCCCTGGTTTGCTCTCCAAACAGCCACTGGCCCTCGTATGTGTGGTAGTAGGCCCCTAGGTCAGGAACAATGTAATAGCCACCAAGCCCGTTTTTCGAACTTGTGACGGGAATGAGTGAGAATTCGGATTCCAAAACCGCGCTGCGATGGGCAAAGTCCTCAGCGTAGCTCACGCTGTGGCTTCCCTGCGAGCCAGATGTGAATGACTCCGAACGCTTGACTTCAATTGCTTCGTATGAGCCAAACAAGTGCGAGGCCCAGGAGCAGGTCTCTGGACTTTCCAACCTAAGGATCGCGCGATTATTGCAAAGACCGGCTAGGGTGTTCGCTTGTTCGCGGCCGTAGACGGTTTGAAGTGCTTGTATATCTTGATAGCCTAGGACGACGGCCGCTCCCTTCGAACGCCCTTTAGCAAGAAGGCTGGTCAGGCCATCTAGCTCGCCGGCTTCTGCGATTTCGTCGAGGAAAACCCACACTCGCCGCGAGTCGTCTTCGTTCTCGGGATAGTCCAGGATAAGCTCGGTTAGCGTCTTGAATATGACCCTATTGATGGCATCGAGCGCTTTGCGCGCCTTTTCGCTGTTTCCGAGAATGAGGATAAAGTTCTTCCCATCCTTGGGTGCTATCCACTGGGTCAGGGACACCCTTCGGGATTCCGCAGGGTCTGTGGACAGCGGATCTGAAGCGAGCTCCTCCGAGTTTTCCCACATGGCGGCTATGGGTTCATAGGGAATCGTCTTGATGCCAACGGTCGACATAATGTTGGCAAGGGTGTCGCGGTTTTCAAAGAAGCGCTCATAGATTGGCAACGTCTCCCGATATTGCTTTAAGATCACTTCCAAGTGTGCGACGGATTGCATAGCCCTGAGCACATCGCTAAGCCGCCACTGGCCACCTGCCTTGATGAAAGCAAGGAGGACCCCGTAAAGGATGGATTGGGCCGCGTTGACAAAGAAGGGCTGCGACGCCTGCGCGTCTTGGGGGATGAGTGTATCAGCCAGTTGAAGAGCTGTGGCGGGTTCGCGGATGTCGGCGGACATGTCCCAGGCAACGCATCTCTTATCGAAAGGGTTGAGCGTATAAACAGGGCATTCGAGCCCCATGCCTGCCAGTTGTGCAGCTACGTCTTGCTTTGCGTCATAAATGAGCGCTCTATGGTCCGCCTTAACTCCTATTGATGGTAGGACGTCCTGCATAAGCAAACGGATCGTTATCGTCTTGCCGCTTCCCGTCGTGCCGACAACCATGAAATGGGAAGTGGCGTATTTCGACGGAATGAGAATCCCACCCCAGAGGATGCCTGGGTCATCTGTCGGTCTCTCGATTGTTGCTTTCGATTCAGCCAAGGCAACCGGCTTTGCGCGCCCCCGAATAAGTCGGCCAGCAACTTGCAAAATCGGGCCAGGAAGCAATGCAAGCCACGCGACGAATCCAAGCGCAACTCCTGCAATGAGAGAGGTGTTGGGCTCCCATCGAAATGCAAGGCCGGCAACATAGCTGGCGATGACTAGGAGAAAGGGTAGCAAGGCTCTGACAGTTGCCGAGCAGAAAAAATCGGCGAATCGTCCGAGAGGCACCGCAGACCTTGGATTCACTCGCTCAAACTGGGAGCTTAATGAGAAAAGAAAGACTGCAACGGCAGCCCCTCCAATCGCTAAAGGGAGTTTGAGCTCGTAAGTGGCAAGGCCGTAGACAAATGCTGACAGCACCAACCAAAGCAGGTTGATGATCAAACGCTGCGTCCTCAAAGCGATGATTCGCTTCAAGGTCTACGGATTGCCTCCTCCAAGACGCATGAGAACTACATTCTAACAAAAAAGGCCCCATAGAGTCAAAAGGACGGCCGAATGCGTTGCTCAATTTCCTGCTTTCTGAGGACCGATTCCCGATTTCTAAGAATCAATTCCTGCTTTCTGAGGATCGACAAGGCCATATCCTTCTCCCGGCTGACGGACATGCTTCGGGCAAGCTCAGTCAGCGTGTCTCCTGCTACAGCCTGAGTGGCAAAAAGATGAGTCTGGTCCTGAGCTCTGGATATTTGCACGTAGGAGAGTTCGCGGTCCTGCATGTGGCCGCCCACCAGGACGTAGGCGTTTCTCGTGGTCGCGCCCTGCGCTTTGTGGGTGGTAGATGCGTATCCGAGGGAAATCTCCTGGTAGTCGCTAACAGCCACCGTAAGCCGCTCGCCTCCGTCAAGACGCACACGGACGGTGCGGTCAACGCTATTAATGGATTCGATAGTTCCCCTGTCACCGTTGTCGATGCCACGCGCTCTTGAAGTCTTCTCGAACTGCACCCGGTCTCCTTGAAAGAGTCTGGACCCTCGGTGTTCAATGCTTGGTCCGCTCAAATGCCCGCTTTCCAGCCTTGTCGCCTGTGCAAGGCGGTTTAGCTCCGAGACCTCGCGGCGCGTTCCGGCAAGGATAAGCGTGTCCTTCGAGGGAAGCCCGTCTGCCCGCCATTTTTCGACAAGAGATCGCATCGCCTCCGCCTGAGTGCGGGAGACGGAGAGATAGCCTCTGGAAGCATATGCACGTAGCGCGTCGTCGGCGTTGCCCTGGGACATCGCCTCGGCAGCATCTCTCATCCATGGTTCCTTTTGCCTTCTGCTTGTCTTCAGTTCGGCTTGACCCACGCGCTCGCCGATCTCGGCAAACGGCGCTCCTGCGTCGATGGGTTGAATTTGCTTCCTATGCCCGACAATGACAAGCTTTGCGTTAGCATCCTTAACTGCCTTGGTGAGTTTTCCGAAGTCTTGGGTTCCGACCATACCCGCCTCGTCCAAAACAATAACCGACTTTTCGTTCAGCCTGGCCTGACCTTGGTTAATGTCGTAGAGCAGTTTAGCGACGGACTTCGAGCTGATTCCGGATTCAGATTCGAGTTGGTTTGCAGCCCTTGACATTATTGCAGCGCCCTCGACCAGAAGGCCCTCCCGTTCCCACGCAATCCGGGCCTCTTTAAGCATTCTTGTCTTTCCAGAACCGCCAACGCCGGAGACGACTGCGATAGCTCCTGTTTCGTACGTGATGTGAAAGAATGCTTTTGTCTGCTCCTCAGAGAGCCCCGAATCGCGGCTCAGCTGCTTGAGAACATTGTCTGCCGAAAGTTGATGTCGGGTATTAGACCTCAGGATCTCGACGTCGCGCATCAAGTCTGCTTCGCGCTCAAACATCTCTTTTGTCGTGTAGCGCACCTGGCCGCGAAAGGAGCCAAGCCGAACGATGTCTGGAGAATTGGAAAGATGGTTTGAAACGAACTCGCGGATTTCCGGCGCCAGGAGCCCCCTCGTCTGGCACTCTTCACTGGCACGGCGAAAGAACTCCATTTCCGTGAAATAGGATTGCCCAGATGTTAGCGTTTCAGCCGCCACAACAGCCGCCCTCCGGAGTTCTTCCCCCTTGTCCCGTTGAATCAGCGCCCTGCCAAATAGACCGTCCGCGTCATCTCGATGAAAGCCGAATCGACCCCCTGCATCTTCGGCATCTTGAAAGAGGTCGGGCCGCGAAACGAACCCCTTTGAACCCCGAGTGATAACCGCTGCCATAGCGGATGCCCGCGCTCCAGACTCACCTTGGCGGGCAAGCTCCGCCTCAACATCCTCGCGTCGCTTGCTGCGCTCTCTGACCAGATCCTTGGGAATGCCGGTTATGGCGAAGGCGAATCGGTCTCTTTCAACGGGGATACCGCAACCTATTTCAAGCGTTGCCGAAAAATGCGCCCGGTAAAGTGCGCCAGCAGCCATTTTCGCTTGAAACATCCCATAAGCTGTTGCAGCGCCCGTGAACCCGTCCGGGCGAACAGCAACGTTCATAAGGAGCGCGTGCGTATGCAGGTTCGCATCCATAGCCCGCGAAGTAGAGTGTTCAAAGAGGGCAAATGCCAGCCCCGACCGCTGAAGCTCCCTTCCATTCTGACCTCGCCTAGAGTAACCGACAGTCTCCTCCAGATAGTCAAGAGCCGCCTTGACCGCCTCAAGATGTGCCTCTTGGATCTTCCTTCGGCCGCCTTCCGAGCACTGACTCCAAAGCACCGATACCGACTTGGGTGCGGAAAAGGTCAAATCCCAACCGGGCATGTGGTCTGCTCGCTTGACATGCTGTTGGCTTTGAACGAGCGACTTGGTTCCGTCCTTACTAAGTCCATCGAACACGTTGTAGAGGTGCTGGTCGATGACAGTTCCGCTAAGTCCAAGCTGCGCTGCACCCTTTCCATACCACTGTCCCGGCGGCTCGCCGCCTTCGAGGTAGTAATCCTCTCTAGCAAGACCCAAATAGTAGCCTGCTTGGCCGTCTGACATCGCTTGGATACTAAGCACGTTGGCCCGTCCTGCGGATATTTCTCGAAACGAAATCCTCTGCTTCCTCCTCGCTAACCTCGAATTTCATGACGAGAAGCGCGTAGAACGCTTGGGCAAGGGCCTCCCTGAGGCTCTTGACCTCGTCCATAAATTCGGCCTCCCTCGTATCTTCGAGGCTTCTGATGACAAGCGCCCTCGCATATTCTCCGGCGCTGAGTCCATGGTCAGAGCCTTCAGATGTCAGACGTCTGACATATAAGGGGTCCAGACGAAAGCCGACGGTGTCGGAAGGAGGAAGCTTTGCCGTCCCGTCTGCCCTTGAAATGGGTTTGTCAAGTATCGCCTTCAGCGCTTCAACATCCTCTGGCGCATAGGTCGTTACCGGCCTTGTCTTGGCTCTGTCGCGGCCTTGCTTGATAAGACCCTTGGCGACGTAACGCTCCAGCGTCCGGACGCTTATATCAAGAAAGGATGCCGCTTCCTTCTTCGTCATAAAGAAACTGACGAATCATCCCATGCGACTAGTTCGCCATGTCGCTCATCCGAAGGTGAGTCAGGTGTGCCTCCCCCCGTCCGACAAGCCATGGAAGGCTCCGGAGTTTTCAGTTTCTGTGGCCAACTTGCTCGCAGTCACGCGGATTTTCCTCTAATCCGCCGCCATCGGGCGGCTGCTTGCAAGCTTGCTGAATCCATCCCTCCGACCGTTATTGCGCCTCTCCGTCTAATTGCGCGAGCGCCATTTCAAGGGCTGTTCGAACTTCGTCTTTGGAGTGCTCGGGATTAGAGAATCTGACGGTGACCGTGATGCCCTCTAGCTTGAATGCGATTTGGCTTCCTGCGGGCTTTGCGTCTGGGTCTGGCTGCTTCTTCACTTCGCGCAGGGACTTGACTGTGACCTCTCCTTTGAGCGCTTTGATGAGCAGCCTTCTCTGTGCCGCCGAGTCTTCGTGCTTGGCTATTTCGAGAAGCACCGAGCTCGTGAGAAGCTCGGACTTCCTGGCCTCTACAAGCAAGTCCTCGGGCAACGTCAAGATGCGGAGCGTCTGCGAGATCGCGACCCTCGACCGGCCAAGAATCTTTGCAAGATCCTCGTGGCGATGGCCGTGTTCGTCAATGAGCCGTTGATAGGCCTGCGCCTCCTCCACGGGGTGGAAGGCTTTTCTGTGCAAGTTCTCGATGACCTGCACTTCGAGCTTGCGGTGCTCCTCGATCGTGCGGACGATGGCCGGGACCGTCTTGAGCCCCGCTTTCTTGGCCGCTGCAAGGCGCCGCTCGCCCATGATGAGCTCGTACTTGTCCATTGCGACCCGCTGCACGATGACGGGCTGAAGAATGCCAAATTCCTTGATACTCCCGACCATGTCGCTGATGTCGCCGATATCCGAACGTGGTTGAGTAGGGTCTCTCTGAATGCTCTCGATGGGCAATTGGAACAATTTGGGCTTGTCGTCCACGAGAAGATTCTCGTCGTGTTTGGCTCCTCCGGCCGCCTCTTTGATTGCGTCCTGAAGACTCATCGAAGCACTTCCTCGGTGGCGGGCCATGTCGCTATTACTTCTGTGGCGAGCGCCTTGAAATCAGCCCTGCCTCGGTTCGCTTTCTTGCTGAGCACGACCGGCACAAGCCGCTCTTGGTCTGGCTGTTTCATTTGACTCCTTTCGATAGCCTCCGTTCTGGCTATCTCGGTTGCGAGAATCCTGTCTTCGACCGGCCCTAGAACTTCCATTGCCTGGAGCTGGCGCTCTTTGCCGTGCCCGGACACAAAAGTTTTGAGGATTCGCCAATCAAAGTCGGTTCCGTCTTTATAAGTGTTGATGGACTTGAGCAGCTGGGCGAATCCGTCGAGCGAATGTCCGGAGAGTGGTACCGGAATGAGAATGTTTTCTGCCGCGACAATGGCGTTGATCGATAGTTCGTGGAGGCTAGGAACGGTGTCGATGACGATGTAGTCGAATCGGTCACGTACGTCCCTGAGAGCTTTGAGCAAGATGGTTTCGCGGTATGCCGCGTTCGTCAGATTTGATGCGACCTTGTGCAGCCTTGCATCGGCTGGAACAACCTTTAACCCATTCAATCCGGAATCGATAATACAATCTTCGAGCGGCACGCGGTCTTCAACGTCCGGATTCATCGCCTCTGCAATCGACGGCCTCGACTTGAATTTCTCCCGGTCTATTCCTAGGCCGTACGCCACGTGGCCTTGAGGGTCCATGTCGATGATGAGCACCCTTTGGCCCTGTTCGGCCAGGCCAGCGGCCAAGTTGACGGCCGTTGTGGTTTTTCCGGACCCTCCCTTGTGGTTGATGACGGCGATGGTTCTCATGCAAATTGCTCCTGTCTCAAAGGGTTGGCGTTGTATTGAGAGTCCCACTCCCAAAAGGACGGAATAGGGCTGCCTGATTGAGCGGAGAAGAACTCGACAAAGCGCTCCCTCCTCGCCTCTGGTGCGTGGAAGAACTCAAGCCTCCTGGCTACCATCTTCTCGCCTCCAAATCGGGTTTTCTCCGTGATGGACTCACGCTCTGCTTCTTCCTTAGCGATGAACTTCTCGTAAAGCTCGGGGGACTCATTCGCGATGCGAAGCTCAAGCTCGTCAACGAAGTTCAGGTAGTCCTCTCGGTAAAGGGCTTCATGTGCGTCGGTCTCCTTCTTATGCGCTGCCTCCTTCTCCTTACGGATGGTTTGCACGAGCGCATCAACAAAACTGAAACTGTGATTTCGCGCCTGGATAATGAAAGCGCATATTGGCTTCTTGCTTTCTCTTTCGCGCTGCCACGCGTAGTTGCCAAACCGAATGCCCGCGTCGCGTGGCGTAATGTCAGGTACAGCATTTCTGACCGCATTCAGAATCCTCGAAGCTGCTGGAACTTCACCGGCAGAAGCAGGGACTAAGCCCACACTTTCGCCACGGCTCCATCCCTGATAAAAGCCCTCGACAAACTCCTCTTCTTCTGAGAGCGAGAACAAGGAACTCTGCACCGGAGCAGGCATATTCTCGACAATCGCGCTCCATAGGAAAGCCGCCTTGTTCCTTACTCCTGGTCGTTGGTCAATCCACTCACACTGGTTTCTGATGCACTGTGGGTCTGCCTTGGAAAGTAGTTTTCTTGCTGCGTCAACCGTCAGACCGTGCTTGCTTAGTAACTCAATCAAATCGGAAGATGATTCTTCAACAACAACATTCTCAGCATGATGGTGTTGTTGTTTAGAAGAGTTATTTAAAGAAGTTATTTCTATATCGCTTCGGTTCTGGGACGTTCCCCGATTCACATCTGGGACGGCTTCCGCTTCAGTTTCGGGACGTACTTTCGAGGGCTCCCGCTTCACTTCTGGGAAAGAGACCCCGCTATCCTTTTGGGAAACAGCCGCTTCAGTTTTGGGAAGAGGCCGCTTCAGTTTTGGGACACGACGTTCAAATGACTGGTCGAGCTCGACAATCTCAGGCTTCTTCATTTCGCCGGTATAAGCGCCGTCTGTCCACTTGAGCGTGTAGACCGCGGGGCGGCTGTTGATGCCTGCGCACGGGTCGAAAACACCCTCTTCCAGGAGCTCGATATGATTGCCCTTGACCGCTCGGTCCAAAGCGTCCTTGAGAGTATTTGGTGAGCCGATGCGCGTTTCAGCTTGCAGCCTTCTCCACGACATCTTTATGATTTTGCGGCGGTAGCCTCTCTTCAATTCGAAGCCTATCGTATAGCGCATAATCGCGCCCACTACCTGTATTACGGACTTGGTCTCGTTCGGTATCGTGTGGGCAAAGAAGCTCTTTGGGATGTGGGTGCGATTGCCATCTCTGCCGTCTGGTCCGCCAAAGAACCCGCTGAACTCTTCGGGGTTTTCGGTGTAGGGAAACTCGGTATTCCACCTGAGTGAGTAGTTGCCAGGATGGCCGTCCTCCTTAGGATGGATTGGCCTTCCGAAGCGCTCTGCGATAACGTACTTTCCATCAATCGCTTCATTGATTGCGCTTTGAAGTTTGCTGCGCGAAACGCAGGATTCCTTTGCGATAAGACTATACGGAACCCATGCCAGACCGTCTGTCGGTTCCTCTTCGCCATCCGCCCATGCAAGGGCCTTCTCAATGAGGTAACCCACTAAGCGGATGCAGTTGAGAGATGCGTTGGGAAGGACCACGCTGAGAAACTGATTGGGAGCATAGATGGTGTTTGAATAGGGCGGCGGGTAGCCATGAAAGACGGCGGGCGCCTTCCTTGGAAACTCCGAATCTATTGCTTCCCGTGGGTCCATCAAATCAGGCCGTTCTTTGTTCGTTCTGAATAAATTGGTTCAGGTCGACTCCGTTTTCGCGGGCTAAGCGCTTAACGAGTTTGTTGAGGATGTATGAGACCGTTCGCTCGTCTTCGGAACTGAGATGCTTCAAATATTCCTGAACGCCAGGCTCAAAGGAGACTCCTGCCGTCTTCGTACGCCGATTGGGTTTTGGTGCCATTCTTTGTTTCAACCTCCGATGCTTGATTTGCACTTAGGGCTGTCCCTCCGTGCCAACATTCGCACGGTGTGCACACCGTGTCAAGCCGTCTTCTAAAGAGGACGATGCACCCTCCTCAAAAGCCGCGTAGAGGGTGCACCGATTGTGATGACATCCGGATGGCTACGGATTCGGATTTGGCAGACCTATTCGTCTGACAGCAGTGAGGAGAGGATCTCGGTTGCGGCTTGCCGGATTTCCTCCAGAGAATGGACAAGTGTCTTGGCATCGCCTTGGTAGAGCTGGATATAGTCGGCTGAAGACGTTCCGGCGTCGAGCCCGATGCCTTGAGCCACGATATAGGCTACCGCCTCCGCTTGGGTTTCCCGAACCGTCTTGGACGGTTTCTCCTGGCCCTTCTTTTGGTGCAGGATCTCATGTGCCAGCTCATGGACGAGAACCGAAAACTCCTGTGCTGGTGAGAGTCCAGATTGGATGGTGATACGGCCTCCGCGCGAGACTCCTAGCGCCCCGCCAAGCTCGTCGGCAAATTCGAGCTCGATGGACATCTGCTTGACAAGATTCTTGAGCCGGTCGGCGAACGACCCGGGGTCTCCAGCCGCTTGGCCAATGGAGGGCAGCGGTTCACCTTCGGTCTGACTGATGTCGAAGACGTAAGCTGTCCTGAACCGAATGGCTCGCTCCTCGTTCGAATCTTTGGTCTCAGCCGGACCCTCGGCCTCCTTCTTAACGCTCATGGGAGCGATAATTGCTATGCCCTTTTCTCCCTCTTTGACCTGACGCCCTACCGAGCGCCACGTGTGGTATCCGGCGATGTGGGTGGCTTCTGGCTGTTGCAGCAGGATTAAAAAAACGTTGCTGACGCTGTAGCGATGAAAACGCGCCATGGCTGTCAGGTAGTCCTTCAGCTGGTCGCTCTGGCCGTTTGCCAGCGCGGTCGAAAGGGTGTCCAGTTGCTCTGTGACGAGTTTCTTGGCTGTATCGATATGCATGGGGGCTCTCCTTGGTAAAGGCTCCGAATCGCCCGCACGGGCTTTTCAGGGCGGGTTATGGTTAGGGGGAGCCATCCCAAAGCGCTTAACTTCCGCAAGCGTGACAAACGGGCAAAAAAACCTAAATGCCAACCTTTCGTAAAACACGAAATCCTTTGCCTCGCTTAGCGAAACGGCTAGAGGTGGCTCCCGAAACCAGTTCGGCGGTCAACCGGCGTTTGGTTCTGGAAAAAGTGAGGGCTATTTTTCTTGGGAGAAAAGGACACTCTCCGGTGAAGAGATGATCAGGTCCCGGTGGAGCCGCCTGAGAGCTGAATGCAGCTCGTTTCCTGGGTCACTAAGCCGCAAGAGCGCCTTGTCCCTCGTTACGAGGTGTCCAGCCCGCACCAAAATGGCTAAGTTGAGATACGGTTCATCCTTTGGGTCCGGCGGGAACTGGAACTGGACTGGCACCGGCTCGACAAGGGTTGCGAACTCGCTGAGATGGTGAAGCAGTGCCTTGACCCTTTCATTCGTTAGGCCTGGGAGTTTCGCGCGAAGTTCTGGCCTGCTCAAGACGGACTGCAATTCACCCAGCGTGTAGGCGCTTAGATAGATCGGGTCATCAGATTCGAGCGCCATTTGAAAGCACTGATGCGCCGGTCCACGGCTTGCGATAACTTGAATGAAGATCATGCAGTCGAGGACGAAACCTCCAGGGTTCACTTGGGCTCCTCAAATTTGGTTCCTGGTCTTACCAAGCCGAAGATTTCAACGACCGCCTCCCAGAGCTCCCTGCCTTCAAGAACCCGGTGCTCGTCGTGTATCTCTTCGACCACTGCCGTAAATGCTGCGCGGGCCCTTGCCCGCCGCTCATCGGGCTCGGGTCCTTTGGACGGGGTAGATATTCGCTTGGCCATTGCCGCTCCTCCTCGTGAGTGAGATGCGGCTCTTCAATGCCTGGGTTCGGATTTCCCTAGCTGTGAAAATCAAACGGTGTTACAATGGCTCTCCTTGAAGACCAGGAAGCGATTCCTGTTTTTGGGCTTCTTTGGATGAGCAAGCGTGTCCGGTAAACGCAGCCTAACCAGTTGCGCTAAGGTTTGCGGGATAACTACCCGCCATGTTTACGCTTGACTCGTAGAGCTGGATGCCACGAGAGTGGCTCGTCCAGTTCGACGGAGGCTCGCCGGATCAAATGCTTGGTGTTACCAAGCCAATCCCGGCGTTCTATCCGATGCATTGTCTAGCCGAAATGAACCGGGGCGACAGAGACATGCCTTCAAGTGGCAACCGCGTCTTGAAGGTCGAAATGCGTAAAGAAGGTGAAAATCCTCCCGAGGGGTTCGTGGTCCTTAACGAAGGGCTCGTTCAACTCTGGCTGGCGTGGGGAGTCCGGCGCTCGCAAGAGCGACCGGCCGGGAACAGAGATTCTCGGCGTCCGGCTGAAAAGGCCGGCGGCGAATAGCTCAACCATGAGAGGCGGGAAAGGCTCGAAGGGCCTGATACCGCTTGCCAGTGATTTGTTTCGGAGACGTGCCGAACTGCGAAGAGTTCTTGCTGATGGGTAAGAGGGAGCTTGTAGGTTCTACCCTCTGAAATCGCCAACCAGGCTTGGTTGACGGTGACTATGGCTACCCTGACGGGTTGCACATACGGCATGGATTGGAGCGCCAAATGGCGCCCTAGCGACGTGAACGAAACGAAGAAGCGTATTTCTAATCTGGGAAGCGCTGTGGCAGCCGGACTCGTTATCCGGTGCCTTGCTGGTCTCAGGCAAGGTGGCATCAAAAGCCGCAGTGTGGGAGTGTGTCGCAAGTAGGAGGTCCCCCCAATCGAAGTGGGACCACGCGCGAGCTGCAAGGCAGTAGTGCGAGCGTTGGCAAACGGGTTCGGGTGGTTCCGAACTCAAATTGGATTGCCAGAACGAAAGCGACGACGAGTTTTACTCGTCCAAAGAAGCCTAGTATGCCTGTCTGATTCACCCCCAAACCTGGAAAGGTGTAGGAGATGATTCGGGCAGCCAGGAGCGAGGGGCCGCAACCGCTATACATTGGGCAACCGCAACATAGGAACCTACATTAGGTTCTCGCACCGTTGCAGTTGCCCTTCTGAAAAGCGGCATGCGGCCTTTATGTCAGACGTCTGACATGCTCCGGGTCTATCAGGGCAAGGTTCAGCTTGAAGGTTTCCCACAAAGGTTTTCTTTGAAGGTGAAGGTTTAAGACAAGAACGGGCTAAAGGCTTTTGGTGGTTGTGCCGAGTGAATCAACCACCACTCTCATTCCGGGCGGCATCTGACAAGCCGGTGCTCTGCGGTATGAGGCGGGATTACAAGTGCGTTGCATCTAATCTGACGGGATTCGTCCAGCAAGTCGCTGTGTCTTACGTAAAGAACGGCTACTGGTTCTACGTAGCTGGGTCCATTCCTGACTCCAAAGAGCCTGCCGCTGTGGACGCCAAATTTATCAAGCTCTATGACCTCGACGTCTCCAAGTTCACCAGATGCCGACAGCGCAAAGCGGGGATGGCGTCAGTCCAATACATCCGCTTGGGGCGTTTTTTTCTGCTGATGGCCACGCACGGAGAGCACCTCTTCTTCGCCCGGGAAGGCAAGGTGATTCGGGATGTGCGACGGATTCCGATTCGGGTGGGCGGTTATTCAATCAGCCACCGCCTGGGCAAGGTCTCGGTGAGAATTGCGGGTCCGGATTACCGCGTCATCAAGGAAGGCTTTCTAGGGCGGGCTTTGAACGCTAGTCACAGATTGGAAAGTGCATTCAGCAACCTCCCTTTTGAACCGTACGCGCCGGTGCGCTCTCAGCTCCTGGCTATGTGGAGGGCGGTCAATCACCGAAGGGCTCTTGCAGGACTGCCGAGAATCGAGAGGGCCTGCCTGCGGCTGCATAGGCGCATCGTTCGTCCTTTCGCGGGCGAAGTAGCGAAGAAAAAGTGAATCGCGGTTCTAGTATTCGCTTGGCAACAGAATCGTCGTTGCCGAGCGGTCTGCTTCGGTGATTATCCAGAACTTGAGTCCGGTGCTATCGCGGTAGACAGAGAAGATTCGCAGATACTTGTCAAGAGCGAAGTCGTTTTCGGCCCAATCATCGGGAACGCATTCTCCCCAGTCTCCAGAGGCGTGCCGCCTTAGGCAGCGCAGCACGTCTTCGGGGTGGAGCGTGTCCTTAGCGCCCGGTGTGATCATCGTGCGGCCGAGTTGGAATTTTGGTTGTTCAATCTTCATAAAGCCTCCATTGAGTTGCAAAGGGTTCGTGTTTCTTCACCTGGTCGTGAGAAACACGTAACCCGTCGCAAGGAAAGCAGGCAAGATTGAACGTTCATTCCTTCAGGCCGCAGCCTTGAGCGTCTGACTGGCGCTTTTCTCGGAAGTGATACGCCCTGCGGCCGCGGCATGATAGGTAGGGTCGATCTCGATGCCGAGAAACGGACGGCCGAGACGCATTGCGGCTATCAGGGTGGAACCGGAACCCGCGAAGGGGTCGAGGACCAGGCCGGACCGCGCTGAGAATGCCTGAATGAGGGGCTTCAGCGCGGCAAGGGGCTTCTGAGTGGGGTGAAGCTTGTTTCCGCTATAGGCCCAGGGAATAACGTCGCCAATGGGCGCCTGTGGCTTCTGGGGATAGCCTTTGGCGAGGAGGAAGGCGCATTCGTGCTGATATTTGAGATGGCTCGTGCTTGAGGTGTAGGGCTTAGGGAAGACTAGATGCCCAACGATGTTGAAGCCTGCCCGCCTAAAAGCGTGCATGAACTTGTCGGCATGCGGCCAGCCGTAGAAGCTGACGCAGTAGGAGTTGCGCTCTAGGACTCGGTGGATCTCGCGGAAAGCGGGAATGAGCCAGGAATCGTTGTCGTCGTTTTGGATTGTGCGCCCGTCCCTCGACTTGTATCGCACAAGATAGGGCGGGTCGGTGAGAGCGAAGTTGACGCTGCTTGGTGGCAGCTTAGGCAAGAGTTCAAGACAATCGCCGCACAAGATATCGTTCGCTTGGACCTGTTCACGTTTGGCTCTAACAACGCTTTCACTCAGCTCAATTGATTCGGTAACCATAGGATTCTCCTTTGTAAAGTGGGTTTGGGTTTCTACACCCGCTTGAGAAACCCGAACCCACGGGGGAGCCTGGTTGCTTGAAGCTTGGCTGTGAAGGCATCTGGGCTGTCAATCTGGGATGATGCGCCTCGCGTCAGACGTCTGACATTGCGGGCCTTCCATAGCGGAAAACCCCGCGAGGCTCTAGGCCCCACGGGGTGTGAGGATTACTCCTCGACGCTTTCTTCCTTGCGTTCACCGGGCTCAACGAGGATAAATTCGTAGGCCTTGTCTTTCGGCACCGGCAAGAACTCCAATCGGACTGAGTAGCCGGGCTCGCTTCTTGAGCGGGAAGGCGACCCCGATTTTGGTCCACTTGGTCTTGTTCTCATCGATGCTGATGCTTGCGAGAACGTCGAGTCGTGTTTGGTTTTCGTTTGTCATTTCTTTCTCCATCTGTTTCCTTCGGGGCGGTATTGCCCTCGAAGCGCCCCTGTTAGGGCACGTTAGGGAGCAAAGCGCAAGGGGTGGGGCCTTGTCTGCACAAGCAAAGCGCGGAAGATGTGGGTACCCCTTGCGCTGTAAGTCGTCCCGCTGTGCCAAGGTGCGCGGATTATGAGGGTAATGGCCGATTCGAGAAGAAGATGGGGAGAGAAATGCCCCGAAAACTAGCGGCTCGCTACCTCAAGCTTTCAGCCGGGAGAGCAAGGATTGGAGCAATGTCGGGTCCTCTCAGTAGGAGTGTCTGCAACAGGCCGTTCGGAGTTCCTTGCGCCGGAAGTGTCAGCCTATCGGAACCCATCGAGCTGCCGGTGAACAACGAAGTGTCTGTCGTCGAGCGAATACTCACTCTGTGGGGCAGAGCCTTCGCGGTGGTTTCTCAACCAATGGTCGCTTGCCAATAAGTCACGTCCGGAGGGCGCTCTGCATATCTCTCTTGAAAGGAGTTGCCGTGGAGGTCCAGGCGCTAACAGATTCAGCGAACCTTGGGGATATGAGCCTTGCGGGCAAGTCTTTGCCCGACTTCATGCTGCCAGTGTTTAGGGTTCAGCTAGTCAGGGAGACGGGGGTGGAACGGCTCACTCTTGACGGCCCAAGCGACGTCGCCGACATTCTCTATCACTACCTCGAACACGAGGACCGCGAGCACTTCGTAACGCTGATGCTCGATGCTAAGAGCCGGGTTATAGGGCTGCACACAGTGAGCATTGGGACCCTTTGCGCGTCGCTCGTTTCAGCCAGAGAGGTCTTCAAGGCGGCGATCCTGAGCAACGCGGCCTCGATTGTGCTTGGACACAATCATCCGTCAGGCGACGTTACTCCATCTCCTGAGGACATTCACGTGACGGGGCTTCTGAAGAAGGCCGGCGCGATACTTGATATCGAGGTTCTGGACCATGTGATTATCGGCGAAGACGGCGCCTATTGCTCTCTCAAGCGCACTGGCCAGATGCCGACCTGACTACCGGTGCCAATCCTTCGGCTGGATGTCAGGGATTTCGATGGACTGGGCGGCGGCGACATGTTCTGAGAACGGCCGGACGTACCAAGCAAGGCGAGCCAGCATTTCAGGAACGGAGCGGTTCGCCTTTGCAGCCATGCTGTGAAGGGCGTTTGTCACAGCGGCTGGGTCGTGGTCGTAGAGCACCTTCAGGAATTCCGCAGGGTGAACCGCATTGATTTCCCAGGGCTGCAAAGCTTCGGCCTTGAAGTCCTTTACATTGAATGTCACGATGGTCTCAGTCTTGGAATGAATAGCCGCGGCAAGGACATGGCGGTCTTTCGGATGGTTGCTGCAGACTTCGATAAGGTGCTCAAAACCGCTAAGCATGGCTTCCGGAAAGAAGCCCTTTGCGGCTGCAATACGAGAGTCAGCGAGTCCTTCATCCCAACCCAGCTTTTCGACGTAGGTCCTTCTAGTCTCGGCCCAAATCTGTTCCGACCATTTCGGCAAGAGCAGCCTTGGCTCTTCGGACAGCCGGAGAAAGAGATCTGAGACCGCTGCTTCGGCGAGAACGCAGGCATCGAGGACAACCGGATAATCCGCCCTCAATTAATCACCGCTCGCTGTCTTCTCGCTCAAGTGGAACAAAGCGATCGTAGACGCCTGCTTTTACAGCTTCCTCGGTCATCTTGTCCAGCCCTGCCCTGCGTGAACGACTTCTGTCGTGCTGGAACTGAACCAGGTCTTTGAAGAAGACGCGTCTATGAGTTCCCACGTGATGAAACGGGATTTTCCCCTCTTCAAGGAGCCGAACGACAAACTGCCGAGAAACGCCAAGGAAGTTTGCTGCCGCTTGGGTCGTGAAAGCCTCGTTCTCGTGCATGAGGAACACGGCCTCTTTGCGTTTCATGGCTTCCACCACCGCGACAAACAGGTCGTTGAGAGCCTTGGGCAGTTCAATAGGCTGACCGTTCGGGCCAATGAGCACGGGCCTAGCACCCCCTTCCACCACCTGGAAGAGGTTCTTGAGTTGTTCGGCCGACATGTCAGACGGGCCTATTCGGTTCTCAACGAGATTGCTCATGAGTCTATTATGGCCCATAAACGCTATAAACGCAACTGCGATATATTCTAGTTCCAGAACAAGATTAGGTCATGTCAGACGTCTGACATACTGGTCCTCGGGCGACAGTCTTGGCTACTTGCTGACGGGAAATCTTTCGTTGAGGTCGCTCAAGACATCTGCGGGCAAGGTGCGGTGCTCCATTAGAAGAGATGCAATTTCGTGCAGAAGCTCAATTCTTCCCGTCACTTGGAAGTCCTTCGTGACGGCCAGCATCACCCATTCGTGACCCTGAATGAGACGGTCCTCCATTTCCGGAGTCAAGCCGAAGGGCAACTTTGCGAAAAAGTGCTCGTCGAGGTGATAGCCCGCTGCATTGAGTAGCTGTGGGGTCATCTTGAGCCGGTCATCACCCGAGCCACTCGCGCATGGTTCGTGCTCAAAGTCATGACCGGATTGATATTCTCCCCACTCGCCTGCGGCGAGAATCCGCAAATAGTGGCCCTCAGCAACCACAGGCTCAATTCTGTGGGCTTGCCCCTCAATGTCATCATCGGTGGTCTCAATCGAGCAATGTGCCAATCCGTATCCAAAAGCGAGATTTAGAGTTGCGTGTCCGGCCTCATGATAAGCGCGCACCCTGTCCGGACAGCTTGCGGTCGCTGGACTAGATGTCATCGCACTTCGCCTCCAGTGGCGACTTGAAATGCATCCGGCCATCCACCGTGGGCCTCGATAACTTCGTCTATTTGTCCCATGATGCGGATGGTCTCTTCGATGGCGTAAAGCATCTTCTCGTAGTGCCGGATGTCGCCTTGGGTCAGAGTTCGACCCCTTCGGTCCTTCAGCCATTTTTGAGCCGGCTGGTAGCCGCCAATAGTGAAGGTCCATACGCACCCAGCAACTGGCCGGAATCCGGAGCGTTTGGCGTCATCAATCCAGATCCCGTTGCGCTCGTGAAGCGGTTTCTTGACCAACCAGTTTTCACTCTCCGTGTGGCAAGTGGGAGCTGGCTCTGTTGCTGCAATGCTAAGTAAATGAAGATTGGACAACGAAGCACCAAGTCTTAGTAGGTTTTCGAATAGGCTCTTGGAGCCCGGTAAGGGAATTCTGGCGAACTCTTTAGTCAACGAGTTCTCGAAGTGATTCCGATAATTCGGCGAATGGAGAACGGCGTAGATGAAGAAGAGTGCAGCCTCGGGCTCGAACGAGCCGACTCGGTCGGACATCGCACTGAGAAAACTGTTGCTGAGGTTCGACTCGCGACCATTAAACTCTCCTTGTTGGCTTGGACGGCCCAGGAAGAGTGGGAAGTAGTAGTTGTATTCCCTGGTGTTCATTGAGATTGTGTTGCCGTCGCCGATCGTGTCCGTGATGAACACATGGGCCCATCCGGGCCGTGCGAGCTGACGAGTTGTGATAAGTCCTAGATTGCCCTCCAACAGACTCTCCATGACCGCACCTCTTTTACGCTTAATACAGCTCGAATGGTAGAGAATTGGTCGCTTGTCGAATGGCCGGTAGAGCCACTGAACAAGGTATTGCGGGTTTCTTTCAGCAGCAACTAGCCTCATCGTAGAAATGTTGAACCCTGCGAATGCTGGTGGCTCAGTCGCTTTCAGAATCGAATTGTCGGAAATGGTTGATGACGAGAGTTCTGCAATAAATAAATCGAACTCTTCCTGGTTTATGCGGGAGACAAACGAATCTCGGCCCGTCTGAATCCCGCTAATGTGTTCACGAAAAACCTCCGTGATGACTGGCCATCTCGTGTAATAGTTTTCACTGTCGGTTCCTGTCCGGCAAAGCCAATATTGTGGTGGTTCTGGATGCAACATTTCATGGGTCATGGACTCCATGGTTCCCTTTGAGAGTGCCTCGTACTTTTCTTGCCTCAGTCCAAACAGCTCAGCATACGAAATCTCAACATCAGACTGATGCACTGCCGGTCTCGTCAGGATGCTGACGGCAACACCTTGCCTTATGTCAAATACGTTCTCATCGCGCCCGCCTTCCTCCGAAGAATCGGCACGCATCGAACTTCCGCGAAGGTTGACGATGCCAATTCTGGGGAAGGAATCAAGTAAAGCTCGCCGCATCTGCCGATGCGTAATGCCATCGAGATAGGTGTTATTTGTTATTAGGCCGAGGGTCCCGACTCCCGTGAGGTCCACCAGATTTTGTGCGTATCTGATGAACTTAATGAAGTCATCGTCGAGGTTGACTTTTCTCTCATTCAATCCCTGCTTGTAAGTTTGTAGCAGGTCAAGAATAAATGGAATCCGATTCAACTGCCCAAAATTTGAATATGGCGGGTTGCCAATTATCGTTGTAAATGGGACTTCCTTCTTGACTGCATTGGCCTGGTGCGCTTCGTGAGCTACCGCGTCCATCAGTCCAATCAGTGTTTCCTGCCTTTGAACAGCAGGCTCAAGTGTGTTCGTGAGATAAACCCTCAATCGTTCACCGGATTGGAAGTCGTATCCAAGTTCCTTCAACCTCAATCCTAGTTTCATGTGGCAAACCACATAGGGGGCCATCATCAACTCGAAGCCATGCAACCTCGGCAGCAAGTGTTCTGGTACGTAGCGATTCCATTCCGTCTTGACGTCTAACCCCGACTTCTTCCACTTCTCGGCCATCGTATCGTATACATGCTTCGAGGAACGTGCCGGTGCCGACCGCTGGGTCAAGAATCTGGACAAATGGCTCGTAGCCCCGAATACCCTCTGGTTTGATTAATCCTTCATGTTTGGCAACCATCTCATCCCAGGTTGCAGTGCTTGCGAGGCCATCTTCCAGGCTGAACTCCTTCTGCAGAATCTCGTGGACGCTACGGACGATAAACGAAACCACGGGCTTGGGGGTGTAGAAGACTCCGCGTTCGACCTTCTGTTCCTTGTCGTAGTCTTTGAGGAACTCTTCATAGAAGTGAACTACGGGGTCTTCCTGTCCGGACATCGTGGTACGGCCAAAATTTCGGAGCGCCTCATCAACGTCAACGTGGTTCAATAGGTCCACCAGTTCATCGACGCCAAGGTCACCAAGGTCTTCGTCTAGCTTGTCCATGCCGATTCCAGAAAGCTTCTGAAACTCTTCGAACAGCTCCCTGAGCAACGGATTAGTTGCCGGAATCTGCTCGGCCAGATGACCCGTTTCGAGTGGCCGGCTGGTTCCAATTTCAGCTTTAGCCGCGAGGAGTCCATAGGTGAAAGTCTGGGCAAGCACGTCCGCAAACCTGGCTTCGTTGAGGTCATGGAGGAGCGCCTTCTTGAAGCTGGCAAACAGGCGGTGGAGCGGCCCTTTCTCGGCATCTTCAGAATCTAGCAAATCCGCCACGTGCTGCTTGATTTTGATGGCGACGGTCGCAAGCTTCTGGCTTAGCGCCTTTGAGTCGCGAATGACTTCGCCATGTCCTGCTCGGAAGGCTCCGCCCCAATACTGACGCCAAACGTGAGCCATCTCAGGTTTGCCCGCGTACTGCGGCCAATTGAGCTTGCTCAAGCTTTCGAGCACTGAGTTGAACTGGGTCTCGTTCTGGTCCCAATAGAAGGTGCGTAACTGGGGCTGTTTGCTTTCTCGCTCGTGGAAATGGGCGAATGCCACCGTTCGACGCTCTTCTTCGCCATGGAACGAGATAAAGAGAAGGTCGTTCAGATTCCAAGTGGCTTGAGTTCCATCTCCGCCGCCACGCTTCTTGATAACGAGCGACCGAAGAAGTCTCCGCAACGCTCCGACCGGAAGGCGCTTTGGCTCAAATTCAACGTAAAACACGCCCCATGGCTGGTCTTTAACCAGGGGTCGGAGCTGCTTGATGCTCCGGACCTTGACGGCCATCTTCTTGTCAAAGCCTAGTTCGTCCGGCGTGTAATCGAATGTCAATTCCTCGACGTCGGTCGATTCGATAGGCCAGTTCAACTCTTCCCGGAGATACTTAAGCATCGAGGGGAAGCTGCGTATCTCCTTGATTCTGGTGACGACCTGGCTGTCTTGCGTCATGAGAGTTCCATCCATTCGAGAAGCTCTGGCTTGGCTCCCACGGGAGCTTGTATCGCCTTAAGATAGCCGTTTCGAATGTGTGCTTCCGCCTTCCTGCGGGCGGCGGTCAAGGATTCCGGTGCTTCCTTGGCAACTCGCTCGGTTCCACTCAGGCACCGAATCGCTGCCCAACAGAATTGGAGTCCTGTGTCAGTTTCGCTTTCATGGACGCGTCCGCTACCTGCGTCTACGAAGTACCACTTGACCAGACCGATGATGTCTGCCTGTACCCTCGGCATTCGATAAGCAAGGAACAATCCCTTGGCCTGGTGCGCCGTGACTCCAGCTTTGACCTTGCCATCTTTATCGACGATAGGTTCAAACCCTGCTCCGGCCTCTTTCGCCGAAAATAATCGGTTAGGAGCTTGAGTAAGCCCCTGCCAAACATCCGGGTGTTTCCGCGAGAGCTTCTGCATTTCTAGGTGCATGAGTTCCTCGACGCTGTCTTGACCGTCGTACCGCTCATTGAATTCCTTCAGACTCATATCCGGGTCATCAGGGGATAGTAGTGCCCCTTCTATTCCCAGCGTCTTATTTATTCGAGAAATTTTGCCGGTCACCCTCTGTTTGAGGCGAAGCAAGTCCTCAAGCTCGTCCGGAGGAAGGAAATTCCAGAAGTAGACTTTCCCATTGAGGTCCTTCGGCCTCTTGAGTAGAGCTTCGATGGTTGGATTGAGGCGTCGGTCAACGCGGCCAATGCGCTGCATCAACCTGACTGGATTCCAATGGAGGTCGTAGTTCAACATCAGAGAAGCGTCCTGTAGGTTCAATCCCTCGGAGAGCACGTCGGTGCTGATGAGGATGTCGATGGGTTGCTTCAGATACCGTTCGAGCTCGCTGTCGAATAGGTTGTCTTTGTCGAATCGACAGTTGTAGTGAGGTGCGAACCGCTTTATGATTTCTTCGCGATTATCGACATTGCGACCGCTGTCGATTTGCTCGAGATTTTTGAATCCCGCTTCATTGAGTTGGCGGTAAAGGTGCCGCGCCGTGTCTCGAAACTCCGAGAAGATGAGAACCTTTCTCCCTGCGAGTAGAGGCTCTTCTTGAAGGTGCTTGATGAGCTGCTGAAGCTTGTCGTCCTTGGTCGGGTCAACTAGGACTCCTTCACTTTCCTTGGCATAGAAGCGTCGGTAAATCTTGCTAAGGAAATCGGTGAGAAGCCGCATGTCTTCCTCGACGTCCGCAAGCAGACGGTCCATATCGTGCTCGGCGGGATTGAAGAGAGCTAAGGAATCGTCGGGAACATCATTTTCCTCTTCAGTGCTCTCCTTTTCGAGCCTCTCCTCTACGTGCTTCTGCACGATTGACCACCATCTCCGATTTGAAGTGTCCCAAGCGCCGTATCTTTCTGGCGCCCATTGCTTGACGAACAGGACCATCTTCATGAGCAAGTCTTCCACGCTCGCCTCAAACGCCTTGAACGAACTCTCGAGCCGTTTGAGGAGCATTGTGCGGATGAGGCCGATGACCTGGTTCTGTTGCTGAACGACCCGTTTGTCCGGTGAGATTGCGTAGTCGCTAGTCTTGTAAATCGCGAGTGTTAGAAACGGATTGTTCTTGTCGAACGCTTCCTTCAGTTCAGCGTAGAGTGTCTCGTATACGCTCTTCAAGCTGTAGCTGATGACCCGCGGTAATTGCCTTTCGGGGAAAGTCGGGGCGTTCTCAGTCAGAGCTTCGGACTCCTTGACGTACTTCCGACTCCGTTGGATGAGAATGTTCTTGAGAAGCGTATCGGTGCGCAGAAAATCTTCGAATTCGGTGCCCTCGAATAGTCCGCCGAGTGCTGTTTGAGCAAGCTCTTGTTCGATGCGTCTTTCCGCGTCGAGGAAGTAGCTCCTGAGGTCTTGAATGCCGATGCGAGCGAAGTGGTCCTTCCTGTCGAGGGCCATATAGTTGATGAGATGGTAGAGGTCGTCGAGGCTGTTATTGATGGGTGTTGCAGTCAGGAAATAGAACTTCTTGTTGGGTGCGAGCTTCTTGAGGAGTTTGCCTCGGTTCGAGTTTGGGTTTCGGAAATGGTGCGCCTCGTCGATGAGGATTACGTCCTTATAGGCGGCAAAATATTCGATGTCGTCCTCTGTGATAGTCCCGTCGCGCCCAAAATCGGTGTGCCGTTTGACGTCGAGCAGCTCTCGCAAGAGACGCGGGTATTTTGGCTTCAGATACTCATTAATGTTCTTTAACCAGACGCTTTTCTCGGCTGATTTTGGAACGATAAGAAGCACCCGCTGGTTGTCTTTCAGGCACCTCTCCAGTAACATCAGTCCAATAAAAGTCTTGCCGAGGCCGACCCCGTCGCAAACGAGTGCCCCTCCGCTCTCCTCTGCTATTTGCAGCGCTCGGTGATAGCCGTCCTTCTGATATTGGCTGAGAAGTTTGTAGGTGACGGACTCTTCCGCTTCCCAAGCGTCTTGCGACTTCTCGCGGCCTGCAAAGAAGTCTCCAAGGCCCTTGAGATAGACCTCGAATGGTGAGTAGGTGCGGACGTGCGGCTCTAGAATTTGTAGGAACTCTTCTCGGATGTCTTCGGCCTCTCCCCAAACCGATTCGAACCACTCGGCCAACTTTTCAAGTTGGGAAGGGTCATGCGTGAGAAGGTTGAGTTCCAGGTTCTGGGTCAAGCCCGGATGCGTGAAATTGCTTGAACCAATGAGGCCATGATTCACGAAGCCTGTTGTCTTGAAGTGCAGGGCCTTGGCGTGGAATTTTGCTTTGGTGTAGACCTTTGCCTCAATCCGGCCTTCGGTGAGGGCTTGCTTCACGGCGAGAAGACCTCGCAAAGCAGCCCAATCGTCGCTCGACTTCACTCGCTCGATGCCGTTCGTGTCTCGATTGCGCAACGCGTTAACGAGTTCTTGCTTGGTGCGCCGCGTCATTTCGTCGCCCATGATAAGTCTGATTCTGTTTATGGGCTGCCAACTTCCGTCTAAGTCAAGGAAGGAGCCGATTTCGAAGAATCCGGTTGCAACGTCGAGGTTCTTGGCGACGCCCATCAGTTGACGAACGGCATCCAGCATCTGGTTGCCATCGCGATTATCAATGAAAGTCTTGAGCTTCGCTGCTTCTACTTCTCGCGTTTCCATTTGTGTTTTGTTTCTCCCACCGCTATCCGCCTTCCGCCTTTTCGAGTTTGTCCATCAGCACTTGAAAGCTTTCGGCGTCTTGAATCACGAGCGCAGGCTTGCCTTTGACGGTGAGCACCACTGGCTTTCGTGTCTCCGTCACCCGAGCTATGAGCTCCTTATGGTTCCGTAAAAAATCCGTTACCGAGAAAACCTGGCGCAAATCAAGCATGTGCCTCCGCGTCGCGTATCAAACTTTTATTTGATACCTGATAGCAGAGTATCCATGCGTCTATGGGGCGAACGTTGACTCAGGGTGCGGTAGCTGCGCCCCCAAGTTTGCAGAAAAGGTTAATGAGCTTCATGTCCTCGATCGAGTTGACTGGAGAGCCCGCGATGCGCGGGTCGGCTACGACGATAGCAAGGCACTGCGCTCTCGAAACGGCGACATTAATCCGGTTCCGGTCAAGGATGAACCCGAGACCCCTGGACCCATACTCGCCGTAGCTGGAGCATAGCGACAGAATGCAGACGGGTGCCTCTTGTCCTTGGAACTTGTCCACACTCCCGACTCGGGCGTCAGTGGGAAGCGCCGCCTTTAAGGCCCGCACCTGAGCGTTGTAAGGAGCGATGAAAAGGAAATCTTGGAGCCCAAGTGCCTTCGTAGTTCCGTCTTTCGCCGTGTAGGGACGACCAAGTAACTCTCGGTAGACCTCTAGGACCCGTTCCACCTCTTCTTCGCTGTGCTGAACATCCCCGTCGTGCTCTATTGGGCTGAATACGATGCCGGTCCCCTTAGCGACCTGCACTTGAGGGGCAGATTCGAGCGTGATCGTTTGGCGTGCGCAATCGGCATGGGCTCCGAGTCTCCCTTCGTAAATGCTTTGGGATATGAACTCGCAGACATCCGGATGCATACGCCGTGATTCGCCAAGAAAGAGCCCGAAGTCCGGTGGAACGACGGCATGCAAGACGGGAACGTCTGGCTTGCTTGCCAATGTATCCTTCAGCGCATACTGCAGGGCGGAAAGCCCGGCATCTCCCGGATGGGAGCCCTGAACCGGTTGCTCTAGCTGCATCTGGTCACCGAGCAAGACCAGGTTGTTGGCGCATCGCGCCATGGCAACCGCGTTGGCCAGCGAGACCTGGCCAGCCTCGTCGATGAACAGGAAATCGAGGGCGCCTTCCCACTCGGGCCGCGTAAAGAGCCAAGCCGTTCCCCCGACGACTCCACCTTGATAGACTTCTATCGCTGCTGTCGACTGCTCCACATACTGCAAACCTGGATTCTCGGTGTAAAGTGCTTGCTCTGCCGCCCCGCCAACCTTGATCCCCATCAGGCTGCTTCCGGACTGGCGGAAAGCCTCACCACACGCAGCAAGTAAGTTGACCACGGCTGTGTGGCTGTTGGACGCGACTCCTACTTTCCTTCCTTGAGCAAGCAGGGCTTTAATGACATGCGAAGCGGTGTAGGTTTTGCCTGTACCGGGTGGGCCCTGGATGACCAAGCAGCCGCCCAACATCAATCCGGTAATCCTGATTGCTGCGTCCGTCGTGGACTCGCCAGGCGCTTGTAGAGTTGTCGCCGGCGCGACACGGTTCACCAGCGATGCGACGGCCGGATGTAGCTGGCCAGACAGATGGCTTGCAGCCACTTCGGATAGCGCGGTCTGGATGGTTTCGGCCGAGACGTACTCGTCCGGGATTAGAGCGCCTTGCCGGGGAAACTCGCCTCCAAACTTCTCGTTAAGCCCTTTCTTTCCAATCTTCAGTTGGAGCGTCCCTTCGGTTGCGTCGAGAGCAACGAGCGATATTTTAGTGTCGAGCATGTGGGTGAACATCACCTTTGACTTGTCACTGGCTGAGAGCTTGCACTCCTGAGTAGGGTCGAACCGGTAGGTCTGCACGAGCGATTGTTTCTCGACTTCGGGATCCCCGTCGGCCTCCACCCCCTCGATGCAAGCAGGGTCGTCGCGCAAGACTTCTGGTGTCGAAACGGAGCGGTCGAACATCCGCCACCACATGGGCTTTTCCTCTCTGCGATGGAAGTCGATAAGATCCGCCAGGACGACCGACGTTGAATCACCTTTTTCCCGCAGTTTGGCGGCTATGTTGCCGCGCTCGATAACGTGCGGGGGAACCTCCCTCGGCGTCCACTGAGCCGGCGCAGCAGGTGGGTTCACGTTGGCCGCTCCGAACTGAGCCGCTATCCTCCGGAGCCAGGCTTCGAGTTCTGCCGTTGAGATACAGTCGTCTTCGTTGTAATCGCGTATGTCCTTCAGGATCGCGCTCGTCTTCCACTCTCGCCCCTCCTCACTCTGGGTCCACCGGGCGTATTGGACGATGGAGCCTACGGCGGTGCTGACTTCCGTGGTGCGCTTGGGCCAGTAGAGGCGTTCGACCGACTTGATTGAGTAGCTGCCCTCACCGACACGTAGCCCTCGCCGAACGATTTGGTAGAGGTCCACAAAGACATTGTTGCGAAGCAGCTCGTCGACTTCCTCTTGACGGGTGTCGTGGCGGGTGCTGAGTCTTCTCACGGCGCTAACTTCATAGGCAGCGTAATGGTAGATGTGCATCCCAGGATTGGCCTTCCACCGCTCGAACACCCAATCAATGAAACCTTCCAAGGCAAGCTTTTCTTCTTCACGCGTATGCGCCCACCAGTCCTTGAACTCGAGTCGATCTTTACCCTCGTTCACGACAGTTTCGCGGGTGCAAAGGCCAAAGAGATATTCAAGCCCTCCCGCGGCAAGCGGAAACCCTTCCATATCGAAAAAGACATCCGCAGGGTGCTCTGGCGGCAAGGCGGCAAGGCCGACCGCTTCACCATTAGCGCCTGTAAGCGGCAATGTCTCGAATTCAGGCGGCAAGTCAGGGTCTGCTTCGCGCATCATTCTGGTCGCGCTTTGGAGCCTTGCCTGGGCTGCAAGCTTCTCAAGGGAATCTTGAGCAAGTTTGGGAACGGCCCTTCCCGACGCGCCGGCAAGTGCGGCGAGCGTCGTGATGCCCTCCTTCTTCAATTTCTTTATCTGGCCGATGCTGATTCCAGCGACCTTGATGAGGTGGTCGGACTCCTCGAAGAACTGCTCAGCATAGGAGGTCCATCGTCCGTGGTCGGCTCTTGGAAGTGGTTCCGGTCGCTGGGGAAAGTCGCCATTGAAGTTTCTCTGCATCGTAAGGAAGTTGGACTTGATGCGGCGGTAGTAGTGGATGAAGTCCTCCACCCGGAACTCGACGCGGTCCTTGTCTCCGAGAATAATCCCGAACTTTTCAGGGAGCGGCTCACCCAATGTAGCTGCCAGCATCTCCGAGTAGCAGCAAAGCTGTATAGCGTAATAGGGCTTGGGCGAGCGTGCGAGTTTGGTGTCCCACACTTGGTATCTGTCATCGCGGCCGAGTTCGATGAAGTCGGCAAGACCCGCGAACAGTTCGTGCTCCAAAGCAGCTTGGTAAACGATAGGAGCCTTTGAATTAAACGCGGCAATTGTCATCGCCTTCGCCGCAACGAGATCGTCACTTGGAATCTCAACGATTTGCGGGCAGCTCTTTCGAAAGTCGCTGAGTACATCAGCCTCGTGCTTGTCGCCCGTCTGAGCGATGAGCCTCTCGTCGTCAGTTTCTTGATCGGGGATGAGCGCTTTCGGGAACTCGGAATAGTATCGGTCCATCCATGAGGCGAACGGCGATTTGAGGTAGCGAATGAGGTCGCTTGGTGAGTATATGAGTTCGCCATTTTCTGTTCTTTTCATAGCATTCCTTTTATTTCCTGCTCGTCCATGCTAGAGGACCCCTCCTGGGATAGTCTTCGGCGGCGTGTATTTAATACCATCGAAGTCGTAGACCAAGGCCTCCGGCATACCGGCGAAGCGCCTTCCGAGCCCCATCATGACGGCCTGGGGCGCTGCCGAAAATAGATGGATACGGCCGACGGGACGGGTGCAAATCTCATTTTCAATTGCGTTGTAACAATCGCGAATCATTACGGCGCATAGTGCCTCGTTAACGTCGAGAGGTGGCTCGATGGGCCGGAGAACCAAGCGGTTGAATGGGATTCCCGTCATCGCTTTGTCGACGGCCGGTGACAGGTCCTTGAACCGGGATGATATTTGGACAACCAGGTTGGATGCCGCTTCGGCTTCTACCGACTCTGTCTTCAGAATTGGGGCTGCGTCGGCCTTGCCGTCAAGTGACCAGTATTCGCCCGGGGTCTGCCTCACCGCTATTTCAAACGGTTGGAATACGCGCCCAAAGAGAAATGCTGCCGATAGGTGCTTGAATCCATGCACCCGCAATCGTGGTCGCCCGAACCTGGCGGCGAGGGCTCGCTTTGAGTCGCGCAATCCGGCGATGAAGGCGTCGAAGACTGCACCATGAACTGGGTCAACATAGGCCTCGGTGCCATCAAAGGTGAACACGTCATTGGATGCAGCCGGCGCAAGTTCGCGAGTGCTGAATTGAATGCTTACAGCGCCATCTGGGCCGAGTTTGGAAGTCTGAAGAATCTTCCCGCAAATATCCGCGCCGATTAGTGCAAATGCAGAAGCAAGAGCGCCGATGTCTCCGGTGACCGGACGAGTGTGAAATTGGGAAAGGTCCACTCCATATGCCGCTTCGCTGCGCTCCTGCAAGTAACGGAAATCGATCCCGCGTGGCACGGCAAACAAGAGATAAGTTTCATCGAGCCCTTTCATGCGGAGGGCTGGAGGGACCTCGTGCTCTTTGATGAACTGCCTGTCGAAGACATCCTCGGTAGCGTATAGAAGGAATCCCAGGCAATCCTCACAGATCGCCGTCTCGGCTGCGCTTGCCGATTCGTCCGCAATGAGAAAACCCCCTTGCTTATCGACCCAGGGCCTTAGCCCTCGAAAGCGCAGTTCACGGGCCAGGACTCCGACCTCGCCCGCATGCCGGTTGTAGTGGGACAGGAAGAGCTGTTTCACTCGGAGCGGTCCATCTTCCCTGGGTATCGGTGGGGCGACTCTGGTCCGAGCCATTCCCCTGTATCGAGCCATAATTCGTAGTAGAGGAGCCATTGGGCAACCCAAGGGATAATCGTTTCGCCAATTAGCTTGCTGGAGTTCCAGTTTCGGTCTTTAGGCCAGTACAGGCATAGCAGCCCTCCTGGGTAGAGGTGCGGCGCATCGGGCCTTATCTCGGGGCGCAAGACCCGAACTTCTGGCGGACGGCCGGGGCGATAGCGAATTGCTAGAGTGTAAATCGGCGACCCTGGTCGCGGCTGCACTTTGCCTTTCCAAGTTACAGACGCTCCATGAAAGGTCGCGCGAAAACTAGGAAAGGAGCGCCTCACAGCGGTTTGCTGAATCGCAGCGGAAAGGATTGGCCGCCTGCTCCGATGACACACCATTTTCCCGCCATGGAACCTAGTCACCGGAGCCGCAACGGCTACCGCGCTTGCAAAGGCGGAAGCCACGACTCTACCGGAAGGCTCAACACATGTGTGTCCGGGTTGCAGACTTTGAGCCAACGACTTTGCTTCCTCTTCAATGCTTGTCGGGAAATACTCGCTCCCAAAGATCTTCTGCCAGAGCTCGATGGCATCCTCTTTGCTGGCCTCGTCGGCGATGGCGTCGGCGCTCCAATCTGCGGCCTCTTTAAGCCGGGACATAAACATCTCGAAGGCGTTCCGACCCCAGTTCCAGGAAATGTTGTGACCAAGGATGGGGTCTTTAATGTTGGGCGTTGCCGTCGTAGATGTATCGAGGGTAACGCGATATTTGGCGTGGATCTCGGATACGAGCCAGTGAAAAAGCTCGCCTTGGGTCATGGCATCGTCAAATCCCTGCTCGTCGATGATTTGGAGAAGCAGTGCGCCCAGCCAGTAGCTCTTTGGCCGCATGTTCTTCTGCTTCATCTTGTGGTGGACGAAGTGCTTCATAGTGCGGGCCAAGCGCTTGACATTGTAGCCGTGAGCGGCATTAATCTCATCAAGCTTCTTGATGTAGCCTACAGGATGGGTCTTCACCCACTTTTCGAGGTTTTTGCACGGTACGTACGCCGGCTCGTTCACGCCATCGGGTGCAATGCATGGGACGACGTCAAGGTGAAAGTCGTGATTCTTGAAGTGAACGTGCACAGACCTACGCGCCGCCTCGACCGTGATATCTTCCTCTTCATAACCCAAGTAAGCGGCTAGTCCTTTGAGCGCCCGCTTGAGATCAGCAATCATCGTCTTTGGCTCAATCATGTCGTCGCCTTCGTAGGCACCTTTGACAAACACCAGGAAGTCGACGTCCTTCACGTCGCCGACGCAAAGTTTCTGGGCATAGGAACCGACAAGCCGGTTATGGGGGCACACTGTCACAAAGGACTCGTGGCCTTCCAGGTAGGCTTGAACGAGCGGAGGCAGAGTTTTTGCGGCTTCAAGGCGGTCACCTGGGGGCAGAGTATTCTGCCGCATCTTATTGAAATGTGTTGTTAGAGGGTACATCGTCTTCACCAACTGCAGGGCGCATCGTTGAGCTCACCCAAGATTATAGACGCTCTGATTGACAAAATATATCGACGCTTTACAAAATAGGCATATATTTCTGGTAGTGTCAACCGTATACTAAGAGAGGAGGACAATGATGGACGGTGATAGACTTCGGGTTCTGCGCCTCGCAAGGGGGATGTCTCTAGACGATCTGGCTGCTGCAACGAACTCGATTGTCTCAAAGCAAATGCTTTCGAGATATGAGCGCGGGCTTTCCGTGCCAACTCCGCGCGTGGTCACCGCTTTGGCCAAATCGCTTGGCGTCCCCGTATCACGGCTCTTCGAGGGGTCGCGTCTGGTTGTCAAACCCGTTGCCTATCGAAAGCAGACGTCGCTGACAAAGGGGGACCAGAATCGAATCACATCACTCCTCACGAACGAACTTGAGCAGCGCGTTAGGGTGCAGGAGGCCAATGGATTCCGCGAGATTAAGTTGCCTATTCTGAAAATGGAAATCAGGTCGCTCGAAGATGCCGAGAGCGCCGCTCAGGAACTTCGGAAACTGTGGGGCCTAGGGGAGGCCCCAATCATGAGTCTGGTCGACGAGATGGAAAGCCGCCTAGTCCACGTGATCGAAGTCGAGGCGCCGGAGTCTTTTGACGGCCTCTCCCTCGTTGCCTACGACGAGAAGAATAAGCCGGTAGCAGTCGCTGCGGCGGTTCGTCGCGGCGTTCCTGGGGATCGCCAGCGCCTGAGTCTGGCGCATGAGCTGGGCCACATTGTTCTCAAGGTTTTGGGCGACGAGGTTACAGAGGAAAAAGCCGCGTATCGATTCGCGAGCGCTTTATTGGCCCCGGCGAGCGCACTACGCCGCGAGGTTGGCGAGCAAAGAAACGCCGTCGACCTGGGTGAGCTCGTGATGCTTAAGCAGCGATACCGGATGAGTTTGCAAGCCATCGTTTATAGGCTTCGCGAGCTGGGAATCATCTCTGACAACCATGGCCAGAACTGGTTTGTGAGTATCAAGGGCAAGGGTTGGGGCAAGGTGGAACCTTGGGAGATCCTTAAAGAAGAGCCAACCTGGTTAAGGCGAAATGTGCACCGAGCGATTGCCGAAGGCGTCCTTCGACGGGACGAAGCCAGAGGACTGCTTGGGACTGACGCATTCGATGAAAATATGGATTCAAGCGAGCGACTAGAAATGATGCAGATGACCAGAGAGGAACGCCGTCGATTGCTCGAGCAGTCCGTTGCTGAGACAGTCACAGAATACGAGCTGGACAACGAATGGATTGATGGCAGTCTAGATGAGGTTGGCAGCTCAGATGGCCGTTGAGCCAAGGCGAGGTGAGGTCTGGCTGGTCGAGTTGGACCCGACTAGAGGTTCCGAGATTCAGAAGACAAGACCGGTTGTTGTCGTCAGCTCGAATGCAATGAACATGTTGCCCATTCGACTCGTGCTGCCAATCACTACTTACCAAGATAGACATGCCAAAAGAATCTGGGCGGTTCCCGTAGAAGCCACGGCTGCCACCGGCCTTGCATCAAGGTCTACCGTCATGCCAGAGCAATGCCGATGTGTGTCACTGGAACGATTTGTTCGCTTGGAAGGAAATATTCCACCGTACACAATCGAAGAAATCGACGCGGCGTTAAAGATCGTTCTTGACCTCAGCTAAGAACTCACTTCGCCGAGATAGAGGGATTACCCCTCCGGCTCAAATCTAAGAGCCGCATTGACTCCGCTTTCAGGCAGCCAACGCGAGACCTTTTTGAGGTCGTGGTAGATATAGTGAGGGTCTGGCAGCTGGTCATTCTTCGGCCCAAGCCAGAAGCCTAAATCAGTATCCGCTCGATTTCATCGAGGGTGATTTCATCGCTCGTTCGGTCGTAGAGCTTCATCGTCCGCGGCGACTCGTGTGCGGCGGTCGCCTGGGCGTTCTCGATGGTCCCACCAGATGAGCCATGATTCCGGTCGCCCGAAACCTTTGACAACCACGTCGAATCCGGGAGTTCTGCACCCTCCGCACGCCCTTTGAGATGAGCCTCAGGACTAGGTGCCCGTCGAGATTCTAAGCCTCTGTTGGCGAAGCCTCAGGGGGCGGGCGAGGACCGCCAGGGATAGTGCTCAGCGAGGTAAAATGAGCCTCAAACAAGTGTATCCGAGGAGAACCTACAGTGGAAACCGAGAAACCCGAATCAGAGTCTGAAAAAGCACACGAGGAGCATCACGGCTTCACAATTTTTATTGACGCCCAGCGCTACCACATTCCCCAATCAAGCATGACCGGAGCTGAGCTGAAGGCGCTGGCAGGGATCGACGCCCAATATCAAGTTTATCTGGAGGAAGTTGGCGACCTACCAGACAAGCTGATCAACGACCATGAGTCGGTGCACATTCGCGAAGACATGCATTTTTACGCCATACCTCCAGCAACCTTCGGCAACTCGGACGCCTAACCAAAAGGAACAATGGGGCTTTTAGAGGAACAGTTCGAAGAGCTTCGGCAAGAGGGCTTGCGACGCAATGGCTATGCCGCCGTCGAGTTGACCAATATTGCCAACGGGACTTCTCTGATTACATTACGTGAATTTGCGTTACCGAGCGGGTGGAGTAAGCAGAAGGCGACGGTGTATTTCTTGGTGCCGATTGGATATCCGGTCGCGAGGCCGGACACCTTTTGGACTGATCCTGAGCTGCAGCTCGCTGGCGGCGGTATTCCGGTCAATACGGGCACCAATCAGATGGAAGGCGTTCCTCCGAATCTGCTCTGGTTTTCTTGGCACCCAAGCACTTGGAATCCAAATCGCGACAACCTGATCACCTATGCGGCCATGATCCGTCGTCGCTTTGATGAGTTGCGATGACAGCAATAGTATTTGCGGGGCCAGACCTTCGAGCACTTCGTGAACAGCTCTTAGAAGAGGCACCCAACGAGGCGGCGGCCGTCCTGCTGGCTGGGCGGATGTCGCTCCCAAATGAGACAAGACTCCTTGTTCGCGAGGTCCACGTTGTGCCGGCGGGCCAGTATGACGCTCAAAGCGGGATGCTGGCGGTGGTAAGCCCCACATTCCTAGCACCCTTGTTGAAGCGGGCGCGGAATGAAGGATGGTCTTTGGTGTTGGTTCACACTCATCCGTTCGCTCAAGAGGCACGATTCTCAGTCGTGGATGATGAGGGGGAGCGAGTCCTGATGCCGGTCCTCATGATGCGTGCAGGTGGTCGACCGCACGGCGCCTTGCTCCTCTCGCAATCCGACTGCCGTGCCCGGTTGTGGGATAGGTCCGCCAGTTCCTCGAAGGACTGCGACTTCGTTACCGAGGTTGGCACCGAGATCACGACCATATGGCGAGATGGACGCGCTGGGTCCTCCCTCAGCAAATACGACCGAAGTATAAGAGCGCTCGGCGCTCTTGGCCAAGAAGCCGTAGCAGCACTGACGGTGGGAATTGTCGGACTTGGGGGGCTTGGCTCGATCGTTGCCCAACAAATGGCACATCTGGGCGCAAAGAAGTTCATTCTCATCGATCCCGATTCCATTGAAGAGACAAATCTAAACCGCCTTGTTGGTGCCGGGCCACGGGACGTCGGCCGCTCGAAGGTAGCGGTCGCGCGGAGACTTATCAGGGGCGTTAACCCAGAGGCAACGGTTACTGCGCTCCGAGGGGACGTGCTCAAAAGCAAATGGGTGAAGGAACTGCTCCAGTGCAATTTTCTCTTTTGCTGCACCGATTCGCACGGGAGTCGGGCCGTCATCAATCAGGTGGCCTATCAATTCCTAATTCCGACCATCGATCTCGGTGTGAGAGTCCAAACAAGCGCGGGCATTACGGAAAGCATAACTGGCCGCGTGCAAATGCTTGCGCCCGAGTTGCCGTGCCTGGTTTGCCAGAACCTCTTGGATCCGGAGGAGGTCCGTCGAGACCTGCTGACTGATGACGAACGTGAACGTGATCCGTATATTGTGGGAATTCGAGAGCCTCAGCCAGCGGTCATTTCCCTCAACGGTACTGTGGCATCGCTTGGGGTGACCATGATGTTGTCGGCTGTCGCAGGACTGCGCAATCCCAGCCGGCATCAAGTCGTTCTTTTCGATAAAGGAACCGTGCGCACTGTCTCCTCTACTCGCGAGCCACGTTGCGTCGTCTGCTCCAATAAAGGTGCTCTTGCTCGTGGAGATTTGTGGCCGCTGCCGGGAAGAGCAACTTGATTGTGAACTTGCGGCCGAGAGTGCTTTGGCTCGGGGAACCTCCTCCGAGCGAGTTGGGCGTGGCCGCTGGGGCTCTCGGATTTGATCTGGCCGCGGTAGGCCCAGACGAGGTTGATCCGTCAGCAGAAGACCTCTTTGCCGTACTGATCTCATTGAACGGGAGTGAATCTACAAGGGCCCGTGCCCGAACATTGCGGTTGTTGAATCAAGGAGCCCTCGAATATGGGGTTCTAATTGGCCTTGTGTCTGACAATCAGACCGCCGCCGTGGAGCTGCAGACTCTCGCCGCGGACACGGCGCGAGTCCCGACGGATAAAATCCGAGTCCTGGTTCCAACCGTCGAGGGGTTTTCACGCATTCTTCGCGCACACGATTCTGGACGGGCCGCAGACAGGTCCCTCATTATCGATCCGCCCGATGAGTCTGCAAAGTTAAGCGCCGTAGATGACATCCTCCTACGGCGGGCCTTTAACGGTTGCACAAGGATTGTCCTGAAAGAGGAAGAGCCGGGGCGTTCAGCCGAATCTCACGTGTGGAGGGTTGAGGTCTACAAGGAGAACAATGCCTTTGCCTGCGAACCGTTCGTCGCCAAGACAGGCAGGCGCGGAGACTTAGGGTTGGAGCACAACAACTACCGCGATTTTGTTTACGAATACATGGCGTTCCCATTTCGGGCTCCACTCGTGGAATCGAGATGGGCTGAAGGCTCTTCGCGGGCGGTCCTCGTGTCAATGTTTGTTGGTCGTT